>OLJP01000211.1_pt1 | contig 7623 bp, 6 predicted proteins | sample 1601511 | NCBI WGS metagenome assembly OLJP01 (sample SAMN04436829, study PRJEB24849) | human gut metagenome | biome: human gut; feature: NICU; material: stool | host: Homo sapiens | place: USA: Saint Louis, MO | collected 2011-07-21 | reverse complement strand
CGCCGGGCGAGTTTTGTTACGCCTGTTTCTTCGCAGCCGCGTTCGGTAAGAAGCCTTCCAGCACGATCAGCGCCGCGCCGATACAGATAGCGGTATCGGCGAGGTTGAAGGTGGCGAAGTGCCAGTTCCCGACGTAGAAATCGATCATATCGACGACAAAACCATGCCACAGCCTGTCGAATAAATTCCCCAGCGCGCCGCCAATAATCAGCGCATAGGCAATGTTATTCAGCTTCTGCGTCGCCTTAGAACGATACATCAGCACCGCGAGGATCACGCAGATACCGATAGCGATACCGGCGAAGAACCAGCGCTGCCAGCCGCCGCTGTCGGCAAGGAAGCTAAAAGCCGCGCCATAGTTGCGCGCATAGTGCAGATTAAGCGATGGGAACAGCGATACCGTATCCCCCAGAGCAAAGTTCTGGAGGATCAGGAATTTACTGCCTAAATCGATAATCAGCACGGCTACGACGACCCACAGCCAGCGTAGCCCCGTTGAACAAATCGGTTTACTCATCAGGCAAACTTACGTTTTTCGCCGTCACCGGCGATGTTGCTGACACAGCGTCCGCAGATATCCGCGTGTTCCGCCACCTTGCCGATATCCGTGGTGTAATGCCAGCAGCGCGGGCACTTGTCACCTTCGGCTTTGCTCAGCACGACTTTCAGGCCTTTCAGCAGCTCACTCTGCCAGGCGTCGGCCGGAGCCTGCGCATAATCGGCAACTTTCGCCCCTGAGGTCAACAGGACAAATCGTAATTCATCGCCCAGCGCGTTCAGCTTCGCCGCCAGATCGGCATCGGCGTAGAGCGTCACTGCCGCCTCCAGCGAGCCGCCAACCTGCTTATCCGTACGCGCCTGCTCAATGACCTTATTGACTTCGCCACGCACCTTCAGCAGCGCGTCCCAGAAGCCGTCGTTCATCGCTTCGTCCGCGTCCAGGCCAAACAGGCCGGTATACCATTCGCCGGTAAAGACGTATTTCTCGCGGTCGCCCGGCAGGTAACCCCAGATTTCGTCAGCGGTAAAGGACATGATCGGCGCCATCCAGCGCACCAGCGCTTCGGCAATATGGTACAGCGCGGTCTGGCAGCTACGACGCGCGATGCTGTCCGCCTTGGTGGTGTACTGGCGATCTTTAATGATATCGAGCCAGAACGAACCCATTTCGATGGAGCAGAAGCGCATCAGGCGCTGCACCACTTCGTGGAAATCGTAAGATTCGTAGGCTTTGACGATATCGTCCTGCGCTGCTTGCGCACAGCCTACGGCCCAGCGGTCCAGCACGACCATCTCTTCCGGTTTCACCATGTCTTTTGCCGGGTCGAAGCCGTTGAGGTTCGCCAGCAGGAAGCGCGCGGTGTTACGGATACGACGATAGCTGTCGGCGGCGCGTTTGAGGATCTCGTCGGAGACGGCCATCTCGCCGGTGTAGTCTGTGGAAGCCACCCACAGGCGCAGAATATCCGCCCCCAGCTTGTTCATCACGTCCTGAGGAGAAACGGTGTTGCCGATGCATTTGGACATCTTGCGGCCCTGACCATCAACGGTAAAGCCGTGGGTCAGTACCTGGCGATAAGGCGCTTTGCCCTTCATCGCGGTAGAGATCATCAGGGATGACATGAACCAGCCGCGGTGCTGGTCGGAACCTTCCAGATACATATCGGCGGCGTGACCGGTAAATTCCGGACGCACGTCAACAACGGAGGAGTGGGTCGACCCGGAGTCAAACCACACGTCCAGCGTATCCGGCACCTTCTCGTAGCTATCCGCGTCGGCGCCGAGGATATCGCGGGAATCGAGATCCCACCACGCCTGGATGCCGTCGACTTCTACGCGTTTAGCGACTTCTTCCATCAGCTCCAGCGTACGCGGGTGCAGCTCTTGCGTCTCTTTATGCACGAACAGCGACATCGGTACGCCCCAGGTGCGCTGACGGGAGATACACCAGTCAGGACGGTTGGCGACCATCGATTCGATACGCGCCTGGCCCCAGTCCGGGATCCACTGCACGCCTTTGATTTCGGAAAGCGACTGCGCGCGCAGGCCTTTTTGATCCATGCTCACGAACCACTGCGGCGTGGCGCGGAAGATGATTGGCGTTTTGTGGCGCCAGCAGCACGGGTAGCTGTGCTGCATTTTTTCAACGTGCAGCAGCGCGCCTTTTTCTGACAACAGCGCAACGACAACCTCGTTGGCTTTGAAGACGTTTACGCCGTCCAGCGTCGGGTAAGTTCCCGGCAGATAGGCGCCGTCCGGGCCAACCGGGTTAGCGACTTCCAGACCATATTTTTGACCGATGACATAGTCATCCGGGCCGTGGCCTGGCGCGGTATGTACCGCACCGGTACCCGCGTCCAGCGTGACGTGATCGCCCAGGATCGCCGGGACGTCGAAATCGAGGAACGGATGCTTAAAGCGCATCAGCTCCAGCTCGGCACCGTTCACCACCGCCAGGATGGTGTAATCAGCAATGCCGGCGCGCTTCATCACGCTTTCGACCAGGTCTTTCGCCAGGATCAGCGCCTGACCGTCAACCTGCACCAGCGCATAGTCAAACGCCGGGGAGAGGGAGATGGCGCGGTTCGCCGGCAGGGTCCACGGGGTGGTGGTCCAGATAACCAGAGAAACCGGGCCGTTGACGTCCGCCACACCGAATTTTGCCAGCACCGCCGCTTTATCGGTCGCGTGGAACGCCACGTCGATGGACGGGGAGGTTTTGTCGTAATACTCAACTTCCGCTTCCGCCAGCGCTGAGCGGCAGTCTACACACCAGTGCACCGGCTTAGCGCCTTTGTGCAGGTGGCCGTTGCCGATGATTTTACCCAGCGCGCGGATGATGTTGGCTTCGGTTTTGAAATCCATGGTCAGGTACGGGTGCGACCAGTCGCCGAGCACGCCCAGACGGATAAAGTCTTTACGCTGTCCATCAACCTGGGTGGCGGCGTATTCGCGGCACTTGGCGCGGAACTCGGCAGCGGTGAATTTCTCGCCCGGCTTGCCGTACTCCTGCTCCACTTTCAGCTCGATCGGCAGACCATGACAGTCCCAGCCCGGTACGTACGGAGAGTCATAGCCCGCCAGCCCTTTGGACTTAACGATAATGTCTTTCAGAATCTTGTTAACCGAGTGACCAATATGAATGCTGCCATTCGCATAAGGAGGGCCATCATGCAGAATGAAGGTTTTTTTGCCTTTTTTGGCTGCACGAATGATGCCGTACAGGTCATCATCGGTCCAACGCGCCAGCATTCCCGGTTCACGCTTGGCGAGGTCGCCGCGCATCGGGAACCCTGTTTCCGGCAAATTCAGGGTCGATTTATAGTCACTCATCAGATTCTCGGTTCCGTATTTCGGTTTGATAAACACCGTCAGGGTTATGCCTGTCCGGTTAGCCCAAAGAAGTCGCGGGCCGTTAACTCATCACGTGCGATTTGCGTTTTTAGTTCATCAAGCGACGCAAATCGCTGCTCGTTACGTATTTTTTTACGCAGTATTACATCTATATGGCGACCGTAGAGGTCCATTACAACATCCAGGAGATGAACTTCCAGCTGCTGACGCACGCCGGATACCGTTGGACGAGTACCAATGTTGGCGACCCCCATAAACGGTTTGTCGCCAAGCCCTGTCACTTCTACCGCATAGACCCCTTTTACCGGGGAAACCTGACGGCGCAGCGGTAAATTCGCCGTCGGGAAGCCTATTGTGCGCCCGAGCTCATCGCCGTGCACTACGCGCCCGGAGATGGTAAACGGATGCCCCAGCAGCGTCTCCGCGAGGGGCAGATCGTCGTCAGCCAGCGCCTGGCGCACCGCCGTGCTGCTGATGCGCACACCGCCTTCACAGAAGGTTTGGGTGCTGGTGACGTCAAAGCCATACTCCACGCCGGCTTTTTGTAATAACAAAAAATCCCCCTGGCGACCCGCGCCAAAGCGGAAATCATCGCCAACGGCGAGGAACTGGACACCCAGTTGGCGGACCAGCAGTTCGCTGATAAAGTCCTGGGCGGTCAATGCGGCAAAGCGCCGATCGAAGCGCACGCACAGGACGTAATCGACGCCGCTTTCGGCCAGATAGTTCAGCTTCTCACGCAGGCGCGTTAATCGCGCCGGCGCTTTATCGGCGGCAAAAAGCTCAAGCGGCTGCGGTTCAAAAATCATCACCACCACCGGTAAGCCACGCTGGCGGCCTTCTGCGCGCAAACGCTGCAATAATGCCTGGTGCCCGCGATGCACGCCGTCAAAATTTCCAATGGTCAGCACGCACCCGTGCGGGGCCTGACTGAGATTATGTATGCCGCGTATCAGCTTCATGTCTGGCTCAAAACAGTGAAAATCGTCCGAGTATACCTTGTACAACTGGCGACGTTAACCAGCGATTGCACCTCTTCACTGAAAGATCCCGGTAATTCATTCACTCAGCGCGAGATTGCGGGAAAATCTCTCCGGCGTCGTCGATTTTTATGGTCGAAAGGCTGTATTCGCCAGCAACAAGCTGGTAGAATCTTGCGCCATCACTACGTAATGAAGCGTTGTTAGTTTGAACGACGCTTATTTGCACAAATCCATTGACAAAAGAAGGCTAAACGGGCATTCTCCTCGGCCTTTGAATTGTCCATATAGAACACATTTGGGAGTTGGACCTTGGCTAATATCAAATCAGCTAAGAAGCGCGCCGTTCAGTCTGAAAAGGCCCGCAAGCACAACGCTAGCCGTCGCTCTATGATGCGTACTTTCATCAAGAAAGTATACGCAGCTATCGAAGCTGGCGACAAAGCTACTGCACTGAAAGCATTTAACGAAATGCAACCAATCGTGGACCGTCAGGCTGCTAAAGGTCTGATCCACAAAAACAAAGCTGCGCGTCATAAAGCAAACCTGACCGCTCAGATCAACAAACTGGCTTAATCGCCCGCGCGTTGTCGCTTTGAAAAAAACCCGCGAAAGCGGGTTTTTTTATGTCTGCCATTTATTACGCTGGAGCCTGAACCCGGCCTCGGCATTTTCCTCATGCAGCCCTATGACTGAGGCGGCGTAAAAAGCGCCGAATAGTCACGGTTACAAATCCGCTGCACCGCCGGATGCTGGATCATTCGTTCCGCAAAGATGGCGTGATACTCCTCCATAACGTTGTCCATGCGCCCGATCTCAACTATCGATTCATCGCTATAAAAATCATGCGCATACAGCGTCGGCGCAACGAATATCGCATTGTGCGCCGCGCCGAAGGCCTTCATCAACGCCGCATCGTCGAACTCGCCCAGAATTTCCACCTGTAGCCCCTGCGAATTAAACCAGTTGAGCAGCTTGCGCCCTAGCATGGAACGACGGCCGGGGATCAGCAGCCGACGTTCTTCCAGACAGCCAGGGAACGGTCTTTCCGGCGGCGGATTCATGCACCAGAAGCTCACGCTACACTCGCCAATTTTTACCGAAAATAACCCTTCCTGCTGGGTGGAATCGATGGGACAGTCGGAGATGATCATATCGAGCTTATGCTGGCTTAGCTGCTCAAGCAGCATTTCATGGGTCGACTCGAAACAGCGTAAATGGATCTGTTCGTTATCGACGACGGCGGCATCCAGTACGCCGCTAACCAACCGTTTCGCCAGCGCGTCCGCGACGCCAACGTCAAACAGCAGATTCGACTCTTTACGATAGTTAACGATATCGAGCATTTCCTGGCTTAGCGTAAACATGCGATCCGCATAGCGGAATACCAGTTCACCTAATTCGCTAGGCTCCAGCCCTCTTCCTTTGCGCTTAAACAATTTCCCTTGCAGGCGTTCTTCCAGGGCCTTAATTTGCCCGGTAATGGTCTGCGGCGTCAGGAACAGCGCTTCAGCGGCACCGACAACGGAGCCTTCTTTGTAGACGTGCCAGAAGTAGTACAGGTGATTGTAGTTGATGTGCGACATGCTTCTCTCCCTGATAATGTCAGGAGAGCCGTAGCCGGCTCCCCGTGAGATGTTAAGCCGCGTAGCCCGAATCCGTTACGCGCTTACGCAATATGATGTATCCCGTGACGGCCGATAGTATCGATCAAATCAGGATGCCAAGCTTGGCCCAGTTGCTCAATCCGGGGTCGACGCTGCCGAAGGCCAGGGTGGCAATAAAAATCGACATTGTGAAGCCAATCCCACACAGGATGCCCACCGCCATAATGAGCCTCCAGTGGGTCCCTTCGGGGAACGAGGCCCTTTTCAGCTTCAGCGCCAGCCAGCAGAATACGCTAATACCCAACGGCTTACCGATAAACAGCCCGGCAATGATACCCAACGGCAGCAGTGAGGGCAGCCCTTCTACCGTGACCCCTTGCAAAGAAACGCCCGCGTTAGCGAAGGCGAACAGCGGCAGGATCAGGAATGCCACCCACGGATGCAGCACGTGCTCAAGCTGCTTCGCCGACGATTTACCGTTCAGCTCTTTTAGTGGGATCATAAAGCCGACAATAACCCCTGCCAGCGTGGCGTGCACCCCCGACTTAAGAACCGCGGTCCAGAGTATGGCGCCCACCAGGATATAGATCCCGGTACGCCGTACACCGCACAGATTTAATGCCGTCAGCACAACAATGGCTCCAGCGGCGACAACCAATGACACGACAGAAAGGTCGTGTGTATAGAACAACGCAATAATAATAATTGCGCCCAGATCGTCAATAATGGCCAGCGCCATCAGGAAAATCTTCAGCGCAGCGGGAACCCTATTCCCCAGCAACGCCAGTACGCCCAGCGCGAAGGCAATATCGGTGGCTGCCGGAATCGCCCACCCTTCTCTGGCAATCGAATCCTGGCCGTTAAACGCCAGGTAGACCAGCGCCGGAACCACCATTCCGCCCAACGCTGCGACGACCGGAAATACCGCCTGGCGACGGCTGGCTAATGCTCCCTGATTCATTTCACGCTTCACTTCAAGGCCGATAAGCAGGAAAAATACCGCCATCAGCGCGTCGTTAATCCACAACAGCATGTTCTTGTTGATCTCAAGCGCGCCGACCTTCAGCTGAACCGGCGTCTCAAGAAAAGCGTGATACCAACCGCTAGTCAGGCCGACGTTAGCCATTAGCATAGCCAGCGCCGCAGCGATGATAAGAATGATGCCTCCGGAGGCATCACTAGTAAAAAAACGATGCAGATGTTTCACTTTTTATAATCTCTTTATGGGTAATACTTCGTAATTACTATCCTACTTCGCCAGAATCATCGTTAAAATTAGATTATACATGATAAATAGATCGGTTTTTACGAATCAAAAAAAAACCCGAGACATATCGGGCTTACCTGCTGTCATCGCGTCCTGGAAAAACTTAATTATGGATAGAGTTCCATTTTGTACACCCGGAAACTAATAAAGACCCCGGAAAATCCGGGGTCTGCTGATATTGACGTTAAAGAGATTAATACGCGCCGAGGTCGGTCCAGGTCTTACCCGCGCCGCAGTTCAGATCCGGCTGATTGCCCTGGGACCACCAGTTCACCTGGTAGTTGTGGCCTTTCCAGCTCACGATCTCGAAAGTGCCCCAGTTTGCGCCATAGACGGTATTCGCATCCCACAGCGGGTACGGCGTCGTGGAGTCATCAGGTTCCGGGGTTGGCTCAGGAGTCGGGTCCGGGGGCGG
>OLJP01000203.1_pt1 | contig 7828 bp, 6 predicted proteins | sample 1601511 | NCBI WGS metagenome assembly OLJP01 (sample SAMN04436829, study PRJEB24849) | human gut metagenome | biome: human gut; feature: NICU; material: stool | host: Homo sapiens | place: USA: Saint Louis, MO | collected 2011-07-21 | reverse complement strand
AAGCCGAGCATATCCTGCATGTCGCCACCGAGCGGGCGGCGCAGAGCGGAGGCGGTTTCAAAGCCAAGCCCGACAGCGTCGGGGCGCAGCGTCTGCGGGCGACGGCGGCGCAGGGCAAGGTGGTGGATAAACGCCTGTGGACCGGGATCGCGCAGCTGGTAGGCGGCGGCCACAACTCCACCGCGCTGGTGGGCACCCCGGAGCAGGTCGCCGACGCGCTGCTCGATTACTACGACCTCGGCGTGCGCAACTTCCTGATCCGCGGGTTCGATCCGCTCAACGATGCTCAGGAGTACGGTAAGGCCCTGCTGCCGATAACCCGCGAAAAAGCCGCCCTGCGCGCGGTGGCGGAGCGCGCATCGTGATCGATCAGGCCAATGATGGCTGGGTGCGGCGGTGAATGGAGGTGCGCCAGCTGATGGCGGAGCAGGCGGCCAGCCTTGACGCCAACGGCGAATTTCCCCGCGACAATATCGACCGTCTGCGCCAGCGCGGTTTTTTAAGCCTCGCCGTGCCGCAGCAGTACGGCGGGGCAGGTGCCGATCTTCCCAGGCTTCAGCAGGCGGTCGCCGCCATCGCCTGGGGCGAACCGGCGACCGCGCTCATTGTTTGCATGCAGTATCTGCATCATCTGCGGCTGGCGGAAAACGCTGGCTGGGCCGAGCCGCTGCGTCAGCGGGTTTTTCACGATGCCGTCGAGCGGGGCGGTCTGATCAACAGCCTGCGGGTGGAGCCGGAACTCGGCTCTCCAGCGCGCGGCGGCCTGCCGCAAACCGTGGCGACCCGCCGCGCAGGGGGCTGGCAAATTAACGGTCACAAAATTTATACCACCGGTGTTGAGGGACTAAGCTGGCTGGCCGTCTGGGGACGGAGCGACGACGCTCGGCCACTGGTCGGCACCTGGTTGGTTCCAGCCGACAGCGAGGGCGTCAGCGTGGTGAAAAGCTGGGATCACGCCGGAATGCGGGCAACCGGCAGCCACGAAGTGGTGCTCAACAATGTGCGGGTGGCCGATGAGTATGCGGTGGACGTGTGGGCGGCCGATGCGCCTCCCGCGCCGGACGCCGAGCAGTTTCGTCTGTTTGCCAATCGCCATACGGCGCTACTGGCGGCGATCTACGACAGCGTGGCGCGCGCGGCCCGCGACTGGCTGGTGACGTGGCTGGGTACGCGTATTCCGGGCAGCCTTGGGCAACCGCTTTCCAGCCTGTCGCGCGTGCAGGAAAAAGTCGGCCAGATTGACGGATGGCTGCTGGTCAACCGCAGCCTGCTGGAAAAGGCCGCGCAGCTGGGCTTTTCCGCCATTGAGGCGAATCTGGCGAAAGTGACGATTACCGACAACGCCATTCAGGCGGTAAACCTGGCGCTGGAGCTGACTGGCAACCATGGCCTGAGTCGGCAAAATCCTCTGGAACGCCACTATCGCAACGTCCTGTGCGGTCGGGTACATACCCCGCAGAACGACAGCGCGTGGCTGGCGGCAGGCAAATACGCTTTTCAAAAATAAGGATAATTCATATGCGCAAACTTCATTTTACCCGTTTAGCCGGGGCGCTGATGCTGCTGGCGCTGAGCGGCTATGCGGCGGCTCAGGAGCGAATCACCCTGCGAATCGCCGATCAAAAGGGCGGCATGCGCTCGCAGCTGGAGGCCGCCAACGCCCTGCAGGATCTCCCCTACGAGATTAAATGGGCCGAGTTTCCGGCCGCCGCGCCGCTGGCGGAAGCGCTTAACGCCGGGGCGGTGGATGCGGGGATTATCGGCGATGCGCCGCTGCTGTTCGCGCTGGCTAACGGCGCGCCGGTCAAAGCTATCGCCGTCGATAAAAGCAACCCTGCCGGCACCGCGGTGCTGGTCTCGCCCGGCAGCGCGTTGAAGAGCGCCGCGGATTTAAAAGGCAAACGCATCGCCACCGGTAAAGGGTCGATTGGCCACTTTGTGGCGCTGAAAGCGCTGGAGCAGGCGGGGATTTCGCCGAAAGAGGTGCAGTGGGTGTTTCTCGGCCCGGTGGACGCCAAAGTGGCGCTGCTCAACGGATCGGTTGACGCCTGGGCGACCTGGGAACCCTATACCACGCAGTTGGTGAAGACCGCGGAAGGATAGATTCTGGTCAGTGGTAAAGGGCTGCTGCCGGGCAACACCTTCCTGGCGGCAACCGATGATGCCCTGAAAGACCCGCAAAAACGCGCGGCCCTGCAGGATTACCTTACCCGCCTGGCCGGCGCCGAGCGCTGGGCCTACGCCAACCTTGATAGCTACGGTAAAACGCTGGGGGAGATTATTCGTTTCCCGGCGGATATCGCCCGCGCGCAGTTTGCCAATCGCCAGTCACAGTGGCAGCCTCTGGACGCACAGACGGTCGCTCAGCAGCAGTCGACGGCGAATTTTTACCTCGCCAACGGACTGATCCGCGCAAAGCTGGACGTGACGCCGACGTTTGATAACGGCTTTAGCGTGCCCGCCGCCCAGGCCCATGCGGAGGTGACGCCATGATGAAAGCCGCTTTTTCCCGCCGTCGTTTCTTACGCTTGACCGGCGGGCTCGCGCTCGCCGGGGCATCCCTGCCGCTTTGGGCTCACGATATGGCGGCCATGGCGAGCGGGGAAGAACATCCGGCGCTGCGCCTGGCGCAGCCGTATAAAATCAAGCTGGCGATTAACAAAAGCGCGGTGTGCCTGGCGCCGGTTGCCGTCGCCGAGCAGCAGAAGATCTTCAGTAAATACAATCTCGACGTGGAGTTCGTTAACTTCGGCAACTCGACGGACGTGTTGCTGGAGGCGATTGCCACCGGCAAGGCCGACGCCGGCGTCGGGATGGCGCTGCGCTGGCTGAAGGCGCTGGAGCAGGGCTTCGACGTGAAGCTCACCGCCGGAACCCACGGCGGCTGCCTGAACCTGCTGACGGCGAAAAACTCGCCGTTCGGCGGCCTGGAGAGCCTGAAAGGGCAAACCATCGGCGTCACCGATATGGCCGGGCCGGATAAAAACTTCTTCGCCATCTTGCTCAAGCGCCACGGCATCGACCCGATAAGCGATGTACAGTGGAAAGTCTATCCGGCGGATCTGCTCAGCGTGGCGCTGGATAAACGCGAAATAGCAGCCATCAGCGGCAGCGAGCCCTTTAGCTATCGCCTGCTGGCAACCGGCAAGTATCAGCTTATCGCCAGCAATATGACCGGCGATTACGCCAACCTGAGCTGCTGCGTACTGGGCGTCAGCGGTAGCCTGGCCCGCGATCATAAACCCGCCGCCGCCGCGCTCACTCAGGCGATTCTTGAGGCGCACAGCTATGCCGCCGCGCACCCGGAAAGCGTGGCGCAATCCTTCCTCGCCCATGCGCTGAATACCAATGAGGCGGAGGTCAGCGGCATTCTCCACGGCCAGGGGCACGGCCATCACGCGGTGGGCGAGGCGTTTGTCAAAGAGCTGACCCAGTACGCCGTAGATCTTCAGCGGGTGCAGGTCATTAAGCCGGGCACCGATCCCCATCAGTTTGCGGAGAGCATTTATGTCAACGTTTTCGCCTGAACGGGCGCTGGCGCGTGCGACAAGCGGCAGACCGCTGTGGACGGAAGGCCTGCTTGCCGCCGCGCTCTGGCTGCTGGGCGGCCTGTTTACCCTGGCCTGGCCCGATGCCGGGCGGCGCTGGCCGTTTAGCGAAGGGTGGGCGCTGGCGCAGTTCACTCTCGGCGGCGGGCTCTTGCTGCTGGCGCTGAGCTACCGCTACTGGCGGCAGCGCGGGGCTCGCCTGCAGCATGCTGGAAAGTGGCTGGCGCTGCTGCCGGTACTCTTTGCGCTGTGGGAGGGGCTGACGGCAAAGACGGCCTTTCTGCCGGTGCCGTTTTTCGCGCCGCCGCAAGCGCTGATTGAGGTACTGTACGATGACTGGCCGCGCCTGCTCGATAGCCTGCTGCATTCGCTGGGACTGCTTGGGCTCGGGGTGCTACTGGGTACCAGCTGCGGCTTTATCAGCGGGCTGGCGATCGGCTGGTCCCAGCGGATCGGCTATTGGGTGCATCCGGTGTTGCGTCTGCTGGGGCCGGTGCCGTCCACCGCGCTGCTGCCCCTGTGCCTGTTTATTTTCCCTTCCAGCTTCGGCGCCAGCGTATTCCTGATTGCGCTCAGCACCTGGTTCCCGGTGACCGTGCTGACCTGGTCCGGAGTGATCGGCATCGATAAGGCATGGTATGACGTCGCGCGGACCCTGGGCGCCAGCCAGCGCTTCCTGATCCTGCGCGTGGCGATCCCCGCCGCGCTGCCGAACGTCTTTGTCGGCCTGTTTATGGGGCTTGGCGCATCGTTTTCGGTGCTGATCGTCGCCGAAATGGTCGGGGTGAAATCGGGTATTGGCTTTTATCTGCAGTGGGCGCAGGGTTGGGCTGCCTATCCCAATATGTACGCGGCGCTGCTGGTGATGGCGCTGCTTTGCTCCGGCCTGATTAGCGGACTGTTTATGGTGAGCGACCTGCTGCTAAGCTGGCAGCGGGGAGGCATGCAATGGTAACCGTGAACGCAATACCTCAGGCGGCATCGGCCGGCGCGGCGGTGTCGATAAGCCATCTGCATCACGCTTTTAGCCTTGGTAAACAGACGGTGCCGGTGCTGGAGAACATCAGTCTGCAGCTGCGGCCCGGAGAGAGCGTCGCGCTGCTCGGCCCCTCGGGATGCGGTAAATCCACTCTGCTGCGGCTGCTGGCGGGACTGGAGCCGCAGCAGGCCGGGCAAATTCAGATTGATGAGGCGGCGATGGGCGGACCGGGGCCCGAACGGATACTGGTGTTTCAGGATCCGACCCTTTATCCGTGGCTGACGGTGCGGCAAAACGTGCTGCTGGGGCCGCAGGCGCAGGGGAAAAAGGGGCTTGAGCCAAAGGCCGATGCGCTGATTGCGCGAATGGGGCTGCAGGCGTTTAGCGAAGCGTGGCCGCGCCAGCTCTCCGGCGGCATGGCGCAGCGTGCGGCGCTGGCGCGCGCGCTGCTGAACGAACCGCGCCTGCTGCTGCTTGATGAGCCGCTGGGCAAGCTGGATTCGCTTACCCGCATCAGCATGCAGCGGGAGCTGATCGCTCTATGGCAGCAGCAGGGCTATACCAGCCTGCTGGTCACCCACGATATTGAAGAGGCGCTGCTGCTCTGCGATCGGGTGTTAATCATGTCACCGCGACCGGGACGGATTATCGCCGAGTTTGCGCTTCCGCTGGCGTATCCCCGCCATCTCGACAATCCGCTGCTGCTACAGCATCGGCAGGATATTTTGCGCATTCTTGGCCAGGGTGAGGACTGGTAAGGCAAGGCGTTATCCGGGGCGTGCTGATTCTGACCGTTTGGCGGGGATTCCCGGGGGCGGCGCTAGGGCCGCGCCTTGCCCGGGCTACAGTGTGCTAGCCCGGATAAGGCGCCGCGATCCGGGACAGGGATAAGGCTTAAAAATCCATCTTCACCGTAAACTGCACTTCCCGCGGGTCGCCGATCTGGTTACCGAGGTTGTTGGTGCCGATGGAGGAGGTGTAGTAGGTCTTATCAAACAGATTTTTCACGTTAACCTGTAGCGTCACCGGATATTGCAGCTTCATCTTATAGGCCGCAAACACATCCGCCACCGCATAGCCCTGCAGATAATAATCTGCGCCGTTGGTACCGGAACGTTTGCTTACCGCGCGACCGCCGCCGCCCACCGTCAGGGTATTGCTGTCGTAGACGTTGTGAATGTCGTAGCTCAGGAACAGCGAACCGGTGTGTTTCGGCACGTTCGGCAGCGGTTTGCCTTTGTAATCCGGATCGTCGGTGACTTTCGCATCGGTATAGCCGTAGCTGGCGATAACGCTCAGGTTATCGGTTAGCGACCCGGCCACGTCCACTTCGACGCCGCGGGAGCGTACCTTACCGGCGGTTTTTGCCACCGTCTCATCGCCCACGGATTCCGTGTAGAGGACGTTGCGCTTATCAATATCAAACAGCGCGATATTGGCGGTGATGCCATTGAACAGATCGAACTTCGCGCCCAGCTCGTACGCCGTGGACTCTTCCGGCGGCAGATTGCCAATATAGCTGGCGATGGAGGACTGCGGCATAAACGACTGCGCCACGTTACCAAACAGGGAGATGGACGGTGTCAGCTTATACACCAGGCCCGCTTTCGGCGTCCATTTCTGGTCGCTGCTGTCGGTATTGACGTTAAACGGGCGACCTTTCCCGGCGTACTGGGTGTAATACTGATAGCGCACTCCGGCAACGGCGATCCACTTATCGCTAAGATAGAGCGCGTCCTGGACGTAACCTGCATAACTCTCCTGCTGAATACGCTGATCGCTATCGGATGCCGAAACGCTGGAGCATTTGTCGAGCGTACCGTAGACCGGGTTGTAGTTATTAAATCCCTTGACGTTCTTACAGCGGATCATATCGGTGCGCAGCAGATCGTAATTCTCATAGGCCAGGCCGGTGAGGATCTCGTTATAGAAGCCGCCAATGACCACGTTACCCTGTAAATCCGCCCGCGTAGCGTGCATCTTCTGGGTTGAACCGTGGGTGGCGTCGACGCGGCGGGTCAGGTTGCCGGTCGCCGAGTCGTAGGCCATGACCCGGGCCTGATCGTCGTTGTAATGATCCTGGCTGTAGCTGTAGTCGAAGCGGGCGGTCCAGGCGTCGCTGAGACGGTATTCGGCATTCAGCTGCGCGAGGTCGGAATAACCGTCGGTAATGTTAAACGGTTCATCAAAACGCGTTTTGCGATCGACGTTCACCGCATGGCCGGTGTTCAGATCGAAGATGGTGCCGCGATCGAATGGGGTACTGTAGTTACGGTGAGAATATGAGACGTTCACCGTTGCCCGCTCGCCGAACCAGGTCAGGGAGGGGTTGATAAAGCTGCTCTTCTGTTTGCCGTAATTACGCCAGTAATCTTCATGCTGATATTCGCCAATCACCCGATACGCCAGCGGCGTCCCGTCGATGGGGCCGGTGACGTCGAACTGGCCGGTACCGCCGCCAAAGCTGGTGGAGGTGGCGGAGACGGAGCCGCCGAAGCTACGCTCCGGGCGTTTGGTGACGACGTTGATCAATCCGCCAGGGTCGAGAATACCGTACAGCGTCGAGGCCGGGCCTTTGAGCACTTCGACGCGTTCGGTGGCGGCGGTGAAGCTGCGCGGCAGCACGGTGCGCAGGCCGTTGGTCATGATCGATCCGTCGCGGTTGGCGCCGAAGCCGCGGCGGGTGAAGGCGTCCTGAGTCCCGCCGAGGGTATTGGTTTGTACCACGTTGGCGACGTAATACAGCGCTTCGGCGAGGTAGGTCGCATGCTGATCCTCGAGCACCTGCTCGCTGACGGTATTGCCCACCTGCGGAATATCCAGCATCGGCATGGTAGTCAGCGTGGCGGTCGAGGTATTAACCGGCTGGTATCCCTGGGTAGCGCGTTGCTGGGTGCCGGCAGCCACGACCGGTATGGTCTCGTCAGCGGTTTTTTTTGTTTTATCGGCGCTATTTTCCGCGGCCACTAATCCCGGTGAGGTAAAAAAAATCAGTGAAAAAAGCGCACGCCCTTTTAATGCCGAAAAAGGGCCATTTAATGGAATCATTTTTGTGTCTCGTGAACGAACCTCGCCTTTGCGGAGAGGTAAAGCCAATAAAATCATTGCCCTGAAAAAGAAAGCTATCTGTTATTAACGCCAGAAGGCGCGCAGATATGTAATTGAGAATCATTCAATCACGAAGGAATGTAGTAGTAAACGTTATGTAAGATAAAAAAGCGCCGACGCAAATAATCACTCAATCAGCGCTGAATAAGCAGAGCGGATATAAAATAATTCGTTGTTTTTATTGTTGATTAAT
>OLJP01000202.1_pt1 | contig 7829 bp, 10 predicted proteins | sample 1601511 | NCBI WGS metagenome assembly OLJP01 (sample SAMN04436829, study PRJEB24849) | human gut metagenome | biome: human gut; feature: NICU; material: stool | host: Homo sapiens | place: USA: Saint Louis, MO | collected 2011-07-21 | reverse complement strand
CACTCATGCAGGGTAATCGCGCCATGTTCGTGCGTCTCCAGGGGTCCACCCGGCAACCGGGACGGAAAAAACTTTATCGTCATTGCCAGAACTCCACGCGGTTAAACCTTCGTATGAATCGCGCCAGTGGCAGAAACGTAACCCCCGAGCCTGGATTACATTCCGCGACCTGCAGCTGGTTATCGAGCATGACAACGATCCCGACATGCGTAACCGTTGAGCCGGAATAACAGGCCACGCCAGCACCTTCGCAGGGCTCGCAGCGTTGCAAGGAAAGCATCAACTTTCTCGCCTCCCGATTGAGACCGCCGGCGTCTTTGGTTACACAAGCGAAGTCAGTCCAGAGGGGTAACTCCAGATCACGCCGGATTTCATTCACAATGCCAAAACAGTCGAGTATCGGGTATACGCGTCCGCCTTTCAGCCAGGTGACTGAACGGTATTTATCAGCTTCAAACATGTGTGCCGCAGATTAGTAACGTAAGCCAGGATGCTCTGCGAGGTTGTAACGTTTACGGGGCCAGGCTGTTTTGAGGATATTCATATAGCCTGCCGTGACCTGTACTGCTGTCGGGGTCCAGGAGCCGGATTTTATATCGAGCGTATACGGTGATGATGCCGGGGCAGACAGATCGGATGAAATGTACCGCCGGAATGTCAGCGTGGCTGATTTCATTTCATCCAGGATTTTATCGATCGCCTCAGAAACCCTTCCGTCAATATTGCTGATAGCAAACTTTAAATCCTGTGTCCCGTCGGCGTTCCTTGCTGGTAATGCGATATCTATCGCGCTGGCTTCAAACGTCGCCGGCTGACCATTTTCCAGCGTCACTGAGACGTCATCCCAGCCACTGGTTAGCCAGTAGTTATCATCGCCTGCCGATATCTGCAACGTATCGTGAATAACCTCCGATCCGCTGCTGGCATATAGTCGCTCAAGAATTGTCATGCTTCGGCCACTCTCTGTTTAGCGCAATATCCAGTAACGACTGGCCCGCCAGCCATTCCGGGTAATTTCCCCAGCCTGAAGGCGGTAACGGGCGCTCCCATAATTCCAGCGTTGCGCTGTACTGCCAGTATTTTGGCGCGACCAGCGTCGGCCCTTCGTAAATATCCACGAACCTGGCTTTATAGGGCTTTACCCCGATTGGAGTCTGGAGTTTCAGATAGAACCAGGACTGACCATCTTTAAGCGCATCCCTGAAAAAAGCCTCAAATACCTGCGCCAGCGCATCAGTCTTAAAAATCCATTTAACTGATGCCTGGGTCGGTGTTGAGGTATATCGCCTTCGTTGTTGAGCGCGACCGGACGTCATCTCCGTTCGCAGTAAAGGTGATATGGGCTTAAACCCGTACCCGTCCATAAGCGGCATGGGCAGGTATTCATCCGGGTAGAAAATATCTGCCATGAATATTCCCTCCGGGCAGGTTATCGTGGTTTTTTGGGCTGAAGGTTGGAGTAAAGTGCTCTACCGAAGGCATTTTGAGGATTGTTTACGTCGCTCGTCAGTTCAGATTTTATCTGTTTAGCCAGGCGGCGGCCATGGACATCCAATGTCTGCATCATCACATCATCCGGTTTACCAGTGAGGTGGTAATTGACGTTGATGTCACCAGTTGAAAGAAGTTGTCTTTCCTGCTGCTGCCTCGCAGCGTTCTGTACCGCCGGCGATTCCCGCCCTACAGCTTTAACGCCCAGCGAACCATCAGCGCCACGGGTCAGGGGCATAATCGCTTCCGGGCCCGCTTCACCGAACACGCCCGCTCCTTTCGCAAAAGCAAAGTACTGCGGAGTGCTGTATACACCGCCGCTGTATGCGGAAAGTGACGGAGAATCGTAGACGCCACCGAGGGCATTAAAGGCAAAAGACGATCCGAAGCTTTGCAGCGCAGTTCCACTAGTTGCAGCTCCACTTGCTCCGCCAAAAAGACTACCGAACATCCCACCAGCACCACCGCCGAACGACGCCATAATCGCTTTGGTGATTAACGCCTGTGTTGCCATCTGTATCAGCGTCTTAATCACCGTTTCACCCAGAGAGCTGAAGATATTCGACATCCCATCTTTGAACGAAGTCGCGCCAGTCAGAACACTGGTCAGGTTGTTGGAAATGGAGTTCGTGGTGTTATTGAGAATCTCGCTGGTCGCTGATGCTGCCATTGAACTGAGGTCAGCAGCCTGATCGGCGTAGTTCATCAGTGAATCGCTGATCCCAGCCCGCCAGTCTGACTGCTGTTCATCGGTTTTCTTGTAGTAGTCCTCCTGAATCTGGAGCCGTTCAGTAAGCGCCGCCTGTAGCGCTTCCGTTTGCTGTTTGTACAGGTCCTCAGAAATCTGACCTTTGCTGAAATCCCGCTGCAGGTCGCGCTGCTGTTTGAGAAAATCAGTACGAATATCTGCCATTTCCTTCATGCGGTCGCGGGCCTTATCCCCCATCCCGGCACCAAGAAAATCAATATCCCCCCGATCACGCGCAGCAGCGTTGCTGTCAGCGAGCCCCTCACGGAACGTTTTTAACTGTTCAGCAATGTTTTTCTGATCGATAAGCGCAGCATTGTGCAGAAGGGTTTCTTTTTTAGCTTGTTCAAGAGAGGCTAACTCACCCTGCGTGACCTGGTATTTTACTTTAGCCAGTTCGGTATTCTGGCTTCCCAAAGCAATTTGTTCTTCCTGTTGTTTAATAAGACGCTTGTAAACATCTTCTGTCTTCTCAGCGGCTTTTAATTCTTCGCTTTTTGGCGCTTTCCGGGCGGGTTTATTGGATTCATTATTTCTCCACTCAGCAATTCCATTATTAATTAATTCCTGCCTTCCTGTCTGGTGCTGAGGATCACTAGTCAATCCCAAATCGTCGGCGGCAAAACCAAGTCTGGCTAACTCTTTTGCCTCGCCCTTAAGTTTCGATAACGCTAAATCTCGGCGACTTTTCTCAAGAGCATTTGTTTGTTGTGATGTTAAGTCAGCCTGCGGAATCCGCATCGGAGCATTAACCAACCCTAGTCGTGCGATCTGTAAAATATTACCAAGCCCAAGGAGACGGTTAAATTCTGTATGCTGACCATTCATCATTATTAACGATTGATAAGCTGAATTCTGTTCTGCAGCCTGCTGCCGGATTAATGCTATTCGCCTGTTCTCTATCCCCTCCAGTACCGACTGGATCGACTCAGACTTAGCCTGCATCTGAGCTAATCTCTCCTGTTCAACGGCCAGAGCGGAAGTCGCTTCTTCCAGACCACGAGTGACCGTTTCGACCGAAGTCAGGTGGTTTATCATGAAACCGCCACTGGTTGTCGGTCCGGGGTTGGACAGGACATACTGATATCCCTCGATCTCTTCCTTCAAGCTTTTTACTTTTGATGCCTGGGCATCAACAAGACGGTTTTGCTCCTCCAGCGCCTGACGGGTTTTGTTCTCATTATCAGAAACTTCAGGCAGGGACATTGATTTTGTCTTTTCACGGACTGCATCAATGGTTTTTGCATATTCCTGCGCGGATAACCTGGCCTGCTCCTGATTTTGGTACATCGTGTACCAGGCGCCGGCACCAAGCAAAACCAGCCCAGGAATACCGCCAACGAGGCCCAATGCTCCCCCCATGAGCCGGGAACCTACAGCAGTAACCGAGTTCAGTGCAGTCTGAGCGGATACTCTGGCCTGAATATTACGATTAAGTGACTCCTGCGCCAGTGAGAGCCGTTTTTCTGCGGCGGCCTGCACTTCTGTACCACGTGCTGCTGCCAGTGCCTGCTGGGCACGATAAACTGCAGCACGCGCGCGAGCTGTTGAAACCTGCGCCCCTCTTACCTGGGCTTCAGCTAAAGCTACTTCACTTTTTGCGGCGCTAATAATCCCAGCCGTAGCAGAGCTGGCACCAAGAGCCATATTTCCCAAATAACGGGCTGCGCCAACGGCAACAAGCGCTCCGGCAGCAGTGGCAACTTGATCAATATTTCTGGCTACACCATCAAGTAAGCCGGTCAGGGTGTTTGTGGCTCCGCTCGCTTCATTAGCACCCCCGACCCATTGCATAAAAGCGTTTTCAACTTTGGTTGCCGACGATGAAACGGTCTGCGGTAATTCACCATATTCATTCCGGAGCTTACCAAGCTGGCTAATGAGGGCTGGCACTACTTTATCAATGGTTAGCTGCCCCTGATCCGCCATAGATTTAAGGTCTTTACGCGCAACCCCCATACCTGCTGCAAGCGCCCGTATAACCCTGTCGCCACTCTCATTGACGGCATTGAATTCTTCGCCTCTCAGCACGCCCTGCGCCAGAGCTTGGCTAAATTGAGTGATGACCGAACTGGACTCCTGAGCATTCGCGCCAGAAAGTTTTAAACCAGTAGAAATAGCCTCAGTAATATCAAGCACCTGGCTGGAGCTATAACCATATTCCCGCATTGAGGCTGCTGAACGGGAAAAAAAATTAGCGTCGTCAGAAAAAGATGTGCCCGTTTTCTGGCTGATATCCATCAACAGTTTTTGAGAACTGGTAAAATCATCAGTTGATTGAGATGCCTGTTATAAGCGGGCAATTACTGAATTCCATTCCTCAGCCAGGGATATTAAATGACCCGTGGCAAAAGCACCGGCAAATGCCCCGGTTAATCCCAGTACGGTAGCCTTTGATGACTCCATCTGGTCAGTTAGCTCTGCAACAGAACGGCGAGTTTCCCTAACTGAAGCTGCAGCCTGCCTGCCACCATTCTGCATGGTCTTATAATAATCAGCCCCCATACGTGACGCGCGGGCTATCTCGGTCTGGAAAGACTGAGAGTTAGCAGAAACTTTAATAATGAGTTCGCGTAATGTTGCCATATTTCACCCATAAAAAAAGCCCGTCAAAGCGGACTTTTTTCAAATGAACTATATTTATTCGTGATAACCAGGCGGATAATATCCAGTCTTTGCCATCCAAGCGCGAATTTCCTCCGCCTCTCCTGTACGTTCTTTCCATGCCATATAATCAGGCTCATTGTACATTCTCTTGGCCTTTATCATCATTTCCTCATCATAAGTTGGGATATATTCGCTTTCATCGTCATCATGTGACACGTTTAAAATACCGTCAAATTTGAGTTTTGATGCTGTCAAGTCAGTATATGCTTTGCTATCTGTGGTCCCCATAAATTTACGACCATCTTTCATTTCAGCAACGAAAGTTACGTCCTTTTTATTTCCACCGAGAAATGCCCCTGCAATAATTCCAGCGGGACCAGCAAGCATTCCTCCAACAACACCCCATCCCAATGCACCACCTATTTTTTTGACATTATTTTCTGTACATATTTCCAAAGAGAGAAATTTATCACCAGTAATAACTTCTCCTTTTATTTGAAGGGCGGATGTTTTTATTGAGATAACACCAAAACTAGTTGTTATTTCTTGATAAGGAAAGTTTGCGTAATGTACTTTTATATTAGCCATGAAATATCCTCCATTGATACTCCATCGTACATTACCATCGTATTGATAGGAGATCAGCTATCCTTTTCATCTCCCCTCGGATGCCGCAAGCAAAGCGGCTTCTAAGCCTGCAAAGGGATCGCCGCTGTCGCTTGCCACTTCCTCTTCTGCGCTCCACTGAATCTGTGCGTCTTCAATGGTAACTTTACCGCCCTGCGCTCCGTACATCGCTGAAACCAGCTGAGCATTGAGAATATCGCCACGGATATCACCGATCGGGCTGATACGGTCGAATTCAGCCCACATCCTGAATTCGCCGACCGTCATAGTTTGTCGCAGTTCGCCCAGCGTGCGGCCCATCCGGAGCGCCAGCGCCATCAGGAACTGCATGCCAGGCATTTTTACTTTGCTTTGGCGTCATCCGCATCACGAATGAGATCAAGCGCCTGTTTCAACAACCGGGAATGGACAGGGCCATAAATTGCTTCAACCTGTTCGGTATCATCGAGGGTGAAAACGTACTGTAGGTTGGTATCCAGCAGAATATCAATGAAGAGTGTGACATCTGCCCGCATCGTACGGAACGCGCGTTCTGAAGGGGTCAGTTCTGGCACCTCTGGCGCTTCCTGCCCTTCCGGTAGTTTTGGTTGTTCCGGGCTGGCAATCCCCTGCCAGCGAATCCAGGCCTCAGCCGATGGTTCACGAATGATAACTTTGGCGTTTTCCCATTCCGGAACGGTGACTTCTTTTTTACGAAAACCCGCCATCGGGGCCAGCGCCAGCGCTTTAAGATTCTGTTTTGACATTAAGTTTATCGCCGGTTTCCCGGCGCTCCATTAACTGATGGTGACGGTGCAGTCAGATGAGGTGATAACGTTCGCCGGAGTGGCAGAGTCAGTGACTACACAGGAGTAAACACCGGCATCTCCAGAAACGGCACTGGCCTTATTAAACGTTGCGCTGGTCTGCCCGCTGATGGTTGACGAACCTTTTTTCCATACGTAGGTGTATGGAGCTTTACCACCTGTAGCCACCACACTTAAGGAAAGTGGACTCCCGGCAGTAACTGATTCAGTGACTGGCAGATCGCTACTAAATGCAAGGATGCCGGAGGCATCGATATTGCTCGGCTTACCCTTCAGACGAAGGGAGAAAGTCGCAGCAACAACGCTATTTGCCTGTGAATCCCAGGTGTGCTGACGCACCTCAGCACGCATCAGGAACCCATTTCCGGACGGGAAAATAACCTTAAATCCATAAACGCCGTCGTTATCGTATGCTGCACGAAGTGCATCCTGCGCCGGGTTGCGGTAGAAGTTACCGGAGAGAGACATCTCAGACGGTGCCGGGAGTCCGTTGATATTCTCCGTTTCTTCGGAGCAGAGCGTTGTCACGTCAATATCGTTTTTCTGACCAGCGGTAAAGCTGGCCTGTTTAATGGTACAACTCAGGTTGAGCCAGGTCGCCGATGCCAGTTCTTCCGCAGTGACCGGCACTGATGTAATCATTACTACCGTTTTTTGGGCGCGTTCAAATAGTGCTGACATTGCAGCCTCCATAAATGAAAAAACCGCCAGCGGCGGTCAGATTGGATTGGTTCCTGTCAGGCAATGACCGTTATTTCAAGCGTTGCCCGATGCAAGTGGGTTGTAGTGTCATAACCAGGGATTTTGGTCACTTCGGTAGGTGAAAGCACTTCCAGCCGGGAAAGGGCCTCAAGCCGCAACGCCCTGGCCTCATCGTTAGTTTCTGCCCACACGTCTACCTGAATGTGCAGCGTCGATTCGGCCTGCCCACAGAACACATCCCCTGCAACATCAGTCGGTATCGAGAAAATGATGTAAGGAGCGGCCACTGCGGGTAAATCGTCGCTGCCAAGCGGCACCACATACGGATAAACCCGCCCGTCTGCCAGCGGCGACAGCAGGTCATAGAGATCATCCTCTGTCATTTCGCCAGCACCTCATCAATCGCCTTGTTCATTCGGTTCATTGCTGCCTGTGCGGCTTCTTCCTGCCGGGTATCAAACGCAGGACGCACAAAGGGATGTGCCGGGGCCGTAGATGTTCCCAGCTCCACGAAGCGCCAGTAGAAAGCATTCCGCTTGTTGCTGGCCTTCATGGTGTTGTCGCTGTTCCCCGTTCGCGGATTAACACCACGAATATGCACCCCCGAGGAGATTTCACCGCGACTGCGGCTTTTCTGGTTGACTACAACAACGTTTTTCTTCAGCTTCCCGGTTTTCTCAGGAGCCCTGTCAATCACTTCCTGCCGGAGAACTTCGGCCCCGGCGCGGGTCGAATCCCGGAGGACTTTATTGTTTTCAGCTTTGCTGAGGGTTTGCAGGTCTCGGGCGATATCCTGCAAACCGGAAAAATCCAGATTCACATCAATCATTTTTCGGTCCCCTGTTTGC
>OLJP01000198.1_pt1 | contig 7990 bp, 9 predicted proteins | sample 1601511 | NCBI WGS metagenome assembly OLJP01 (sample SAMN04436829, study PRJEB24849) | human gut metagenome | biome: human gut; feature: NICU; material: stool | host: Homo sapiens | place: USA: Saint Louis, MO | collected 2011-07-21 | reverse complement strand
TTTTTTCTCTTCAACCGACCGGGCTGTTTGTGAAGTGATTCACATCTGCCGTGTCAGTGGGAGCGCATTATAGGGATCCCATTTTTTTGCACAAGCCTTTTTTCGATCTTTTTCTCCAAATGATGGTTTTTCAGCCGCTTCGCGGTGTTCTTGCTCAATCCGCTCACTTTTTACCACAATAAAGGGTTGCAGACGGCCAAAAAAGCAACCAAAGTCTCTGCACTCCCTTCATTTATTGAGGTAACCATGACCACCAGTTTGCGTCGTTATAAAGATTTATTCCCTAAAACGGGCCTGCGCGTGATGATCGATAGCAGCAGCGTGGTGATCGGTGATGTCAGAATGGCTGATGACGTCAGTATCTGGCCTCTGGTCGCGATTCGCGGTGATGTGAATTACGTCGAAATAGGCGCTCGCACCAATATTCAGGACGGTAGCGTCTTACATGTCACACATAAGTCCCCTTCCAATCCGCAAGGCAATCCATTGATCATTGGCGATGATGTTACCGTCGGCCATAAGGTGATGCTACACGGCTGCACTATTGGTAATCGGCTACTGGTGGGGATGGGTTCGATTTTGTTGGATGGCGTGATTGTTGAAGACGACATAATGATTGGCGCAGGTAGTCTGGTTCCTCAGAACAAACGTCTCAAGAGTGGCTATCTTTACTTTGGCAACCCGGTAAAACAGATACGCCCCCTGACGGAGGCGGAAATCGCGGGGCTCATATATTCAGCAAATAACTATGTAAAGTGGAAAGGTGATTATCTCGATCAGGAAAGCCAGATCCAACCCTGAGCATCTTCCTGCTGGTCGAGAATGAGAACCTGGGCTTCATCTTCCAGATCCCAGCGATGTTCACGAAAAGCGGCCAGCCATTGCGCAGGGTCTTCACCGCCAAAACGCTTCTTGAGACCGGTTAGCGTTAAGGCGCAGGTTAGCTGCATGCCGTTAACTAATGCCGGAAAAGCGATACATTGATGCGCTTCATCCCATACCTCTCTGTCTGGAAACTGAATAGCCTGGTTCATGCATTCAGTTCCTTCTGCAAAGCCGCAATGACTGGCGTAATTTCTGGCAGTACGCCATGCCATAACAGCACCGCATGGGCAGCCTGCGCCACCAGCATTCCCAGCCCATCAGCGCATTTGGTGGCACCATGTTGCCGGCATAGTGTTAAAAATGGCGTACAGCCTTTCTGGTAAAACATGTCATAACAACAGACACGGGGATTTATTAATGTAACAGGGATCGCGGGAACATCGCCGTCAATACCGCTGGACGTCGCATTAATAATGAGATCAAATTCCTGGCCGCCTAATGCTTCTATATCCAAAGCGTGGACGCTGCCGGTATGAGCAAAAAGCGTAGCCAGTTCATGGGCGCGAGAATAGGTACGATTAACAATAGTCACGGCGCAATCCAGCGACAAGAGAGGAAGCAATACGCCGCGTGAAGCCCCACCTGCGCCAATGAGCATCACCCGGAATCCAGGTTTAATAAAACCAAGCCGTTGCAGATCGCTCAGTAGTCCAATACCATCGGTATTGTCCCCAAGCAGGCGGCCATCCTCCAACCGTTTAAGCGTATTGACCGCACCAGCCAGCGCTGCACGTTCGGTAAACTCTTCCGCTCGCGCGAAGGCCTCTTCTTTAAAAGGCACGGTGACGTTCGCTCCCTTACCGCCTTCATTAAAGAAGGTATCGAGCGTGGTAACAAAATCATCGAGCGGAGCCAGGATACGGCCATAGGGATGCGTAATGTGCAGCTGCTGCGCAAAAAGCCGATGAATTGATGGCGACTTGCTATGGGCAATCGGGTGTCCGAAGACGGCATAAGTTTCCATGAGTTACCCCTGGCGGAAGAGTTCGCCCGTCAAGGCATCACGTATTTCAGATGGGTTTTGACGCCCTCCCGTTGCCCCATCGACTACCGGGAAATCCGCGCCAAACTGCGTATAAACCTCAGCCGTCGTGCGACAAGGTGGCAGACCAGATAAATTTGCGCTGGTAGAAACAAGCGGTTTCCCGTAAGCCTTACACAGTTCGACCACCAGCGGATGATCCGTGACTCGTACTGCCAATGAATTAAAGCGCCCGGTCAACCAACGCGGCGTTGAAGCGCAGGCCGGGAAGACAAATGTTACCGGCCCAGGCCAACACGAAAAAATAGCCGCTAGCTGCTCATCGCTCAATTGCGTATCGTCAATATACGGCTTGAGTTGCTCAAAGTTCGCAGCAATCAGAATCAGCCCCTTTTCAACGGGACGCCGCTTAAGTGCGAGCAGACTCATGACGGCTTTTTCGCTATCGGGATCGCAACCGACGCCAAAAACGGCTTCTGTTGGATAGGCAATGACATGTTCATTATTCAGAAGCGCCACAGCGCGTACGATGGCTTCTGAGGGCAGGTTATTATTCACAGATTTATTCCGCCGATATCGGCTTTCCACATTGTTTGCTGGCACAAAAGCGCTTAACGCCCTGCGCCGTTTTCTTTTCGATTAGCAACGGGTAATGACACTCAGGACACTCGCCCGCCACTGGCCTGAAGTTAATGACGAACTGGCAATCGGGGTAACGATCGCAGGAATGGAAGTTTTTTCCATAACGTGAACGGCGCTGAACCAGATGCCCTTGCCCGCATTGCGGGCAGGCTATTGCAGTTTCATCCGGCTTATCGATAAGTTCAGTATGTTCGCAATCAGGATAGCTGCTACAACCGATAAACATACCAAAACGCCCCTGGCGTAGCACCAGCACTGCGCCGCAAGACGGACACGTTTGCCCCTCCAGAACTTTAACAATATGCCCGTCCGCCTGATTTTTCAGGGGCCGGACATAGGCACAGTCAGGATAATGCGAGCAGCCGAGAAAAGGCCCGTGCTTCCCGGAGCGTATTACCAGTTCAGCCCCACACTGCGGGCAAGGTTCGTTTTTACGCACCGAAAACAGCGCTGTTTTGGTCATAACAATTCTAATGTCGCAGCAAAAAAGTTAGTGCAGCATACCTTCATTTACTTCAAAGAGTAATTCTTCCATTTGCTGGTAGGCATTTTCGCAACCGGGAATATTGAACAGCACCATCAGAATCACCCATTTGAGATCCTCCAGATCGAATTCTGCCGTATCCAGCGCCAGCACGCGCTCTATCACCATTTCCCGTGTTTCGAGGTTCAACACCTGAATTTGCTCAAGGAACAGTAAGAATCCCCGGCAACTCGCGTCAAGACGCTGACACTCCTCGTCAGTATATACTCGTAACGAGAGTGGGTCAGAAGCTAGCTGCATAGGTGCAACAAGCCCCTCCTGGTAATCAGCCAGTTTTTCGAGCCACATTAGGGCGTTATAGATATCTTCTCGTTCAAAACCGGCATCGGTCAGATCCCGAGTTAGCTTGTCCTGATCCACGCGCATTTCTGCTTCGTTATGGATGTAAGTTTCAAACAGATACATCAGTACGTCGAACATGGCTTGCCCTCCTTAATCGGACATAGCCGCCGGGTACAGCTGCGATCCAGCCTGCTAACTCCAGTTCTAGTAGCTGGGCTACGGTTACTGGCACAGATTGGCCGGCACGTTCAGCGACAACGTCAACAGGTGTTACCTCATCTCCTACGTTAGCCAGGAGCTCTGGAAATGGCAATGCTACAGAAGGCCGATCACCGCAATTATTTACGTCATTTGGCTCGGGAAGAATATTCGGTAGCTCATCTCGCCAGTATTCGACGATATCTTCAGGGGCTGTTACGGGAATCGCGCCCTGCTTGATAAGCCAATGAGGGCCTTCTGAACCCGGGCTGCCAATCGGCCCTGGCAGAGCAAAGACATCCCTTCCCTGCTCCAGCGCATAACGAACCGTCACTAATGAGCCACTTTTCAGCGCAGCTTCAATAACCAACACACCGGCGCTTAGGCCACTGATAATCCGGTTACGGCGGGGAAAATTGGCCGGAAGGGGCGGAGTGAACAGCGGAAACTCAGAAATGACGGCTCCGCCACCGTTAATTATCTGCTCCGCTAACGCCTGATGGCGACGAGGATAGATCTCTCCTAAGCCATTCCCTAAAACAGCCACCGTTTTACCTTTCCCTTCCAGCGCACCACGATGAGCAATACCATCAATGCCAAGGGCCAGACCGCTCGTGATCGTAATGTCATACCGCGCTAAAGCTTCGCTAAATAGTTTTCCCCAACGAGCGCCATACCAAGAGTGTGACCGACTCCCAATGACGGACAGCTGCCGGCTACTGAGTAGCGCAGGATCTCCACATACTAAAAGGGCGCATGGAAAGTCGACAATCGCCCGCAATTGAGGTGGGAAAAGGGGATCTTCGGCAGTCAGTAAATAGCAATTGGGTTGCTCCAGCCATTGTAGCGTGGCATCGATTTCGCATTGGTTAACGCCGAGGAAATGCTTCGATTGCGCCAGATTCAAACCACGGGCACGCAACTCTTCTCGCTCTAGCGTCGGAGATGAACAGAGCTGGCGTGCAGCACTGATAGCACCTTCGCCATACAGGCTGCTCACTCTCATCAAACGTAACCAAATTTCCCTCGGCGTCATCCCTGTTCCCCTGCCACAAGCGACTTTAACAATCTTTGCGATTGGTCAGTGAGACTGTCAATTGCAGGGGGTTTTGTCTAGAATAGAGGTAATAATCTTTCCAACTCCTGCACACAACTCTGGATAGCTATGTCAGTTTTGCAAGTGTTACATATTCCGGACGAGCGCCTTCGCAAAGTCGCAAAACCGGTAGAAGAAGTAAATGCAGAAATTCAGCGTATCGTCGATGATATGTTTGAGACGATGTACGCTGAAGAAGGTATCGGTCTGGCCGCAACGCAGGTAGATATTCATCAGCGCATTATCGTTATTGACGTATCAGAAAATCGTGAAGAGCAGCTGGTATTAATTAACCCTGAGCTGCTGGAAAAGAGCGGAGAAACAGGCATTGAAGAGGGTTGCCTCTCTATTCCTGAACAGCGTGCTTTAGTACCGCGTGCAGAAAAGGTGAAAATCCGCGCGCTCGATCGCGACGGTAAACCTTATGAGCTTGAAGCTGACGGTCTGCTGGCAATCTGTATTCAGCATGAGATGGATCACCTCGTCGGTAAGCTGTTCATCGACTACCTGTCGCCGCTCAAGCAACAACGCATTCGTCAGAAAGTTGAGAAACTTGATCGCCTGAATGCCCGAGCTTAAGGACGAGAATTAACGTGTCAGATTCACTACGTATTATTTTTGCGGGCACACCTGATTTTGCAGCGCGTCATCTCGACGCGCTGCTCTCCTCTGGACATAACGTTGTTGGCGTGTTCACCCAACCGGACCGTCCGGCTGGTCGCGGTAAAAAACTCATGCCCAGCCCGGTAAAGGTTCTGGCGGAAGAGAAAGGCATACCGGTATTCCAGCCAGTTTCGTTACGTCCGCAGGAAAACCAGCAACTCGTCTCTGACCTGCGCGCAGATGTTATGGTCGTCGTGGCCTATGGCCTCCTTCTGCCAAAAGCCGTACTTGATATTCCACGCCTGGGCTGCATTAACGTTCACGGCTCGCTGCTTCCGCGCTGGCGCGGTGCGGCCCCGATTCAACGTTCGCTGTGGGCTGGCGATGCCGAGACGGGTGTAACCATCATGCAGATGGATGTTGGTCTCGATACGGGTGATATGCTGTATAAGCTTGCGTGCCCGATCACCGCAGAAGACACCAGCGGGACGCTGTACGACAAGCTGGCTAACCTTGGCCCTCAGGGGCTTATCGAAACCCTTAAGCAGCTTGCCACAGGTACCGCAAAACCGGTTGTACAGGATGAAGCGCTGGTTACCCATGCGCAAAAACTCAGCAAAGAAGAAGCGCATATCAACTGGTCTCTTTCCGCTGCTCAGTTAGAACGCTGCATTCGCGCCTTTAACCCGTGGCCAATGAGCTGGATAGAAATTGATGGCCAACCGGTAAAAGTCTGGCAGGCGTCGGTTATCAATGTGGCTACAACCGCCGAGCCGGGAACCATTCTTGAAGCGACCAAACGGGGAATTCAGGTCGCGACCGGGGACGGGGTCCTGAATTTACTGTCGCTACAGCCGGCCGGGAAAAAAGCCATGAGTGCTCAGGATCTATTAAACTCGCGCCGGGAAAGGTTTGTACCTGGCCGCCGTCTGGTCTGACGCTCCCTTCTTAATACGCCCGGTGTTACCGGGCATTTTTATTTTTGTACTTATGAAAAAACAACTCAATTTACGCAGTCTGGCAGCACAGGCCGTTGAACAGGTTCTCGAACGAGGGCAATCCTTAAGCAACGTTCTGCCCCCGCTGCAACAAAAAGTCTCGGATAAAGATAAAGCGCTGCTTCAGGAGCTATGCTTTGGCGTGCTACGTACACTTTCACAGTTAGATTGGCTGATCGGCAAGCTCATGTCCCGACCGATGACGGGTAAGCAGCGCGTTGTGCACTATCTGATTATGGTGGGCTTTTATCAACTGTTATACACACGCATCCCGCCTCATGCAGCCTTGGCGGAAACCGTTGAAGGCGCCGTTGCTATTAAGCGTCCACAGCTCAAAGGGTTGATAAATGGTGTCTTGCGCCAGTTTCAGCGTCAGCAGGAAGAGCTGTTAGCTGAATTTTCTCGTAGCGAGATCCGCTTTTTACATCCTTCCTGGTTATTGAAACGTCTGCAGAAAGCCTATCCAGCACAGTGGGAATCCATTGTAGAAGCGAACAATCAGCGCCCGCCGATGTGGTTGCGCGTAAACCGCGCCCACCATTCGCGCGACAGCTGGCTGGAATTACTGGAGGCGGCGGGAATGAAAGGCTTTACTCATCCCGCTTACCCTGACGCCGTGCGCCTGGAAACACCGGTACCGGTCCACGCATTACCCGGGTTTGAGGCAGGTTGGGTGACCGTGCAGGATGCCTCTGCTCAGGGCTGCATGACATTCCTTGATCCGCAAAACGACGAGCAAATTCTGGATCTGTGCGCTGCCCCGGGTGGTAAAACCACCCATATTCTCGAAGCGGCGCCCGAAGCACAAGTTCTGGCTGTCGACGTTGATGAGCAGCGACTCTCCCGCGTCTACGACAACCTGAAGCGTCTGGGCATGAAGGCAACCGTCAAGCAAGGCGATGGCCGTTATCCAGCCCAATGGTGTGGCGAGCAACAGTTCGATCGTATTCTGCTGGATGCCCCTTGTTCCGCCACCGGTGTTATTCGCCGTCACCCGGATATTAAATGGCTGCGCCGGGATCGCGATATCGCGGAACTGGCCCAGCTCCAGGCTGAAATTTTGGATGCCGTATGGCCGCACCTGAAATCCGGCGGCACTCTGGTTTACGCGACATGTTCAGTATTGCCAGAAGAGAACAGCCAGCAAATAAAAGCCTTCCTGCAACGTACAGCTGATGCGGTTCTCAGCGAAACCGGCGACGCTGATTTACCGGGCCAGCAAAATTTGCCTGGCGCCGAGCAAGGTGACGGCTTCTTTTACGCTAAGCTAATCAAAAAGTAATGAGATAACGAGTCGCGACTGATGAAAATTATCATATTGGGCGCAGGGCAGGTCGGCGGAACTCTGGCAGAAAACCTTGTCGGAGAGAACAACGATATTACGCTGGTAGACACGAATGGCGACCGCCTTCGCAGTCTTCAGGACAAATTTGATCTCAGAGTGGTTCAGGGCCACGGCTCGCATCCTCGCGTGCTGCGTGAGGCCGGTGCGGATGATGCCGACATGCTGGTTGCAGTGACCAGCTCAGATGAAACGAACATGGTGGCCTGCCAGGTCGCCTATTCGCTGTTTAATACGCCAAATCGTATTGCCCGCATCCGTTCCCCGGATTATGTACGCGATGCTGATAAACTTTTCCATTCAGAAGCGGTTCCTATTGACCACCTAATCGCTCCAGAGCAGCTGGTAATTGACAGTATTCACCGTCTGATCGAGTACCCAGGCGCGCTGCAGGTTGGCAATTTTGCTGAATGCAAAG
>OLJP01000195.1_pt1 | contig 8036 bp, 8 predicted proteins | sample 1601511 | NCBI WGS metagenome assembly OLJP01 (sample SAMN04436829, study PRJEB24849) | human gut metagenome | biome: human gut; feature: NICU; material: stool | host: Homo sapiens | place: USA: Saint Louis, MO | collected 2011-07-21 | reverse complement strand
GTATACTTCGAAAAACAGGTCGTGAGGCAAAATGAAACCTAACACCCTGTTCTGTAATATTTTTTTGCATCAGCGCGTGCCGTTATCTATGTTGCAACAGCAGACATAACAGAGACACGCCTTCTCGCGTGGGCGAACATGGTACACGAACTTTAAGATGAATGCTTCTTTGCGTTACGAGCATAGCACAACTTACCGCGCACCTCCGTCCGGGCGCATGGCGCGCTGATGGAAGCCAGGTAGCACAATAGGGTCTTTTGCAGAGGATGAACCATGAAAAGGCGCGCGGCATTGCGCCGCGTTGAACGGCGGCAAATAAAAGCGGCGAGCGGGCATTCATTACATGACGATTCCTTCCATGGAAACAGGCGTCATTACAGGTACGGCGTCACGTCCCCGACACCTTCGCGCACTACGACCGGCGCGTCTTCGGTAAGATCGATAACCGTGGTCGGCTGCTGGCCCAGATAGCCGCCGTGAATAATCAGGTCCACCTGCTTCTCCAGACGATCTTTGATCTCTTCCGGATCGGATTCGGTAAAGTCGCTACCTGGCAGCATCAAGGAAGTGGAAAGCATTGGCTCACCCAATGTTTCCAGCAGCATCTGCGCAATCGGGTTGGACGGCACGCGCATCCCGATAGTCTTACGCTTCTCCTGCAACAGGCGGCGCGGGACTTCTTTGGTGCCCTTGAGGATGAAGGTGTAGTTACCCGGCGTATTGTTTTTAATCAGACGAAAGGCCACGTTATCGACGAATGAATAGGTCGATAGCTCGGACAAATCGCGGCACATCAGAGTAAAGTTGTGACCGTTTGGCAAATTACGGATCCGGCAAATCCGTTCCATCGCGCCTTTATCTTCAATTTTACAGCCTAAGGCATAACCGGAGTCGGTCGGATAGACGATGACCCCGCCTTTACGCACAATGTCCACCGCCTGGTTAATTAACCGCGCCTGCGGGTTTTCCGGATGGATATAAAAAAACTGGCTCATATTTCCCTCTCAATTTTGTTCTACGGCCACTTCCCAACTGCGCCAGATCCCTTCTACGCCCGCGGGCAGCCAAAGTTTACGGCCCAGTTCGATCCACGGACAGGGCTGATGAAAATCAGACCCCTGCGAGGCATCCAGGCCATACTGCACGGCGTAAGCGGCAAGCTGAGCACGCTCGTGCGGCGCCTGTTGACATTGCGCCACCTCCATCGCATCCCCGCCCTGTTCGCTAAAGTGGGCCAACAGACGTTTCAACCACTTGGCGGAAAGGTCATAGCGCCCGGGATGGGCAATGACCGCCTTACCGCCAGAATGATGAATGACATCAATCGCTTGTTTTATTGTACACCACTGAGGCGGAACGTAACCGGTTTTCCCGCGCGCCAGATACTTCTTAAAAACGTCAGCCATGTTGTTGGCATAGCCGGCCTCCACCAGAAAACGGGCAAAATGGCCGCGCGTCACTGCACCGCCGTCCGCCAGCTTCAGCGCCCCTTCCCAGGCCCCGGGGATCCGCGCTTTTTCCAGCCGCTCGGCAATCTGCTGGCCCCGCATCTGGCGACGCGCTTTCTGTTCATCAAGCAGCGCGGTCATCGCCGGATGGCCGATATCGATATTCAGCCCGACAATGTGAATTTCATGATTTTCCCACAATGTGGAAATTTCCACCCCGGTAATCAGCGCCAGCGGTAAGCCGGCGCGTTCAATTTCAGCCTGAGCCGCGGGAATTGCCGCCACGGTATCGTGGTCGGTAATCGCCAGGGTGCCGACGCGCATCTGGTGGGCGCGATGGACAAGTTCTTCTGGAGTCAGACGCCCGTCAGAGGCGATAGTATGGCTGTGCAGGTCGTAAATCACTGCGTAATTGGTGTTGCTCAAGATGACTCCTGCTGGACATGAACCTGTACCCGTCATACCTTAAGTCACAGGCAGATTGACTGTGATTCTGCAGCTTAAGTGATTCAGGATATCAATAAGCGCATCATCATACCGACTCAGAGAGAAAATCTGCAAACAGGGGTTGACTTTAATCTCCCGGACTAGTTAACTAGTACGCAAGTTCACATGAAGGGGTATTAACGATGAAAACGCAATTTATCACTCTGCACGGCTGGTGGCGCACCTCCTGTTATCGGGCGGCGTGATCGCGTTTTGCACTCAGCATACAGATACCCGGCCCGCCAATGAGCGGGCTTTTTATTGGACAAATTATTATAGCGAACAGGCGACAACAATAATGCAAACATCAAAACCGGCACTCGAGCTTCTCACCAGCGACGCCATCTATCGGGAAAACCCCACGGCATTGTTCCACCAGATCTGCGGCGCGCGTCCAGCCACCCTACTGCTGGAATCCGCTGATATCGACAGCAAGGATGATTTAAAGAGCCTGCTGCTGGTGGACAGCGCCCTGCGCATTACCGCACTTGGTGACACTGTCACTATTCACTCATTGTCCGCCAACGGTACGGCGCTGCTGGAACTGTTGGATAGCGCCCTGCCCGCTGGCATCAATAATCAGCGTCAGCCAAATAGCCGGGTATTAACCTTCCCGCCGGTCAGCGCGCTGTTAGATGAAGATGCCCGCTTATGTTCACTCTCGGTCTTCGATGCTTTTCGCCTGCTGCAGGAGCTGGTTACCGTTCCGCAGGACGAGCGCGAGGCCATGTTCTTCGGCGGCCTGTTCGCCTATGACCTGGTCGCCGGTTTTGAAGACCTGCCATCGCTGGAAAACGACACCGCCTGCCCGGATTACTGCTTCTATCTCGCGGAAACGCTGCTGGTTATCGACCATCAGACCAAAAACACCCGTATCCAGGCGAGCCTGTTTACGCCGTTGGAAAGCGAAAAGCAGCGTCTGCTTGAGCGGATCGCTCAGCTTCGTCAGCAGCTGAACGAGCCGCCGCTGCCGCTGCCGGTGACTACGGTTGCCGAGATGCGCTGCGACTGCGACCAGAGCGACGAAGAGTACGGCGCAGTGGTGCGTAAAATGCAGCGCGCCATCCGCGCGGGCGAGATTTTTCAGGTCGTGCCGTCGCGCCGCTTCTCGCTGCCCTGCCCGTCGCCGCTCGCCGCTTATGATGTGCTGAAAAAAAGCAATCCGAGCCCGTACATGTTCTTTATGCAGGACAACGATTTCACCCTGTTCGGCGCTTCTCCGGAGAGCTCTCTCAAGTATGACGCCCCCAATCGCCAGATTGAAATCTACCCGATCGCCGGTACCCGCCCGCGCGGCCGTCGCGCCGACGGTTCGCTGGATCGCGATCTCGACAGCCGCATTGAGCTGGAGATGCGCACCGACCATAAAGAGCTCTCCGAGCATCTGATGCTGGTCGATCTTGCGCGTAACGACCTCGCGCGCATCTGTACGCCGGGTAGCCGCTACGTCGCCGACCTGACCAAAGTCGACCGCTACTCCTTTGTGATGCACCTCGTCTCCCGCGTGGTTGGCGAGCTGCGCCGCGATCTTGACGTTCTGCATGCCTACCGCGCCTGTATGAATATGGGCACCCTCAGCGGGGCGCCGAAAGTGCGCGCCATGCAGCTTATCGCCGCCGCTGAAGGCAAACGCCGCGGCAGCTACGGCGGCGCGGTGGGCTACTTTACCGCCCACGGCGACCTCGATACCTGCATCGTTATCCGTTCCGCCTACGTGCAGGATGGCGTCGCCACCGTCCAGGCCGGCGCCGGTATCGTGCTCGACTCTGTTCCCCAGTCAGAAGCGGATGAAACCCGTAATAAAGCTCGCGCGGTGCTGCGCGCTATCGCCCAGGCCCACCACGCGAAGGAGATTTTCTAATGGCCGACATTCTGCTGCTCGATAATATCGATTCTTTTACCTATAACCTGGCAGACCAGCTGCGCTCGAACGGCCATAACGTGGTGATTTACCGCAACTCCGTCCCGGCGCAGGCGCTGATTGAGCGCATCGGCACGATGAAAAACCCGGTACTGATGCTCTCTCCCGGTCCGGGGACGCCGAGCGAAGCCGGCTGTATGCCAGAGCTGCTAACCCGCATGCGCGGCAAGTTGCCGATTATCGGTATCTGCCTCGGCCACCAGGCGATTGTCGAAGCCTACGGCGGCTACGTCGGCCAGGCCGGCGAAATCCTCCACGGTAAGGCTTCCAGTATTGAACATGACGGACAGGCGATGTTTGCCGGTCTGAGCAACCCGCTGCCGGTGGCCCGCTATCACTCGCTGGTGGGCAGCAATATCCCGGCAGGACTCACCATCAACGCCCACTTCAACGGAATGGTGATGGCGGTGCGTCACGACGCGGATCGCGTCTGCGGCTTCCAGTTCCACCCTGAGTCAATTCTGACCACCCAGGGGGCACGCCTGCTGGAGCAAACCCTGGCCTGGGCGCTGCAGAAGCTGGAGCAGACCAACACCCTCCAGCCGATTCTGGAAAAACTGTACCAGGCCGAAACCCTGAGCCAGCAGGAGAGCCATCAGCTCAGTCGACGTCGGTGTGTCTTATATGCACGGTCAGCACGTTGAATTTACAGAAGGGCCGTATACCTTTAAATCAGAAGGTAAAGCCTGGCTGTACGGCGCGAACTTCAACTACCGTTTCTGATCCTCAGCAGCAACAAAAAAGGGTGAACATCATGTTCACCCTTTTTACTTTCAACCCGTCGGTTACTGTGAATCGATATCTTTAAGATCGCCTTCAATCGCCTGCGCGTTGGGGTTCTCATTCGGAGAAAGTTTACCGCCGTTGGCGATAAAGTCGTGACGCTGGAAGTAGGCTTCACGCATTAAGATATACGGATCGGAGGACTGACGAAGCAAGCCGTCTGAATCCAGCAGCTGCGCGCGTGTTTCAACGCCCTCAACCATCCATTTACCAATAGACATCGGCCATGTCAGCCAGGAAAGAACCGGATACAAGTCATCAGCCATATCCCCCCCTTCATCACGCAGGGTGAAGCTGCCGTAGAAAGGCAGTTGCACATATGGGAAATAGCCGAAGCCATAGTGACCCAGCGTGCTACCGAAGCGTGCAGACTCAACGCGCTGCAGTTTCGGATTCGCCATCCCGGCCACATCAACCAGGCCCCCCATCCCAAGGATGGTGTTCAAGAAGAAACGCGTAAAGTGCACCATTCCTTTATAGGGATCGCCTTTCAGGAAGGAGTTCACCATTACCGCTGGCTCTTCAAGGTTGCTGGTAAAATTACTCAGACCATTACGCGCAGGCTGCGGAACATAATCACGCCACGCCACCGCGACCGGGCGAAGAACATAGGGATCGACAACATTAAAGTTGAAGTTGAACATAGTACGGTTAAAGCCTTCAAGCGGATCTGAACGCCCCTGTGGTTGATCGCCAGAATTAGAACTGGCGCACCCCACCAGCAATGTGGCGCCAAGCGCAAGCGCCGACAGGCGAAAATTCATAGGTGTCTCCCTGTTAAATTTAGCTATCGCTGGGGGTTATCGGGGGACAGCTGCCTCCATTAAGATATCGCCCGTAAGCATGTGCCTGCTTTCAGCATAGCCTTTTTTAGCATCATTGTTGATGTCCCGATTCTATACACATTTTGCAATTTCCGTATTGCTAATCTTGTCATTGCGAAGAATTTAGGAGCTTATCCGACCCAAACAGCCGAAACCGCTCTACGATTATAATAAAGACCCGTCGTTGAGGAAAAGTGATGAAGCCGCAAACTCACCATGATAGTGAAGATGTTGAGGTAGAAAGTGATGAAAAACAGAATGGTGAAGAAATTGAGGTTGATGAAGAACGGCTGCCTTCACAAGCAATGGCCACCCATGAAGTGATTCGTCAGGAGGGTGAGAAAGAGCTTGAGCGCGATGCTATGGCGCTACTCTGGTCAGCGATTGCCGCCGGGCTTTCAATGGGGGCTTCGCTGGTCGCCAAAGGTATCTTCCATGTTCATCTTAGCGAACTTCCCGGCGGTTTTTTGCTGGAAAATCTCGGCTACACCTTTGGTTTTGTAATCGTCATCCTCGCTCGCCAACAGCTGTTTACCGAGAACACCGTCACCGCCGTCCTGCCGATTATGCACAAACCCACGCTCGGCAATATTGGCCTGCTGCTGCGTCTATGGGGAGTCGTGCTGGCCGGTAACCTGATAGGGACTGCGATCGCAGCATGGGCGTTTGATGTGATGCCTGTTTTTGATGAGCCCACTCGCGAGGCTTTTCTCAAAATTAGCCTGAAGGTGATGCAAAATCCCCCGCTGGAGATGTTTACCAATGCGATTATTTCCGGCTGGCTGGTCGCAACAATGGTGTGGATGTTCCCTGCCGCAGGTTCCGCAAAGATTGTCGTCATCATTCTGATGACCTGGCTTATCGCCCTGGCGGACACCACGCATATTGTGGTTGGCAGCGTCGAGATTTTCTACCTGGTATTTAACGGAACGCTGCCGTGGCAGGAATTTATCTGGCCTTTTGCTCTGCCAACACTTGCCGGCAACATATGCGGCGTGACCTTTATTTTCGCTTTATTAAGCCATGCGCAGATCCGCAATGACATGAGTCACGAGAAGATGTCTCTGGCAGCCGAAGAGGCAAAAAAGCGCTAAGTGGCTATAGATTAAGCAGTTGGCCCGCGCAAGCTTAACGTGCGCCGAAAATAACGCTATAATCCCGGCGCTTTGTCCCCTTAGTTAAATGGATATAACGAGCCCCTCCTAAGGGCTAGTTGCAGGTTCGATTCCTGCAGGGGACACTTTTGAGTCGTTCGGCTCAGTTCGCAAAATCCCTTGAGTATCACTACCGCAGAAAAAACGTTAAGATCGAATCATCTGAATCACAGAGGTTTATCAATCCCGGCATAGATCTCATCAAGTTGCTGTAATCGGCCTTCATATGATTTTGTCAAACAGCTGATATCGCTACCACACTTCTGCCGGCTATGGAGCCATGCTTTTTGTGCATCTATCATCCTACCGCGCGTCCCCATTGGAAAAAGCCCCCGCAGGAACTGATACTTCTTAGCCATCGCAACATCCATATCGTTCAGGCTCCGGTCAGCACAGATAGCCTTCTCATCCGCCTGCATCGCTTTCTGACAATCAAAACTGGCTGAGTACCCCGCTAACGGATACAGCACAGCAATAGCCATCAGCACTTCTCTTATCTTCATATACGCTCCATTTCCGCACTCCCGCCATTTGTACACCCCGTTTAAGACGAGTGCCCTTGCATAAGCCCAACGTATGCTGTTGACACACTGATGCTCTGAACTATCCGTGCTGTCAGTGAATAAACTTAATCTATCTTACGGCTCCGATCGGATAAGTCGCCCTCCTTTTTACCCCGATGATGAAGCGGCCTACAGCATGACTGAATTAGCAGTCTGGATGACATCAACACTGCTTACCGGGGAGGGTGAATATTTTGTTACCGTAGCCTTCTTCAGAATCATCCCGCGCAACAGGTCCCATCTTTAAATTTTATTCCATTAAAATCAAAAAGATAAATAAAACCCCATCATTCACAGTAGTTATCATTGTTTATTGTTTCCTGCCGTTACGATTCGCAAAACAATCCCAGTAGATAAATCTTTAGCGTCACGTATTCTTCGCGCTGCCGGATGCGCTGAACCGCGATTGTTTCAGCATCAGCGCTGCTTAAAAGCAGCGCGTCCGGCGGTTTATGGCGGATGAGAAGTTACCCTCTCAGCGATCCGCGACTTCACGGGGCAGGATGTCTGCAACATGGATAGGTTTCTATGCAGGACTTGCGGACAGCCTTTTGCCCTCCCTGATTTGATTATTTGGATAGATATGATGAAAAAAATCGCAATGGCGCTGGGCATCTGTGCACTTATGGCTTGTGGCGCTGCGAGCGCGGCAAACGGTCAGGTCGTTTCAAAGGCTAAATCAGCCTGCCAGGACAACCCAACGCAGTGCGCCCAGGCAAAGTCAACGGCAAAAGCCGATGCGCAGAAAGAAGCAAAAGCAGCCAAAGACGCTTGTGCAAAAAACCAGGCTGCCTGCGATAACGGGCTTTGTTGAATAAATCGAACTTTTGCTGAGTTGAAGGATCAGATCACGTATC
>OLJP01000192.1_pt1 | contig 8239 bp, 8 predicted proteins | sample 1601511 | NCBI WGS metagenome assembly OLJP01 (sample SAMN04436829, study PRJEB24849) | human gut metagenome | biome: human gut; feature: NICU; material: stool | host: Homo sapiens | place: USA: Saint Louis, MO | collected 2011-07-21 | reverse complement strand
AGAGTGCCGGGCAAAGAGATGCCCGACCTGAGCAAATTTCAGCTCGAGGGGTGCCAGGTTCTGGAGTACGCGCGCCATAAGCGCAAGCTGCGCCTCGGGGCGCTGAAGGGGAACCAGTTTACTCTGGTACTGCGCGAAGTCAGCGCCCGCGACGATGTCGAAAAGCGTTTACAGGCGATTGCCGAGCATGGCGTACCCAACTATTTTGGCGCCCAGCGCTTCGGTATCGGCGGCAGTAACCTGCAGGGGGCGCTGCGCTGGGCCGAGAACGGCGCGCCGGTGCGCGATCGCAATAAACGCAGTTTTTGGTTGTCGGCGGCCCGCAGCGCATTGTTTAATCAACAGGTTGGTATTAGATTAAAAAAACCGGAATTTAATCAGGTTGTTGATGGCGATGCGCTACAATTAGCGGGGCGCGGAAGCTGGTTCGTTGCGGCCTCTGAAGAACTGACGGAACTCCAGGCGCGGGTAGATAACCGCGAGCTGATGATTACCGCTGCGCTTGTGGGCAGCGGCGACTGGGGAAGCCAACGGGGCGCGCTGGCCGCTGAACAGGCGGCAGTGGCCGAAGAGACGCAGCTACAGGCGCTGCTGGTGCGTGAGAAAGTAGAGGCCGCCCGCCGGGCGATGCTGCTCTATCCCCAGCAGATGAGCTGGAACTGGTGGGATGACGTTACCGTTGAACTGCGTTTCTGGCTGCCCGCAGGCAGCTTCGCCACCAGCGTAGTAAGGGAGCTTATCAATACAACGGGTGACTATGCGAATATTGCTGAGTAACGATGACGGGATTCATGCGCCGGGCATTCAGACCCTGGCAAAGGCCTTACGAGAATTCGCTGAGGTTCAGATAGTTGCACCCGATCGTAACCGCAGCGGAGCGTCGAATTCCCTGACGCTGGAATCTTCGCTACGTACTTTCACTTTTGATAACGGCGATATCGCCGTACAGATGGGCACCCCGACGGACTGCGTTTACCTCGGCGTGAACGCCCTGATGCGGCCGCGTCCGGATATTGTGGTTTCCGGCAATAACGCCGGTCCCAACCTCGGTGACGATGTCATCTATTCCGGCACCGTTGCCGCCGCGATGGAGGGCCGTCATCTCGGCTTTCCGGCGCTGGCCGTCTCGCTAAACGGCTATCAGCATTATGATACCGCCGCCGCGGTCACCTGTTCGATTCTGCGGGCTTTAAGCCGCGAGCCGCTGCGCACCGGGCGCATTCTGAATATCAACGTGCCGGATCTGCCTCTTGAGCAGATTAAAGGTATCCGCGTGACCCGCTGCGGCAGCCGTCATCCTTCGGATCAGGTGATCCCGCAAAAAGATCCGCGCGGCAATACGCTGTACTGGATTGGACCTCCGGGCGAGAAGTACGACGCCGGGCCGGATACCGACTTCGCCGCCGTGGATGAAGGCTATGTGTCGGTCACTCCGCTACATGTCGATTTAACCGCCCACGGCGCACATGAGGTGGTGAGCGGTTGGCTGGATCGCGTTGGGGTTGATACGCAATGGTAAGTAAACGTGTTGAAAGTCTTCTCAATCAGCTCCGCACGCAGGGCATTATTGACGAGCGCGTGCTGAACGCGATCGCGCTGGTGCCGCGAGAAAAGTTTGTTGATGAAGCCTTTGAACATAAGGCGTGGGAAAACACGGCGCTGCCGATTGGCCAGGGGCAAACCATCTCGCAACCCTACATGGTGGCGCGGATGACCGAGCTTCTGACGCTAACGCCGGAGTCAAGGGTGCTGGAAATTGGCACCGGATCTGGCTATCAGACGGCGATCCTGGCGCATCTGGTGCATCACGTATGCTCGGTTGAGCGTATTAAGAGTTTGCAGTGGCACGCGCGGCGTCGCCTTAAACAACTTGATTTACATAATGTTTCAACCCGTCACGGCGATGGATGGCAGGGTTGGCAGGCACGCGCGCCGTTCGACGCGATCATCGTTACCGCCGCGCCGCCGGAAATTCCGGCTGCGCTGCTGGCGCAGTTGGACGATGGCGGCGTACTGGTGCTGCCGGTAGGCGAAGAGCACCAGTTCCTGAAGCGAATCCGTCGGCGCGGCAACGAGTTTGTCATTGATACTGTCGAAGCCGTGCGCTTTGTACCCCTCGTGAAAGGGGAGTTGGCCTGAACCCGGATTATTCCAGGTTTTTTTGCCTGCATTTAGGCATAGGGTGGACGCATTTTTCGTGTCCTGGCCGGGCGCCGTCCGGTGAGCAAGATATTGGTAGTTAACATATTCCTGGGGGATAAATGAGCGCGGGAAGCCCAAAATTTACCTTAAGCCGCATTGCGGCTTTGTCACTGGTGTCACTCTGGCTGGCAGGCTGCAGCAGCTCCAACAATCCGCCTGCGCCGGTCAGCTCGGCTGGCGGGGCTTCGTCTTCCAGTACGAATTCCGGAATGCTGATCACGCCTCCGTCAAATAACGTCCCACAGGCGCGCCCGGTACAAACGCAACCGGTGCAGACGCAGCCCGTTCAGGTTCAGCCGATGGCTCAGGAGCCGGTGCAAACGGTGAACGGTAAAATTGTCTACAACCGTAAGTATGGAGATATTCCGAAAGGTAGCTATACCGGCGGCAGTACCTATACTGTTAAACGCGGCGACACGCTATTCTATAATGCGTGGGTCACCGGGAACGACTTCCGCGACCTGGCGCAGCGAAATAATATCCCGGCGCCGTACGGTTTGAACGTTGGTCAGACGCTGCAGGTTGGCAACGCATCCGGCCAGCCAATCACCGGTGATAACCCTGTCGCCCAGGCCAGCGTGAAGGCCAGCAACGGCGGGATGTTAACCGCAAATTCTGCACAAAAATCCACCGCGGTGGTTGCGTCCCAACCAACTATTACGTATTCTGAATCCTCAGGTGAACAGAGTGCTAATAAGATGTTGCCGAATAACAAGCCTGCGACGACAACAACCGTCGCGCCAGTTACGGCCCCAGCTGTCAGCACAACCCAATCGACTGCAAGCAGTACGTCAACCAGTTCGCCGATCTCTTCATGGCGCTGGCCGACTGATGGCAAGGTTATCGAGAACTTTAGTGGTGCCGAAGGTGGCAATAAAGGTATTGATATCGCAGGCAGTAAAGGACAGGCTATTGTCGCGACCGCAGATGGGCGCGTCGTCTATGCCGGTAACGCACTGCGCGGTTACGGTAATCTTATTATCATCAAACACAACGATGATTACCTGAGCGCCTACGCCCATAACGATACGATGCTCGTAAAAGAGCAACAAGATATCAAGGCGGGGCAGAAAATCGCTACCATGGGTAGCACAGGTACTAGCTCTACACGTTTGCATTTTGAAATTCGTTACAAGGGGAAATCCGTCAACCCGCTGCAGTATTTACCGCAGCGATAATTTGGCAAAGTACGGATAAGCTCAATATCGCTAACAAAGGCGCCAGGGCGGCCGCGATGCCTTCTTCACCGGGGCAGAAAAGGTTATCGTCCTGGCGTCTTTTGAGTGATGTTTAGCGAAGGTGCTTTGCTTAGGGATCACGGGTAGGAGCCATCTTTATGAGTCAGAATACGCTGAAAGTTCATGATTTAAATGAAGACGCGGAATTTGATGAGAACGGAGTCGAGGTTTTTGATGAGAAAGCCTTAGTTGAAGAGGAACCCAGTGATAGCGATCTGGCTGAGGAAGAGCTTCTTTCGCAGGGAGCCACCCAACGGGTGCTCGATGCGACGCAGCTTTATCTTGGAGAGATTGGTTATTCCCCGCTGCTGACGGCCGAAGAAGAGGTTTATTTTGCGCGTCGCGCGCTGCGTGGTGATGTTGCGTCACGCCGCCGGATGATCGAAAGCAACCTGCGTCTGGTCGTCAAGATAGCCCGTCGTTACGGCAATCGTGGTCTGGCTCTGCTGGATCTGATTGAAGAAGGTAACCTGGGGCTGATTCGCGCAGTTGAGAAGTTTGATCCGGAACGTGGGTTCCGTTTTTCGACTTACGCGACCTGGTGGATTCGTCAAACGATTGAACGGGCGATCATGAACCAAACCCGTACGATCCGTTTACCGATCCATATCGTCAAAGAGCTGAACGTCTATCTGCGTACCGCACGCGAGTTGTCCCATAAGCTGGACCACGAGCCAAGCGCGGAAGAGATAGCCGAACAGCTGGATAAGCCAGTTGATGACGTGAGCCGGATGCTGCGTCTGAACGAGCGCATTACCTCGGTGGATACTCCACTGGGCGGTGACTCGGAAAAAGCGCTGCTGGATATTCTGGCCGATGAAAAAGACAACGGTCCGGAAGACACCACGCAGGACGATGATATGAAACAAAGCATCGTCAAATGGCTGTTCGAACTGAACGCCAAGCAGCGTGAAGTGCTGGCTCGTCGCTTCGGCCTGCTGGGCTATGAAGCCGCGACGCTTGAGGATGTGGGCCGCGAAATTGGCCTGACCCGCGAACGCGTGCGTCAGATCCAGGTAGAAGGCCTCCGCCGCCTGCGGGAGATCCTGCAAAGCCAGGGGCTGAATATCGAAGCGCTGTTCCGCGAGTAAGACACCTTTCTTAAAAAAGGCTCAATCGTTTGATTGGGCCTTTTTCTTTTTTGGGCCTCCGCCGCTTATGCGAGCGCCGTCTCGTGGAGGTGCAGCCAGATGATTTTCCCTTCCTGCAGACGGAAAAGAACCGTCGACCAGCGTGCGGTGTCCGCTTTGCCGGGTAAAGCGTGGATTTCCCGATAGAGCACCGCTGCGCCATCGTGCCATTCGGCAAGTATGGCGGCATTGTCGATGACAATCTTCAAGCCCGGGCGGCTGGCGCGAGCCTCGCGAAAAAAAACGCTGACCGACTGATGGTCCATGCGCATACCGTTTATCGGGATCATGCTAAATTCCGGGCTAAAGCGATGCAGCAGCGCTTCGGCGCTCCCTTCCCCCTGATTCAGCCAGTTTTCTATAGCCACGTGGGCCGTAATAACTTCCGCAATATAGCGATTCATTTGTTCTCCATTTTACCGTGCAGGCGTAAGACGAGCGCCCGATTATCGAATTTTAGGCAACCCAGCAGCGGCACCAGGGTCAAAACGGCGGCGGCGATAAATACGCCGCGCCACGCCAGCGGGGTTGGCCAGTAAAGTAAAAAAACGCTCAGTAAAGCCGCCAGTAGCGCAGATCCTATCAGGAAACTGAGCTGGCGATTGAGGTTCCACAGCGCGCTGGCGTCCGGCATATCGGGGTTCGCCACGTTAAGAAACGCGCTGCTCTGGGCCGTACTGCTGCACAGGCTGCCGCCTGCGCCCATCAGGATAAACGCCGCGATCAGCGCGCTGCTGGCGGTATGCGCATTGACGCCAGCCAGGATGATTATTCCGGCTGCCTGGAGAAGGCAGCCCAGCGCAATCAGGGGGCGGGGGCCGAGACGATTAAAATAGCGGCCGGTCGTCGCGATCGCCACAAATGAGGCCAGCGACCACGGAAGCATCAGGGAGCCGATGGTGGAGGGCGCCATCCCCGTCACGCTTTGCAAATAAAACATCCCGACGACATTAATTCCTATAAACGTCCCCGGCACGCAGAGATAGACCAGCATAGAAAAGCGCAGCAGCGGGTCGCGCAGTAACGAAATATGTAAAAAGCCGCCCGGCCGCGCGATGCTCTTCTCATCCCTGAGCCACAGCGCGGCCAGCCCGAACGTCAGCAGCGCTATTGGCAGGCTGGCAAAGAAAACCCAGCGCCAGCTCAGCGACTGCACCAGTACTCCGCCGAGCGCCGGAGAGCACGCCGGCGCCAGCAGCCCAACCAGCATCACCGCGGCGGAAAGTTTCGCCCGTTCGTGAGGCTTGAACTGTTGCCAGGTTAACGCCTGTCCTAGCGGAATCAGCAGCCCGCCGCCCATCCCCTGCAGGGCGCGCCACATGACGAGGCTTATCAACGAGTCGGCCATCCCGGCAGCCAACGCTCCGAGGCTAAACAAGGTAAGCGAAAGCAGGAATACCCGCCGGGCCCCAAACTGCTGGCTGAGCCAGGCGCTAAACGGCAGCACCAGGGTGAGCCCGGCAATATAGCCATTGCTGACCCACGCCAGCTCGCCCACCGACGCGTGTAGCGTCCGGCCCATCGCCGGAAAGGCGACGCTGGCGATAAACATATTGATTAAGTCGAGAAAGAAACCCAGCAGAAAAACGGTTGCGACCTTGTTGCGATACGTCATTGATGAAATCCCCCGTGAAGGCCGCTACTGTAAACCTCAGTATCAGGGCGAATAAACACGACATTCGGAGATATACTGTCGTAAATATTTTGACAATGGGCGGCGCGATGCTGAATCTGCAGCGAATGAACATGTTTGTGGCGGTAGTCGATAGCGGGAGTTTTACTGCGGCGGCGGCGGCTCTGGGGCAGACCAAGGCGGTGGTGAGTTTCAACGTCCGCCAGCTGGAGAGCGAGCTGGGGGTCACGCTGCTGTTGCGATCGACCCGGCGGCTGACGCTTACCGAAGCCGGTTCGCTGTTCTATCATCGCGGGGTCGCGCTGCTGAAAGCGGCGGAAAACCTGCAGGACGACGTCCGGGGCAGCCACGTGGGGTTGAGCGGCGAGCTGCGGATCACGACGACGCCTGAATATGGCGCGCAGGTGATTATTCCGGCGCTGGCAGAGTTCAGCCTGCGGCATCCTGCGCTCCACGTACGCCATGTCTCCTCGGCTCATCACGCGGATTTAATCTCAGAACGGTTTGACGTGGCGATTCGCCTCGGCACGCTGGCGGATTCGCGCTACCGCGCGGCGCTGATCTCGCGCTTTGCCATCGTCCCGGTTGCAGCCCCGTCATGGCTGGCGCAGCATCCTGTAAAGACGCTTGATGATCTGGCGAAATCGGCGTGGATTATTCATGAACGTCTGACCGCGCCGCTCCGCTGGCAGCTTAGCGGGCCCCATGACGAGAGTATTGCCTTCGAGATTAAACCGGCGCCGCGGCTGTCGGCGGATAGCGCCAGCGCGCTGATGGCGTTTGCGCTGGCAGGGAGCGGCATCGCGCTGCTACCCGAATGGCTGGTGGCCGCTGCGCTGGCGGACGGCGCACTGGCGAAGGTAATGCCGGCGTTTAGCTTTCCGCCCCAGGGGGTATACGCGGTTTACCCGGACGCGCAGCATATTCCTGCCAGGGTGCGGGCGTTTATTGATTTTTTACGCGAACGCCTGGGTTAACGCTGTTGTTCTTGCGCCATCAGCTTGTGGATGATGTGCGAAAACTGTTGGCGCTCCTCATCGCTCAGCCGACCTAAAAACTCTTCGTCGACGGCGTGACCCAGCGGCATTGAGCTTGCCAGTAACGCTTCGCCTTCCGCGGTTAAATAGACAAACCGACGGCGTTTGTCCGCCGGGTCGTGTTCGCGGCGAACCAGACCGCGGCTCTCCATTCGGCTCAGCATCTCCGCCAGTGTCGCTTTGGTGCTGACCGCCGCTTCCGTTAACGTCACCTGTTCAATGCCGGGATGCTCGGCAATAGAACGCATCACCGCATACTGCGGTTTGGTGAGGTCCGGCAGTTCAAGCTGCCAGCGGGCGGTGTGCTGCTGAAAAAGCTGGCGCAGCAGGTGGAACGCCTCGTTTTTTAACTCCATGACCACTCCCAAAAAAAACCGTCGGTTCTATGATAGCCGTTCGAAGGGCGTTTGAGCATTTTTCCTGTTTTGATGAAAAATGCGGCCGTGTACGAACGAACTTGCAAGAAAAGCTTATCAAGCGTAGCTTTAATAAAAATGTTCGTATACGAACAAAATGTGAGGCGATGATGAAGCTAATAGTAGGGATGACCGGAGCGACGGGCGCTCCGCTGGGCGTTGCGCTGCTGAAAGCGCTTCGTGAGATGCCGGAAGTGGAAACGCATCTGGTGATGTCAAAGTGGGCCAAAACCACCATTGAACTGGAAACGCCGTACAGCGCCCGTGAAGTGGCGGCGCTGGCCGATTTCTCGCATAGCCCGGCGGATCAGGCCGCCATCATCTCATCAGGTTCATTTCGTACCGACGGCATGATCGTTATCCCCTGCAGTATGAAAACGCTGGCCGGTATCCGTGCCGGTTATGCCGAGGGGCTGGTTGGGAGGGCCGCGGACGTGGTGCTGAAAGAGGGGCGTAAGCTGGTGCTGGTACCGCGCGAAATGCCGTTGAGCACTATCCATCTGGAAAACATGCTGGCTCTGTCGCGCATGGGCGTGGCGATGGTGCCGCCCATGCCCGCCTATTACAACCATCCCAAAACCAT
>OLJP01000184.1_pt1 | contig 8445 bp, 8 predicted proteins | sample 1601511 | NCBI WGS metagenome assembly OLJP01 (sample SAMN04436829, study PRJEB24849) | human gut metagenome | biome: human gut; feature: NICU; material: stool | host: Homo sapiens | place: USA: Saint Louis, MO | collected 2011-07-21 | reverse complement strand
GCCCTGCGGCGGTTCCGTCACCGCGGTCAAAGTCGGTTTTACCGGCGTAGCGGATAGCGACAACACCAGCCTGCTTAAGCTGGACAGCGGCGTATCAGCAGCATCCGGCATCGGCGTGCAGATCCTTAACGGCAGCCGGGCCCCCCTGCTACTCAACGCCCCCTCGTCAAACATCGCGTGGACCACGCTGAAACCCGGGCAGACCAACACCCTGAACTTTTACGCCCGGCTGATGGCCGCGCGCGTCCCGATTACGGCAGGACACGTTAATGCCACCGCAACCTTCACGCTTGAATTTCAGTAACCGGAGGCTGAAATGAAATGGACTCATGCACCCTGGCTGCTGGCGGTAATCATGACCTTCGCCAGCGCCCCCCAAGCCGCCGACGTCACCATTACCGTTAACGGCAAAGTGGTGGCCAAACCCTGCACCATCGCCACCCCAAAGGCCACCGTCGACCTCGGTGATTTATACACCTTTAACATGCTTTCACCCGGCTCGGCATCAGGCTGGCATGACGTCACGCTCGAGCTCAGCAACTGTCCGGTTGGTACCTCACGGGTCACCGCCAGCTTCAGCGGCACGGCGGATGCCACCGGCTATTACAAAAACCAGGGGACGGCGGGCAACCTCCAGCTGGAGCTGCAGGACACCAGCGGCGCCCGGTTTAACAACGGCACAAGCAAAACGGTGGCCGTCAACGATGCCACGCAATCCACCCGCTTTCCATTGCGCGTCAGGGCGCTGACGGTTAATGGCGGGCCAACGCAAGGAACAATCCAGGCGGTGATTAACGTCACCTACACCTGGCTATAAGGCAGGAGAACGTTATGAATCAGCGGATTACCGCTCCCCGTAGATGTCATATGGCGCTGGTCAAGGCGCTGTGGCTGGCGATTGTGTTAGCGGGCTTTTCCACCAGCGTCAGGGCCTATACCTGCTACGACTCCACCGGCACCATATTAAATAGCGATTCCGGCGGGAAAGTATCCAACGTCTACGTGAACCTGCAGCCAAGCCTCGGGGCCGGGCAGAACCTGGTCGTCGACTTATCCAGCTCGATTTTTTGTAAAAATGACGCGCCGGACCGGCGCAACGACATGGTAAGCATGCTACAGGGCTCGGCCTATAGCGGCCTGTTGACCAATTTTACCGGCTCTTTAAAGTACTATGGGGTTAGCTATAGCTTCCCGCTAAACTCCCCGACCGCCAGCCACAACTTTACTTCCGGTAACTACACCAGCTGGAATACCCAGCTCTACCTGACGCCAATATCCACCGCCTCCGGGCTGGCGATAAGCGCCGGCTCGCATATCGCCACGCTGGTCATGTATCAGGTGGGTTCCGATATCAACGGCGGCGGTAACGTTCGTACCTCAAAATTTACCTGGAATATCTATTCCAACAATAGCGTGATTATCCCGACGGGCGGCTGCGATGTTTCCGCTCGCAACGTCACGGTAACGCTGCCTGAGTACCCGGGTTCAACCGCTGTTCCGCTTACGGTACGCTGCGGGCAAAATCAAAAGATAGGTTTTTACCTCTCCGGCACCACGGCGGATAGCGCCAACACCGTTTTCACCAATACCTCTTCCGCCTCACCGGCTCAGGGCATTGGCGTTCAGCTACTGCGCAATGGCACCATCCTGCGTTCAAACAGTACCGTCTCAATGGGAACCGTGGGCACCTCCGCGGTCAACCTGGGACTCACCGCAACCTATGCGCGCACCAGCGGCCAGGTCACAGCGGGCAACGTGCAATCCCTGAGTGGGGAGACCTGTGTTTACCAGTAACGCGCCTGCGGCGCGTGATAGAACGGGAATGGACTATATTCTTTCGCCCTGCTCGCTGGTCGCCGATGGATTAGTCAAAGTGATGATGGCCAACAGCATGCAGCCCGTTGTGCTGCCGTCGGATGCGACGAGGCTTCCCGGCGACGCGAACATTCGCCGCATCATCGTTTTTCTGCCGGAAACGCCGGCCAGGCTGCTCGCCACCCTACAGCAGGCCGCTGCGTTTCTCGAACGTTCGGCAACGCCGCTGCCGATGCTGATCCTTAGCCGCAGTCCGGCCAGTTGGCTGTGGCACACGCTGCTGCATCAGGTCATCGATCGCCATTTACTTTCTGAAGTGCGATCCGCCGCCTCGGACCTGCCCGTCCCCAGCCTGACCGCAGTGCTCCAGGACTACATTCTGCAAAGATATCCTTCGCTTAAGCAGTTGGCCGACGAAGAGATACGCCTCGGCGGAAAGCGCCCCGGCGGGCTCACCAGGCCGGAGCTCAATGCCATTCTCGGTCTACTCAGCGGATACAGCGTCAACGCCCAGGCAAAGCGCCGCGGCATTAGCCACAAAACGCTTTATAACCAGCGCACAGCAGGACTGAAAAAAATGGTGGAACATTATCCTCAGCTGGCAACCCGTTTCCCCGGCAGCCAGACCAAAGGGCAGAAGATCCAGCCGGATGCCGCGCTCTCCGCCTTTGAGCGCGAATTTGTCCACGCGATTCACTGTCGGCAAATTTTCCCTGTCTTCCAGCCCATCACTGACGATCGGATGCGGCTAAAAGGTTTAGAGATCCTCTGTCGCTGGCGGCAAAAAGGTCAGGTTCTGCTTCCCGGCGAGTTTTTACCGCAGATACGTTCCGCGTACGCCTGGCTGGTGTTGACAGCCTTTATGCTTCGCGAGGCCGTGGAGAGTATCAATTTGCATCCAGGTGAGTTTTATTTCTCAGTCAATATTCCCGCCGCTATCGCCAGCAATGACAACCTGATCCGCATGCTGGAGACCGCGCGCCAACAGCTGCGCGAGCCCCATCTGTCCTCGAGGTTGGTACTGGAATTTGCTGAAACCCTGGACCTCAACCTGCAGAGTAAAATTGCCGATAATATTTCCCGGCTACGCAAGCAGGGCTTTGCCATTATGCTCGATGACTGCTTTTCACAAAGCAGCGTCATGTTTCCAGTGAGGTCGGTCAGGTTCAGCGCCTATAAGCTGGATATGAGCATCGTCAACGATATGCAGCGCGATCCTCACGCCATGGCCCTGATCAAAAGCCTGCTTTACTACTGCCAGCTAACCGGTAGCCGCTGTGTTGCCGAAGGCGTGGACAGCCTGGATAAATTCAACCGACTGAGAGCTCTGGGGATCGACCGTTTTCAGGGTTATCTCATTTCGCCGCCGGTGGAGCGGGAAAACGTCAGTGACCTTATCCACCAGCTTTTATCCGGCCGCAATCTGAGCCTTATCGACGGATGAAAAATCCCCAGAAGACGTCGCCGACCGCGCCAGGCTAAAATAGTTGCGCCAGCGCGCTGGCGCATTTATTCAGGCGCGGATATCGTCGTACTCGCGGGTATTATCAAATTCATGTTTGGCAAACGGGCATAGTGGAATAATTTTGCGCTGCTCGCCGCGCATTTTTTCTACCACTTTCGCCACCAGCTTTTTCCCTACCCTCTGTCCTTTCAGGCTGGGGTCGACGTCGGTATGCTCAATAATGCTGAGGTGCTCGCCCGTAGGCACAAAAACAATTTCCGCCACCTGATTCCCGTCAGCATCATTGACGTAAAACTTATTATGACCTTCCAGTATTTCCATCGTTTCCTCGCTTATTTTTGGCGATACTTCAGTGCGCCGCTCGGGCAGGTATCAATAACCTTAACCACCGTGTCCACGTCCACTTCATCGGGGACGATCCACGGTTTGCGTTTCAGGTTGAAAAGCTTCGCGCTGCCGCGCACGCAGTTGCCCGAGTGCTGACAGATATCGGTGTTAAAATAGACATCGATTTTCTCGCCGGTATAGGCGCGATAACCCGCGTCCAGTAGTTCTTTATCCATGACATTGCCTCAGTTCTGACTATTTTTTATAACTTTGTCTCTAAGCATAGTCCTGCCAACAACCGCTGACTATCGGTAACGGGTGAAATTTTATTTCGGTAGCCGCACGCCATTAATGCAGAATGAATGATTTTCTATGCACTCTTTAGCCAAAGAAAATGTTCTGATTGCCGATAAAGTACGGACGCTTCTGTTATATCCATCTTTAATTTCCCTGGCAGTGAGATTAAACTCATTCCATCCTAACCCGAGCACTCAGGTATTTAGTCTTGAATCGCATTGTAAAGCTGGCGCGCCCTTCGCTCTTATTCTCGCTATTTACGCTCACCGGCTGCTCATTATCCCCGGCGATTCCGGTATTAGGCGCTGCCTTTCCAGGCTGGTTCTTCTGCTTATTAGGCGCCTCGCTATTACTTATTCCCTGCCATATCCTGATTGTGCGTAAAGGATGGCAGTCGCGATTTTCTCCGCTGGTCTTCAGCTATCTGGCGCTGATGTTCCTGTTCGCCACGATTCTGTGGTTCCTGTTCTTCGTAAACTAGATACCTATGACTCAATCCCGCTCAAGCGTTATCCGCAAAAAATGGCCCCTGCTGGCGCTCGTTCTCGCCGCTATTGTGGCGCTAATTGTGGTTATCTGGCAGCTGCAAACCTCGCCGGAAACCAACGATGCCTACGTCTATGCCGACACCATCGACGTGGTGCCAGAAGTGAGCGGGCGGATCGTCGAGATGCCTATTCGCGACAATCAACGGGTAAAAAAAGGCGACCTGCTGTTCCGCATCGACCCGCGCCCCTACCAGGCGATGCTCGACGATGCCAAAGCCCGCCTGACCACGCTTGATGCGCAGATTATGCTGACCCAGCGCACGATCAAAGCGCAGGAGTACAACGCGCAGTCGGTCAGCGCCGCCGTTGAACGCGCTAAAGCGCTGGTTAAGCAGACCACCTCTTCACGCATACGCCTTGAGCCACTGGTACCGCAAGGGTTTGCCTCACAAGAAGATCTGGATCAGGCGCGAACGGCCGAAAAAGCGGCGCGCGCCGAACTGGAGGCCACCCTGCTGCAGGCGAAACAGGCTTCCGCCGCCGTGACCGGCGTCGATGCCATGGTGGCGCAGCGCGCGGGGATCCTCGCGCAGATTGCGCTGGCGGAGCTGCACCTTGAATTCACCGAAGTGCGTGCGCCGTTTAACGGTGTAGTGGTGGCGCTGAAAACGACGATCGGCCAGTACGCCTCGGCCCTTAAGCCGGTCTTTACCCTGCTGGATGACGACCACTGGTACGTGGTGGCGAACTTCCGTGAAACCGACTTGCAGAACGTGCGGCCCGGCGTTCCGGCAAGAATCACCGTCATGACCAACCACAGCCGTACCTTTGAGGGCGTGGTCGACTCGGTCGGCACCGGCGTTCTGCCCGACGGCGGCAGCGTCATCGAGGGCCTGCCGGTCATCCAGAAGAGTATCAACTGGGTCCACGTCTCCCAGCGCTTCCCGGTCAAAATCGCCGTCAAAGACCCCGACCCGGCCCTGTTCCGTATGGGCGCCTCCGCCAGCGCCGTTCTGCAGCCGCAATAAGGAGACGGCATGCAGAGCTTATGGCCGTTTCTCACCCGTGAACTCCACGATGCGCCGGGGCGGGCGAACTACACCCTGCGCCTGACGCTCAGCTGCGCGGTGCTGATCGTGCTGTTTATGACGTTGCATATTCCCTTCCTCGCCGTCGCCCTGATCGTGGTGTTTTACGTCAGCCAGCCTAACGTGCTGATGATTAAGCTGGTCAGCGTGGTTTTCGTGCTCACCGTCAGCGTCGCGCTCGGCGGCGTGCTGCTGATTATCAAGTGGACCTATGACTATCCGCTGATCCGCCTGGTCGCCTCGGTGATCCTGTTCTTCTGCGCCATTTATCTGATGCGGGTGCTCGGCAAGCTGGGGCTGGCATTTTTCGTGGTGGCGCTGGCGGTCATCTACGCCCAGACCTTCCCGTCGATGACCAGCCAGAGCGAAATTCTGGTGCGCCTGCTGCTGTGGCTATGGGTAGCAATTAATACCGCCATTCTGGTGACGCTGCTGGTCAACGCCTGTTTCCAGCAGGCCTTTCCCGGCTATCAGTTTAAAGCCCGGCTGGTGGTGATGCTGCGCCAGACGGCGAAGGTGCTTAGCCAACCGGATGCTGGAGAGTCGCAGCCTACCTTTACCGAGATCGCCGGGCAGTTTAACCAGCTGCAGTCCCTGTATCAGCAGGCTGCACGCGCCACGCCGGAGATCGCCGCCGACCCGCAGGCCTGGCAGGCGCTGATGGCCGCCGCACTGCGCTGCTATCATTTGACGGCGCTGCTCCAGCCGGGCGACGACCATTCCGATGCGCGTCAGCGGATAGCCCACGAACTTAACGCGCTGGCGGATAATTTGCCCAGCCCCACGGCGGTGGATATTGAGCCGTTGATGGTCCCGCGCGACGGCGCCAACGGCGCCATTTTGCAGGAGATCGCCGAGGTGCTGGCGCGGCTGGCGCGCGGCGAAGACATCGCGTTACCGCAGGGTGAAGTGGAAAAAGCGCCGCTGCTACTGCCGGACGCGTGGTCCAATCCCGCCTATCTACACTTTGCCCTGAAAACGCTGCTGGCGACGCTGCTGTGCTACGTTTTCTATACCGCCGCCGACTGGCAGGGCATCCACACCATCATGCTGAGCTGCGTGATCGTCGCCCAGCCGGGCCTGGGCGCCACCATGCAGAAAACGTGGCTGCGCATCGGCGGCGCGCTGCTGGCTACGCTGATTGCGCTTCTGCTGATCGTCTTTGTGCAACCCTGGACCGACTCGCTAAGCGGCCTGTTGGCGATGACCCTGCCGGTTTTCGCGCTGGCGGCGTGGATTGCGGCAGGCTCGGAGCGCATCGCCTACGCCGGCATTCAGATAGGCTTTACCTTCGCGCTGGCGTTCCTCAGCTGGTTTGGCCCGCTCAGTAACCTTACCGAACTGCGCGACCGGGTTATCGGTATCCTGCTCGGCGTGCTGGTCTCCTCCATTGTTCATCTCTATTTATGGCCCGATAGCGAAGCGCCGCGGCTTAAGGCGCGTCTGGCGCAGCTGTATCGTCAACTGGCGCAGACCCTCGCCGCCCGCGACGATGAGGTTCAACTGGTACCGCTCTTTGCCGCGCTGACCGAAAGCGAAACCTTAATTAACCGGGTGTCCGCCGAGCCGTTGGGAACCTACGCGCACCCGTGGCCGGAAGCGAAAAACTGGCCGACGCGGGCGACTTTTCATCAGGCAGAAGAGATCCTGCGCCTCAGTGAAGGCTATCGCCTGAATGCGGCGTCGGGGGATACCTTTTTATCCCGCTGCGCCCCGCGGCTTGAGGACTACGCCGCCAGTATCGACGCGCAGCAAACCACCGCAGAACGCTCTCAGGCGCTTCTCCCGGACCCGGCGAATCCGTTTGGCGCGCCGCTGGTCCACGCGTTGGCCGCCCTGCCGGCGTGGCCCTTTGCATCCTCCGTTATTCCGCGACAGGCAACCCGCTCATGATAAACATCACTCCTCCTCCGCGCGTCTGGCGTACCCCGGCGCTTGCCTTCGCCCTGACGCTGTTAACCGGGTGCGCGTTAATTCAGGACGATCCCGGCCAGGTGCCGCTGGTCAAGCCGCAGCAGGCCGAGCTGGCGCAGGTGATCCATCTGGCGAATAGCGGCTGGCCGACGGCGCGCTGGTGGGAAGGCTATCAGGATCCGCAGCTCAATATGCTGGTCAACCGCGCGTTGCAGAATTCACCCACTATGCAGGCTGCGCGGCTGCGTATTTCGCAATCGCAGTCCACCGTGGAGCTGGCGCAGTCGGCAATGGGCGTGCAGGCCACCGCCGTGGCGGCGCAAAACCGCCTGCGGGTGACCAATAAACAGTTCACCTGGCCCTACTCCTTCTCCCTGCCGGTGGATAAAAACGGCCCCTGGTACACGTTGAATACGGTCGGCGTAGGGGCAACGCTGAATATCGATTTATGGGGCGCCGACCGCGCCCGCGTCGCCGCCGCGATTGGCGAAAAGAACGCCCGCCAGGCGGAGACCGCCGGTATCGAGCTGGATCTCGCCAGCAGCGTCGCCCAGCTCTATTTCGCGATGCAGGCAACCTTCCAGAAAATCGAATTACTTAACCAACTGGAGGCCATCGCCAGTCTCTCGGTGCGGGCCCATGAGCATCGTACCGCGCGCGGCGTCGAGGATAGCGTCGATGTCGCCAATGCCCAGGCGGAGCTGCTGGCGGTGCAGCAGCAGGTGATTACGGCGCAGGGAACGATAACGCAGTATCGGGAAACCCTGCGGGCACTGATAGGCGCTGATGCGCATAGCATGCCGGAGATCCATCCGGTGGCGCTGCCGGCGCTGCAGGAAACGCTCCCGGACTCGCTCTCGTTTGAGCTGCTGGCCCGCCGCCCGGACCTGCAGGCGCTGCGCGGCTACGTTAGCGCCTCGATGAGCCAGGTGGACGCGGCAAAAGCGGCCTTTTACCCGCACTTTGATATCAAGGCCTTCTGGGGCTACAACGCCCTGAGCGTCGGCGACCTGTTTAAGTCCTCCTTCCAGCAGAACTAACTACTCCCGCG
>OLJP01000182.1_pt1 | contig 8569 bp, 4 predicted proteins | sample 1601511 | NCBI WGS metagenome assembly OLJP01 (sample SAMN04436829, study PRJEB24849) | human gut metagenome | biome: human gut; feature: NICU; material: stool | host: Homo sapiens | place: USA: Saint Louis, MO | collected 2011-07-21 | reverse complement strand
TCGCTCACCGTTGCGAGGTGGCGTATATTACGCTTTCCTCTTTCAGAGTCAACCCGTTATTTCAGGATTTTTTCTCTTCAACCGACCGGGCTGTTTGTGAAGTGATTCACATCTGCCGTGTCGATGGAGGCGCATTATAGGGAGTTCCCGAGCATCCGCAATAGATAAATTGCAGAAAAATGACTGACTGCTGCATTCCCCAGCAAAACCCCGCCTTATACCCTGTTACACACAGAATTATCCACAGATGATGAAAGATGCCCCCTTATAAAGGCCATCTCTCTTCTCTATATAAGGTCTATCCAGGCGGCATCCGGGGCTAAAAAGAGAAAGATAAAAATTCGCGAGCGTTGCGCAAACGTTTTCGTTACAATGCCGCGCTATAACAAGGATGCCCGGTTGGGTGCGTTAGGTGAGTTTTTAGACAAAAACTCACCTAACGCTCTCTGTAATATTCAAATCCTGGGGATTTAATACTATGCAACAACGTCGTCCAGTCCGCCGCGCACTGCTCAGTGTTTCTGACAAGGCCGGTATCGTCGAATTCGCGCAGGCGCTTTCCGCTCGTGGTGTCGAGCTACTCTCTACGGGTGGTACCGCACGCCTGCTGGCTGAGAAAGGTCTGCCGGTGACCGAAGTCTCTGACTACACCGGTTTCCCGGAAATGATGGACGGACGCGTGAAGACCCTGCATCCGAAAGTTCACGGCGGCATTCTCGGCCGTCGCGGCCAGGATGATGGCATTATGCAACAGCACGGTATCGCCCCTATCGATATGGTGGTTGTTAACCTGTATCCGTTTGCTCAAACCGTGGCCCGCGAGGGGTGCTCGCTGGAAGACGCGGTTGAGAACATTGATATCGGCGGTCCAACCATGGTTCGCTCAGCGGCGAAGAACCATAAAGACGTCGCCATTGTGGTAAAGAGCAGCGACTACGATGCCATTATTAAAGAGATGGAAGCCAACGAAGGTTCCTTAACCCTCGACACCCGCTTCGACCTCGCCATTAAAGCATTTGAACATACCGCAGCCTACGACAGCATGATTGCCAACTACTTTGGCAGCATGGTCCCGGCTTATCACGGCGAGAGCAAAGAAGCCGCCGGCCGCTTCCCGCGTACGCTGAACCTGAACTTCATTAAGAAGCAGGATATGCGTTACGGTGAAAATAGCCACCAGCAGGCTGCCTTCTATATAGAAGAAGAAATCAAAGAAGCTTCCGTGGCGACCGCGCAGCAGGTTCAGGGCAAAGCCCTCTCTTATAACAACATCGCCGATACCGACGCGGCGCTGGAGTGCGTGAAAGAGTTTAGCGAGCCGGCCTGCGTTATCGTGAAGCACGCCAACCCGTGCGGTGTGGCGGTAAGCACCTCCCTTCTTGACGCCTACGACCGCGCGTATAAAACCGACCCGACCTCGGCCTTTGGCGGCATTATCGCCTTTAACCGCGAACTGGATGCTGAAACCGCGCAAGCGATCATCTCCCGCCAGTTTGTTGAAGTGATCATCGCACCGTCCGCGACAGAAGAAGCGCTGAAAATCACGGCGGCTAAACAGAACGTCCGCGTCCTGACCTGCGGTCAGTGGACGCAGCGCGTGCCGGGTCTGGACTTCAAACGCGTTAACGGCGGCCTGCTGGTTCAGGACCGCGACCTGGGCATGGTGACGGAAGGCGAACTGCGAGTGGTTTCCAAACGTCAGCCAACCGAACAGGAGTTGCGTGACGCCCTGTTCTGCTGGAAAGTGGCGAAATTCGTGAAATCCAACGCCATCGTCTACGCCAAAGAGAACATGACCATCGGGATAGGCGCAGGCCAGATGAGCCGCGTTTACTCGGCCAAAATCGCCGGGATTAAAGCCGGTGATGAAGGTCTGGAAGTGAAAGGTTCGGCTATGGCCTCCGACGCCTTCTTCCCGTTCCGCGACGGTATTGACGCCGCTGCTGCCGTTGGCGTGAGCTGCGTCATTCAGCCTGGCGGTTCTATTCGCGACGAAGAGGTGATTGCCGCCGCCGATGAGCACGGCATCGCGATGATCTTCGAAATATGCTTCCAGCTCCGGCATATATTTAAACAGGAAGCGACGATCCTGGCCGATGCTATTGCCGCAGATTGGCGACTTACCTGCCGGTACCCACTTTTTGAGGAATTCGATAGTCGCCAGTTCGGCTTCACGATCGCCCTGGGTACTCGCCTTCACCCGTTCCACCAGCCCGCTGCCGGTATGGGTACGCACGTTCCACTCGTCCATCAGCGCCAGCTGCTCGTCTGACTGGTGTACCGCAATCGTCGGCCCTTCCGCCAGAATGTTCAGATTCGCGTCGGTCACCAGGGTGGCGATTTCGATGATGCGATCGCGCTCCGGATCCAGCCCCGTCATTTCAAGATCGATCCAAATCAGGTTGTTTTCATCTGCACTCATGTTATTTTCCACCCTTCTTACGTCACTATATTCATCTAAAATAGCGTGTATCATAGAGGTTTTGCCCGTACAGGGCGACCAGGAGCCAGTTCGATTGAGTAAAAATAAACTCTCCAAAGGCCAACAGCGCCGCGTGAAGGCCAACCACCAGCGCCGCCTGAAAACGACTTCGGAGAAGGCCGATTTTGACGACAACCTGTTCGGTGAAAAATCTGAAGGGACAGTCATTAGCCGCTTTGGCATGCATGCCGATGTCGAATCCGCCGACGGTAGCGTCCACCGTTGCAACATACGCCGCACTATCCGTTCGCTGGTCACCGGCGATCGCGTGGTCTGGCGGCCTGGCAAAAGCGAAGCTGACGGCGTCAACGTTAAGGGCATCGTCGAGGCCGTCCATGAACGAACTTCCGTACTGACGCGTCCGGATTTCTATGACGGCGTCAAACCCATCGCCGCCAATATCAATCAGATTGTCATTGTTTCCGCGATTTTGCCTGAGCTTTCTCCGAATATTATCGACCGCTATCTCGTGGCCTGCGAAGCGCTAAACGTCGAGCCGTTGATCGTACTCAACAAGATCGATCTGCTGGATCAGGAGAGCATGGCCTTCGTCAACGAGCAAATGGACATTTATCGCCATATTGGTTACCGCGTACTGATGGTCTCCAGCCGCACGCAGGATGGCCTGAAGCCGCTTGAAGAGGCGCTCACCGATCGTATCAGTATCTTTGCCGGGCAGTCAGGGGTAGGCAAATCCAGCCTGCTGAACGCGCTGCTGGGCCTGCATGATGACCAAATCCTCACCAATGACGTTTCGGACGTCTCAGGACTGGGGCAGCACACCACCACGGCCGCGCGCCTGTACCACTTCCCGCACGGCGGCGATGTGATTGATTCGCCGGGCGTACGCGAGTTTGGTTTGTGGCATCTCGACGCGGAACAAATCACCCACGGCTTTGTCGAATTCCATGATTATTTAGGCCGGTGCAAATACCGCGACTGCAAGCACGACAATGACCCGGGCTGCGCCATTCGCGAAGCGGTTGAGAAGGGTGAAATCGCCGAAAGCCGGTTTGAAAACTACCATCGCATTCTGGAAAGCATGGCGCAGGTACAGGTAAAAACGCGTAAAAGCTTTTCATCAACCGATGACTGACATTTAAGCTGAGCATCGTTAGAATCGTCCCCCTTTTTTCAGGCTCCGCTGCTCCGCGGGGCCAGGAACGACAAATAATGGCCTGGAGGCTACCTTGTTAAACGATCTTAAACTTTCACTGCAATACATTCTGCCTAAACTGTGGCTCACCCGCCTCGCAGGCTGGGGTGCACGCAAACGAGCAGGCTGGCTGACAAAACTGGTCATCGATCTGTTCGTGAAATATTACAAGGTCGATATGAAAGAGGCGCAAAAGCCTGATACCGCCAGCTACCGTACCTTTAACGACTTCTTCGTTCGTCCGCTGCGCGACGACGTGCGTCCGTTAAATACCGACCCGAGCGTGCTGGTGATGCCCGCCGACGGCGTCATCAGCCAACTGGGCGCCATTGAAGACGACAAAATTTTGCAGGCTAAGGGCCATAACTACAGCCTGGAAGCGCTGCTGGCCGGTAACTACCAGATGGCGGACCTGTTCCGTAACGGCAGCTTCGTCACCACCTATCTTTCGCCGCGCGATTACCACCGCGTGCATATGCCATGCAACGGTATTCTGCGCGAAATGATCTACGTGCCGGGGGATCTGTTCTCCGTAAACCACCTGACCGCACAAAACGTGCCGAATCTTTTTGCTCGCAACGAGCGCGTCATCTGCCTGTTCGATACTGAGTTTGGTCCTATGGTGCAAATCCTCGTCGGTGCCACCATCGTCGGCAGCATCGAAACCGTGTGGTCCGGTACCGTCACGCCGCCGCGCGAAGGCATCATTAAGCGCTGGACCTGGCCTGCTGGTGATAGCGAAGGCGCTGTCGCCCTGCTGAAAGGCCAGGAAATGGGCCGCTTTAAACTGGGCTCCACGGTGATCAACCTATTTTCGCCAGGCAAGGTGACGCTGATTGAGCAGTTACACAGCCTGTCGGTCACTAAAATAGGCCAGCCGCTGGCAACCGCGCCTGAAGCCGTAGCGCCGGCCGAGCCCGCGCCGCTGGCAGAAGAAGAAGTCCGCGCGGAACACGCCGCCAGTCCGCTGGTTGACGATAAACAAGACATAGGTTAATTCCTGAAAGAAAAGGTCACGCCGTGCGCCTGATATACACTTTCCTGCTGGCCTGGTGCCTCAGTTTTGGGGCGTACGCAGCGACAGCCCCGGATGCTAAACAGATAGCTCAGGAACTGGAACAGGCGAAGGCGGCGAAGCCCGCCCAGCCTGAGACCGTCGAAGTCCTGCAATCTGCCCTCAACGCCCTTGAGGAGCGTAATGCTTCCCTTGAGCGCGTCCGTCAGTACCAGGACGTTATCGATAACTTCACCAAACTGTCGCAAAACCTGCGCGCGCAGCTCAATAATCTGAGCGATGAGCCGCGCCAGGTCTCCACTACTCTCTCCTCCGATGCGCTGAACCAGGAGATTCTCCAGGTCAGCAGCCAGCTGCTGGAAGCCAGCCGTAAAGCTCAGCAGGAGCAGGATCGCGCCCGCGATATCGCCGATTCGCTTAACCAGCTGCCGCAGCAGCAGAGCGATGCCCGCCGCCAACTGAACGAGGTGGAGCGCCGGGTTGGCGCACAAAACAGCAATACGCCGCTGGCGCAGGCGCAGAATCTTGGCCTGCAGGCGGAGTCCGCGCGGCTGAAAGCGCTGGTCGATGAGCTGGATCTGGCCCAGCTCTCCGCCAATAACCGCCAGGAACTTTCGCGGTTGCGCTCCGAGCTGGCGCAGAAAGAGAGCGAACAGCTCGACGCCTGGCTACAAGCGCTGCGTAATCAGCTAAACAACCAACGGCAGCGCGAGGCGGAGAAAGCGCTGGAAAGCACCGAACTACTGGCGGAAAACAGCGAAAACCTGCCGCCGGATATCGTGGCGCAGTTTAAAGTTAACCGCGAGCTGTCGCAGGCGCTCAACCAGCAGGCGCAGCGCATGGATCTGATCGCCTCGCAGCAGCGCCAGGCGACCAATCAAACTCTCCAGGTGCGTCAGGCGCTAAACACCCTGCGCGAGCAGTCTCAGTGGCTGGGTTCTTCCAATCTGCTTGGCGAAGCCCTGCGCGCGCAGGTTGCGCGGCTGCCGGAAATCCCGCGACCGCAGCAGTTGGATACCGAAATGGCTCAGCTGCGCGTGCAGCGCCTGCGCTATGAAGATCAGCTCGGCAAGCAGCCTCAGCTAAGACAAATTCGTCAGGCGGATGGGGAGCCGCTCACCAGCGAGCAGAACCGTATTCTGCAGGCTCAGATGCGTACGCAGACTGAGTTGCTCAACTCCCTGCTACGCGGCGGCGATACGCTTATGCTCGAACTGACCAAGCTGAAAGTCGCCAACGGCCAGCTTGAAGATGCGCTTAAAGAGATCAACGAAGCGACCCACCGCTATCTGTTCTGGACCTCCGACGTCAGCCCAATCGGCTTCTCATGGCCGCTGGAGATCGTTCAGGACCTACGCCGTCTGATCTCGCTCGATACCATGAGCCAGCTCGGCAAAGCCAGCATGATGATGCTGACCAGCAAAGAGACCCTGCTGCCGCTCTTCGTCGCGCTCATTCTGGTGGGGTTCAGTATTAGCTCACGACGCCATTTCACCAGCTTCCTTGAGCGCTCCAGCGCGCGCGTCGGTAAGGTGACGCAGGATCACTTCTGGCTCACGCTGCGCACGGTGTTCTGGTCAATACTGGTGGCCTCGCCGCTGCCGGTACTGTGGATGACGCTGGGCTATGGCCTGCAGGCCGCCTGGCCTTTCCCGCTGGCGGTCGCCATTGGCGATAGCGTTACCGCTACGGTGCCGCTGCTGTGGGTGGTGATGATTTGCGCTACATTCGCCCGCCCAAACGGCCTGTTCATCGCCCACTTCGGCTGGCCGCGTAGCCGCGTCAGCAAAGCGATGCGCTACTACCTGATGAGCATCGGGCTGATCGTGCCGCTGATTATGGCGCTGATTACCTTCGATAACCTCAACGATCGCGAATTCTCCGCCTCGCTGGGCCGCCTCTGCTTTATGCTGATTTGCGGCGCGCTGGCGATGGTGACCCTGAGCCTGAAACGCGCCGGCATCCCGCTGTATCTCGACAAAGAAGGCAGCGGCGACAATATGCTGAACCGGCTGCTGTGGAATATGCTGCTCGGCGCGCCGCTGGTGGCGATGCTGGCGGCGGCGATCGGCTATCTCGCCACGGCGCAGGCGCTGCTCGCCAGGCTCGAAACCTCGGTCGCCATCTGGTTCCTGCTGCTGGTGGTCTATCACATCATTCGCCGCTGGATGTTGATCCAGCGCCGCCGCCTGGCGTTCGATCGCGCCAAGCATCGACGGGCGGAGATCCTCGCCCAGCGCGCGCGTGGTGAAGAAGAGGCTCAGCATACCAGCAGCCCGGAAGGTTCAATGGAAGCCGAGGTCAGCGAGGTCGATCTGGATGCCATCAGTACCCAGTCGTTACGTCTGGTGCGCTCCCTGCTGATGCTGATTGCGCTAGTGTCGGTTATCGTGCTGTGGTCAGAAATCCACTCCGCGTTTGGCTTCCTGGAGAATATCTCGCTGTGGGACGTCACCTCTACGGTGCAGGGCGTTGAGAGCCTGGAGCCGATTACCCTCGGCGCGGTGCTGATTGCCATCCTGGTGTTGATTATTACCACCCAACTGGTGCGCAACCTGCCCGCGCTGCTGGAACTGGCGATCCTCCAGCATCTGGAACTGACGCCGGGCACCGGCTACGCCATCACCACCATCACTAAATATCTGCTGATGCTGATTGGCGGTCTGGTCGGCTTCTCGATGATTGGCATCGAGTGGGCCAAGCTGCAGTGGCTCATTGCCGCCCTCGGCGTCGGTCTCGGTTTTGGTCTGCAGGAGATCTTCGCCAACTTTATCTCCGGCCTGATTATTCTGTTTGAGAAACCAATACGGATTGGCGATACGGTCACTATTCGCGATCTCACCGGCAGCGTGACGCGTATTAATACCCGCGCCACGACCATCAGCGACTGGGACCGTAAAGAGATTATCGTGCCGAACAAGGCGTTCATCACCGAACAGTTCATCAACTGGTCGTTGTCGGATTCCGTGACCCGCGTAGTGTTGACGGTGCCTGCGCCGGTGGATGCCAATACCGAAGAGGTTGCGCAGATCCTGTTAAATGCCGCGCACCGCTGTTCGTTAGTTATCGATACCCCGGCGCCGGAAGCGTTCCTCGTTGACCTGCAGCAGGGGATCCAGATTTTCGAGCTGCGTATCTACGCCGCCGAAATGGGTCACCGTATGCCGCTGCGCCACGAGATGCATCAGCTGATTCTGGCCGGATTCCGCGAGCACGGGATCGATATGCCGTTCCCGCCGTTCCAGATGCGTCTGGAGAGCATTGATGGCAGAAAAAGCAGCAGAGCGCTGACTTCGGCAGGGAAAACCAGCCGCGCCCCCGGCAGTCTGTAAGAACGGCCTTGCCTGAACGCAGGCAAGGCCAGAACGGTCGCACGACCGGACAATCAACCATACCGCCATACATCGGCGGTCATCTCCGTCAATATCCGGCAGGAAAGCGGAAAGGAAGATCAGGCACGGTCGACGGTAAACGAAATGACCTCACCGATGCTTTCAGCCCCCAGGGCCAGCATCACAACGCGGTCAACGCCCAGCGCTACGCCGGAACAATCCGGCAGCCCGGCTTCCAGAGCGGCCAGCAGATGACGATCGATTGGCTGCTGCGGCAGGCCGCGAGCAGCACGCTTGCGGTTATCCTGCTCAAAACGCTGCTGCTGTTCGCGCGCGTCGGTCAGCTCATGAAAACCGTTCGCCAGCTCAATGCCTTTGTAATAGACCTCGAAGCGCTCCGCCACGCGGTGATCTTCGGTGCTAATTTGCGCCAGCGACGCCTGGCTTGCCGGGAAGTGATAAATAAACGTTGGCCGATCTTTACCGATGTGCGGCTCGACGCCCATGGCGAAGAGTAGCTGAAGCAGCGTATCCCGGTCCTCTTCCGTATCGGCGATATTGCTCAGATCCAGCTTCGCCGCCGC
>OLJP01000176.1_pt1 | contig 8771 bp, 8 predicted proteins | sample 1601511 | NCBI WGS metagenome assembly OLJP01 (sample SAMN04436829, study PRJEB24849) | human gut metagenome | biome: human gut; feature: NICU; material: stool | host: Homo sapiens | place: USA: Saint Louis, MO | collected 2011-07-21 | reverse complement strand
AGCATCATGGCGCTGGTTTGGGTTAAATCGACCTTATCAATCGCTTTATGCACCGCCCGACGCAGCAGGCGCTGAATGCGCGCGTCATCGGTGAGCTCGAGAAACCCGCTCATCACTTGCAGCAGATGCTGGCCGACCCGCCGCGCGTTTTCCGGCTGGCTGAACCAGTTACCGAGCATCAGCGCCGGTTCATAGCGGCGGATCAGCGCCACCAGCGACGGCGTATCAAGAAATTTTTCCTGCACGAAATAGCCGAGATTATCGGCAATCCGATCCTTATTACGCGGAATAATCGCCGTATGTCGCGAAACGAACGGCAGCGGAATACGGCGAAACAGCGCGACTACCGCAAACCAGTCCGCCAGCGCGCCGACCATTGCCGCTTCGGAAATAGCCTTTAGCGCACCGACCCATGGCGTTGGCGGCAGCACGAGGGTAGTGATAAAAATGGCGGCTGCAATCAGCAGCAGCGAGAGCGCCAGCAGCTTGGCGCGTTTCAGTTCAGCGAGTTTTTCCATAAGCTTAAGCATATAGCCTGACGGCGAACTCGTGCAAAAACTGCCACACAATCCAACAACCAAAAGCCATCAATACGCCGCCGGCCGTGCGCTCGACTCGCCAGACGACGGCGGAAAGGCGGCGCTGCACCGACGGTAGCGCAATCAGCGTGACCAGCAACAGATCCCATATCAACACCACGCTGGTCATCCAGGCCCCGCTGACGGCCTGCTGCACCAGCGTGACGTTCGGTCCCAGCAGGGAGGTCATCAGCGCGAGGTAGAACAGCGCGTTTTTCGGATTGAGCAGCGAAGAACCCAGCCCGAGAAAAAGCTGCTTCACCAGCGGCGGGCGCGAAGCCAAGGCGCCGTGCAGCGCCAGCGTGGCCGGGCGGCTTCTGAGCAGCAGGCTGCCAATCCACAGCAAATACGCCGCGCCCAGCAGCTCAATCGCCGTAAACAGCAGCGGCGCCTGGCGCAGGATCCCCCAGCCGATAATCGCCAGAAGAATATACAGGCCGTTTCCGGCGGCGATGCCGAGACACAGGCCAACGCTGCCGCGCAGGCGATAGCGGATGGCGTAGCCCACCAGCAGAAAAAAATCGGGTCCGGGGCTCAGCAGGGCGACAAAATGGGAGAGCGCCAGCGCGGGGAAGGCGGAGGGAAAGAGCGTAGCGAGTATGTCCATAGCAACCTCAGTAATAACCTGAGGTCACCCTACGCCAGCGCGAACGCTAATTATTGTCTGTTATTGATCGGGATTGCGCATACTGGCGCGGCGTGGCGGCGGTATAGCTGACAAAGGTTTTATGAAAGTGGCTCTGGTCGGCAAACCCGGCCTGGTAGCCCACATCGGCGATATTATCCCCGGCGCGCAGACGCGTTTTGGCGAATTCAATCCGCGCGATATTGATAAAGCTGGCGGGCGTCAGGCCGGTATCCTGCTTGAAGGCGCGGATCAGCGTTTCTTTACGCAGCGAAAACTCATCGGCGAGGCTATCCAGCGTCGGCGGCGCCTGCAGATTGGTTGCCAGACGACTGAACAAACGCGCGCTGGTTTGGCTTAGCGCTGCAGGCGCGAGCGGGCGCAGCGGCAGGCCGCGCAGCAATCGGGCGACGCTTTCGGGTAACGTGGCGGTGTTCTGCTGGCTCATCAATTCCACGATTTGCAAATACCGGGCAAACAGTTCGGCATCGCGTATTACCGGCTGGGAGGCTATTAACCGCTCTTGATGCATATCGTTGGCCAGCTGTCGCCGGCACCAGCTTAGCTCGAGATAGAGCATATGGTAGCTGCGCGGCTGGCCGTCGCGCGGATTGCAGCTGTGGGGGGCCTGGGCGGGGATAATAATCAGATCGCCCGGCCGCAGCAGATACTCCTGCCCGTTGCAGATACAGCGCGTTTCCCCCTCGATAATCGCCCCCACGGAGAGCTGCGGATGGCGGTGACGTTTATAGGCCTGGCGGCTGTTCCAGGTACTGCGCAGCTCCAGCCAGGGCAGCTGTTCGTCGCGCCAGAAGGTTTGCTGAATATCGCGTGTATGGCTCACGATGGGCTCCTTAGCTGAGAGGGATAGCTGTTTATACCATGCCGTTTCCGCTGGTGGATATTATCGCTGTGCCTGATGACGAAATTGTCCAACATCGAAGACTCGCCTGACTGGAGATGATGCAAAATATATTTATCAGCGCGATTGGCTGGGTTTTATGGAACCTCTGACGGCCATTTTGCTTAGCGGATACGCTTATGACAGGCAGCTAACACGCTGTTTAATTACCTGATTCACTCGGGCAAAGCGCTTCGGTTGGGGAAATTTATCAGCGAAGTGGGGCGCAGGCAGGGGAAGCGGGAAGGTCGACTTGAGGGCGTTTAGGAGGGGCTGCGGGCCGAAGCGCTGCGTATTGCTCAAACGATGCTCGCCGAAGGTATGGCCCTGGAAACGGTGCTGAGAATTACCGGTTTGTCTGAGGCGGACATTCGGGCCGTTATTCACTAACTCATTGATATTAAGTTTTTATTTCTGAGCGATATATGCCGATAGGGCGATCTGTTTCATATCTGGAAAATTCTGTTTCTCTCTGAGTTTGGCCGCATCCTCAGCTATCTCGACTACCCTTAATATCCTGTGCGGTATTTATGACTGCGTTAACAGCGATAACAAGGAGACATACGATATGGCTTATCAGACGGTGAATCCTGCCAATAACCAACTTATTAAAGAGTTTCCGGCACACAGTGACGCGGACGTAGAAGCGGCTCTGCAGAAGGCGGATGCGCTTTATCATTCGCCGTGGGCGAAAGGGGATATTGACCAGCGCCTGCCGGTACTGCATAAACTGGCGGACTTGATCGACAGCCGGGTTGAAGAGTTGGCTAAAATCGCCAGCCAGGAGATGGGCAAACTGATTGAGCAAAGCCGCGGTGAAGTGAAGCTGTGCGCGCAAATTGCTCGTTACTATGCCGACAACGCCAAACAGTTTTTGGCGCCGGTGAAGTATCCGTCAGATTTGGGCGAAGCCTGGGTTGAACACCATCCTATCGGCGTGTTGATGGCTGTAGAGCCGTGGAACTTCCCTTATTACCAGCTTATGCGCGTACTGGCGCCGAACCTGGCGGCGGGGAACCCGGTTATCGCTAGACATGCCAGCATCGTCCCGCACTGTGCGGAAACCTTCGCCCACCTGGTACGTGAAGCCGGCGCGCCGGAAGGGGCGTGGACTAACCTGTTTATTTCTCAGGATCAGGTGGCGAAGATTATCGCCGACGATCGCGTACAGGGTGCGGCCCTGACCGGGTCGGAAAAAGCCGGTGGCGTGGTGGCGGCGCAGGCGGCTAAACACATCAAGAAAGCGACGCTTGAACTGGGCGGAAACGATGTCTTTGTGGTCCTGGACGATGCCGATCTGGCGAAGGCGGTGAAGATCGGCGTGCAGGCGCGGCTCAACAACGCAGGCCAGGTGTGCACCGCGGCGAAGCGCTTTATCCTGCATGAAAAAATTGCCGACTCGTTCCTGAACCAGTTTACCGAGGCCTTCCGTCAGGTGAAAATCGGCGATCCGCTGGATGAGAGCACGACGCTGGGGCCGCTCTCCTCAAAAGATGCGCTGGAGACACTGACCAGGCAGGTGAGTGACGCGGTGAAAAACGGCGCGAAGCTGCACCTGGGCGGTAAACCCGTGCAGCGTGAGGGCAGCTTTTTCGAGCCCACCATACTCACCGGTATTACCCGCGATAACCCGGCCTACTTCGAAGAGTTCTTCGGCCCGGTTGCGCAAATCTACGTGGTGAAAGATGACGATGAGGTGGTGAAGCTGGCTAACGATTCGCACTATGGCCTTGGCGGAGCCGTATTCAGCCAGGATATCGAAAGAGCGAAACGCATGGCCTCGCGGATTGAAACCGGGATGGTCTATATCAACTGGCTAACCGATACCGCGCCGGAGCTGCCGTTTGGCGGCGTTAAGCGTTCCGGGTTTGGCCGCGAGCTTTCCGATCTCGGGATTAAAGAGTTTGTGAATCAGAAGCTGGTGGTCGTGCATAAATAACGGCGTGAAAGACAAAAACCTGCCATCCGGCAGGTTTTTTTGTATTCACTGAACTTCAATCTTATCCCAGCCGCTCTTAAACATGCAGCTGTCGACGAGCGTATCTCTGCGCCCCTCATTGGCATCCTCAACCGAATAGCTGGTGGAAATATCCTTTTTCTTGTTCTTTTTGTCCGTTTTTTCCGAGCTTGAACCGGTAACGACGTTATCCGGGGGGAGATCGATCAGCGCCTGCGCTTCGCATTCCGTGAGCTTTTTATTCATCTCCGTATCGCTGACGCCCGGCTTCACCCATTTGTACTGGACGCAGCCTGACAGCAGCATGGTGAAGCTCAAAACGCAAAGCGCGGCGAAGCGGCTGTTCATCAGAAGGTAACCCCACCGCCGACATAGGCGCCGTCAATCAGCGTGTGGCCCGGGCGGCCATCTTTGCCGTCGACGCTGACATGACGATAGCCCACTTTCAGCGTCACCGGGGTGATGGGCGTCCAGCTTACGCCGCCGTTGGCTTCAACGTAGTTTTTGACGCTGTTGTTCAGGCCCTCCGGTGCGGCATAGCCCTCACCATAGAGATGAATGCTGTCGGTCAGGGCCACATTGACGCCGCCGCCAATGGGAAAGGCTACGCCGTTATCGCCTTTTTTTGGGCCGAGGTAGATGGCTTTCGCGCCGGCGTTGAACATCACCGGGCCGAGTTCCAGGTTATAACCCGCGCCGACGCCGCCTGTCTGGGTACCGTCATCGGTATTTTTGAGCCAGTTGCTTTCCACATACAGGCCAGAGGAGGATTTCCCCATTTCCAGATTCAGGTTGGTGAAGTTCTTGCCCTGCTCAACGGTGCCGCCCATCGCGAGCGCGGATCCCGAGACGGCAGTCAACGCCGAGAGAAGAAGGATATTCAGCTTTTTCATGTTTTATGCCTCATCATTACATTACGCGGAGGGCACCTTAACAATCGATTTTTATGACTGCAAATCAGCTTGCGATGACTGTTTTATGCTAATTTTGTTATTAGATATATTTATTTATGTTGTTTGTTAGTTGTTTTTACTGCGGAGTCAATGGCTAATCTTTAGCCGTTGAGCGTGTGTTGAATCTTTTGGCTAAATATTCGCTGAACGGGCGAGAAAAATCGGTTGTTGACGCAATAATTGCCTTTCTAATTATTTCCAAAAACATTTCTGTTGTTACATATAAGAACAGAATTTTACATTTCATTCGCGCACTCCCCCTCCCGAAGAGGGGGATAAGCTGCGTGGCTACTTGCGAAGGCTCGCAAATGCGGTGCGAATCTCATCTTCCGGAAGCTGTATTCCAATAAATACCAGAGTGCTGTGCGGCCGCTCATCGCCCCACGGCCGATCCCAGTCGGCGCTGTATAGCCGTTGAACGCCCTGGAACAGCAGGCGGTTGGGCTCGCCATCGATCCACAGCATCCCTTTATAGCGCATCAGCTGTTCTGCAAAGGTGAGCAGCAGGTTTTCCATCACCCGCGACACCTCACTGATATCCACCGGATAATCCAGCTCCACTACGATAGACGACACGTCGTTCTGCTTATCGGCCATAAAGTGGAAGCGCGGTTTGCTGCTGACCACGTTCTCTTCCAGCATAAAGCCGCTGGTGTTAAACAGCAGGTTCAGGTCGATATCGCCGTGGGTGACGTTGTAAATCGGCGCGCGGGCGTTAATTCGTATCAGCCGTTCGCGGAGCTTGTCGCTGTCGCCCGCCACGTCAGTTTTGCTGAGCAGGATGCGATCGGCATAGCCCACCTGCGACTGGGCGATGGTGAACTGATTCATCTGCTGGTCGGCATGCACCGCGTCAACCAGCGCAATCACCCCATCCAGCAGGTAGCGTTCACACAGCACATCGTGAGAGAAAAAGGTCTGAATGATCGGGCCGGGGTCGGCCATGCCGGTGCATTCGATCACCAGCCGGTCAAACGCGATGTCTCCGCGATCGAGGCTGTCGAGCAGATCGAGCAGGGCGTCTTCCAGCTCGTTGGAGCGGGTACAGCAGATACAGCCGTTGGTCAGAGTTTTAATCTGCGTGGCGCGATCGCCGATAAGCTGGTTATCGATGGCGACTTCGCCAAATTCGTTTTCAATAACGGCAATTTTAAAGCCGTGCCGTTCGTTCAGGATATGGCGCAGCAGGGTGGTTTTACCGGCGCCAAGAAAACCGGTTAACAGGGTAACTGCAATCGGTGCCATGTTTGCCTCCATTAGCAGCAGCGTACGCCGCCTTTTCCGTCGCCGCCGTAGCGGGCCTGCTGGCGTTCGCGAAAGAATTCGTCGTAGGTCATGTACGGCTGGTCCGGATGGTTAGTCTGCATATGCTCGACGTAATTATCGTAATCCGGAATGCCGATCAGCATTTTCGCTGCCTGACCGAGGTATTTTTTTGCCTGACCTAAGTTACCAAACATTGTGAGTCCCAGAGAACGAATAAAGCCGGATGGCGGCTAGCGCCTTATCCGGCCTACAAACATTCGTTTGTGTAGACCGGATAAGCGTAGCGCTATCCGGCATTAAGGTTTAGTGATGGGAAGAGGTCTTCACGCCGCCTTCCGGTACCGGCACGTACGGGGTCTCCTTGTCGGTACGCACTTTATTGTTGCGCACGTTGAGCCAGGTTTTGATGCCGTAGAAAATGATGCTGTAAACCACCACCAGGAACAGAATGCTCAGACCCGCGTTGGTGTAGTTGTTCACCACGATATCGTTCATGTTGGCAATCTGCTGCGCGGTCAGTTCGCCGCCGGAAGCGATCTTCTCTTTGTACTGCTGCGCCATGAAGAAGAAGCCTTCCATCTGCGGGTTGGTGCTGAACAGTTTCAGACCTAGCGCCCAGGTGGTGCACAGTAGCAGCCAAGCGGCCGGGATCACGGTGACCCAGATATATTTGGTGCGCTGCATTTTGACCAGCACCACGGTGCCGAGCACCAGCGCCACGGCGGCCAGCATCTGGTTAGAGATGCCGAACAGCGGCCACAGGCTCTTCACGCCGCCCAGCGGGTCGACCACACCCTGATACAGCAGGTAGCCCCACAGGCCGACGCAGCCCGCGGTACCGATAACACCGGCCACCAGCGAGTCGGTTTTCTTGAGGAATGGCACGAAGTTGCCCAGCAGATCCTGCAGCATAAAGCGGCCTGCACGGGTACCGGCATCCAGCGCGGTGAGGATAAACAGCGCTTCAAACAGAATACCGAAGTGGTACCAGAAGCCCATATCCGCCATCGGGATGATTTTGTGGAATACGTGAGCGATACCCACGGCCAGCGTCGGCGCGCCGCCCGCGCGGTTCAGTACCGACGGTTCGCCGATATCTTTCGCGGTTTGCAGGATTTGCTCAGGAGAGATCACAAAGCCCCAGGAGCTAACGGTCGCCGCCGCGTGCGCGGTGACATCCCTCAACTGCGCGGCAATCAGCGCGGCGTTTTCACCGCCCATTTCGTGCAGGTTCGGCATGGTGATGCCGAGGCCAGCCGGTGGGGTGTTCATGGCAAAGTAGAGGCCCGGTTCGATAATCGATGCCGCAACCAGCGCCATGATAGCGACGAAAGATTCCATCAGCATCGCGCCGTAGCCGATAAAACGGGCATCGGTTTCGTTGGCCAGTAGCTTCGGCGTCGTACCAGAGGCGATCAGGGCGTGGAAGCCAGAGACCGCGCCGCAGGCGATGGTGATAAACAGGAACGGGAACAGGGCGCCTTTCCACAGCGGGCCGGTACCATCAATGTACTGGGTCACTGCCGGCATTTTCAGGTCCGGGTTGAGGATAACGATCCCCAGCGCCAGGCCGACGATCACGCCGATTTTCAGGAAGGTGGCCAGATAATCGCGCGGCGCCAGAATCAGCCATACCGGCAGCAGCGCGGAGATGAACGCGTAGCCAATCAGGGTAAAGGTAATGGTGGTGTCTTTAAAGGTCAGCGCCGGGCCCCAGTACGGGTCGTGGGCAATGATGCCGCCGAACCAGATGGATGCCACCAGCAGCACGATACCGATAACTGAAACTTCACCCACGCGGCCAGGGCGCAGGAAGCGCATATAGATACCCATAAACAGGGCAATCGGCACGGTCGAGCAGACGGTGAATACGCCCCACGGGCTTTCCGCCAGCGCTTTCACCACGATTAACGCCAGCACTGCGAGGATGATGATCATTATCAGGAAGCAACCGAACAGCGCGATGGAACCCGGCACCGGACCCATCTCCTGCTTGATCATTTCTCCCAGCGAGGCGCCGTTACGCCGCGAGGAGATAAACAGCACCATAAAGTCCTGCACCGCCCCGGCCAGCACGACGCCCGCCAGCAGCCACAGGGTACCCGGCAGGTAGCCCATCTGCGCGGCGAGCACCGGCCCTACCAGCGGACCGGCGCCAGCGATAGCGGCAAAGTGGTGGCCGAACAGCACGTAGCGGTTGGTCGGGACGTAGTTCAGGCCATCGTTGTTAATGACCGCTGGCGTAGAGCGCGTAGGGTCGAGCTTCATCACCTTTTGCGCGATGTACAGGCTGTAATAACGGTAGGCGACGAGGTAGACGGAAACCGACGCCACCACGATCCACAGCGCACTGACGTGCTCACCGCGGCGCAGAGCGACGACTGAGAGGCAAAATGCCCCGATGATTCCGAGAATCACCCAAGGTATGTGCTTGAGTAGTTTTTTGGTATCCATAGTAAAACCTGGCGTTAAGTAGATTAATTATTGGCCG
>OLJP01000174.1_pt1 | contig 8855 bp, 9 predicted proteins | sample 1601511 | NCBI WGS metagenome assembly OLJP01 (sample SAMN04436829, study PRJEB24849) | human gut metagenome | biome: human gut; feature: NICU; material: stool | host: Homo sapiens | place: USA: Saint Louis, MO | collected 2011-07-21 | reverse complement strand
TTTTGGTGGGACGGTGGTCCCAGGCTGAAACCTAAACGACGATTCAGGTGGGGCCGTGGCCCCAGGCTGAAAACCTAAACGACGATACAGGTGGGACCGTGGTCCCATAGAGAGTATTCAGGCCAGTTATTTTTTCTGGCCTGTGAGAAAGGAAATGAAGTAAAGGGAGATAACCGTAGACTAAAGCGTGTCCGCATCAAACTCCTAGTTTCTCAAGCTCCTTAAGAATGGCTTCTATTTTCTCTATACACTCCGCAGGAATGCGGGACCTATCCAGGTTAAGCACCATTTTATCGCCCTTGTACAATGCTGTTGCCCCTGGAGCAAACTGATGACGTGAGCTCAGATTAACTCTTGATGCGGAAGATTGTTTCAGTACGGATGTTAAAAGACTAATGACCTCTTCAGCTTCGAAGATTAGTCCCGCTTTCTTCTGATCGTGGAGAGTCTCAGCCTGCTGCTTCAGTAATTCTTCTTTATCTGCAAAAGCCTTCTGAAGGGCTTCACCTGACCGGGCAGACAGTTCTCCAGGATGTGCAAACAGGGCAACAACGGATTTAGGCAGTTTGGCCGTATTGATACAGCGGGTAATGATCTTACGAGAGATGTTTTCCGCATCGGCAAGTGCAGAAATATTTCCAGCAAACTCATTCTGCAGCCGGCTTGTATAACGCAGACCACGTTCATAAGCACTCGTCGGCCGATAATCGTTACCCAGTCGGGACAATGCTGCCATCTGCTCATCGTCCAGTTCACCAACCAGAATGCGATAATCACTTTCCGTCAGGATTGCGGCTTTACGGCGACGGCTGCCGTCTGCAATTTCAATGACATCGGAAACCCGGCGGCCGAAAGCTGGAGTCTGCTGACCAGTCAGTAAAAATGAAGGAATGAGATCATCCAGAGCATCTTCGGTAAGTAGTTCCTGATCGCGCTCATTGCCTGACCATACGCGTGAAGCGCTCTCAACAGAGTCTCCCCGGAGCACTTCAAGGGTAAATTTTACTTCCCGTCCACATACCGGAAGAGAGATGGCATTACCGCGGGCCATAGCACCCACGCGCGCAATTAATGAATCCACCATCGGCGCAGCCGGCGCCGGTGATGAGGTATCTTCAGTCGATTGAGTATGTGTGGTATGTCTTGGAATGACAGGGGCACGCTTCATTATCTAATCTCCCAGCGTGGTTTAATCAGACGATCAAAAATCTCATCGCAAACAGGCTCCCAGATAGAGAGGGCATTACGCCAGGCACCTGTTGAAGAACGTTGATCGATAGCCTGTTCAAAAACGGTTCTCATACGGATCTGACCTTTACCGACTTCATCCGTTTCGCGCACAACATTTTTAAGGACCATGCTTCCCCAGGCATCCCGAATTTGTTCTTCCATCCACGGGGACTGCGAGCCGTTATTATTACTGTATTTGGTAAGCAGAATACGGACATCTGGCTCGAAGCCTTTAAGATCCACGTTCTTAAGCAGGTCACGAAGCATATCGAAAAACTGCAGTGCGGAGGTGTAGTCGAACAGCTCTGCCGGAGTAGGGACAATCAATACATCAGCAGCGCATACAACATTTATCGTACCGATACCAAGGTTGGGTGCACTGTCGATAACAATCACGTCATAATCATGAGCGACCGTTTCAATGGCCAGACGGAGCATCAGGTGCGGGTCAGCAGGTAATTTGCCTTCGTCAAATTTCCCCATCAGCTCAGTTTCAATGCGGTGCAGTGCCAGACAGGACGGGATGATATCAAGGCCAGGCCAGCAGGTGGGCTTTATAGCGTAGCTGGCATCATCCTTTTCCCCAAGATAAAAGGGCAGGAGAGTGTCCTCAGCATGAATATGAAGATCGGGCACCCATCCGTGATACATAGAAGCCGTTCCCTGTGGGTCATTGCCTTCAACGAGAAGAACACGGAGTCCTTTCAGGGCTAGGTCCTGAGCTAGGTGAACAGAAACGGAGGTTTTGTAAACCCCCCCTTTATGAGCCGCAACCCCGATCACCGGAGGGAAAGCATCTTCTGCACGCCGCAGTCGGGTACCGAACACATCCCGCATATGATTGATTTGTTCGATGGTATAACCAACACGTTGTTCAACTCTGCCACGGGTTTCCATATCAGGGTGAGGTAACCGGCCGGCTTTCTCTGCATCCCTGATTGCCTGAGAAGAAACGCCAACCAGATCCGCCGCTTCACCAATTCTCCAGCGGCGGGTGATCTTCCTTGCTTCCGGACTGTCGTCATTAAACTGCGCAATGGCGATAGCCTTCGTCATCTCATGTCCAGCAGTAATGCACTGGTTAAGTATATCCATCAGTCCCATTCTGAGCATCCTTTAATCATCACTTTGCATCATTTTATTAAATCTTGGGATTATTTGCAAAGCAACAATAAAATCGCAAAGTCATCTGAAAATTGCAAAGCTGACTGTAATGAAAGCTGTAAACCGGAGAAGAGAGGCTCAATCACATACCGCAGTCAATATTTCTCACTGCCGCTCGCCGCAGTAAGCGATCTCACGCAGTGAGGAAGTGGAAAAGCACAGAGACTGCACAAAGCACGAACGCTACGATGCCGGATACTTCTCCGGATTAGTCTATCTTCATGAAGTTGACTGTGATATGTGAAAAATTGACTATGGTATGAAACTAAAAGCCGAGGGCTGGTCAACAACAAAAGAAGATTCTACATATCGCAGTCAATATTTAATGTTAAATCAGGGAGAGTTACTCATGCGGCATTCAGATTACCCTTGCAGAACCCTGAATGTGGTGGGGTAGATCTGGCTGGGGATTAACGTTATTCATTGCTTCGATCCAGTAATTGATCCCAAAGAGATCATATTGAGATCCTAAAGAGATCCCCGGATCGCTGCAGCAGGCGCTGTAACTGGCTTGAACGTCATACTGGATCGACTGTGGAATGTAAAAAGTTGACTGCTGTATGCGAAATCTAATACTGTGATATGCAACGGTATTTACTGAGGTATGTATATCCGTTGACTGCGATACGTATAACGACATTCTTTTGTGGATAACCGTTGAGGATCAAGATGACGAGCGAAAATAACAGCTTACCTCTCAATCTTCAGGAAGTGGACAAGACAACCGGCGAAGTTGTTAAGCTGGATGTCAACAGTACCAGTACTGTGCAGCCGGTAGCGCTCATGAGGCTCGGTCTCTTCGTTCCAACCCTGAAATCAACCTCCAGGAGTAAGGCAAACCGTAAAAACGTCACAGATGCCACTGAGGAGCTCGTACAGCTGTCCATCGCCAAAAGCGAAGGGTACACCGACGTTAAGATCACCGGTTCGCGTCTTGATATGGACACGGATTTTAAAGTCTGGCTCGGGATCATTCGCTCGATGTCTGAGTATGGGGTAAAAAGTGACACTCTGGAGCTGTCGTTCGTTGAATTCGTTAAGATGTGTGGATTTGACTCACGGCGCTCAAACAAGAAAATGCGGGATCGCATCAGCAATTCCCTGTTTAAACTCGCCTCGGTTACCCTGAAGTTCCAGAGCGAGACCAAAGGATGGACCACCCATCTGGTGCAGTCAGCCTATTATGACATCAACGAGGATATCGTGGAGATCAAGGCTGAACCCAAGCTCTTTGAGCTTTACCATATGGACAGGCGGGTCCTGCTTCGGCTGAAAGCCATTGACGCCCTGCAGCGGAAGGAATCTGCCCAGGCGCTGTATACCTACATCGAGAGCCTTCCCCAGAATGCCGCACCTATCTCCATGAAACGTATGCGGGACCGGCTGAATCTTACCTCAAATGTCTATACGCAGAACCACACGGTCCGAAAGGCTATGGAGCAACTTCGGGATATCGGCTATCTGGATTACACCGAGTTTAAACGTGGCCGGGCGACTTACTTTAGCGTTCATTATCGCAATCCCAAACTCATCAGCGGGACGGTGAAGGTACCGCGCAAGGAGGAAGAAGAGAAGGCGCCGGAGCAGAATTATGACGAAGTCATCAAGGCACTGAAGGCTGCGGGCATCGATCCGCAGAAACTTGCTGAAGCGCTATCGGCGATGAAGCCGGAAAATTGACTGCGATATGCATTACCATGACTGCCGTATGCATACGCAATTAGTTATTGACTGTGAGGTGCATCACGCATACTACAGTCAATATTCGCTCTCCTTCCTGCAGGTAAGGATCGGACAATATTGACTGCGGTATGTCATTTATGGCCAGAATATGCTGATATTGACTGAAGCATGCAAGTTTGACGAGGGTGTTACCCGACCAATTGAGAGCTCTCCACGTGACTGCATCCCACAGTCAATATTTCAGTAAATCCCCGGTGCGCACTGAATGAAGCCACTCAGCAGAGCGTTGATTCCGGCATTGCCATACAAGAGCTGCTAAAACCAGTCCTCCGAAGTTCGTTAATCCTATCGTACCCTCAGCCAGCTTCGCACTGATATCTGCAATCATGAAGAGGAAACCTGATGGCTGTCAGAAATGGCCCGGGACGCAGTCACCGACGATATACTGAATAACGACCTGGCTTACCCGGTTGGAAAGGCCCTCAGGTATATCCCCTGTAACTTGCTGATATCCGGATCGCAGTAAGTTTTATTGTCTGCGGTATGAAGATGTCAGCTGGTCACCAGAGGACCGGGGCTCCTTAATACGAATGATGTCATGGTGCAATGAGAAGGTGAGGGGACACGGGATGCGGTATGAATATTTCTCTCCAGACCCGGACGGAATGATGCCCGGGTCATACTGGATAAGCGTAACGCTTCTGCAGCCGGCAGGGTGAGAGACTCAGAAGCGACTGACTGACTCTGCCTCGTCTGGAATGCGTTTGTCTTTATCTCCTTCACTAAGTGGCAAAGCCCCGGCCGCCTGCCCGACAATCTCAGCCGGCCGGTGGCAGGGAGCGAAGGATCTCCGCGGCATCTCGACCGTCAGCGGTAAAGGGAACGGCCAGGGTGGCAGCCATGTCCAGCGCAAATACCCGGGTATAGACTTCCATCGAGCGCGGATCCTTATGCCCGGCCAGCGCCTGGATGACCTTCCTAAGCTGCCGGTGATAAAGCATGTGCATGATATAGCTGTGCCGGAAGGTATGCGGCGTCACGGCGATCGAAAAATGCACGCCATCAGCTTCAGCCCGCTTCACCGCCTGTTTCAGCCAGTTGCGCATTGTCTCATCCGTGACCGGCCATAACGGCTCCCGCCGGCGGGGCGGGTGGTGACCATCCAGCTTTCCATCTGACGCACAAAACTGGCATCCGTCAGCGGTACCAGTCGCACTTCATCTTTTGGGGGACGCCCGCGGCGTGCCCGTACTTTCTCCGACAGCACCCGCACAAAAGGCCGCAGACCATCCAGGTCGAAGGATTCCGGGGTGAGCGTCCGGGCTTCGCCGATACGGATCCCGGTATTCCACATGGTGGCGAACAGCATATGGTGACGCTGGTCCGGCATGTACCAGAGGAGGGCGCTCACTTCCGGCGCCAGGAGGTAAGCCGGCGTGGCACCTGTTGAGGTGGCCATCCGCCGGAGTGCCACCGCGGTCGCAAAATCAACGCCCGGGGCGATCGGCAATAACGAAACGCGTTCTGGTGAATTCTGCAGGGGAATGATGTTGTTCATCGGCTATTTTTCACGTAGCGCACTCACTGGTCATAGATACAGTTATTCTGGCCTGAAAGGTCAGATCCTGCCATCACAATAAATCGCAGCGCGCGGATCCTTTTATTGTCTTATCCCGCATTGTTGCGGGTAAAACCAAATGCGTAAAGGATCCTTTTTCAGCGCCGAACCACGCTGAAGCCAGTCATGACGCGGGCTGAGGAGCGTTTTACGGTTTTTGGGAGAAATGGGGTAATGCCAGGACAAACAGCTATGTTGACACTGGCATAAATGGAGACGAGAAACGCCTACCTTCCAGATGCGATCGGCAGGAATGATCTTTAACATGTTCCGTCTGTGGTTGTGTAAGGGCAGCCAGTACGGCAGTGACGACTGGCACCGCTTCTGCGGGCCAATAACCTGGCACCGAGCTTGAGCCGGTGTGGCAACTGCCAGGATAATGCGGTGGCCGAATTGTTCTTCAGTTCACTGAAAAAAGAACGCATTAGTAAGAGAACATACCAAACCGGGATCTGGCCCGGGCGGATGTCTTCGATTACATTGAAGTGTTCTACAATCGGACCCGGCGCCACAGTCATCCCGGCGGCGTCAGTCCGGAGGCCTTCGAACAGGCCTCGTCGTGAGGACAGAATTTGTCTACAGGCATGGGGTCAGTCCATAGTTACATCTAATGTATCCTATGAACCGAGCGTATTTTCCCCATTAAGGGAAGTATCTTTTTTTGAAATTCCCGTAAAACGGGAATGATAAGATAGAAAAGTTACTTTTGTAGTTGAGCATTTGCATTAAGACGCATGCACGTTAGAACCGCGTCAGATGGGACCCCTGGATTTCGGGCCAGTATGACGGACAAGAGGAAAAGACCTAAGCGAAGGCAAGCGGCAGGATCAATAATAATTTTATGTATAAAATTAATGTCTCTCTCGTCTTTGTTGATAGCTACAACTCCCCCCTCCATCATTGCTGTGGATTTACCATCAAAAGTAACTTTTACGTTTTTGTAGACTTGCTTATTATGGTGCTTTGTTTTTTTATGTTTCAGAACAGCCTCATGAGTAAGGCGAAGAAACGCCATACACAAGGTGATCACTTCATCATCACTCAGCTTTGTTGAAAAGGCCTTTTGACCAGTCCAGTCAAAACTTCCCGGCTTCGATACTAAAGGCCCCGCAAGGATAAGATTCACACTGCCATTTGTCTCAGAAAAATTGAGCTCAAGTGCTGTCTTACCGGAATTAAATACCTTTTCATTTCGGTAAGGTTGATGCTGTGGTACATCGTTATTTATATTTTCCACCAAATATGTCCTTCACCTTCGTTGATTAAATTCTTCACCAGACCAATGTAGGTATACCCTCTAGGTTGCTTCATCGCAAAAATATAAGCACTGGTCTCCAGCATTAGATAGTCTCCCGAGGGAGCACCAGGAGGAACCTCTGTAGAGGCTTTGTTGAATAAATAAGATTTCTTGCGAACGACCCTGTAGCTGGCTGGATTTTCAGGCAATACGCACGCTTTCTGGCATCCCGGCCTTTGTCATCCTGTTCAACGCACGCACCATGGCCATAGCTTCCGCTACCTGACCATCGTAGTCACGCAGCGTCAGTGAATCTCCCAACAACTGCTTCATTCTGTACATTGCCGTTTCCGCTATCGAGCGACGGTTATATTCCGTTGTCCATTTCCACCGTGCATTGCTTCCGCTCAGCCGCTGATTAGCCACTGCACGGTTGCGGTCTGCGTACTCACCGGGCCAGTAACCTGCTCCTTTTCGGGGAGGAATAAGCGCGCTGATTTTTTTGCGGCGCAGTTCATCGTGACAGAGCCGGGTATCGTAAGCCCCGTCTGCCGCGGCTGCCCTGATTTTTCTGTGAGTCTGCCGGATAAGGCCCGGGAAGGCTTCTGAGTCCGTGACGTTATTCAGCGACAGGTCTGCACAGACAACTTCATGTGTGTTGCTGTCAACAGCAAGATGCAACTTTCGCCAGATACGACGGCGCTCTTTGCCGTGCTTTCTGACTTTCCATTCGCCTTCACCAAAGACCTTCAGCCCGGTGGAATCAATCACCAGGTGTGCGATTTCACCCCGGGTGGACGTTTTGAAACTGACATTAACCGACTTTGCCCGCTTACTGACACTGGTGTAATCCGGGCAGCGCAACGGAACGTTCATCAGGGCAAAAATGGAATCAATAAAACCCTGCGCAGCCCGCAGGGTCAGCCGGAATACGCGTTTAATCACCAGAACGGTGGTGATGGCGAGATCAGAATAGCGCTGGGGCCTTCCTCGTGATGAAGGCGTTGCCGACTCATACCAGGCCTGAATCGCCTCATCATCCAGCCAGAAAGTGAGGGAGCCACGGTTGATGAGAGCTTTGTTGTAGGTGGACCAGTTGGTGATTCTGAACTTTTGCTTTGCCACGGAATGGTCTGTGTTGTCGGGAGGATGCGTGATCTGATCCTTCAACTCAGCAAAAGTTCGATTTATTCAACAAAGCCGTCTGAAGAAGAAGTTATTCGTTGCGCCAACAATACTGAATATGGTCTAGTCTCTTATGCTTGGACCCGAGATGTGGGCCGAGCTTTCCGCCTTTCCAGAAAACTGGAGTCGGGAATGGTGATTCTAAATTCCGGTTCTGTCGGGACGGCATCGGTACCCTTTGGCGGTATCAAAGCTTCCGGTCACGGGCGTGAAGGCAGTTATTATGGTATTGAAGAATATATACACGTGAAATATGTGTTGATGGCTGGCCAGAACCGCTAAGTAATAGGGCGAACTACTTGGCATAATGTTGCATTAATGTAAGTTTCCATTTTAACCTCTTGTTTAATTAGTATGAATAAACATTTTCAGGAAAGTATTTTTTAAACCGGGCTATGCCAGATAACTTACCCGGTAGCGATAATAGTGAAGACTTGACGGAGGACTCCACTTTTGCTGCGAGATCGGCGTTTTGCGCTGCTGGCGCTGGAGTCGTAGCGTTTAGTGATATTTTCGCACTCATCCTGTTTCCGCAGGATGAGTGATTTTACGCAACCGGCTCGCGCGGATGACGACCGATGGTGATGCTGCCAACTTACTGATTTAGTGTATGATGGTGTTTTTGAGGTGCTCCAGTGGCTTCTGTTTCTATCAGCTGTCCCTCCTGTTCAGCTACTGACGGGGTGGTGCGTAACGGCAAAAGCACTGCCGGACATCAGCGCTATCTCTGCTCTCACT
>OLJP01000173.1_pt1 | contig 8881 bp, 3 predicted proteins | sample 1601511 | NCBI WGS metagenome assembly OLJP01 (sample SAMN04436829, study PRJEB24849) | human gut metagenome | biome: human gut; feature: NICU; material: stool | host: Homo sapiens | place: USA: Saint Louis, MO | collected 2011-07-21 | reverse complement strand
AGTATTACGGCCAGTCGCTGGAATATACCTCAGAACAAATCCTGGCCGATAAATATACTATCTGGTGCGGAGAGCAACTGTGGACCAGTTTCGTCTTTGCTGCCGTGGTTTCTCTTGTTATCTGTATCGTGACGTTCTTCATCGCCAGCTGGGTGCTGGGCCGCCAGGGGAAACAGCAGAGTGAGGATGAGAATACCGGCGGGCGCCAGCTTTCCGATAAGCCTAAAGAAGTGGCCCGCCAGATGAAGCGTGATGGTATGGCCTCTGATATTAAAATTGGCGATCTGCCTATTCTTAAAAACTCCGAAATCCAGAACTTCTGCCTCCACGGTACCGTGGGTTCCGGTAAATCAGAAGTGATCCGCCGGCTACTGAATTATGTCCGTGCCCGGGGCGATATGGCCATCATTTACGATCGCTCCTGTGAGTTCGTAAAAAGCTATTACGACCCGTCACTGGATAAAATCCTCAACCCGCTGGACTCGCGCTGCGCGGCCTGGGATTTGTGGAAAGAGTGCCTGACGCTGCCGGACTTCGACAACATCTCCAACACCCTTATCCCGATGGGCACCAAAGAAGACCCGTTCTGGCAGGGCTCCGGTCGCACTATCTTTGCCGAAGGCGCGTATCTGATGCGCGAAGACGACGATCGGAGCTACGAGAAGCTGGTCGATACCATGCTGTCCATTAAGATCGACAAGCTGCGCGCCTATCTGCAGAACACGCCGGCAGCGAACCTGGTTGAAGAGAAAATTGAGAAAACCGCCATCTCCATTCGAGCTGTGCTGACCAACTACGTCAAGGCTATTCGCTACCTGCAGGGCATTGAGAAGAACGGCGAGCCGTTCACTATCCGGGACTGGATGCGCGGCGTCCGTGAGGACCGACCCAATGGCTGGTTGTTTATTTCCTCAAACGCTGACACCCATGCCTCCCTGAAGCCGGTTATCTCGATGTGGCTGTCGATTGCCATCCGCGGCCTCCTGGCGATGGGCGAGAACCGTAACCGGCGTGTGTGGATCTTCGCTGACGAACTTCCCACGCTGCACAAGCTGCCGGACCTGGTCGAAATCCTCCCGGAGGCGCGTAAATTTGGTGGTTGTTATGTGTTCGGTATTCAGTCCTATGCCCAGCTTGAAGATATCTATGGCGTTAAGCCTGCCGCCACGCTCTTTGACGTGATGAACACCCGGGCCTTCTTCCGCTCCCCGAGTAAAGAGATTGCGGAGTTTGCTGCCGGTGAAATTGGTGAGAAGGAAATTCTCAAAGCCAGCGAACAGTACTCTTACGGTGCTGACCCGGTGCGTGATGGGGTGTCGACCGGGAAAGAAAAAGAGCGGGAAACGCTGGTCAGTTACTCCGATATTCAGACGCTACCGGACCTGTCCTGCTATGTCACGCTGCCCGGGCCGTATCCGGCCGTGAAGCTGGCCCTCAAATACAAGCCGCGTCCGAAAATTGCCGAAGGATTTATTCCTCGCACTCTCGATGCGCGGGTGGATGCGCGGCTCAGTGCGCTGCTTGAAGCGCGGGAAGCTGAAGGCAGTCTTGCCAGGGCGCTTTTCACGCCGGATGCCCCGGCATCCGGGCCAGATGATGCCGGCAGTCACGCCGGTGAACAGCCTGAGCCGGTCAGTCAGCCTGCGCCAGCAGTAATGACGGTAACTCCTGCACCGGTAAAATCGCCGCCGACAACAAAGCGTCCGGCAGCGGAACCCTCCGCCAGGACAGCTGAGCCTCCCGTCCTGCGGGTCACGACCGTACCGTTGATCAAACCAAAAGCAGCCGCAGCGGCCGGAACTGCCGCAACAGCATCCTCTGCCGGTACCCCTGCTGCAGCGGCAGGCGGGACAGAACAGGTACTGGCGCAGCAGTCCGCAGAACAGGGGCAGGCCATGCTGCCGGCCGGTATGAACGAGGACGGTGTGATTGAAGACATGCAGGCGTATGACGCCTGGGCTGATGAGCAGACGCAGCGGGATATGCAGCGGCGTGAAGAGGTCAATATCAACCACAGCCACCGCCACGATGAGCAGGATGATCTCGAAATTGGGGGGAATTTCTGATGCTCAGTTTCAGCCAGGTTAAATCGGCGGGTAGTGCCGGTAACTACTACACAGAGAAAGACAACTACTACGTTATCGGGAGCATGGAGGAGCGCTGGCAGGGTAAAGGCGCAGAAGCGCTGGGGCTTGAAGGAAAGGTAGACAAGCAGATCTTCACGGAGCTACTGCAGGGAAAGCTACCTGATGGCAGCGACCTGACCCGGATTCAGGATGGCGTGAATAAGCACAGGCCCGGCTACGATCTGACGTTCTCAGCACCGAAGAGTGTATCGATGCTGGCTATGCTGGGTGGTGATAAGCGTCTTATCGACGCTCATAATCGCGCGGTGACAGTGGCTCTTAATCAGGTGGAGTCCCTGGCCAGCACGCGGGTGCAGAAAGACGGCGTTTCTGAAACAGTCCTGACCGGGAATCTGATTATTGCCCGCTTTAACCACGATACATCGCGCGCTCAGGACCCACAGATACACACGCACAGCGTGGTTATCAATGCGACACAGAACGGCGATAAATGGCAGACGCTGGCCAGCGATACCGTCGGTAAAACCGGGTTTTCCGAAAACATACTGGCCAACCGCATCGCTTTCGGAAAGATATACCAGAACACTCTCAGGGCCGATGTTGAGTCTCTGGGTTACAGGACAGTGGATGCGGGTAAGAACGGTATGTGGGAGATGGAGGGCGTGCCGGTTGAGTCGTTTTCCACCCGCAGTCAGGAACTCAGGGAGGCCGCCGGACCCGATGCCTCCCTGAAGTCCCGGGATGTGGCCGCGCTCGATACCCGAAAGTCGAAAGAAGCCATCGATCCGGCAGAGAAGATGGTGGAGTGGATGAACACGCTGAAGGAGACCGGGTTTGACATCCGGGGGTACCGTGAGGCCGCCGATGCGCGAGCCGCAGAGCTGGCCCGTGCACCTGCCGCGCCGGTGAACACTGACGGTCCGGATATCACGGATGTGGTGACGAAAGCGATTGCCGGTCTCAGCGACCGCAAGGTGCAGTTCACGTATGCCGACCTGCTGGCTCGCACGGTCGGCCAGCTGGAGGCGAAGGACGGTGTGTTTGAGCTGGCGAGAAAGGGCATCGATGCTGCCATTGAACGGGAGCAGCTTATCCCTCTCGATCGCGAGAAAGGCCTGTTCACCTCAAACATCCACGTTCTCGATGAACTCGCCGTCAAAGCCCTGAGTCAGGAGGTGCAGCGCCAGAATCATGTCTCCGTCACGTCCGATGCCTCGGTGGTGCGCCAGGCCCCTTTCAGCGATGCCGTCAGCGTGCTGGCGCAGGATCGCCCGGTCATGGGTATCGTTTCCGGTCAGGGCGGTGCAACCGGCCAGCGGGAGCGGGTGGCCGAGTTAACCCTGATGGCCCGGGAGCAGGGGCGTGACGTCCATATCCTGGCGGCCGATAACCGCTCACGTGATTTTCTCGCCGGTGATGTGCGTCTGGCCGGGGAAACGGTGACCGGTAAATCCGCCCTGCAGGACGGGACGGCGTTTATTCCGGGCGGAACACTCATCGTGGATCAGGCGGAGAAGCTGAGCCTGAAGGAAACGATTTCCCTGCTCGATGGCGCGATGCGCCATAACGTGCAGGTCCTGCTCTCCGACAGCGGGAAGCGCAGCGGGACCGGCAGCGCGCTGACGGTGCTGAAGGACAGCGGCGTGAATACGTATCGCTGGCAGGGTGGCCATCAGACCACTGCCGACATCATCAGTGAACCGGATAAAGGCGCACGCTACAGCCGGCTGGCACAGGAGTTTGCCGTCAGCGTGCGTGAAGGGCAGGAAAGCGTGGCCCAAATCAGCGGGACGCGTGAACAGAGCGTACTCAACGGCCTTATCCGTGACTCCCTAAGACAGGAGGGAGTGCTGGGTGAGAAAGACACAACCATTACAGCCCTGACGCCGGTATGGCTGGACAGCAAAAGCCGGGGCGTGCGGGATTATTACCGGGAGGGGATGGTGATGGAACGCTGGGATCCGGAGACCCGGACGCACGATCGCTTTGTCATTGACCGGGTGACCGCGAGCAGCAATATGCTGACCCTGAAAGACCGGGAAGGGGACCGTCTTGATCTGAAGGTTTCCGCGGTCGACAGCCAGTGGACGCTGTTCCGGGCAGAGACACTGCCGGTGGCCGAGGGGGAACGTCTGGCGGTGCTCGGGAAGATACCGGACACACGCCTGAAGGGCGGGGAAAGCATCACGGTGATGAAAGTGGAGGACGGGCAGCTGACGGTACAGCGGCCGGGGCAGAAAACCACGCAGACCCTGGCCGTGGGCGCGGGCGTGTTTGACGGTATTAAAATCGGCCACGGCTGGGTGGAAAGTCCCGGCAGGTCGGTTAGCGAGACGGCAACGGTCTTTGCGTCGGTGACGCAGCGTGAGCTGGATAACGCCACCCTCAACCAGCTGGCGCAGAGCGGAAATCATCTCCGGCTGTACTCGGCACAGGATGCGGCGCGCACGACGGAGAAGCTGTCGCGGCATACCGCCTTCAGCGTGGTCTCAGAGCAGCTGAAGACCCGATCCGGCGAGACGGACCTGGATGCGGCCATTGCGCAGCAGAAGGCCGGACTGCGTACCCCGGCAGAACAGGCCATTCACCTGGCCATCCCGCTGCTTGAAAGTGAGAAACTGACCTTCTCCCGGCCCCAGCTGCTGGCGACGGCGCTGGAAACCGGGGGCGGGAAGGTTTCGATGGCGGACATCGACACGACCATCCAGGCACAAATCAGGTCGGGGCAGTTGCTGAATGTACCGGTGGCGCACGGCTACGGCAATGACCTGCTGATTTCCCGTCAGACCTGGGACGCCGAAAAAAGCATCCTGACCCACGTGCTGGAAGGTAAAGGTGCGGTGGCCCCCCTGATGGACCGCGTGCCGGACAGTCTGATGACGGACCTGACCGCCGGACAGCGGGCGGCGACCCGGATGATTCTGGAAAGCACGGATCGGTTCACGGTGGTTCAGGGGTATGCCGGGGTGGGGAAAACCACCCAGTTCCGGGCAGTCATGAGTGCCATCAGTCTGCTGCCGGAAGAGACCCGTCCGCGCGTCATCGGTCTGGCGCCGACGCATCGCGCGGTCGGGGAAATGCAGAGTGCCGGCGTGGAGGCGCGCACGACGGCGTCGTTCCTCCACGACACTCAGCTGCTGCAGCGCAATGGCCAGACACCCGATTTCAGCAACACCCTGTTTCTGCTCGACGAGAGCTCGATGGTGGGGCTGGCCGATATGGCAAAAGCCCACTCCCTCATCGTCGCCGGCGGTGGACGGGCGGTGTCCAGCGGGGATAACGACCAGCTGCAGCCCATCGCGCCGGGCCAGCCGTTCAGGCTGATGCAGCAGCGCAGCGCCGCCGACGTTGCCATCATGAAAGAGATTGTGCGCCAGGTGCCTGAGCTGCGACCGGCGGTCTACAGCCTGATTGAGCGGGATGTGCACCGCGCCCTGACCACCATTGAGCAGGTCACGCCGGAACAGGTGCCGAGAAAAGAAGGCGTCTGGGCGCCGGGCAGTTCTGTGGTGGAATTCACGCCAAAGCAGGAAAAGGCGATAGAAAAGGCGCTGAGCGAGGGGAAAACCCTGCCGGAAGGTCAGCCCGCGTCGCTCTACGAGGCGCTGGTGAAGGACTATACCGGACGGACCCCGGAGGCACAGTCGCAGACGCTGGTGATCACCCATCTGAATAAGGACCGGCGGGCGCTGAACAGTCTGATCCATGACGCACGGCGGGAGAACGGGGAAACCGGCAAAGAGGAAATCACCCTGCCGGTGCTGGTCACGAGTAACATCCGTGACGGTGAACTGCGCAAATTGTCGACCTGGACGGCTCACAAGGAGGCGGTGGCGCTGGTTGATAACGTATACCACCGTATCAGCAAAGTGGATAAGGATAATCAGTTGATCACTCTGACTGACAGTGAAGGAAAGGAGCGATTTATCTCACCCCGGGAGGCATCGGCAGAAGGCGTCACGCTCTATCGTCAGGAAAAGATAACCGTGTCTCAGGGGGACCGAATGCGCTTCAGCAAAAGTGACCCGGAGCGCGGCTATGTGGCCAACAGTATCTGGGAAGTGCAGTCTGTTTCGGGTGACAGTGTCACGCTGTCTGATGGCAAACTCACCCGTACGCTGACCCCGAAGGCGGAGCAGGCACAGCAGCATATCGACCTCGCCTACGCCATCACCGCCCACGGCGCCCAGGGGGCCAGCGAGCCGTATGCCATCGCGCTGGAAGGGGTGGCCGGTGGCCGGGAACAGATGGCCAGCTTTGAGTCTGCCTATGTGGCTTTATCCCGCATGAAACAGCATGTTCAGGTCTACACCGACAACCGTGAGGGCTGGATAAAGGCCATCCAGCATTCACCTGAGAAAGCGACGGCGCACGATATTCTTGAACCCCGTAACGACCGGGCGGTGAAAACAGCCGATCTGCTGTTCGGGCGGGCAAGGCCACTGGATGAAACCGCCGCGGGCCGGGCAGCCCTGCAGCAGTCCGGTCTGGCACAGGGAAGTTCACCAGGAAAATTCATTTCTCCGGGGAAAAAGTACCCTCAGCCGCATGTGGCGCTGCCGGCATTTGATAAAAACGGGAAAGCCGCCGGTATCTGGCTCAGCCCACTGACCGATCGGGACGGACGGCTTGAGGCTATCGGCGGGGAGGGACGAATTATGGGCAATGAAGACGCCCGGTTCGTGGCGCTGCAGAACAGCCGCAACGGTGAAAGCCTGCTGGCCGGGAATATGGGGGAGGGCGTCAGAATGGCCCGCGACAATCCCGATACCGGGGTGGTGGTGCGTCTGGCCGGTGATGACCGCCCCTGGAACCCCGGGGCCATGACCGGCGGGCGGGTATGGGCTGAACCGGCGCCGGTGGCTCCGGTACCGCAGGCCGGGGCTGACATTATCCTCCCGCCAGAGGTACTGGCACAGCGGGCGGCAGAAGAACAGCAGCGCCGGGAAATGGAAAAACAGGCGGAACAGACTGCCCGGGAAGTGGCCGGGGAGGCGCGTAAAGCCGGCGAGCCGGCGGACCGGGTGAAAGAGGTTATCGGGGACGTCATTCGCGGACTGGAGCGTGACCGGCCGGGTACGGAGAAAACGACGCTACCGGATGATCCTCAGTTCCGGCGCCAGGAGGCGGCGATTCAGCAGGTGGCCTCAGAACGTCTGCAGCGTGAGCGTCTGCAGGCTGTGGAGCGGGACATGGTTCGTGACCTTAACCGCGAGAAAACACTCGGGGGCGACTGACGCGCCTGCGGCTTGTCTGCTCCGGCAGACTGCCCGATTGAAATCGGGCAGTCTGCCGGAGCGCTAAAAGGAAAAAAAACATGAGAGCACAACACACATTTCCAGGCGCGACAGACAGCTGGCTTCAGCGCCTGCTGACCTGGACACCGGGACAAACGGATATGATTAAAACGGTCGCACTGGTACTGATGGTGACTGACCACACCGGCTTACTGCTGGCCGGAAACAATGAAGTGATGCGCCTGCTGGGACGTGGTTGTTTTCCGCTGTTCGGTCTGGCATGGGGAATGAATCTGGCACGGCACGCGGAAATACGCCAGTCTCAACTGAACAGCCTGTGGGGCTGGGCGCTGATCGCCCAGGTGTCGTTTATGCTCATCGGGTACCCGTGGTATACCGGGAATATTCTGTTTGCCTTTGCCGTTACGGGCCAGGTCCTGCGGTGGGTCAGCCAGCCGTCCTGGTATTACACCCTCCCGGCGGCTGGACTTCTGGTCATCTGGATACCCCTGTCGACCGCCAGCTACGGCATGGCCGGAGTGGGCATGCTCGCCGCCAGCTGGCTGCTTTGTCGCGCACAGCATGCACCGGAACGGCTGGTGTACGGGGTGCTGTGGGCCCTCATGGTGTTGCTGATGAATATGCATGACGTGAGTGAATCAGTGGCCGGGCTGGCGATTGCGCTGCTGACGCTGATGGTGTGCTCATCTTCCGGAGAACGTGTGAAACGTTTCTGGCCGCGGCATTTCTTCGCAATGTTCTATGCTGTGCACCTGGCGGTACTGGGTATTGTCGTCTCAATGTGAACGCAGGAGCAGGAAAGGGTGATACCGTTCAGGTATAGTAGCTCTTATTAACTGAACGATAGGCAATTGTTATGGCAGAAGAAAAACGCCCTGTACTGAGCCTGAAACGAAAACCGGCGGAGAACAGCACGGCCCCCGCAGAGGCAACCCCTGCTCCTGGTGTGGTGCGCCGAAAGAAGGTCGTGGTGGTCTCGTCCCCGCCGGCCTGGAAGGCAAAGAAAGCGAAACTTGAGAAGGCTAAACAAGCGGCCGAAGCCGACGCGCGCAACGCTGCGCCGGCGCCGGATAAAGCGGTAAAGACGCCACCTCCGGTGCGTTATCTTCGCCTGCTGCCGCCGGAACAGGCCATCATGACCCTGAAGGCATTCTGGCCACAGCTGTTCGACGGAAACTCACCCCGTCTGCTGGCTACGGGAATGCGCGAGCAGCTGTTTGCCGACATTGTGAACCGCGACCTGCCGCTGTCGCATAAACAGGTCATTAAGTGCCTGAAGAGTCTGACCCGGTCTGCGGGCTATCTGTCCCGGATGAAGGTGGGGGCCTCCCGCTATGATCTGCAGGGGAATGCCGTTGCGACCGTCACTGCAGAGGAAGCGCAGTACGCCAGTGAGCGCATGATGAAGGAGCTGCTGCGAGCTGAACGAAAGATGAGTCAGACCCTTTAATTATATTTACCCATTCCTGATAATTATACCTGGGAATCCTCAGCTAATAGATGTAACGAAAATTAGCTGAGGGTATGCCTGAAATA
>OLJP01000158.1_pt1 | contig 9318 bp, 8 predicted proteins | sample 1601511 | NCBI WGS metagenome assembly OLJP01 (sample SAMN04436829, study PRJEB24849) | human gut metagenome | biome: human gut; feature: NICU; material: stool | host: Homo sapiens | place: USA: Saint Louis, MO | collected 2011-07-21 | reverse complement strand
ATTTTGTTAATACACTTAAAATCGTAGCTGAAGAACGCCAGTCGGGAGTCACTATCTATCCCCCGCAAAAAGATGTCTTTAACGCGTTTCGTTATACCGAGCTAAGCGACGTCAAAGTGGTGATTCTCGGCCAGGATCCCTATCATGGACCCGGACAGGCGCACGGACTGGCCTTCTCGGTTCTGCCAGGTATTCAGATACCGCCGTCGCTGCTGAATATGTACAAGGAGCTGGAAGGGACAATACCGGGCTTTCAGCGCCCGACTCACGGCTATCTCGAAAGCTGGGCACGTCAGGGAGTTTTGCTGCTCAATACCGTATTAACGGTTCGTGCCGGGCAAGCGCACTCGCACGCTAGCCTCGGATGGGAAACCTTTACCGATAAAGTGATTTCATTGATTAACCAGCATCGGGAAGGCGTGGTATTTCTGCTATGGGGTTCGCATGCGCAGAAGAAAGGCGCGATAATCGATCGCCAACGCCACTGCGTGCTCAAAGCCCCGCACCCGTCGCCGCTCTCCGCCCACCGGGGGTTCTTTGGCAGTAATCATTTCGTGCAGGCGAATCAGTGGCTGGCCGAACGCGGCGAAGCGCCGATTGACTGGGTCCCCAGGCTGCCGGCTGAAAGCGAATAGCTCTGAAAATGAAAATGCCAGCATCACGCTGGCATTTTGACTCTGAAACAAGGTGTTACGCCTTGTTTTGACGCCACCATTCAGCCAGCAGCACGCCGGTTGCTACGGACACGTTCAGGCTTTCAACGTTGCCGGTGCCTTCAATCGCGATGTTCAGATCGGCGCTGGAAATAGCGGCGTCGGAAAGACCGTCACTCTCCTGGCCTAACACCAGTACCATTTTCTTCGGCAGCTCAGCTTTAAACAGCGGAGTCCCGTTATGGCTGGAAGTAGAAACAATCGCGTTGCCCGCTTTACGGAAGCGCTCAAGCGTGTAGATGAAGATGTCGCCCGTAATCGGTTCAACGTGCTCCGCGCCGCCTTACGCAGTACGAATCGCGGCGCCGGACTCCATAACGCCGGCATCCTGCACAATCACGCCCTTGACGCCAAAGTGCGCGCAGCTGCGCATAATCGCGCCGAGGTTATGCGGGTTACCGACATCTTCCAGCGCCAGGACACAATCTTCAGCGTCGGCTTTAGCTACCCACTGCTCAACGGAAGTGCCATGGCGCTTTTTAATCAGGAAGCAAACCCCGCCATGGTGTTCAGTGCCGGACGCTTTCGCCAGCTCTGCTTCATCGACCACGTGATAGGCTTTACGATTCGCCGCCATCCAGCGCAGAGCTTCTTTGAAGCGCGGGGTCACGCTCTGAATAAACCAGGCGCGAACGATAGCGTCCGGACGGCTCTGGAAGAGCGCCTGGCAAGCGTTTTCACCATAGACGCGGGTTTCTTCCGCGCGCTGGCGACGCAACACTTCAGGATCGATAAAGCTTTTTCCGCTGATCCCGCCGTGATCCGCTTTCACCGGCGCCTCATCACCCGGCGCGCGGGATACGGTACGCCACGGAGAGGAACCCTCACCGCCAAAGCCTTCACGCTTGCGATCGTCACGTTTCCGATCGCCACCGCGGCTCTCTTTTTCATCGCGCGCAGGGCGGTTACGACCGTCAACACGAGACTTTCCTGGACGTCCCCCGCCCTTCCCGGTACGCGGGTTATGGGTACGTCGGTCAGAATCATCATCACTGCGGACATACATCACTTTGACCTTGCCGCTTTTATTTTTCAGTTCGTCGTCGCTCATTCATTTTCTCCACCTGCGCTGCGCGAAGCGCGCAGATTACCCGATGTGTCACCAGTTAGCCATTATTTCATTTAAAAGCCTGAGTCTATCGTATTCATTGAATAAAACTCATTGTCCTTTATTAGCTGTGCATCGATAATATGTAACATTACAGAAACAAATCGGCCACGTGCCGCGCTGCAACCCATAACCAGAGGTAAGTTATGAATACCGTTTGTGCCAGTTGTCAGGCTCTGAACCGCATCCCCGACGATCGTAGCGCCGATGGCGCGAAATGCGGGCGCTGCGGTCACGATCTTTTTGATGGCGATGTGATCAACGCGACCGGGGCAACTCTGGATAAACTGCTGAAGGACGATCTGCCCGTTGTTGTTGATTTCTGGGCGCCTTGGTGCGGCCCCTGCCGTAACTTTGCGCCAATCTTTGAAGACGTGGCTGAAGAACGCAGCGGCGAAATGCGTTTCGTGAAAGTGAATACCGAAATGGAACGCGAACTGAGCGCTCGCTTCCGCATTCGCAGCATCCCGACCATTATGATGTTTAAAAATGGCGAAGTTATCGACATGCTCAATGGCGCCGTCCCCAAAGCGCCTTTCGATAGCTGGCTAAACGAAGCAGGCCAGCAGTAAACCTCACGGGGCACGACTTGTGCCCCGTTTTCTCCTCTGCGACAATGGCGTTTTTTCTTAGCGATCATCATGACTGATAACGCCGTCCTCCGCCTTCGAGCCGAACGCCTCGCGCGCGCCACCCGGCCTTTTCTTGCTCGCGGCAACCGTATCCACCGCTGCCAGCGCTGCTTGCTGCCGTTGAAACAGTGCCTCTGCGCCACCCTCAACCCGGTTGCTGCTACCAGCCGTTTTTGCCTGGTGATGTTCGATACCGAGCCAATGAAGCCCAGCAATACTGGACGCCTGATTGCCGATACCCTGCCGGATACCGAAGCCTTTCAGTGGTCACGAACCGAACCGCCGCAGGCGCTGCTGGATTTAGTCGCCGACCAGCAATACCAGCCGATGGTGGTTTTTCCTGCGTCTTATGCCGACGCAGAGCGTCAGGTTCTTGATTCCCCGCTCCCGGGTAAACCACCGCTGTTTATCATGCTCGACGGCACCTGGCCCGAAGCGCGAAAAATGTTCCGCAAAAGCCCCTGGCTTGACGCGCTGCCGATGATTTCCGTCGATTTGTCGCGCATCTCCGCTTATCACCTGCGGGAAGCGCACGCAGAGGGTCAATACTGTACCGCCGAAGTCGCGATTGCGCTGCTGGATCTGGCGGGGGATAAAACCGCGGCCGCGGCTCTTGGCAATCACTTCAGCCTATTCAGAACGCGCTACCTGGCAGGAAAAACCCAGCATAAGGACAGTATCACAGCACAACTGAGAGAAAACGTTTAAAATCATTCGGTCACTGGGGATCAAAGGAGACCGGTATGAGCCAACGAGGCCTGGAAGCATTGCTGCGGCCAAAGTCGATCGCCGTTATTGGCGCATCAATGAAACCACAGCGCGCCGGTTATCTGATGATGCGCAACTTGCTGGCTGGCGGGTTTAACGGCCCCGTCCTCCCCGTTACGCCAGCGTGGAAAGCGGTTCAGGGCGTACTGGCCTGGCCTGACGTCGATAGCCTGCCCTTCACGCCCGATCTCGCCGTGCTTTGCACCAACGCCCGCAGAAACCTTGAGCTGCTGGAAGCGCTGGGGCAAAAAGGGTGCAAAACCTGCATCATCCTCTCTTCTATACCCGAACAGTATCCCGCTCTGCTGGAATGTGCCGCCCGCTATCAGATGCGGCTGCTCGGCCCAAATAGTCTGGGCCTGCTTGCGCCGTGGCAGGGTCTTAACGCCAGCTTTTCGCCGGTGCCTATACATCGAGGTAAACTGGCGTTTATTTCGCAATCGGCGGCGGTCTCCAATACCATCCTGGACTGGGCTCAGCAGCGTGAAATGGGTTTTTCTTACTTTATTGCGCTGGGCGATAGCCTGGACATTGACGTTGATGACCTGCTTGACTTCCTCGCTCGCGACAGTAAAACCAGCGCTATTTTGCTCTATCTCGAACACCTCAGTGATGCCCGCCGCTTTGTCTCGGCGGCCCGTAGCGCATCGCGTAATAAGCCGATCCTGGTGATTAAAAGCGGACGCAGTCCGGCTGCGCAGAAACTCCTGCACGTCAATTCCGGTATGGATCCGGCGTGGGACGCCGCTATTCAGCGCGCAGGCTTATTGCGGGTACAGGATACGCACGAGCTGTTCTCTGCGGTCGAAACCCTTAGCCACATGCGCCCGCTGCGCGGCGAGAAACTGATGATTATCAGCAACGGTGCCGCTCCGGCAGCACTGGCGCTGGATGAACTTTGGCTGCGTAACGGCAAACTCGCCGCGCTCAGCGAAGAGACCAGCAGCGCTCTCCGTCAGGCATTACCGGAAACCATCGATATCACCAACCCGCTGGATCTCCGCGATGACGCCAGCAGCGAACATTACCTCAAAGCGCTGAACGTACTGCTGGATAGCCATGACTACGATGCGCTGCTGGTGATCCATTCCCCCAGCGCTGCCGCGCCGGGGACAGAAAGCGCGCTGGCGCTGATTGACGCCCTGAAGCGCCATCCGCGCGGCAAATACGTTACGGTTCTCACCAACTGGTGCGGTGAGTTCTCTTCACAAGAAGCGCGGCGCCTGTTTAGCGATGCAGGGCTGCCGACCTATCGAACGCCTGAAGGAACCATTACCGCTTTTATGCACATGGTGGAGTACCGGCGTAACCAGAAACAGCTCAGGGAAACCCCGGTCCTGTCAGATTCGTTAACCACTAACACTGCCGAAGCGCACAGCCTGCTGCAACGCGCAATGAATGAAGGCGCAACGTCGCTGGATACCCATGAAGTGAGCCCTGTTCTGCGCGCTTACGGTATTCATACCCTGCCGACGTGGATTGCCGCCGATAGCGCCGAAGCTGTACATATTGCCGAGCAGATTGGCTACCCCGTCGCTCTGAAGCTGCGCTCGCCTGATATTCCGCATAAGTCAGAAGTTCAGGGGGTTATGCTTTATCTGCGTACGGCTACCGAGGTACAGCAGGCTGCGGACGCGATTATCGATCGCGTCAAAATGACCTGGCCTCAGGCGCGTATTCACGGACTGCTGGTGCAAAGCATGGCTAATCGCGCCGGGGCGCAGGAACTGCGGGTTGTCGTTGAGCACGATCCGGTTTTTGGGCCGCTGATCATGCTGGGAGAAGGCGGCGTCGAATGGCGGGCTGAGGATCAGGCCGCCGTCGCGCTCCCGCCGCTGAATATGAACCTTGCGCGCTACCTGGTTATCCAGGCCGTCAAAAGTAAAAAAGTGCGCGGCCGCAGCGCGTTACGCCCTCTGGATATTCCCGGCCTGAGCCAGCTGTTGGTACAGGTATCGAATTTGATCGTCGACTGCCCGGAAATACAGCGCCTGGATATTCACCCTCTTCTGGCTTCCGGCCACGAGTTCACCGCGCTTGACGTAACATTAACGCTCGCCCCCTTCACCGGCGACAGCGAAAGCCGCCTCGCCATACGCCCTTATCCACAACAACAGGAAGAGTGGGTGGTGATGAAGAATGGCGAACGCTGCCTTTTCCGTCCCATACTCCCGGAAGATGAGCCGCAGCTGATGGCCTTTATCGCTCAGGTCACAAAGGAAGATCTCTACTATCGTTACTTCAGCGAAATCAACGAATTTACCCATGATGATTTAGCCAATATGACGCAGATCGACTACGATCGAGAAATGGCCTTTGTTGCTGTACGCACCACGGTCGAAGGGAATGAGATCCTCGGCGTGACGCGGGCGATCTCCGACCCTGATAATATCGATGCCGAGTTTGCCGTCCTGGTGCGCTCCGACCTGAAAGGTATGGGTTTAGGCCGCAAGCTTCTGGAAAAGCTGATTGCCTATACGCAAAACCACGGCCTGCAGCGGCTGAATGGCATTACCATGCCGAATAATAAAGGCATGATCGGCCTTGCCAGAAAGCTAGGATTCTCGGTTGATATTCAGCTTGAAGATGGGATTGTCAGTTTGTCTCTACAGCTTGTACATGAGCAATTACAAACGGCTGGCCGCAATTGTTGACTACTTTAACGGGCAGTAATGGTATTATTGCCCGCTTACGTCGTCTGCATGGTACAGAAGACCCTTCAATAAACAGAGAAGAAACGCACTGTGATGTTGTCAAAATTTAAACGCAATAAACATCAACAACACCTTGCCCAACTCCCTAAGCTTTCTCAGTCAGTTGATGATATCGAGTTCTTTTACGCGCCGGCAGATTTTCGGCAAGCGTTACTGGCCAGGATAGCTCAAGCCACCCAGCGTATTTGCATCATTGCGCTTTATCTGGAACAGGATGATGGCGGCAAAGGAATTTTGCAGGCGCTATACGACGCTAAGCGTCAGCGTCCAGAATTAGATGTGCAGGTGCTGGTCGACTGGCATCGCGCCCAGCGCGGACGTATTGGCGCCGCGGCGTCAAACACCAATGCCGACTGGTACTGCCGCATGGCTCAGGAAAACCCCGGTGTCGACATCCCGGTTTATGGCGTTCCGGTCAATACCCGGGAAGCGCTCGGCGTTCTCCATTTCAAAGGCTTTATCATTGATGACAGCGTGCTCTACAGCGGCGCCAGTCTGAATGACGTTTACCTGCATCAGCACGATAAATATCGTTATGACCGCTACCAGTGCATTCGCAACGGTAAAATGGCCGATGTGATGTTCGACTGGGTTGAGAATAACCTGGTGCAAGGGCGTGGAGTTAACCGCCTTGACAGGGCCGATCGGCCAAAAAGTCCGGAAATTAAAAATGACATCCGTCAGTATCGCCAGGAGCTCCGCGATAGCGGCTATCATTTTCTCGGCAATGCTGATGAAGAGCAGCTGTCGGTTACCCCTTTAGTTGGTCTGGGGAAGACCAGCCTGCTGAATAAAACCATTTTCCATCTGATGCCCTGCGCTGAGCATAAGCTGACTATCTGCACCCCTTATTTCAACCTGCCCGCTCTGCTGGTCCGTAATATCATTCAGCTGCTACGCAGCGGGAAGAAAGTTGAAATTATCGTTGGTGATAAAACCGCTAATGATTTCTATATTCCGGAAGATCAGCCGTTTAAAATTATCGGCGCGCTGCCCTACCTTTATGAAATCAATCTGCGGCGTTTTCTGAGCCGGCTGCAGTATTATGTCAACACCGATCAGCTAATTGTCCGTTTATGGAAGGATGACGATAACAGCTACCACCTGAAAGGCATGTGGGTTGATGACGAATGGATGCTGCTGACCGGCAATAACCTGAACCCGCGCGCATGGCGACTGGATTTGGAGAACGCGATTCTTATCCACGACCCGAAACATCAGCTTGGCGCAATGCGCGAAAAAGAGCTCAATCTCATCCGCAAACATACTACGATCGTTCAGCACTATCGCGATCTACAGAGTATTGCCGATTACCCGATAAAAGTACGCAAACTGATCAGGCGCCTGCGACGTATTCGAATCGATCGCCTTATCAGCCGTATTCTCTGAATTCCCGCCCCGCTCAGCGGGGCTTTTTTCTGGAATTAGTATGCGCATCATCATGCTTATCGCCCCACTATTATTACTGACCGGCTGCAGCCATATGGCTAATGATGCATGGAGTGGCCAGGATAAAGCCCAACACTTCCTCGCTTCAGCCATGCTCTCTGCCGCAGGCAACGAATACGCCCTGCATCAGGGCTATAGCAGCGACCGTAGTGCCGCCATTGGCTTTATGTTTTCCGTGAGTTTAGGGGCATCGAAGGAGCTATGGGACAGCCGCCCGGCCGGGAGCGGCTGGAGCTGGAAGGACTTCGCATGGGATGTGGCAGGTGCCACTACCGGCTATGCGGTATGGCAGCTGGCACATCAGTAAGCCTACAAACGTAGACCCTTACCTTTACGATGTAGCGTTAGGGACACCAGGAATGCGATTGCTCCCATTACGGTCACGTACCAGTAAAAAGCGTGCTCAATTCCTGCCGATTTTAACGACAGCGCGACGTACTCAGCCGAGCCGCCAAATAGCGCATTCGCCACCGCATAAGATAGCCCAACCCCCAGGGCGCGTACCTGTGCCGGAAACATTTCAGCCTTCAGAATTCCGCTAATTGAGGTATAAAAGCTCACTATCAGCAGGGCACATATCACTAAAGCAAATGCCGCATACGGCGAACTCACGTACTGTAATGCATTGAGAATTGGAACAGTAAAAACGGTAACAAGTACGCCAAAACAGAGCATTGAGGTCCGGCGGCCAATCTTATCCGAGAGCGCGCCAAAAAGTGGCTGAACCAGCATAAAAACAAATAAAGCCGCGGTCATAATCATGCTGGCGGTACCCGCCGTCATGCCAGCGGTGTTGACCAGATATTTCTGCATATAGGTTGTAAAGGTATAAAAGCTTAATGAGCCGGCGGCCGTAAACCCCAACACCATAATGAATGCTTTGCGGTTACGCCATAATCCTTTAAACGATCCCGCTTCTTTTAATGCGCGAGTTTCCTGTTTTGAAGTTTCATCCAACTGCCGACGCAGCCTCAGGGCAACGATGGCTAATACTGCGCCGAGAGCGAAGGGGATCCGCCATCCCCAGGCATGCAGCTCCTCATCGCTGAGGATCTGTTGTAACGCAACAACAACAAGTACAGCCAGAAGTTGGCCGCCAATCAGCGTGACGTACTGAAATGAGGCATAGAAACCTTTTTTACCTTCTACAGCAACTTCGCTCATATAGGTCGCGCTGGTACCGTATTCTCCGCCAACGGACAGACCCTGAAATAAACGAGCCAGCAATAGCAGAGCCGGAGCCCAGGTACCTATCGTTGCATAACCCGGCAGGCAGGCAATCACCAGTGAACCAAAACACATCATGCATACGGAGATAAGCATAGAGGTTTTACGTCCGCGGCGGTCAGCAATGCGCCCGAATATCCAGCCTCCGATCGGACGCATCAGAAAACCAGCAGCAAATACCCCAGCAGTTTGTAATAATTGAGTTGTGGTATTACCTGAAGGAAAGAAGATGTGCGCTAAGTAGAGTGAGCAAAATGAATAGACGTAGAAATCAAACCATTCAACTAAATTCCCTGACGATGCCCCTACGATTGCCCATATACGGCGCCGGGTATCACCGTGATCCTGGGATTCACGTTCGCTAATACTGCTTTCTGTCATTGTAATTCTGCTCCAGCAAAGACTGCAATCTGCTGTGTTGGATGACCCAACTCACTCAGACAAATTAATTAGTGAACCAAATGTTATATAGTTGTTATCATTTTATATGTGATAAATATCACATTTTATTTCTTACTGTGGCTATTCAAGATTAACGCGGACGGACAGGCTTGGATGAAGTGAAATATGAGGGTAAGTACATCTGAACAGGCTTTTATATTACAAGGAAGGAGGGGAATGCATGGCTGGACAGAACGATTTTGCTTATCTGAAACGCAAAAAGCCCATCCGTCAGGATGGGCTCTTCACCTGTTTGATGCCTGGCA
>OLJP01000148.1_pt1 | contig 9518 bp, 7 predicted proteins | sample 1601511 | NCBI WGS metagenome assembly OLJP01 (sample SAMN04436829, study PRJEB24849) | human gut metagenome | biome: human gut; feature: NICU; material: stool | host: Homo sapiens | place: USA: Saint Louis, MO | collected 2011-07-21 | reverse complement strand
GCCTGTTCGTTCGGCCCGCGTACCATGCCATCGCCTACGCTGACGTTGGTTAAACGGGCGTTAAAGATAAGCCCCCCGGTGACCGGGTTATCCTGGTATTTATCCAGCACCAGCGGCTCATCGAAAGTCAGATCTACCAACCCGATGCCGTTGAGCGTCAGCGATTCTACTTCGCGCTGGGTCAGGTTGTTGATATCAACCTGGGAGCGAACGCCATCCACGCGGGCGCGGGTTTTCTTACCGGCGATTTTAATGTCATAGCTCTGGCCAGGCGTTAGGGCCTGCTCCGCCATCCATACAACATCAACGCTAGCGCTTTGCACCGCAGGCAGAGAGACCGCCGCGTCCACCAGGAGGTCGCCGCGGCTGATATCAATTTCATCCTTCAGCACGAGAGTGATCGCCTCCCCGGCCGCCGCTTCCGGCAGGTCGCCGTCAAAGGTGACGATGCGCGCCACGGTGGATTCCACCCCCGACGGCAGCACTTTCAGACGCTGGCCTACGCTCACGCGGCCAGCGGCAACCGTCCCGGAAAACCCGCGGAAGTCGAGGTTCGGACGATTGACGTACTGCACCGGGAAGCGCAGCGGCTGGCTTTCCACCACGCGCTGAATCTCAACGGTTTCCAGCACTTCCAGCAGCGTCGGGCCGCTGTACCACGGCATTTTATCGCTCTGGCTGGCGACGTTATCCCCTTCAAGCGCGGAAAGCGGGACAAAGCGAATGTCGAGATCGCCCGGCAGCTGTTCAGCAAAGGTCAGATACGCTTCACGAATAGTGTTAAAGGTCTCTTCGCTAAAATCGACGAGGTCCATTTTGTTCACCGCCACCACCAGGTGTTTGATCCCCAGCAGCGTCGAGATAAAGCTGTGACGGCGAGTCTGATCGAGCACGCCTTTGCGGGCGTCAATCAACAGAATCGCCAGGTCGCAGGTTGACGCGCCGGTCGCCATATTACGGGTGTACTGCTCGTGCCCCGGGGTGTCGGCGATAATAAATTTGCGCTTCTCGGTAGAGAAGTAGCGGTAGGCGACATCGATGGTAATCCCCTGCTCGCGCTCGGCCTGCAGACCGTCAACCAGCAGCGCCAGATCGAGTTTTTCGCCCTGCGTACCGTGACGTTTGCTGTCATTATGCAGAGAGGAGAGCTGATCTTCGTAAATCTGACGGGTATCGTGCAGAAGCCGGCCAATCAGCGTACTTTTACCGTCATCGACGCTGCCGCAGGTCAGAAAGCGCAGTAGGCTTTTGTGCTGCTGGGCATGCAGGTAGGCTTCTACGCCGCCTTCATTGGCAATTTGTTGTGCAATTGTGGTGTTCATGGCGGCTCCTTAGAAATAACCCTGACGTTTCTTCAGCTCCATGGAGCCTGCCTGGTCGCGGTCAATCACGCGCCCCTGTCGTTCGCTGGTGGTCGACACCAGCATCTCTTCGATGATCTCCGGCAGCGTTTGCGCATTGGACTCCACCGCGCCGGTCAGCGGCCAGCAGCCGAGGGTGCGGAAGCGCACCATCTGTTTTTTGATCATCTCGCCGGGCTGTAGATTGATGCGATCGTCATCGATCATCATCAGCATCCCGTCGCGCTCCAGCACCGGACGTTCTGCCGCCAGGTACAGCGGTACAATTTCAATATTCTCCAGATAGATGTACTGCCAGATATCCAGCTCGGTCCAGTTGGAGAGCGGGAAGACGCGGATGCTTTCGCCCTTGTTAATCTGGCCGTTATAGTTGTGCCATAGCTCCGGGCGCTGGTTTTTCGGGTCCCAGCGGTGGAAGCGGTCGCGGAAGGAGTAAATACGCTCTTTGGCGCGGGATTTCTCTTCATCGCGGCGCGCGCCGCCGAACGCGGCATCGAAGCCGTATTTGTTCAGCGCCTGCTTGAGGCCTTCGGTTTTCATGATATCGGTATGCTTGGCGCTGCCGTGGACAAACGGGTTAATGCCCATCGCCACCCCTTCCGGGTTTTTGTGCACCAGCAGCTCGCAGCCGTAGGCTTTAGCGGTACGGTCACGGAACTCATACATTTCGCGGAATTTCCAGCCGGTATCGACGTGCAGCAGCGGGAACGGCAGGGTGCCCGGATAAAACGCTTTACGCGCCAGATGCAGCATTACGCTGGAGTCTTTACCGATGGAGTACATCATCACCGGGTTAGAGAATTCGGCGGCCACCTCACGAATGATATGGATGCTTTCCGCCTCCAGTTGCCGCAGGTGAGTGAGTCGTTTTTGGTCCATAACCGTTCCTTAAGCCAGATTTACTACAGAAGCCTTAAAGGCCTCTGAGGATGAGGTGTGTTGATACCAGGCGAGCTGTTGATGTAATTGCACCACGTCTCCTACCACGATCAGGGCGGGCATCGGGGCGTCTTTCGCCAGGTTTTCAAGCTGTTGTAATGTGCCGGTCTTCGTTTGCTGATCGGCGCGGGTACCGCGCGAGATCACCGCTACCGGGGTGTCGCCATCGAGGCCGTTGGCGATCAGCTGCGCGCTGATTTCCGCCGCTTTCAGGCTGCCCATATAAATCGCCAGGGTCTGGCCGCTTTGCGCCAGCCGCGCCCAGTCGAGCGGCGAGTTTTCCGCGCCGAAGTGTCCGGTAATAAAGGTGGCGCTCTGGGCATAATCACGATGCGTCAGCGGAATTCCGGCATAGGCCGTTGCGCCCGCCGCCGCCGTCACGCCCGGGACGACCTGAAACGGAATGCCCGCTTCGGCCGCGGCCTGCAGCTCTTCGCCGCCGCGGCCAAAAATAAACGGGTCGCCGCCCTTCAGGCGAATCACCGTTTTGCCCTCTTTCGCTGCATCCACCAGCAAACGGTTGATCTCCTGCTGCGGTACGGATACGCCGGAAGCGCTTTTACCGACGCAGATTGTCTCCGCGTCTCGGCGTACCAGTTCGCGCACCTCCGGGGTGACCAGGTTGTCGTAGAACACCACGTCCGCCTGCTGAAGGGCCTGCAGGCCACGCAGGGTCAGCAATCCGGCATCACCAGGCCCCGCTCCGACGAGGATAATTTCACCGGGGCGTTTGTCCGGCTGCCGAAGTTCATCTTCCAGCGCTTTTTCCGCTTCGGCTTTGTTGCCCGCCAGCATCAGGCTGGCAAAACGACCGGTAAACACGCGCTCCCAAAAGCGGCGGCGTTCGGCGGTGGTTTTCAGATGGGTTTTAATATGGTGACGCCAGTAGCTCGCCGTTTCAGCCAGCCGCCCCAGGTTGGTGGGCAGCAGGGCTTCGATTTTTTCGCGCAAAATCCGCGACAGCACCGGCGCTTTGCCGCTGGAAGAGATAGCCACCAGCAGCGGAGAGCGATCGACAATGGATGGAAAGACAAACGAGCACAGCGCCTGATTATCCACGACGTTGACCAGCCGATAGCGCGCGTTCGCCGCGACATAAACGCGTTGGTTCAGCTCGTCATCTTCGGTAGCGGCAATCACCAGAAATACGTCATCAAGCTGCTGCTCTTCGAATACGGTTGCCCGCCACTGAATTTCCTCGCGCTCGACCTTTTCGGCAAGTTCCGGCATCAACGTTTCGGCGACAATGTGCACCTTCGCTTCAGCGCGCAGCAAAAACGTAATCTTACGCGCGGCTATCTCGCCGCCGCCGATCACCAGCACGGGTCTCTCTTTCACTTCGGCAAATATCGGCAAGTATTCCACTGCGCAACAACTCTCTTACAATCAGCAATAGAGCGACTATAGGGTGCGGTTTAGAGCAAATGAAATTACGAAATGGAATGAGTTGTTACTCAAAAGAATAACGACCTGGGAAAGCAAATATCAAAAAGTGCTTAACACGCGGTTTTTCCACCATTTAAGAGCGATTGAAATTGTTTAACCCCGGTCACAGTTTCATACTACGCGGGTGAAATTGTTTTAAGTGCTAAAGGACCCCCTATGTTTTCCGCATTGTGCCGTCGCCTGCTTCCCCTGGCGTTGGGCGCAGGTTTTGTCTTCTCCGCCGCCCCGGCATTCAGCGCCCCGGGCGAAACCGCCAATGCCCAGGCTCGCCATATCGCCACCTATTTTCCCTGAAGAATGACCGGTACGCCGGCCGAGATGCTGTCAGCCGATTACCTCCGCCAGCAGTTCGCCCAGATGGGTTACCAGAGCGATGTACGCAGCTTCAATACCCGCTACGTCTATACCGATAGCAGTCAGCGTAAAAACTGGCATAACGTCACCGGCAGTACGGTGATCGCCGCTCATGAAGGCCAATCTCGCCAGCAGATCATTATCATGGCGCACCTGGATACCTACGCGCCGCAGAGCGATAAAGATGTTGAAAATAACCTCGGCGGCCTGACCCTACAGGGGATCGACGATAACGCGATGGGGCTGGGCGTCATGCTGGAACTTGCTGAACAGTTAAAGAACGTTCCTACCCGTTACGGTATTCGCTTCGTTGCCACCAGCGGCGAAGAAGAGGGCCGGCTTGGGGCGCAGAATCTGCTCAAGCGCATGAGCGACGCGGAAAAGAAAAACACCCTGCTGGTGATTAATCTCGATAACCTTGTCGTGGGCGATAAGCTGTACTTTAATAGCGGCCGCAGCACGCCAGCGTCGGTGCGCAAGCTCACCCGCGACCGGGCGCTGGCTATCGCCCATAGCCACGGCATCGCGGCCTTCACCAATCCAGGACTGAACCGGGACTTTCCGAAAGGCACCGGCTGCTGCAACGACGCCAGCGTTTTTGATACCGCCGGGATCCCGGTACTGTCGGTGGAAGCGACCAATTGGTCATTAGGTAAGAAAGACGGTTATCAGCAGCGGAGCAAATCTCGCAGCTTCCCGGACGGCACCAGTTGGCACAAGATTCAGCTGGATAACCTGCAGTATATTGATAAAGCGCTGCCAGGGCGGATTGAGCATCGCGGACGCGATGTGATGAAAGTGATGCTGCCGCTGGTGAAAGAGCTGGCGAAAGTCGAAAAAGTGAAAACGGGGAAATCCTGATTTTCCTGAGGGGGAGACCAAACCGCGGTCTCCCTGCTCTATTCATCTACAACCGCTCTTCGCAGTATTTACGCCGCTTAACCTTCGTGCAGCCCGCACTCTCTTTTCAGGCCAAAGAAGCGCGTTTCTTCCTCCGCCATCCCCGGCTCCCATTTACGGGTGGTGTGGGTGTCCCCTACCGACAAATAGCCCTGATCCCACAGCGGGTGATACTTCAGGCCGTGCTTTTGCAGATACTGATAGACGGTACGATTATCCCAGTCGATGATCGGCAGCACCTTAAACACGCCGCGCTGGATCGCCAGCACCGGTAAGTGGGCGCGGCTGCCGGACTGCTCGCGGCGCAGGCCCGCAAACCAGGTTTGCGCATTCAGCTCTTCCAGCGCTCGGTTCATCGGCTCGACCTTGTTGATGTCATTATATTTTTCAATGCCCTCAACGCCCTGCTCCCACAGCTTACCGTAGCGCGCCTCCTGCCATGCAGCGCTCTCCTTCGCCCGATAGATCTTCAGGTTCAGATTGAGTTTGTCCGTTAATTCGTCGATAAACTGGTAGGTTTCAGGGAACAGATAGCCGGTATCGGTCAAAATGACCGGAATATCCGGGCGCACCTGATTGACCAGATGCAGGCTCACTGCCGCCTGAATACCAAAGCTTGAAGAGAGCACGTATTCGCCCGGCAGGTTTTCCAGCGCCCACGCGACGCGTGCTTCCGCGCTCAGCTTTTCCAGCTGGCTATTGGTTTCCGCCAACTGCAAAACACGATCGACCTTCGGTAATGCGTTCAGCGCGTTTAGATCGAGTACGGACATAAGAACCTCGTTTGTCTGTTTCGCCGGGCGGGACTGCGTTTGCCCGGCCTACAAAACCCACAGGCCCGGTAAGCGAAACGCCACCGGGCAGCTGGATGTTTATTCCCAGAAATCACGGGCTGGGTCGAGCACCGGGCGAATGATGCCCGCACGCACCGTAAAATCGCCGAAGCCTTCACCCGCTTCGCGCTCTTTCGCCCAGCGCCCTACCAGTTCGTCGATCGAGTCGAGGATTTCCGACTCGGTAATATTTTCCCGATACATACGCGGAATACGCGTCCCGCTGCGGTTACCGCCCAGGTGCAGGTTGTAGCGGCCCGGCGCCTTACCGACCAGCCCCACTTCCGCCAGCATCGCACGGCCGCAGCCGTTCGGGCAGCCGGTGACGCGGGTAACGATATGCTCGTCGCCAACGCCATGTTTGCTCATCACCGCCTCGACTTTATCGGTAAACGACGGCAGGAAACGCTCGGCCTCCGCCATCGCCAGCGGACAGGTCGGGAACGAAACGCAGGCCATCGAGTTTTCGCGCTGCGGCGTAACGGCGTTCATCAGACCATGATCGCGCGCCAGCTTCTCGATCTTCGCCTTCTGATCTTCCGGTACGCTGGCAACGATCAGGTTCTGGTTCGCCGTAATGCGGAACTCGCCTTTGTGGATCTTCGCAATCTTCAGCAGGCCGGTTTTCAGCGGACGACCCGGATAATCAAGAATACGACCATTTTCAATAAACAGCGTCAGGTGCCAGTTATTGTCGATACCTTTCACCCAGCCGATACGATCGCCGCGGCCGGTGAACTCGTACGGACGGATCGGCTCAAACTTGATGCCCGCCCGACGCTCCACTTCCGCCTTAAAGGTCTCAACGCCCACGCGTTCGAGGGTGTATTTGGTTTTCGCGTTTTTACGATCGGTGCGGTTACCCCAGTCGCGCTGGGTCGTGACCACCGCTTCCGCCACCGCCAGGGTGTGCTCCAGCGGCAGATAGCCAAACTCGCTCGCCGTACGGGCGTAGGTTTTCTTATTGCCGTGTTCAATCGATAAACCGCCGCCGACCAGCAGGTTAAAGCCTACCAGTTTGCCATTTTCAGCAATGGCCACGAAGTTCATATCGTTCGCGTGCAGATCGATATCGTTCTGCGGCGGGATCACCACGGTGGTTTTGAACTTACGCGGCAGATAGGTCTGGCCGAGGATCGGTTCTTCATCAGTGGTGGCGACTTTCTTCTGATCCAGCCAGATTTCGGCATAAGCGCGCGTGCGCGGCAGCAGGTGCTCGGAGATCTTCTTCGCCCACTCGTAGGCTTCAGCATGCAGCTGAGACTCGTACGGGTTAGAAGTACAGAGCACGTTACGGTTCATATCGTTGGCGGTCGCCAGCGCGTCCAGCCCCACCGAATGCAGCATCTGATGCACCGGCTTGACGTTCTTCTTCAGAATGCCGTGGAACTGGAAGGTCTGACGGTTGGTCAGACGGATGCTGCCGTAAATGGTGTTATCGCCGGCGAATTTATCGATCGCCTGCCACTGTTTAGTGGTGATCACCCCGCCCGGCAGGCGGCAGCGAAGCAGCATCGCGTGACGCGGCTCCAGCTTCTGCGCCGCGCGCTCGGCGCGGATATCGCGGTCATCCTGCTGATACATACCGTGAAAACGGATCAGCAGAAAGTTATCGCCTTTAAAACCGCCGGTCAGGCCGTCGTTCAAATCTTCCGCGATGGTGCCGCGCAGGTAGTTGCTTTCGAGCTTCATGCGCTCGGCGTCAGTCAGTTTACCTTCGACCACCAGCGGGCCTGGATGTTTTTCGCTCATTAGTAGACATCTCGCTGATAACGGCGCTCAACGCGCAGCTCACTTAAAAATTCGTCCGCCGCTTCGGCGTCCATCGCGCCGTATTCGGCAATCACTTCCAGTAGCGTCTGCTCAACGTCTTTTGCCATACGATAGGCATCGCCGCAGACATAAATATGGGCGCCGTCGTTAATCCAGCGCCACAGTTCGGCCCCCTGCTCGCGCAGCTTGTCCTGAACGTAGACTTTTTGTTGTTGATCGCGGGACCAGGCCAGGTCGATGCGGCTCAGCACACCTTCTTTGACGTAGCTCTGCCACTCCACCTGATAAAGGAAATCTTCGGTAAAATGCGGGTTGCCGAAGAACAGCCAATTCTTACCTTCCGCGCCTTCCGCCGCGCGCTGCTGCATAAAGGCGCGGAACGGCGCGATGCCGGTGCCGGGGCCAATCATGATCACCGGCGTCTGCGGGTTAGCGGGCAGACGGAAGTTATCGTTATGCTCGATAAAGATGCGCACTTCGCCATCTTCTTCGACGCGGTCAGCCAGGAAGCTGGAAGCGCCGCCGGCCCGGGCGCGGCCTTCAATGTCATATCGCACCACGCCAACGGTGACGTGGACTTCGCTTTCCACTTCCGCCTGCGAAGAGGCGATAGAGTACAGGCGCGGCGTCAGCGGGCGCAGCAGGTCGACCAGCGCCTGGGCATCCAGCTGCGCCGGGGAGAAGCGCACCATATCGACAATCGGCGTGGTCGCGGCGTAATGCTGGAGCTGCGCCTTATCGCCCACCAGCGGCAGCAGTGATTCGCTGCGGGTTAAGGTGGCATAATTTTCCACGATGTTACCGGTGTTGACCGTCAGCTCGAAGTGCCACTCCAGCGCTTCGGCGAGCGGCAGCGTTTTGCCGTCAACCGTGACCGGCTCCGCGCCCGTCAGCCACAGCAGTTCCACCAGCTCTTTCACCAGAGCCGGATCGTTCTGGTACCAGACGCCCAGCGCATCACCCGGCTGATAGCGCAGGCCAGAGTCGCCGAGGTCGATTTCAATATGGCGCACATCTTTTTCAGAATCGCGGCCGGTAATTTTTTGATTCACCGCCAGCGTCGCGGTCAGCGGCGCTTCTTTGGTATAGGGGCTGGTGTGGATCTCATTCACCGACCCGCTGGTGAGCAGCTGAGACGGCGCGGCGGCAGGGGCGCGCGCTTTCAGCACCTCAACCACCCGAGTGCGCCATTCGGCGGCGGCGTCCTGATACTCGACATCAGCGTCAACCCGGTCGAGCAGGCGTTCGCCGCCCAGTTCGGCCAGCTTGTTATCAAAATCTTTGCCGGACTGGCAGAAGAATTCATAGGAGGTATCGCCGAGGCCAAACACGGCAAATGCGGTATCGGTCAGCTTCGGCGCTTTCTTCGAAAACAGGAACTTATGCAGCGCAACGGCTTCTTCCGGCGGCTCACCTTCACCCTGCGTTGACGTCACCACGACCAGCAGCTTTTCGGAGGCAATTTGTTTGAATTTATAGTCGCCTGCGTTAACCAGCTTCACGTTCAGCTGCGCGGCCTGCAGATCGTCACGCAGCGCTTCAGCCACGCGGCGGGCGTTGCCGGTTTGCGATGCCGAAATCAGGGTGATGGACGGAACTTCCGCCGCCTGGGCTGGCGCGACAGCCGCCGCGCCGGGCTGCTGATTCAGCGAGCCCCAGAAGTAACCGGAAACCCAGGCCAGCTGGGTGGGCGTGAAGTCGGTCGTGGCCGCCTGAAGGCGCGCCATTTGCTCCGGACTCAGCGGTAGCAAATTTGAAGGTGGGGCCTGTGTCGTCATGCGTCGTTATGTTCCAGTAAGCAAAGCTGTGATTCACGCCCTGTCAGCGCGATAAAACAGAAGAAAATGTATTTACTCTAAATAATTCGAGTTGCAGGCAGCGACACAGCGCCCCCCCGGGAGCTTACCTGAGT
>OLJP01000140.1_pt1 | contig 9794 bp, 9 predicted proteins | sample 1601511 | NCBI WGS metagenome assembly OLJP01 (sample SAMN04436829, study PRJEB24849) | human gut metagenome | biome: human gut; feature: NICU; material: stool | host: Homo sapiens | place: USA: Saint Louis, MO | collected 2011-07-21 | reverse complement strand
GCACGTCAAGATCGGCGATTTTGGCGATTAAACCGTGGTCATCGTTGGCCATGAAGGCGTGGGCGTCGTACAGCAGATCGGTCCTGGCGTGCATTCTCTGAAGCCGGGCGATCGCGCCAGCGTCGCGTGGTTCTTCGAAGGCTGCGGGCATTGTGAATATTGTAACAGCGGCAACGAGACGCTGTGTCGCTCGGTGAAAAACGCCGGCTATACCGTCGATGGCGGTATGGCGGAAGAGTGCATCGTCATGGCCGATTATGCAGTCAAAGTGCCGGACGGGCTGGATTCAGCGGCGGCCAGCAGCATCACCTGCGCGGGCGTGACGACCTATAAAGCGGTAAAAGTCTCCCATATCAAACCCGGCCAGTGGATCGCCATCTATGGCCTCGGCGGCCTCGGCAACCTGGCGCTGCAGTACGCCAAAAACGTGTTTAACGCCAAAGTGATCGCCCTTGACGTTAACGATGAACAGCTGAAGCTGGCCGCGGAAATGGGCGCGGACCTGACCATCAACTCCCGCAGCGAAGACGCGGCCAAAATCATTCACGAGAAAACGGGCGGCGCGCATGCCGCAGTGGTCACCGCCGTCGCTAAAGCGGCGTTCAACTCAGCGGTAGACGCGGTTCGCGCCGGCGGACGCGTGGTGGCGGTAGGCCTGCCCCCGGAAGCGATGAGCCTGGACATTCCGCGTCTGGTCCTCGACGGAATTGAGGTGGTCGGTTCGCTGGTCGGCACCCGTCAGGATCTGACCGAAGCCTTCCAGTTCGCCGCAGAAGGTAAAGTCGTACCGAAAGTCACCCTGCGCCCGCTGGGCGATATCAACGCCATCTTTAAAGAGATGGAACAGGGGCAGATTCGCGGCCGTATGGTCATTGATTTCCGCCGCTAATCGTCGGACCTCTCCCCGCTGCGGGAGAGGTTTCATTTCCCCTTTACACGCATGGCCCCGTTGCGCAACCGTACATCATCACCAGCGGAAATAGCGGCACCAGCGGAATCAGGGCGATCTCTCCCAGCGGGCTAATGGTCTGCGTTGTATCGTTAATTGACACCACCACCGGGCTGGCAAGCCGATAAGCGTCATCCAGCTCATTGGGATCAACGGTTGACCAGAAACCGGTCGCTTTAAACAGCACGCCAAGATGCTCGTTGTCCAGTGCCTTCGCTTTATATTGGTTGGTTAATAAAGTTTGTTGGCTGGCATCCAGCCTGCGCTTGTCGAGCACCACCAGATATTCCGCAACAACCTCATGCTGTTTCACGACAAAATTCACCCGTACGCCGGATGCGACCTTATTGAAGCGTTCGTAGAAAGTATTATAACGCTGGTACTCCTGCGGCACCCCTTTACGGAAGAATCGATAGCTGTATTTATTTGAATTGGCAATGATGCCCGACTCAATAGGTTTAACCTTAATAATGGTATCGGTAGAAGGCAAATTGGGTGCACTGGTACAGCCCGCCAGCACCGTCACCGCCAACATCAGTAAATACTTCAGCATCGTTGCTATCCCTTTATTACGCTGACTATCTCTCAGCCATTAAATTATCCATCATGAGTTTCAGCTGAAAGGCATGGAAATACCAGCCCCTAAAAATCGATCCGGGTATAAATGCTTTTTATGCAAATGCTTAGCGCAAATCCTCACTTCCTTTGTTAAAACGCGCGCCCGATGATGACCAAACAATAGATAACAAAGGAATTCACCATGCACACCCGTTTTCGCCTGCCCGCGCTGGCGGCACTTTTTTTAAGCGGCGCCTTTTCCGCGTGGGCCGCCGATGCGCCGGTTAAAGGCGGCACGTTAATTTATCTGGAGCAACAGCCGCATACTAATCTTTATCCGCCGGCCGGCGGGTTCTATCCCAACGGCGGTATCCTGAATCAAATAACCGATAAGCTGACCTGGCAAAATCCCGAAACCCTACAAGTCGAACCCTGGATTGCCGAAAGCTGGAGCGTTAACGCCGATAAAACCGAATATACCTTTAAGATTCGCCCTGGCGTCACCTTCTCGGACGGAACCCCGCTTGACGCCAATGCGGTTGCCAAAAACTTTGATACCTACGGGCTTGGGAATAAAGCGCGCCGCCTGCCGGTTTCCGAGGTGATTAATAATTACGATCGCAGCGAAGTCATCGATCCATTGACGGTAAAATTCTACTTTAAAAAGCCCTCGCCGGGATTTCTGCAGGGCACCGCGACCATCGGCTCCGGACTGGTTTCCCTCAGCACCCTGGCGCGTAATTTTGAAGAGTTGGGGGACGCCCGCCATATTATTGGTTCCGGGCCTTTTACGGTTAAAGATGAAAAACCGGGGCGTGAACTCACGCTGGTCGCGCGTAAAGATTATCAATGGGGGCCAAAAAGCCTCGCCCAGCAGGGACCAGCCAATCTCGACGGCATAACCTATATCGTCACCCCGGAGGATGGGGTGCGTATTGGCGCGCTGCTGGCGGGACAGGCCGATTTTATCCGCCAGGTGCAGGCCTACGATGAGAAGCAGGCCACCGAGGCAGGCTTTAAAATCTATGCCGCTCCGACGCGCGGCGTCAACGATAGCCTGAGCTTCCGCCCGGATAACCCGCTGGTTGCCGACCTGCGCGTGCGCCAGGCGCTGCTGCACGCCACCAACGCGAAACAGGTGGTCGAAACCCTGTTCTCCGCCAACTATCCGCAGGCCACTTCCGTCATCGCCAGCAGCGCGGCCGGATACATAAACCTCAGTGATAAGCTGGCTTTCGATCCGGCCAAAGCGAAACAGCTGCTGGATGAGGCGGGCTGGAAACCGGCCGCCGACGGTATACGGGTAAAGGATGGTCAGCGCCTGGCGTTAACCGTCTATGAATCCCTGCCCCAGCCGCAAAACAAAGAGGTACTCCAGCTTATCGCCCAGCAGTGGCGTCAGGTCGGCGTTGCGCTGGCGGTCAAAGCCGGTGATGCCGGTAGCCGTACGCTGGACAGTCTCGACCCGTTGAAAACGCCGCTCACCGTGTCGGAAGTGGGCCGCGCCGCCCCTGACGTGGTGAAAAGCATGTTCTTCCCCATTAACCGCGACGCGCTGCTGCAAAAAGGCGGCTCCAGCGACAAAGTGCAAAGCTTCCGCGACGATAAGCTCAACGCGCTGCTGACCGCGATCTCAGCCGAAGTCGAGCCGCAAAAACGCCTTCAGCTCACCGGCGACGCCCAGCGCTACCTGCTGGATAACGCCTACGTGATCCCGATATTTGAAGAGCCGCAGGTCTTTGCCGGCGCCCCGTGGGTGAAAGGCGTCAGTTTTGAAGCGGTAGGCCGCCCGTCGTTCTACGGCGCGTGGCTGGAAAAGCACTAAGGAGCCCGCGATGAGCCACTATCTTCTGCGGCGCTCCGGCCAGGGACTACTGGTGCTGTGGGCGGCGTTTACTCTCTCCTTCGTCCTGTTACAGGTGCTGCCCGGCGATGCGGTACTGATCAAGTTTCAGAACCCGGATCTGGGACTGAGCCCCGCGCAGATCGCCGAAATGCGCCTCGCCTACGGGGCCGATAGCCCGCTGTGGAAGCAGTATTTCCACACGCTATGGGCCATGCTACGGGGCGATTTTGGCTATTCGCTGCAGGCCGGGCTGCCGGTCAGCGCGCTTATCGCCAGCAACCTGCCGGAGACATTAAGCCTGGCGCTGCCCGCCTTTGCGCTAGCGGTGGCGCTGGCGTTCACCCTCGCCTTCGCCTCACGGCTGCCGGGTTTGCGCTGGCTGAGCAACACGCTGCAATCGCTGCCGGTGCTGTTTATCTCGCTGCCAACGTTTTGGCTCGGGATCGCCCTGATTCAGCTTTTCTCCTTTCAGCTGCGCTGGATCCCGGTGATCAACCCGGGTCCGGTTGAGGGCTTGATTTTGCCCATTATTGCCGTCGCGGTGCCAATTTCCGCCCCGCTGGCGCAAATCCTGATGCGCAGTCTGGATCAGGTCGCCGCGCAGCCATTTGTCGCCGTTGCCCGTGCCAAAGGCCTGAGCGAAACGGGCGTTCTGTGGCGGCACGTTACCGGCAACGCCCTGCTGCCGGTACTCAATATTGCCGGTCTGCTGCTGGGGGAACTGATCGCCGGCGCGCTGATTACCGAAACCGTGTTTGGTCGCGGCGGTCTGGGACTGCTGACGCAGCAGGCCGTCAATAATCAGGATATCGCGGTGCTGCAGGCGGTGGTGATGATCTCTGCCCTCGGTTTCGTACTGATTAACCTGCTGGTCGACCTGCTGATGCCGCTGTTCGACCCGCGCCTGAAAACCGTTATCGGAGGTGCCGTATGAGCCTGGTGGATTACGCAATCGCCGCGCGACGCCGCAGGATAAACTGGCGTACGCTGCGCGTTCAGCCCGGCCTGCTGCTGGCCTGGGCGATAACGATCGTTGCCGCGCTGATGGCGATCGCCCCGCAGCTGTTTACCGCTTATAACCCGCTGGAGGGACTTCCCGGCGCCCAGCGGCTGGCGCCGCAGGCCGGCCACTGGTTGGGCACCGACCAGCTGGGTCGGGATCTGTGGAGCCGCATCGTTTACGGCGCCGTGCATTCCCTCTCCGCCGCGCCGGCGGCGGTGGCGATCGGCCTGTTCATCGGTACCGCGCTGGGCACCCTGGCCGGTGCGCTGGCGGGACGCGTGGAGTCGGCGATCATGCGACTGGTTGACGTGCTGCTGGCGATCCCCGCTTTGTTATTGTCGCTGACGGTCATCATCCTGCTCGGTTTCGGCACCCTTAACGCCGCCGTCGCGGTCGGCGTCGCGGCAATAGCCAGCTTTGCCCGCCTGGCACGAGCGGAAGTGGTTCGCGTGCGCCACAGCGACTTCGTCGAAGCGGCGTACGGCAGCGGCGGCACTTTTTTCGCCGTTTTCTGGCGGCATATTCTGCCCAATTCGCTCACTGCGGTACTGGCTTTTGCCACCCTCCAGTTCGGTCAGGCCATTCTGGCGCTCTCAACCCTGAGTTTTCTCGGCTACGGCACGCCGCCGCCGGTACCGGAGTGGGGGCTGCTGATCGCTGAGGGCCGGAACTATCTCTCCACCGCCTGGTGGCTTACCACCCTTCCCGGCCTTGTGGTGATCGCCGTAGTGCTCGCCGCCAACCGCATCAGCCGTCAATTTAGCGGAGAACGCCCATGAATGTTTTGACCGTCGAGAATCTGCGCATCAGCTATCGTTCGCAGCGCGAATGGCGCGAAGTGGTGCACGACGTCAGTTTTGCGGTAAAACGCGGCGAAATGCTGGCGTTCGTCGGCGAATCCGGTTCGGGTAAAACCACCACCGCGCAGGCGATTATCGGCCTGCTGGCGGATAACGCGCGCCGGGACAGCGGGCGCATCTCGATTAACGGCGAAGATATCAGCGGCTGGTCCGCCAAACGCCTCGACGGCCTTCGCGGCGCGCGGATTAGTCTGGTGCCTCAGGATCCGGGCAACTCCCTGAATCCGGTAAAAACTATCGGCGCTCAGGTGGGCGAAATACTGCGCCTGCATCAGCAAAGCAGCGCCGCAGAGCGTAAAGCGCAGGTGCTGGCGCTACTGGCGAAGGTTGGGCTGAGCCACCCGGAACAGCGCATCGATCAATATCCTCACCAGCTTTCAGGTGGTATGAAGCAGCGGGTGCTGATCGCTATCGCCATCGCCCTGAAACCCGATTTAATCATTGCCGATGAGCCCACCAGCGCCCTCGACGTGACGGTACAAAAACGGATCCTCGACCTGTTGGACACGCTGCGCCGGGAGTCCGGTACGGCGGTGCTGTTCGTCACTCACGATCTGGCGCTGGCGGCGGAACGCGCCGACCGACTGTTGGGCTTTCGCCACGGCGAAATTCAGGAACAGGGCGCGACCGTCGATGTGGTGCGCACGCCGCAGCACGCCTATACCCGCCAGCTGCTCAGCGATCTCCAGGGGTCGACGCTGACCATCCCCCCGGCCAGCGGGCGCGTGCTGGCGACCCCGGCGATCCGCGTAGAGGGCATCAGCAAGCGTTTTTCGCTAGGCCGCGCGCATTTACAGGCGCTGGACGCCGTGAGTTTCGAGGTGAAACGGGGCAGCACCCACGCGCTAGTCGGTGAGTCCGGCTCCGGCAAAACCACCCTTGCGCGGATCCTGCTGGGGTTCGAAAAGGCCGATTTTGGCCATATCGCTATAGACGGTATTGATGCCGGGCATCTCAGCCGCGAGGCGCTCCGCCAGCTGCGGCGTAAAATACAGTTCGTCTACCAGAACCCCTTTGCGTCCCTGGATCCGCGGCAGACGAGGTTTGAGATTATCGAAGAGCCGCTAAAAAACTTTGACCGACTCAACGCCGAGACGAGACGCCAGCGCGTGGAATCGGTCGCCGCCCGCGTGGCGCTCGCGCCGGAGCTGCTGTCGCGTACCGCCCGCGAGCTATCCGGCGGCCAGCGTCAGCGGGTGGCCATCGCCCGCGCGCTTATCCTTGAGCCAACGATCCTGGTGCTGGATGAAGCGACCTCAGCGCTGGACGTCACGGTGCAGGCGCAAATTCTCGCCCTGCTGCAGCAGCTTCAGCAGCAGCTCGGGCTGAGCTATCTGTTTATCACTCACGATTTGGCGACGGTGCGCCGTATCGCCCACAGCGTGACGGTGCTGCGGGCGGGCCAGGTGGTTGAACATGGGGACGTCAGCCGTCTGTTCAGCGCCCCGCAGCATCACTATACCCGCGAGCTTATCGCCGCGATTCCCCACTTTTCATCCCCGAGCAAGGAGGTTGCATGACGCGTAAACGACTGGGCTTTTTCACCCGCCTGCTGGACCACGCCACGCCCAAAGAGCGCTATCGGCTGGCCACCGAGCAAATTCGCCACGCCGAACGCCTTGGGTTCGACAGCGCGTGGATTGCGCAGCACCATTTTCATGAGCACGAAGGCGGCCTGCCATCGCCGCTGGTTTTTCTCGCCCATGCGGCAGCGCACACTGAACGCATCCGTCTGGGAACCGCTATTATCACTCTGCCGATGAAAAACCCCCTACGGGTGGCGGAGGATGCGGCGGTGCTGGATCTGCTCGCCGATGGGCGGCTGGAGGTGGGCTTCGGCTCCGGCGGTACCCCCACCTCGTTTTTACCCTTCGGCCTGACGATCGACCAGCGCAGCGCGGTGTTCGCCGAGCACCTGCATCTGATTCAAAGCGCCTGGCTCTGAGATTCTCTCGCCCATCCGGATAATCATCTTTACCCTCCGGCGCCACAGCTGGCGGAACGTATCTGGATTGCCACATTTTCCGTCGACGGCGCGGTCCGCGCCGCGCAGGCCGGACATGGACTGATGCTCTCGCGAACCCAGCCGCGCCCGTCCGGGCAACCGATGCTGCCGCTGGACGCGATTCAGAATCCGATTATCGACGCCTATCTCGCCGCGCTGCCCGCGGGCGTCGCGCCGCGGATCCTCGCCTCGCGTACCGCTTTCGTCGCCGACAGTCAGGAGTACGCGCTACAGGTCGCCGAACCCGGATTACGCCGGCAGGCAGCCCAACATCGCGCCGCCGGCCATGAAATTATTGGTGACACTGTCACCGAATTTCTACCGCAGCTTGACGCTCACGTTGGCGACCCCTCACACGTCGCCGCCTCGCTGGCGCGGGATAGCGTGCTGCGGCGGGTGACCGATATTTCGTTTCAGGTGCACTCCGTTGAACCGTCGCACCGGGACACGCTGCGTTCCCTTGAGCTGATCGCTCAGCACATTGCCCCTTCAGTTACATAAGGAGTCACCATGACGCTAAGTCAGGATATATTGGCCGAACTGGCAGAGATTGCCCCCGATTCCGCTTTAGCCGCGGCGCGCGCCGTGCGCGAGGCGGCCACCCGCCACGCTCAGGGAAGCTATGAAACCCTGTTTGGACAGCAGGATAACGACTTTCCGCTCGATGAGCGTTTTGCCGTTGCCGCCAGGGTCGCTAAGCTGCATGAGAGCGATGCGCTGGCGGCCCACTATGCCGGTTTTGGTATCGCCGACCCCACATCCCCGCGGCTGGTCCCGGCGCTGGCCTTTGCCCGACTGTTAACCTTTACGCCTGTGGAGGCCACGCCATCGCCGCTGGAGGCGTTAATCCGCGCCGGTTGGACCCTGCGCGGCATCGTCACCCTCGCCCAGCTTATCGCCTTTGTCAGCTTCCAGAGTCGGCTGGTCACCGGGCTGCGCCTGCTTAACGGCAAAAGCATTACTGTCGCACAAACCCCGGTCGCGGCTGGATTCTGGCATACCTCGCCGCAAACCCTCAGCGGTAAGCGCGCGCCAGTGCGATTTACCCGCGACGAACTGCACTGGGAGCCCTGGCTGGCGGCTAAACCGCTGGCGGAGTTTACCCCGGATGAGCAGGCGCTGCTGGCGAAGTTCGGCCATAGCGATTCCCCCTATTTCCGCCTGCTGGCGCGCAACCAGCCGGTACTGGAGCAGCGTACGTTAACCGACAAAGGGATTTTTTATACTCCCGGCGGCCTGCCGCGCGCCGAACGCGAGCTGGCGGCGACGGTGGCGAGCAAAGTTAACGGCTGTATTTATTGCGCGTCGGTGCATGCGCGCAAGGCCGCGCAGCTGGCTAAGGATGAAACGGCGGTAGAAACGCTGCTGGCGGTAACGCCCGGAGAGAACCTGAGCGACGGGCAGACGCCGGGCTGGCAGGCGCAAATCGATTTCGCCGCCGCGATTTCCGTTACCCCGCCCGCCCTGGGCGCCGGACACCTTGCCGCGGTCGAACAGCAGGGCCTGGATACGCTCGCTCAGCTGGATTTACTGCAATCGGCAGCGTTCTTCGCCTGGGCCAACCGTTTAATGTTGACCCTCGGCGAACCCTGGCAGGAGTAAATGAATCAGGCCGGACGCTGCTGATAGCGGGCATAAATCAGCAGCGAACTGAGGGCAAGAAACGAGAGCAGAGCGGCCGGTAAGGCAACGGAACGCCAGCCAAAATCGGCCGTAATCATCATTCCGCCAAACAGCGCGCCGATGGCGCTACCGAGATTAAAGGCTATCTGACCGCCCGCCGCACCCAGCATCTCGCCGCCTTTGGCGTTTTGCAGCAGCAGAATTTGCAGCGGCGCCGACAGGGCGAACAGCGCCGCGCAGCAAATAAACGCCAGGGTTAATGAGGCGGCTTTATGCTCAGCCAGCAGAAAGATCAATAATAAGGTCACCACAATAACGCCATCGGTAACGGCGGCAATACGCAGCGGGCTGAAGCGAACGGAAACTTTACCGCTAAAGAGATTTCCGAGAACCATCCCGAGGCCCACCAGCATCATAATGAATATCATGGCGCTCTCACCGAAACCGGAGACGTTAATCATAAACGGCTTAATATAGCTAAACCATGCGAATACGCCGGCATTGCCGAACATCGTGGCGGCAAAAATTAACCACGGCGCGGGCGATGTTAAAAAACAGAACTGCGAGCGCAGGCGCGCCGTGGATTTATCAAACAGCGTGGGCACCCACCAGGCGATGGATACCAGCACCGCGATATCAAACACCGCAATCGCCAGAAAAGTATAGCGCCAGCTAAACTGATGGCCGAGCCAGGTCCCGGCGGGCACCCCCAGCAAATTGGCGACCGTCATCCCGGCGATCATCCCCGCCACCGCCGCCGTCACCTTTCCTGGCGGGGCGATTTTTGACAGGATAATCGCCCCTACGCCAAAAAATGCGCCGTGCGGAAAGCCGGAGATCAGACGGCCCAACGCCAGCATCGAATAGCTGGAAGATAAAGTGAAGATGGCATTGCCGATAACGCACAGCGCCACGAGAAACAGCATAACCGACTTTAACGAAAAGCGGCT
>OLJP01000137.1_pt1 | contig 9979 bp, 5 predicted proteins | sample 1601511 | NCBI WGS metagenome assembly OLJP01 (sample SAMN04436829, study PRJEB24849) | human gut metagenome | biome: human gut; feature: NICU; material: stool | host: Homo sapiens | place: USA: Saint Louis, MO | collected 2011-07-21 | reverse complement strand
CCATCCCCTGTGCACTGCTGCCTAACTGTGAGTCTACGCCAATGGCGCTGGTAGGGTAGAGCGTCGCCAAACGCAACACTTCATCCAGCGCAATGCCGCAATGCTCAACGAGGTTACGCACCCCTTCAATCATGGTCAATGAAGAGCCGCTGAGGGTGCCGTTCTCATCTACGCACAGGCCGTTCCGGTAGTATATTGTTTTACCAGCAAAAATGAACTGCTCAATATTGGCACCCGCTGGCGCCGTTGCGTCGGTAACAAGACACAGCTTGTCGCCTTTCAAGCGTTTAGCGAGGCGCACGTTAGCGTAATCGACGTGCAGGCCATCGACGATGATGCCGCAGTAGACATCCGGCTCGTCGAAAATCGCGCCAGCCAGGCCCGGCTCACGACCGGTAATATACGGCATGGCGTTAAACAGATGGGTGGCAAAGGTAATCCCGGCGCGGAAACCGATTTTCGCTTCTTTTAGCGTCGCGTTGGAATGACCGGCGGAGACGATGATACCTGCGGCCACCAGTTTGCGAATAACTTCTGGTTCTACGCGTTCCGGCGCGAGAGTGATTTTGGTTATCACATCCGCGTTTTCGCACAGGAAATCGACCAGCGCGGCGTCCGGTTTACGGACGAAATCCGGGTTATGGGTGCCTTTTTTGACAATATTCAGCCACGGACCTTCAAGATGCAGGCCCAGCGCCTGGTTGGGATGCTTTTGCAAATACTCGCGCATCACGCGGACACCCTGTTTCATCAGGTCATCGCTGGCGGTAATGAGCGTGGGCAGATAGCTGGTGCAGCCGGAGCGTTCATTCGCCTTCTGCATAATTTCCAGCGTTTCAACGGTGACCGCATCCGCCGTGTCGTTGAACTGCACGCCGCCGCAGCCGTTAAGCTGGACGTCGATAAAACCGGGGGAAAGGATCGCACCATTAACCGAGCGCTGTTCGATCCCGGGGGGCAGCGCAGTCTGCTGACAGATACGTTCGATAAGGCCATTGGCGATAACAATCGCATGGTCATCCAGAATTTCATGACCGGTATAAATCCGGCCTTGGGTTAATGCATACATTACGACCCCCGGTTGTCAAAAATGGTTGTCCCGCAGGGTCTGCTGCGGGACGAGACTACATTACAGACCTTTGATATTTTCGGCTTCTAATTCGTTGAAATATTTCAGTGTCTTAACTTTCAGTTCCATAGTGGATGGCTCATCGCAGACGACAACCGCTTTCGGGTGCAACTGCAGACAGGTGATGGTACACATATGGTTTACGTTGCCTTCCACCGCCGCCTGCAGCGCCAGCGCTTTCTGATGACCCAGCACCAGAATCATCACTTCTTCCGCGTCGAGCAGCGTGCCTACGCCAACGGTCAGCGCGTATTTAGGCACCTGGTCAACATCACCGTCGAAGAAACGGGAATTCGCTACGCGAGTATCGTGGGTCAGGGTTTTGATGCGTGTGCGTGAAGCCAAAGAAGAGGCAGGTTCGTTAAAAGCGATGTGGCCATCGTTACCCACGCCGCCCATAAACAGGTGGATTTTACCGTAAGAACGAATTTTTTCTTCATAGCGACGGCATTCTGCATCAATATCCGGCGCGTTACCATTCAGCAGATTAATATTTTCCGCCGGGATATCAACGTGATCAAAGAAGTTGCGGTGCATAAAGCTATGATAGCTTTCCGGGTGCTCTTTCGGCAGGCCAACGTACTCATCCATGTTGAAGGTGACAACATGCTTAAAGCTAACCTGGCCTGCTTTGTGCATCTCAACCAGGGCTTTATAAGCGGTTAGAGGCGTGCCGCCGGTGGGCAGACCGAGGACAAACGGACGGTCCGCAGTCGGTTTGAACGCATTGATGCGGTTAACGATATGCCGGGCAGCCCATTTACCGACTTGTTCAGCTGTTACCAGGGGGATCAGTCTCATTGTTCACCTCTATAGTTAAATTAGAACCTGGCGGATTGGCGCCAGCATACTATTAAGAGTATCGCAGCAACTGCGCCGACCGGGGTCAATCCGTGTTGATTTTTTGAATGATAAAATAAGTTTTCATTGTTAGCCAGTCAAAGACGGAGGTGAATACGATATTTGGTGACTATTGTCACAAAAAATACCCATTTAATTTGCGAGACGAATTAATTTTTCAGACACTTTGCAGGTAAGTTAAAAAATTAACCAGGTTACACAATAATAAAGTGGCTTTAATGAGCCTTATCGGGGTCTCATAGGGGGAATAAGATGAATATTTTAGGTTTTTTTCAGCGACTCGGTAGGGCGTTACAGCTCCCTATCGCAGTGCTACCGGTCGCGGCGCTCCTGCTGCGATTCGGTCAACCGGATCTGCTTAACATTTCGTTTATCGCCCAGGCGGGCGGGGCAATCTTTGACAACCTGGCGCTGATTTTCGCTATCGGCGTCGCATCCAGCTGGTCGAAAGACAGCGCCGGCGCCGCAGCGCTGGCGGGGGCGGTAGGTTACTTCGTTTTGCCCACAGCGATGGTCACCATCAACCCTGCCATTAACATGGGCGTGCTGGCGGGTATCATTACCGGTCTGGTCGGCGGTGCCGTGTATAACCGCTGGTCAGGTATCAAACTGCCTGACTTCCTGAGCTTCTTCGGCGGCAAACGCTTTGTGCCCATCGCCACCGGCTTCTTCTGTCTGGTGCTGGCAGCCATCTTCGGCTACGTCTGGCCGCCGGTGCAGAACGCCATCCATGCTGGCGGTGAATGGATTGTGGGCGCGGGCGCGCGCGGCTCCGGTATCTTTGGTTTCATCAACAGTCTGCTGATCCCGACGGGTCTGCATCAGGCGCTGAACACCATCGCCTGGTTCCAGATTGGTGAATTCACCAACGCTGCTGGCGCCGTGTTCCACGGTGACATCAACCGCTTCTATGCGGGTGACGGCACCGCGGGGATGTTCATGTCCGGCTTCTTCCCGATCATGATGTTCGGTCTGCCGGGTGCGGCGCTGGCGATGTATTTCGCGGCCCCGAAAGAGCGTCGTCCGATGGTTGGCGGTATGCTGCTGTCGGTCGCGATCACCGCGTTCCTGACCGGTGTGACCGAGCCGCTGGAATTCCTGTTCATGTTCCTGGCGCCGCTGCTGTATCTCCTGCACGCCATCCTGACCGGTATCAGCCTGTTTGTTGCGACGGCGCTGGGTATCCACGCGGGCTTCTCCTTCTCTGCAGGTGCCATCGACTATGTTCTGATGTACAGCCTGCCGGCAGCCAGTAAAAACGTCTGGATGCTGATTGTGATGGGCGTTGTGTTCTTCGTTATTTACTTCCTGCTGTTCAGCGCGGTTATCCGCATGTTCAATCTGAAAACGCCGGGTCGTGAGGATAAAGTGGATGACGTGGTCACTGAAGAGGCCAACAGTAATACCGAAGAAGGTTTAACCCAGCTGGCGACCAACTACATCGCGGCGGTCGGCGGTACGGATAACCTGAAAGCGATTGATGCCTGTATTACCCGTCTGCGTCTGACCGTGGCGGACTCTGCGCTGGTTAACGATGCGGCCTGTAAGCGCCTCGGCGCTTCCGGTGTGGTTAAACTGAACAAGCAGACCATCCAGGTTATCGTGGGCGCGAAAGCGGAATCCGTCGGCGATGAAATGAAGAAAGTGGTTGCCCGTGGCCCGGTTGCTGCAGCGACTGCAGCGTCTCATAGCGCACCCGTAGCCGCTGAGGCTGTTAACCCACAGGCTGTTGCTAACGCGAAAACCGTTGAAGCGCTGGTTTCGCCGATTACCGGCGACATTGTGGCGCTGGAGCAGGTACCTGATGAAGCCTTCGCCAGCAAAGCGGTCGGCGACGGCGTGGCGGTTAAACCGACCGATAAGATTGTTGTTGCGCCGGCGGCAGGTACCGTGGTGAAGATTTTCAACACCAACCATGCCTTCTGTCTGGAAACTGAAAACGGTGCGGAAATCGTCGTCCATATGGGCATCGATACCGTCGCGCTTAACGGCCAGGGCTTTAAACGCCTGGTGGAAGAGGGCGCGGAAGTGAAAGCGGGTGAGCCGATTCTGGAACTGGATCTTGAGTTCCTGAATGCTAACGCGCGTTCGATGATTAGCCCGGTCGTCTGCAGCAACAGCGACGACTACAGCGCGCTGGTTATCCAGGCAACCGGTAAAGTGGTTGCTGGCCAGACACCGTTGTACGAAATTAAAGGCAAATAAGACTCCTGAGTGGCGTTTATGACTCAGCGGCGGAGCGCAAGCTGCGCCGCTTTTTTTTACCGCAAACACCCCCATAATCTCCTTCTGATCGCTATTTTGCGTAACTAATAGTTGTCTCTACGCCCTGCTTGTAAGATCATGTGCCGTTATACGTTGTTTACGCTTTGAGGAACCCACGATGAGTGAGGCAGAAGCCCGCCCGACTAACTTTATTCGTCAGATCATTGATGAAGATCTGGCTACTGGTAAGCACACCACCGTTCATACCCGTTTCCCACCGGAACCGAACGGCTATCTGCACATTGGCCACGCGAAGTCTATTTGCCTGAACTTTGGCATCGCCCAGGATTACCAGGGCCAATGCAACCTGCGTTTCGATGACACCAACCCGGTGAAGGAAGATATCGAATATGTTGAGTCGATTAAAAACGACGTGCAGTGGTTAGGTTTCCACTGGTCCGGGGATGTTTGCTACTCGTCTGATTATTTCGATCAGCTGCACCAGTATGCGGTTGAACTAATTAATAAAGGCCTGGCCTACGTTGACGAACTGTCAGCAGAAGAGATCCGTGAGTACCGCGGCACGCTGAAAGAGCCGGGTAAAAATAGCCCGTACCGCGATCGCAGCGTGGAAGAGAACCTGGCGCTATTTGAAAAAATGCGTACCGGCGGATTTGCCGAAGGTAAAGCCTGCCTGCGCGCGAAAATCGATATGGCTTCTCCGTTTATCGTGATGCGCGATCCGGTGCTGTACCGCATTAAGTTTGCCGATCACCACCAGACCGGAAGCAAATGGTGCATCTATCCGATGTACGACTTCACCCACTGCATCAGCGATGCGCTGGAAGGGATTACCCACTCGCTGTGTACCCTCGAGTTCCATGACAACCGCCGCCTGTACGATTGGGTGCTGGATAACATCAGCATTCCCGTGCATCCGCGCCAGTATGAATTCTCGCGCCTGAATCTCGAATACACCGTGATGTCCAAGCGTAAGCTGAATCAGCTGGTGACTGAGAAGCACGTTGAAGGCTGGGATGACCCGCGTATGCCGACCATTTCCGGTCTGCGCCGCCGCGGCTACACCGCTGAGTCTATCCGCGAATTCTGCAAACGCATCGGCGTGACCAAGCAGGACAATACTATCGAGATGGCGTCGCTGGAATCCTGCATTCGTGAAGATCTGAACGAAAACGCCCCGCGCGCGATGGCGGTTATCGACCCGGTTAAGCTGGTTATCGAAAACTATCCGCAGGGCGAAAGCGAAATGGTGGCCATGCCGAACCATCCGAACAAGCCGGAGATGGGCAGCCGTGAGGTGCCGTTCAGTGGCGAAATCTGGATCGATCGCGCCGACTTCCGTGAGGAAGCGAACAAGCAGTACAAGCGTCTGGTGCTGGGTAAAGAAGTTCGCCTGCGTAACGCCTACGTAATTAAAGCGGAGCGCGTGGAGAAAGATGCGGAAGGCAACATCACCACTATCTTCTGCACCTACGATGCCGATACCCTGAGCAAAGATCCGGCCGACGGTCGCAAGGTGAAGGGTGTGATTCACTGGGTGAGCGCGGCGCACGCGCTGCCGGTAGAAATCCGCCTCTACGATCGTCTATTTAGCGTACCGAACCCGGGCGCGGCGGAAGATTTCCTCGCGGTGATGAACCCGGAATCGCTGGTGATCAAACAGGGATTTGCCGAGCCGAGCCTGGCGCAGGCGCAGGCGGAAAAAGCCTACCAGTTCGAGCGTGAAGGTTATTTCTGCCTGGATAGCCGCTATGCCACCGCAAGCCATCTGGTGTTTAACCGCACCGTCGGCCTGCGTGATACCTGGACGAAAGTCGGCGCGTAGCTACTCGCCATCATTAAGAACGCCGCTTACTGCGGCGTTTTTTTTATTCAGAATCAGCGAATTAAATTACCATATTTTCGCGATGCGAATTAATCTTGTTTACAGATTGTAATAAGCGTTATTTTTAATCCTTCCTGTATATCACCTGAAATCAGCTAATCGCTTTCATTTCCATTTGTTTTCTCTGTTTTTGCAAGCACTTCCACGCTAAACGTGTGATGTCTAAGACTGAAACATAAAGACATAAATTATGTGCGCTTTGTCATAATCTTCATCTTTGCTCGGCAAAAGAGATTGATAATTCGCGTCACGAAAAATAGTCTATACCCAGTGGTTATGCGAATTTTTACCGCACCACTTTTTAAGCTGTCTTATTTTATTTTTTTGCGCGTTGCCTTTGGTAACCGCACTTTTAAAACGTCAAAGAGGATATGCATATGCGTACGTTTAGTGGCAAACGTAGTACGCTGGCGCTGGCTATTGCCGGTGTCACAGCCCTGTCTGGATTTGCAATGGTGCCGGATGCAAAAGCAGAAGGGTTCATTGATGATTCAACGTTAACCGGCGGCATCTATTACTGGCAGCGTGAACGCGACCGTAAAGATGTGACCGACGGTGATAAATATAAAACTAACCTGTCGCACTCCACCTGGAACGCCAACCTCGACTTCCAGTCCGGCTATGCCGCCGACATGTTCGGTATTGACGTTGCTGCCTTTACCGCCATCGAAATGGGCGAAAGCAGCGAGAGCGGTCACCCGAACGAAATCGCTTTCTCCTCGCGCAATAAAACCTACGATGAAGACTATTCCGGCGATAAGAGCGGGATCAGCCTGTATAAAGCAGCCGCAAAATTTAAATTTGGTCCGACCTGGGCGCGCGCGGGCTATATTCAGCCAACCGGCCAGACGCTGCTGGCGCCGCACTGGAGCTTTATGCCGGGGACCTATCAGGGGGCTGAAGCCGGTGCGAACTTTGACTACGGCGATGCGGGCGCGCTGAGTTTCTCCTATATGTGGACGAACGAATATAAAGCGCCGTGGCACATTGAGATGGATGAGTTCTACCAGAACGACAAGAAAACCAAGGTGGATTACCTTCACTCTCTCGGCGCCAAATATGATTTTAAAAACGATCTTGTGCTGGAAGCGGCGTTTGGTCAGGCACAGGGTTACATCGACCAGTATTTTGCCAAGGCCAGCTATAAGTTTGATGTTGCAGGCACGCCGTTAACCACCAGCTATCAGTTCTACGGCACCCGCGATAAAGTCAGCAACGGCGGGGTTAACGACATCTATGACGGCACCGCGTGGCTGCAGGCATTGACCTTTGGTTATAAGGTTGCCGACGTTCTGGACCTGCGTCTGGAAGGAACCTGGGTTAAAGCTGATGGTCAGCAGGGCTACTTCCTGCAGCGTATGACGCCAACTTACGCATCGTCTAACGGGCGACTGGATATCTGGTGGGATAACCGTTCGGACTTCAACGCCAACGGTGAAAAAGCGGTGTTCTTCGGCGCGATGTATGACATGAAGAACTTTAACATGCCGGGCTTTGCCTTTGGCGCATCCTACGTTTATGCCTGGGATGCAAAGCCGGGGAGAATGTCCTCGCCTGATGCGTACTACAATCCGGATAAACGCCTGGAAGAGTCCGCCTATAGCCTGGATGCCATGTACACCGTTCAGGAAGGACGCGCGAAGGGCACGCTGTTCAAACTCCACTTTACGCAATACGACAACCACTCCGATATCCCAAGCTGGAGCGGCGGATACGGCAACATCTTCCAGGATGAGCGCGACGTGAAGTTCATGGTTATCGCTCCGTTCACCATTTTCTGATGCCACTGCGGCGGGAAAAACCCGCCGCAATTTCCCGAGGTTCATGATGAAAAAGCTAATACTTGTCGCCTTTATGGCAGCAGGTCTGGTTGCCTGTTCCCAGTCGCCAGCGCCTAAGGAAGACTCAAAGTTAAAAGATGCCTACAGCGCCTGCATTAATACCGCAGAGGGCAATCCGGATAAAGTGGAAGCCTGTCAGAGCGTATTGAACGTGCTGAAGCAGGAGAAACAGCATCAGCAGTTCGCGACCCAGGAAAGCGTGCGGGTGCTGGATTATCAGCAGTGCATCCAGGCGCGGAAAACCGGTAACGATCAGGCTGTAGAGGCGCGCTGCGACCAGATCTGGAAAGAGATCCGTAGTAACAATACGCCGCGTTAAGCCTGACCGAGGCGGGCAACGGGCGGAGCGTAAACTCCGCCCGTTGCTATTTTAGCGTGGTATTTCTGCCGGCTGGTAGCCGCGGCTCAGGCGTACGAAGAGCATCGCGGTAGCGGCCAGGCCGCATAGCGCGGCGCACATCAGCCACCAGCCCGGCGAACTTTTATCGCCCGTTATCTCTACCAGCGCGGTGGAAATTGCCGGCGTCAGGCCACCAAAGATCGCGGTGGCGAGGCTAAAGGCCAGTGAAAAGCCGACGGTACGGACGTAGACCGGCATCACTTCCGTCAGGGCGGCCACCATCGCGCCGTTATACATACCAAAGAAGAATGAGAACCAGAGCAGGACCAGCGTCATGCGGGTGAAATCCGGCGCGGCGGTGAGCCAGTTCATTACCGGCCAGGTCGTGAGCAGCGCCAGCAGGGTAATGCCCATCAGCACCGGTCGACGGCCTATTTTGTCAGAAATTGCCCCGCCGATCGGTAACCAGATAAAGTTAGAGATGCCGACCAGCATGGTCACCAGCAGACTGTCGCGGGCGCTCAGGTGCAGCACGGCTCTCCCGTAGGTTGGGGTATAGACGGTAATAAAGTAAAAAGTGGTCGTGGTCATCGCCACCAGCAAGGTCCCCGCCGTGATGATGCGCCAGTTTTTGACAATTGTGCTCAGAATCTCTCGCGTATCAGGACGATGTTTACGCTGCAGGAAGGCTTCGGTTTCTTGTAACGAACGTCGCAGCACAAAAATCAGCGGAATGATCAGACAGCCGATAAAGAAGGGAATGCGCCATCCCCATTCGGCGATCTCATCGTGGCCAAGCGTTTCGTTCAGCGCGTAGCCAATCAGCGCCGCGACGACGATAGCCACCTGCTGGCTGGCGGATTGCCAGCTGGTGTAGAACCCCTTGTTCCCCGGCGTGGCGATTTCCGATAAATAGACCGATACGCCGCCGAGTTCGACGCCCGCCGAGAAACCCTGCAACAGCCGCCCGACAACCACCAGAATGGGGGCGAGAATGCCGATGGTTTGATAGCCGGGAACCAGCGCTATCAGAAGCGTCCCGCAGCCCATAATCGCCAGCGTCACCATCAGTCCTTTACGCCGTCCGATCCTGTCAATATAGGCCCCCAGCACTATCGCGCCGATGGGGCGCATCAGAAAGCCCGAACCAAACACGGCGAAGGTAAGCATTAACGCCGCAAACTCGCTCTCCGCCGGAAAGAACGTTCTGGCGATGTAGGTGGCGTAAAAACCAAACAGAAAAAAGTCGAACTGTTCGAGAAAATTACCGCTGGTCACACGGAGGATGGCGCCAAAGGTACCGGCGCGCGATGAGGGGTGCGTCATAGGGTTTGCTCTCCATTGTCTTTATCTTGTTTTTATAGAGGTAAGAGGGGGCTAGTCGCCTGCGACTGCCGCCTGTTTTCCGCGCCGTTTCTCAATCGCCCACTTGAGTAACGCCGCACAGCGATAAAATCCGTGGGCAAATTTTCCGTAAGGAAGGGTTAAAAACAGCGCCATCACCACGCCGAGATGAATGGCAAGCAGAATGCCCATCCACGAGGTGTCCCGTCCCGCCAGCAGGGTGAGACCGGTGAAGCTGGTCAGCAGCAGCAGCAGGATAAAGGCGCGATCCATCGGTTTTTGCCGCGGGTCGCCGTGCAGCGGTGAGCGGCGCAGGTTCAGCCATAGCAAACCCGCCGGGCCCACCAGCAGGC
>OLJP01000129.1_pt1 | contig 10199 bp, 8 predicted proteins | sample 1601511 | NCBI WGS metagenome assembly OLJP01 (sample SAMN04436829, study PRJEB24849) | human gut metagenome | biome: human gut; feature: NICU; material: stool | host: Homo sapiens | place: USA: Saint Louis, MO | collected 2011-07-21 | reverse complement strand
TAATTTAATTATGATTTTACCTAATTTGTAGTTATCCGTAAAAACTCTTAATGGTAGCATTCTTGATGTGTTGCGTTGTGTTTACAAGCCTGTTTTTTCAGGGGTTATTATGTTTATTTCAATAAAGGTTCTGTCTTGCTTTTCTTTACATTTTTCCAATGTGAGTTTTTTACTTATCAAAATAGGTTTTGGTTTTCTTGTCTATACGTCACTTATTCTTTTTTTGGATAGAAAGTTAGTGAAGATGATATTTAAAATGTAACAATTACTAGTTGGCAGCATCACCCTGCCAACCTGTTAATGACTATTTGAATCTAAAGTCATTCAATCCTTGTCACTCTGGGTAACCTTGGCGGCAGCGAAAATGTGGAATCAGCAAGCAGCTATCATTACCCGCTTGAAGATAGAAGAGCGTCTTTTATGAAAATAAGTATTTTTATCAAAAAAAATACTTATTTACCATAACGTCTTCTTGCGCGCACCGCCCGAACACCACTCGCCACAAAAACCCGCCGGAACGTCCAAAAGTACGGGTTTTGCTGCCCGCAAACGGGCTGTTCTGGTGTTGCTAGTTTGTTATCAGAATCGCAGATCCGGCTTCAGCCGGTTTGCCGGCTGAAAGCGCTATTTCTTCCAGAATTGCCATGATTTTTTCCCCACGGGAGGCGTCACTGGCTCCCGTGTTGTCGGCAGCTTTGATTCGATAAGCAGCATCGCCTGTTTCAGGCTGTCTATGTGTGACTGTTGAGCTGTAACAAGTTGTCTCAGGTGTTCAATTTCATGTTCTAGTTGCTTTGTTTTACTGGTTTCACCTGTTCTATTAGGTGTTACATGCTGTTCATCTGTTACATTGTCGATCTGTTCATGGTGAACAGCTTTGAATGCACCAAAAACTCGTAAAAGCTCTGATGTATCTATCTTTTTTACACCGTTTTCATCTGTGCATATGGACAGTTTTCCCTTTGATATGTAACGGTGAACAGTTGTTCTACTTTTGTTTGTTAGTCTTGATGCTTCACTGATAGATACAAGAGCCATAAGAACCTCAGATCCTTCCGTATTTAGCCAGTATGTTCTCTAGTGTGGTTCGTTGTTTTTGCGTGAGCCATGAGAACGAACCATTGAGATCATACTTACTTTGCATGTCACTCAAAAATTTTGCCTCAAAACTGGTGAGCTGAATTTTTGCAGTTAAAGCATCGTGTAGTGTTTTTCTTAGTCCGTTATGTAGGTGGGAATCTGATGTAATGGTTGTTGGTATTTTGTCACCATTCATTTTTATCTGGTTGTTCTCAAGTTCGGTTACGAGATCCATTTGTCTATCTAGTTCAACTTGGAAAATCAACGTATCAGTCGGGCGGCCTCGCTTATCAACCACCAATTTCATATTGCTGTAAGTGTTTAAATCTTTACTTATTGGTTTCAAAACCCATTGGTTAAGCCTTTTAAACTCATGGTAGTTATTTTCAAGCATTAACATGAACTTAAATTCATCAAGGCTAATCTCTATATTTGCCTTGTGAGTTTTCTTTTGTGTTAGTTCTTTTAATAACCACTCATAAATCCTCATAGAGTATTTGTTTTCAAAAGACTTAACATGTTCCAGATTATATTTTATGAATTTTTTTAACTGGAAAAGATAAGGCAATATCTCTTCACTAAAAACTAATTCTAATTTTTCGCTTGAGAACTTGGCATAGTTTGTCCACTGGAAAATCTCAAAGCCTTTAACCAAAGGATTCCTGATTTCCACAGTTCTCGTCATCAGCTCTCTGGTTGCTTTAGCTAATACACCATAAGCATTTTCCCTACTGATGTTCATCATCTGAGCGTATTGGTTATAAGTGAACGATACCGTCCGTTCTTTCCTTGTAGGGTTTTCAATCGTGGGGTTGAGTAGTGCCACACAGCATAAAATTAGCTTGGTTTCATGCTCCGTTAAGTCATAGCGACTAATCGCTAGTTCATTTGCTTTGAAAACAACTAATTCAGACATACATCTCAATTGGTCTAGGTGATTTTAATCACTATACCAATTGAGATGGGCTAGTCAATGATAATTACTAGTCCTTTTCCTTTGAGTTGTGGGTATCTGTAAATTCTGCTAGACCTTTGCTGGAAAACTTGTAAATTCTGCTAGACCCTCTGTAAATTCCGCTAGACCTTTGTGTGTTTTTTTTGTTTATATTCAAGTGGTTATAATTTATAGAATAAAGAAAGAATAAAAAAAGATAAAAAGAATAGATCCCAGCCCTGTGTATAACTCACTACTTTAGTCAGTTCCGCAGTATTACAAAAGGATGTCGCAAACGCTGTTTGCTCCTCTACAAAACAGACCTTAAAACCCTAAAGGCTTAAGTAGCACCCTCGCAAGCTCGGGCAAATCGCTGAATATTCCTTTTGTCTCCGACCATCAGGCACCTGAGTCGCTGTCTTTTTCGTGACATTCAGTTCGCTGCGCTCACGGCTCTGGCAGTGAATGGGGGTAAATGGCACTACAGGCGCCTTTTATGGATTCATGCAAGGAAACTACCCATAATACAAGAAAAGCCCGTCATGGGCTTCTCAGGGCGTTTTATGGCGGGTCTGCTATGTGGTGCTATCTGACTTTTTGCTGTTCAGCAGTTCCTGCCCTCTGATTTTCCAGTCTGACCACTTCGGATTATCCCGTGACAGGTCATTCAGACTGGCTAATGCACCCAGTAAGGCAGCGGTATCATCAACAGGCTTACCCGTCTTACTGTCAACCAGACCCGCCAGGATAAGCAATCCGGCAGACTGGTACAGAGCATGGTCACGGGCTTTACGGGCGGCTCTGGCTTCGGCTCGCTTTTCTGCCTGTATCAGGTTCATGACTTTCGCTCTGGCTTCCTGCGCTTTCTCTGCTGCCTGTTCAGCCTTCATCAGCAGGGACAGCGTTTTGATATCCTGTGCTGTTTTATCTGCTTTATCCGTCAGTATCAGCATAAGTTTCTGTTGCTCATTCGGCGACTTTAAGCCGCGAATATACTGCACTCTTTCTGCTGCCCATTGTTCCTGTTTTTCGCTTTTACTCATGCCCGTTTACCCTCTGAGTTTTAACGGGGGAATTATGCTCATTGATGGCAGTGGAGGTCAAATTCAACTACAATCTCTGATAACTCTTTTATTTATCAGAGCGCACTTAGACGTTTCTTCACTTCGTTCAGAAACGGTGCGCGCCTTCAGCGGGATAAAAACACGATGGCCTCCTATCACCTCAGCGTAAAAACCGGCGGGAAAGGCAGTGCCTCTCCCCATGCCGATTATATTTCGCGTGAGGGAAAGTATGCCCGTGAAAAAGACTCCGACCTTGAGCACAAGGAGTCCGGCAATATGCCTGCCTGGGCAGCGCATAAACCGACGGAGTTCTGGAAAGCCGCTGACACGTTTGAACGTGCCAACGGCTGTACCTACCGTGAAATCGAGATTGCCCTGCCGCGTGAGCTGAAACCCGAACAACGCCTTGAACTGGTCCGCGATTTTGTCCGGCAGGAAATCGGCGACCGTCATGCGTATCAGTTCGCCATTCATAATCCGAAAGCGGCGATAGCCGGCGGCGAGCAGCCGCACGCGCATATCATGTTCTCTGAGCGGATGAATGACGGTATCGACCGTGACCCGCAGCAGTATTTTAAGCGAGCTAACAGCAAAGCCCCTGAGCGCGGCGGTGCGAAAAAGGCACGTTTCGGGGAAACGCCGACAGAACGCAAAGAGCACCTCGTCGCCCAGCGGGAACGCTGGGCTGACCTACAGAATAAGCACCTTGAACGGTATCAGCATACCGACCGCGTTGATGCACGCTCACTCAAAGCTCAGGGCATTGAGCGTGAGCCTGAGCGGCATCTTGGCGCGGGACAGGTTCAGCGGTTCGATACTGCGCAGTTACAGGCCATCCTTGAGCGCAGGGACGCTGAAAGGCAGGCGGAGCAGTCTCGTGATGAACGTGACAGTGTGATTGACGTGACCACCTCGCTACGGGAAGCCATCAGCGAGCGGGATAACCTGACGATAAAACAAGAGCAGAAGCCTGAACCTGCGCAGGAAGACACTTCCGGCAGGGTTTTCGATTTTGAGAAAGAGCCGGAGAAGCTGAACGCACTGGTCAGTGATGCGCTGAAGGACGTACAGGACGAAATCGACCTTCAGTCCCTTGTGAACGAGACAATGGCGGAGTTTCAGGGGATACATCAGGAAATGGAGCGACTGGCAGAAAAACAGCGTCAGCAGGAGAAAGAACAGCAGAGACTCGCCGAACAGACACGACAGAAGCCGGATAAAGGCTGGTCATTTTCACGATAGACAGGATTTTTCATGAGCGACGAAATTAAACAAATCGCTGCCCTCATCGGGCATCATCAGGCGCTGGAAAAGCGTGTTACCTCTCTGACTGAGCAGTTTCAGGACGCCTCAGCACAATTACAGCAGCAGAGTGACACGCTGAGCAGGCTCATTCGTGAGCTGGACAGCGCGTCCGGTAATATGACTGAAACCGTCAGGCAATCTGTTCATGCCGCGCTCATTCAGGTTGAGAAAGAGCTGAAACAAGCCGGATTAGCACAGCAGAAACCGGCGACAGAAGCGCTTAATCAGGCTACCGATACGGCGAAGGCGATGATCCATGAAATGCGACGCGAGATGTCGCGCTATACGTGGAAATCCGCGATTTATCTCGTGCTGACGATATTTTTCGTCATGGCTGCCTGCGTGACGGCATTTACGTGGTTTATGAATGACGGGTACAGCCAGATTGCTGAAATGCAACGGATGGAAGCGGTCTGGCAGAAGAAAGCCCCGCTGGCTGATATATCGCGTTGTGACGGAAAGCCCTGCGTTAAGGTGGACACCCGAGCTACGTATGGTGATAAAGAGAATACCTGGATGATTATCAAAAAATAACATAACGGCGCACATTGCGCCGTTATTGTTGTCGTGAATTAGGGGGTCAGTTTGGATATAGAGAATTATTGTACGGTAAGCCTGTTTTTTGAACAGACTTACCTATAGCAATAGGGTGTACTCCCGCGCTATACGGCATTTTCAGAGGTTTGACCTTAATCGGATAACCTAAATGCGATACTGCAAGAGCGACAACTTAAAAGCGATAGCCACTGACGCAAAATCAACCCCTTACGAACCAAGATTGGTTAAATAATGCGCTTAACGTACAAAAATTTCCGATCTCCAAACTGACCCCTACAATAATTCTCTATATCCAAACTGACCCCTGGAACATGCCTAAGCTCGCTGAATCATTCCTCGAACACTGGCAAGACCGCTGGAATCGGGGGAGAGACTACCGTTCCAGCTACTGAATACTGACCGCCAAAAGGCGGTTTTTTTGTTCAAAGAAACTGATCTCAGTATCGCGCCCGGGGCAGCTGGCCAACGTCGCCGGCATCGCGCCGGCAAAAATCGAAAAACAGAAATATCAGCAAGATAGCTTAAACAGGTGTCGGGAAATTTCGTTGAGATATTTTGAAGGAATCACAGTGTAAGCAGGCGCTTTTTCAGGGAGGCGCGTTCTTGCGGGTTGCGTCCCTTGTGATTGGCGATGCGATCCGCCGTGGCGGCCTGGCGCTTGACGGGCCAGTAGGAGCGGCCATCCTTGCCCATCGACCAGACGCTGCTGGCCTGGTTTTCCAGCAGGGGCAGATGGGCGCTCAGGGCTTCGGGCGACGCGCTGGTCAGCGCCGTGCGCTCACGGGTGCGCCAGCGCTGATGCCAGAGCTTCTTGTCCTCGCGCTCGCTGCCGCAGGTCGTGTGCCCGACGATGGGTGTTTTGCGGCGGCTGCGGCTCATAACGTAGTGGTCTCCAAGAACATTCAGGACTGATCCCAGGCGTCGATGGTCAAGACCTGATCGGCAGGACAGGCGGCTACGCGGTCGGGAACTGGATGGTGTTCAGTCTCATGCCGACCCCATTCGATTGATCGCGTCGCTTGCGGCACGCTGCGACGCAAGGAGGTTTGCGACCTGGTTTAGCAGCCGTGTCCGCTGCATGTCTGTTACCTATCTCCCCGACCGCTCATTGGACCAACTCCAGAGATTGGGCTCTATCGCTCAGCCAATACGAAACCGGCATTGGCTGATGCCACAACCGAGACTAACACAAATGGCTCGGTACCTGTATTTCGCGCCCCGTGCACTTGGCCCGGTCTTGCCACGGCTATCTCACCTTCCCTGAGGGCACGAACAATCCCATTGCCCTGAAAGTAATCAGCCATTCCCGACAAAACAGTCCACGTGTCTTGGCCGTGAGGATGAATGTGAGCCGCAATTTCCTGCCCGGGATGGACATGCCAAACCACGATAATTGAGTCTCGGGTTTCAAGCACAACGGAACGAATAGGCTCGCCTTCGGACGGCTGAACATACTCGGCTACAGAAAATATTCTCGATTCAACAGTCATCGGAGATCCCTCTTTCACAGTTGTCGTTACGGTCTTCATCGTCGGCATCCTGACGCACGGCGGGCAATTGCTGGAGCAACGCCGGCAGCCATTCCTGTACCGTCTCCCACACCACATCGAGGTTGATGTCGAAATAGCCGTGAGCCATGCGATTACGCATATTGCGCATGCTGCGCCACGGCACGTCGGCATGCGCCTGGGTGAACTCGACGTAGCCATCCATCACCTTTGTGGCCGCCTCGCCGATGACGATCAGGCTCATGATGACGGCCTGCTGGGTGCGCTTGTCGGCCAAGAAGTCGTCCTTGGCCATCCCTTCCACGAAGCTGCGCGCATCGGTTGCGGCCTGCTGAATGTGGTCGAGGTAATCGGGCAGGCGGTTCTCGCTCATATCGGTTGCGCCTCCGCGAGCACCTTGGCCCGGAACTTCGGCGGCAGGTCGCCGGGAGTCAGCAGATCGACGTCAACGCCGAGCAGCGATTTCAGTTCTTCTTCCAAATCGCCCAAGTCCAACAACGTGGCACCGGGCAGCGCATCGACCAACAGGTCGAGGTCGCTGCCATCCCGGTCGGTGCCATGCAGCACCGAGCCGAAGACGCGCGGGTTCGCGGCGCGAAAGCGGCCTACCGCTTCACGCACTGCGCTTCGCTTCATGTCAAGCACAACAGACGGTCGCATGCGCATCCTTTCTTATCGAAACTCGTTGAGATGATATGCAATCAAGAATAGAATTTCAAGAAGAAGGAAACCGCATGCCCCGCCGTTCGATCCTCTCCGCCGCCGAGCGCGAAAGCCTGCTGGCGTTGCCGGACACCAAGGATGAGTTGATCCGTCACTACACGTTCAGCGAAAGCGACCTCTCCATCATCCGGCAGCGGCGCGGCCCGGCCAATCGGCTGGGCTTCGCGGTGCAGCTCTGCTACCTGCGCTTTCCCGGCGTCATCCTTGGCGCTGATGAGCCACCGTTCCCGCCATTGCTGAGACTGGTCGCCAACCAGCTCAAGGTCGGCATCGAAAGCTGGGACGAGTACGGGCAGCGTGAGCAGACCCGACGCGAGCACCTGGTCGAGCTGCAAACGGTGTTCGGCTTCCAGCCGTTCACGATTGGCCACTACCGGCAGGCTGTCCAGTTGCTGACCGAGCTGGCCATGCAAACCGACAAGGGCATCGTGCTGGCCAGAGCCTTGATCGAGCACCTGCGGCGGCAGTCGGTCATTGTGCCCGCCCTCAACGCCGTCGAGCGGGCGAGCGCCGAAGCGATTACCCGCGCCAACCGGCGTCTCTACGACGCCTTGGCTGAGCCGCTGACGGACGTGCATCGCCGTCGCCTCGACGATCTGCTCAAGCGCCGCGACAACGGCAAGACGACGTGGCTGGCCTGGCTGCGGCAATCCCCGGTCAAACCGAACTCGCGGCACATGCTGGAACACATCGAACGCCTCAAGGCGTGGCAGGCGCTCGACCTGCCCTCCGGCATCGAGCGGCTGGTTCACCAGAACCGGCTGCTCAAGATCGCCCGCGAGGGCGGCCAGATGACGCCCGCCGACCTGGCGAAGTTCGAGCCGCAGCGGCGTTACGCGACCCTGGTGGCGCTCGCCATCGAGGGCATGGCCACCGTCACCGACGAAATCATCGACCTGCATGACCGCATCCTGGGCAAGCTGTTCAATGCCGCCAAGAACAAGCATCAGCAGCAGTTCCAGGCATCCGGCAAGGCGATCAATGCCAAGGTGCGGCTGTTCGGGCGCATCGGCCAGGCGCTGATCGAGGCCAAGCAAGCGGGCCGCGATCCGTTCGCCGCCATCGAGGCCGTCATGTCCTGGGATGCTTTCGCCGAGAGCGTCACCGAAGCGCAGCGGCTCGCGCAACCCGAGGACTTCGATTTCCTGCACCGCATCGGCGAGAGCTACGCCACGCTGCGCCGCTACGCGCCGGAATTTCTCGACGTGCTCAAGTTGCGGGCCGCGCCCGCCGCCAAGGACGTACTCGACGCCATCGAGGTGCTGCGCAGCATGAACAGCGACAACGCCCGCAAGGTGCCCACCGACGCGCCGACCGAGTTCATCAAGCCGCGCTGGCAGAAGCTGGTGATGACCGACACCGGCATCGACCGGCGCTACTACGAACTGTGCGCGCTGTCGGAGCTGAAGAACGCGCTGCGCTCCGGCGACATCTGGGTGCAAGGCTCGCGCCAGTTCAAGGACTTCGAGGACTACCTGGTGCCGCCCGCGAAATTCGCCAGCCTCAAGCAGGCCAGCGAATTGCCGCTGGCCGTGGCCACCGATTGCGACCAGTACCTGCATGACCGGCTGACGCTGCTGGAAACGCAGCTCGCCACCGTCAACCGCATGGCGCTGGCCAACGAGCTGCCGGACGCCATCATCACGGAGTCGGGCCTGAAGATCACGCCGCTCGATGCGGCGGTGCCCGATACCGCACAGGCCCTGATCGACCAGACGGCGATGATCCTACCGCACGTCAAGATCACCGAATTGCTGCTGGAGGTAGACGAATGGACGGGCTTCACCCGGCACTTCGCCCACCTGAAGTCAGGCGACCTGGCCAAGGACAAAAACCTGTTGCTGACCACGATCCTCGCCGACGCGATCAACCTGGGCCTGACCAAGATGGCGGAATCGTGCCCCGGCACGACCTACGCCAAGCTGGCCTGGCTGCAAGCCTGGCACATCCGCGACGAAACCTACGGGGCGGCACTGGCCGAGCTGGTCAACGCGCAGTTCCGACATCCCTTCGCCGAGCATTGGGGCGACGGCACCACGTCATCGTCGGACGGCCAGAACTTCCGCACCGGCAGCAAGGCCGAGAGCACCGGCCACATCAATCCGAAATACGGCAGCAGCCCAGGGCGGACGTTCTACACCCATATCTCCGACCAGTACGCGCCGTTCCACACCAAGGTCGTGAACGTCGGCGTGCGCGACTCGACCTACGTGCTCGACGGCCTGCTGTATCACGAATCCGACCTGCGGATCGAGGAGCACTACACCGACACGGCAGGGTTCACGGACCACGTCTTCGCGTTGATGCACCTGCTGGGCTTCCGCTTCGCCCCGCGCATTCGTGACCTGGGCGACACCAAGCTCTACATCCCGAAGGGCGATGCCACCTACGAGGCGTTGAAACCGATGATCGGCGGCACGCTCAACATCAAGCACGTCCGCGCCCATTGGGATGAAATCCTGCGGATGGCCACCTCGATCAAGCAGGGCACGGCGACGGCCTCGCTGATGCTCAGGAAGCTTGGCAGCTACCCGCGCCAGAACGGCCTGGCCGTCGCCCTGCGTGAGCTGGGACGCATCGAGCGCACACTGTTCATCCTGGACTGGCTGCAAAGCGTCGAGCTGCGCCGCCGCGTGCATGCCGGGCTGAACAAAGGCGAGGCGCGCAACGCGCTGGCCCGCGCCGTGTTCTTCAACCGCCTGGGGGAAATCCGCGACCGCAGCTTCGAGCAGCAGCGCTACCGGGCCAGCGGCCTCAACCTGGTGACGGCGGCCATCGTGCTATGGAACACGGTCTATCTGGAGCGGGCCGCGAACGCCTTGCGTGGCCACGGTCAAGCCGTCGATGACGGCCTGTTGCAGTACCTGTCGCCGCTCGGCTGGGAGCACATCAACCTGACCGGCGATTACCTCTGGCGCAGCAGCGCCAAGATCGGCGCGGGCAAGTTCAGGCCGCTACGGCCGCTGCAACCGGCTTAGCGTGCTTTATTTAATGAGATGGTCACTCCCTCCTTCCCGGTACTATGCT
>OLJP01000127.1_pt1 | contig 10231 bp, 6 predicted proteins | sample 1601511 | NCBI WGS metagenome assembly OLJP01 (sample SAMN04436829, study PRJEB24849) | human gut metagenome | biome: human gut; feature: NICU; material: stool | host: Homo sapiens | place: USA: Saint Louis, MO | collected 2011-07-21 | reverse complement strand
AGATTTCCAAAAACAAAACTGTAATATTGCAATCTTCTTTTTTGCACACTATTATCGCCCGATAACACTCCATTTTTATAAATGGAATGAAACCTTGAACATATCCTTATTTACACGCATAGCGCCTGTGGCTGTCATTTTATTAGTCGGCTGTAATTCAATACAGTCCAGGCAATCCGCCAGATTAATGAAACCATTATCTGATACGACATTAAGCCAACAACAAACGGAACAGCAGAGAGTCGCCGATGAGCAAGCGCGTCTGGACTCCTGCCGCAAGGCTCTTGAATCTCTGAAAGAAGTGAATCCAAAGCAGGCAGACAAACTCGGTAATGAGTTCACCGCCCTCCTGAGTGCTGCAACCCAATATAATTCTGTTCGCAGTAAAGTGGCTGAACCGACAAAACAGGGGATCGATTCGATGTACCAGTTCAAATCAATCAAGCTATGCGCTGATATTGAAAAGGCACTGATAGATAGTCTTGTTAAACGTGGTGAAAATGTTCAGCTATGAACGGAAAAATAGCTAAAAACTTCAATTCGGTATCGCTGGCAGCAGTGTTTGTGCTGGCGCTATCGCCGAACGCCTATGCGGAAAAAGATGCGCTGATAAGCGTCACAGCGAGGTCAAGCAGTGACGCTTCAGGCCCTGCATTTTTATATTACGCTAAAGCGCAGCAGGCGCAAGAAAGTCGCGAGCCAGTAAAGCCCGTTGAGGAAAAAAACAATAATACAAAAACCACCAATAAAAAAAGCGTTCAGAATACTAATGATATTTCCCGTCAGGCTGCAATAATTTCTCAAAAAGATAAACTTATCCGCCAGCTTCGACAGCAGCTGGAAGCTAAACCCGCAACGATTAATGCCGCAGCAGATAGCCAAAAAGAGCTGACGGATAAAATTCAGCTGCTTGAGAAAAAATTAGCAACTGCTGTAGCCGAAAAACAACGATTAATAGAAAAAGAGCTAACGACCGCAGCTGAAATAAAACAGGAGGTGGGCCAACGTAATGCCTCCGAAGATAAAATTCTGCAGCAAGAAAAAAAGCTGGTATTAGTAGAATCCGCAAAACAAAAAGTTGAGCTGCAGCTGACTGAGGCAACCGCTGAAAAGCAGACGCTGATAAAGAAACTCGCCGCAGCGGAAGCGGAAAAGCAAGATACGGCCTCTAAGCTCACGGCTGCGGCAGCAGACAAACAAGCGCTCATGAGCAAGCTCGCTGCTGCTGAGTTATCTCAACAGCAAATGCTCGCAAAATTCACTGCGGCTGACGCCGTCAGGCAGACGCTACAAACGAAGCTAGAAGCGTCTGAAACAGATCATAAAGCCGTGATAGCGAAGCTCGCCGCCTATGAAACGGAACAAAAGGATTTAACGGCAAAACTGGCGGCTGCGGGGGTAGAAAAACAGGCGCTCACCGCTAAACTCGATTCCTTTATCATCAGCAAGCAGCAGTCATCCCTTCAGGGGGATGCCGCCGATAAAGACAAAGCCCTACTGCAGGCCAGCGCAGATGAAATTACCCGGCTAAAGACCATGCTTGCTAATGCCGAAGCTAAAAAACCAGCGGCTATCGACCTTGCCAAAGAGTCCCTGCAGCAGGCTTACGCTATCGGCGTATCGATGGGTGATGAAGTGCTACAGCTCTTATCCACCCGGGATTCCCAGGGTGTAAAAATGAGCAAAGATACCGTACTGCAGGGTATCCAGGATTCTTTTTCCGGAAATATCGCCCTTGATGAGAAAGCGCGCAATAAAGCTTTGTTCGATGTGTCTAAAGAAGTCTTTCAGAACCTGAAGAAGATCGAACAGCAAACGCTTAGCGAAGGAAAGAAATATCAGCAAAAGTTCGCGAAGCAAAAAGGGGTGGTATTGAAAGATGGCGTTTACAGCCGCATAGATTATGCCGGTAAGGGCAAGATTCTCGATAGCGATATCGTTACCGTCACCATCAAAGAAACGCTTATCGACGGAACAGTCATTAACGATATGGAAGCGGAGGGAAAAGTGTGGTCTCAATCCCTGAAATCTTATCCTCCCCTGTTCCTTGGCCCCATAAAACGGCTGGGAAATCACGGGGCTATTACGGTCGTGATCCCTCCCGAACTAGCCTACGGCAGCAAGGGCAAGCCGCCTAAAATCCCGCCGGGAGCGACCATGGTATATTCGCTCAGAATCGTTGACGCCACAGCAGCAGAACCGCAGGCTAAAAAACCCTGATCCTCGCGCCTTCCGCCGGGGGAGGCGTTCCCAATTTTCTTACCACGCCTCATTTGCTGAAATATCCGCCGTGCATCATCTTCTATAGTTGGCTATGATGTTGCGCTCATTTTAATGGGTGTAACAGATGTTAACAAAGGAGGATCTGCCCGTGGCCGATAGCAATCTGTGGCATGAAACGCTGCACGACCATTTTGGTCAGTATTTCAGCGTTGATAACGTTCTGTATCATGAGAAAACCGATCACCAGGATTTTATCATTTTCTAAAACGCGGCGTTTGGTCGCGTGATGGCGCTGGACGGGGTGGTACAAACCACCGAGCGTGATGAGTTTATCTACCATGAAATGATGACCCATGTTCCGCTAATGGCCCACGGTCAGGCGAAACATGTGTTAATTATCGGCGGCGGCGATGGCGCCATGCTGCGCGAAGTCTCTCGCCACGGTAATGTCGAAAGCATCACCATGGTAGAAATTGACGCTGGCGTGGTTTCGTTCTGTCGTCAATATCTGCCTAATCATAACGCTGGCGCGTACGACGACCCGCGTTTTACGTTGGTCATTGACGATGGCGTCAATTTTGTTAACCAAACGGCGCAAACGTTTGACGTCATTATCTCCGATTGCACCGATCCTATCGGTCCCGGCGAGAGCCTGTTCACTTCCGCATTTTATGAAGGCTGTAAACGCTGCCTCAATCCTGGTGGGATTTTCGTCGCTCAGAACGGCGTCAGCTTCCTGCAGCAGGATGAGGCCGTCGATAGCCATCGTAAACTCAGTCACTACTTTAGCGATGTGAGCTTCTATCAGGCGGCGATTCCAACCTATTACGGCGGCATCATGACCTTCGCATGGGCCACGGACAACGAAGCCCTTCGCCACCTTTCCAGCGAAATCATCCAGGCCCGCTTTCATAAATCGAACCTGAAGTGCCGTTATTACAATCCGGCAATTCACGCGGCGGCATTTGCTTTACCGCAATATTTACTGGATGCGCTATCCACTGTTAAGTAAGGGGGTGATCTAAATTGAAAAAATTGAAGCTGCACGGCTTTAACAATCTGACCAAAAGCCTGAGTTTTTGCATCTATGATATCTGCTACGCGAAAACGGCAGAGGAGCGCGATGGCTACATCGCCTATATTGACGAGCTCTATAACGCCAACCGCCTGACAGAAATTTTGTCCGAGACCTGTTCAATTATCGGCGCTAATATTCTCAACATTGCGCGTCAGGATTATGAGCCACAAGGGGCCAGCGTGACGATCCTGGTCAGCGAAGAGCCTATCGATCCGCAGCTTATCGATCAGACAGAACACCCGGGCCCGCTACCGGAAACCGTTGTGGCGCATCTCGATAAAAGCCATATCTGCGTTCATACCTATCCTGAAAGCCATCCTGAAGGCGGGCTGTGCACCTTCCGCGCCGATATTGAAGTCTCAACCTGCGGGGTCATTTCACCGCTGAAAGCCCTGAATTATCTGATTCACCAGCTAGAATCCGATATTGTCACCATTGATTATCGCGTTCGCGGTTTTACCCGTGATGTGAACGGCATGAAGCACTTCATCGATCATGAAATTAACTCCATTCAGAACTTCATGTCCGAGGATATTAAGTCTTTGTATGACATGGTGGACGTGAACGTTTACCAGGAGAATATTTTCCATACCAAGATGCTGCTTAAGGAATTCGACCTCAAGCACTACATGTTTCACACCAGGCCGGAAGATTTAACCGAAGAAGAGCGCAGGGTCATCACCGACCGGCTGTGGAAAGAGATGCGTGAAATTTACTACGCAAGAAATATACCGGCGGTGTAACGCCCGGCGGAGCACGGAGGCTCCGCCAGACTTAGCGCTGCTGCATAAACTCACGATAGGCGGCAACGACCTGTAAAAAATCTTCAATACCGCACAGCGAGAGGCTTTCTTCGTCGTAGTAGCTCATTCCTTCTTCTATCTCATCGCCAGAAAAATCCAGCTGATTGGCGCGGATCATCACTTCTTCCCCATCCAGCCATAATGTGTATTCATGACCGGCACGCTGCCAGGAACGTTCGCTACCTTTGACGGTGCGCGCGGCCTGCTCAACTTCATCAAGCAGGGTAAGGTTATCTTTAACCTCTTCGTTGAACCAGTGGCCAATAGCCTCATGATCCATCGACATTCGCACCTTGACCACTCCGGTAATATCGCGCAGAAATTCGTAATCCATAGTCTTTTCCTCTGCAAGGGCAGTGCGTCACCGCTGCACTGTACCCATAGCGTCATTATCGCAGCAGTAAGGGAGAAAAAAAGCGTCGCGGACGGAGGGATTGGAAATAAAAATGCCCGGTGATGCAATGTTCACCGGGCATTGAAGGGATTATATACAACGCTGACTTATTGCGTTATACCGCGGTCTGGAAAATCACCCCATCAGCCTTCTCAGTATACTGACCCAGCTGGTCGAAGTTCAGATAGCGGTAGGTATCCGCCGCAGTTTTATCCACCTGAGCAACGTAGGTCTGGTACTCTTCCGGCGTCGGCAGCTTACCAATAAGCGCGGCGACTGCCGCCAGCTCCGCAGAGGCCAGGAAGACGTTAGCGCCGGTACCCAAACGGTTCGGGAAGTTACGGGTTGAGGTAGAAACCACCGTCGCACCGTCAGCAACACGAGCCTGGTTACCCATGCACAGGGAGCAGCCAGGGATTTCAATACGCGCGCCGCTCTTACCAAACACGCTGTAGTAACCCTCTTCAGTCAGCTGCGCGGCATCCATGCGGGTTGGCGGCGCCACCCACAGACGGGTCGGCAGCTGGCCTTTGTGGTTGTCCAGCAGCTTACCAGCCGCGCGGAAGTGGCCGATGTTGGTCATGCAGGAACCGATAAACACTTCATCGATCTTCTCACCCTGCACGTCGGACAGCAGACGCGCATCGTCCGGATCGTTCGGCGCGCAGAGGATTGGCTCTTTGATATCGGCCAGATCGATATCGATCACCGCCGCATATTCTGCATCCGCATCGCCTTCCAGCAGCTGCGGATCCGCCAACCATTTTTCCATGCCCTGAACGCGACGTTCCAGCGTACGGCGGTCGCCGTAACCTTCCGCGATCATCCACTTCAGCAGGACGATGTTGGAGGTCAGATACTCAACGATCGGCTCTTTGTTCAGCTTGATCGTGCAGCCTGCAGCCGAGCGCTCTGCGGAGGCATCGGTCAATTCAAACGCCTGCTCAACTTTCAGATCCGGCAGACCTTCGATCTCCAGAATGCGGCCAGAGAAGATGTTTTTCTTACCTTTCTTCTCAACGGTCAGCAGGCCCTGTTTGATCGCATACAGCGGGATGGCGTGCACCAGATCGCGCAGGGTGATGCCTGGCTGCATTTTGCCTTTAAAGCGCACCAGCACCGACTCCGGCATATCCAGCGGCATGACGCCGGTCGCGGCGGCAAACGCCACCAGGCCAGAACCTGCCGGGAAAGAGATGCCAATAGGGAAACGGGTATGCGAATCACCACCGGTACCGACGGTATCCGGCAGCAGCATACGGTTCAGCCAGGAGTGGATAACACCATCGCCAGGACGCAGCGATACGCCGCCGCGGTTCATAATAAAGTCCGGTAGCGTGTGGTGCGTGGTGACGTCCACCGGCTTAGGATAAGCGGCGGTATGGCAGAAGGACTGCATCACGAGGTCGGAAGAGAAGCCCAGGCACGCCAGGTCTTTCAGCTCGTCACGGGTCATCGGACCGGTGGTGTCCTGAGAGCCTACGGAGGTCATCTTCGGTTCGCAATAAGCGCCCGGACGAACTCCGGCCACGCCGCAGGCGCGACCCACCATTTTCTGCGCCAGAGAGTATCCGCGGCTACTTTCCGCCACGTCTTTCGCCTGACGGAATACGTCGCTGTGCGGCAGGCCAAGCGCTTCACGCGCTTTGGTGGTCAGGCCACGACCGATGATTAGCGGGATACGGCCACCGGCGCGCACTTCGTCGATCAGTACGTCGGTTTTCAGCTCGAAGGTCGCGAGCAGTTCGCCGGTTTCGTGGTTACGTACTTCACCTTTAAAGGGATAAACGTCGATCACGTCGCCCATGTTCAGGTTGTTTACGTCCACTTCAATCGGCAGCGCGCCGGCATCTTCCATGGTATTAAAGAAGATAGGCGCAATTTTGCCGCCGAGAACCAGACCGCCGCCGCGTTTGTTAGGCACGTTCGGAATATCGTCGCCCATAAACCACAGCACCGAGTTGGTGGCGGATTTACGCGATGAACCGGTACCCACGACATCGCCGACGTACGCCAGCGGGAAACCTTTTTGCTGCAGTGCTTCAATTTGTTTAATCGGGCCGACGGCGCCAGGCTGATCCGGGTCGATGCCTTCACGGGCGTTTTTCAGCATTGCCAGCGCGTGCAGCGGAATGTCCGGGCGGGACCAGGCGTCAGGGGCCGGAGACAGGTCATCGGTGTTGGTTTCGCCGGTGACTTTAAAAACGGTCACGGTGATTTTGTCAGCCAACTGAGGACGGCTCAGGAACCACTCAGCATCAGCCCAGGATTGCATCACCTGTTTGGCATATTCATTGCCCGCTTTGGCTTTCTCTTCTACATCGTAGAAGTTGTCGAACATCAGCAAAGTGTGGGACAGCGCTTTCGCGGCAATCGGCGCCAGTTTTGCGTCGTCCAGCGCGTCAATCAGGGGATGAATGTTGTAACCGCCCTGCATGGTGCCCAGCAGTTCGACAGCTTTTTCACGGGTAACCAGTGGAGAAGTTGCTTCGCCTTTGGCGATCGCGGCAAGGAATCCGGCTTTAACATAGGCGGCTTCGTCGACGCCCGGCGGTACGCGGTTAATTAACAGGTCTAACAGGAATTCTTCTTCACCCGCTGGCGGGTTTTTCAGCAGTTCTACCAGCGCGGCCATTTGGGTTGCATCTAAGGGTTTCGGTACAATCCCCTCGGCGGCACGCTCAGCTACGTGCTTACGGTATTCTTCTAGCACGACGGTTCTCCTCGCTCTCATTGTAAAATGCGGTAGGCGATTCTCTTCACGCTCCTGTGAGACAGCAGTTTGTAGGGTAAATGCCCGATACCGCGTCGGCAGCATAGCAGGATTTTGGCGGGGTGTTAATCTGTTTACAAAAAAGCAACATTAAAAATTAGCTGAATCGTTAAGGGCAGAATATTGCAGGTTTTCTGTCAATTTAGCGGTATATAAAATTAATTCTGTTACACATAATTGTCCAAAAACCCAACTAAAATCAAAAACGCAAATTCGCGCTCTTTATACTCAGGCAATCCCCCGCTTTTCGACAATACTCTGTCAAAACGGGCCAATCTATGTGCCGGGAGTCCTTATGACGCTGCCTTTCAAACCCCATCTGCTCGCGCTGCTCTGTAGCGCCGGGCTATTAGCCGCCGCGGGTACGCTCTACGTCAAAAGCCGGGAGCCGCAAACGGTTCCCGAGCCCCCCGCCGTTGCGCAGACGGCGCCGGCAGCCACCGCCGCTCAGCCGGTTACCGCAACCTATACCCCCGCGCAGATAGACCAGTGGGTCGCGCCAATCGCGCGCTATCCGGACAATCTGTTGTCACAGGTGCTGATGGCTGCGACCTATCCGAGTAACGTCGTTCAGGCGGTGCAGTGGTCGCAGGATAATCCTGCAATGAAGGGGGATGCGGCGGTACAAGCGGTGGCAAGCCAGCCCTGGGATCCCAGCGTAAAATCGCTGGTCGCCTTCCCTTCCCTGCTCGCGTTAATGGGAGAAAATGCGCCGTGGGTAGAAAACCTGGGTAACGCATTTCTCGCCCAGCCGCAGGACGTCATGGATTCAGTGCAGCGCTTACGCGCCATCGCCCAGCAGACCGGAACGCTGAAATCCACGCCGCAGCAGAAAGTCATCACCGCCACAAACGCTGCGGTCCCGGCAACGTCGACGACCAGTACCTCCCGCAGCAGCAGCGCCGTGACATCCTCCGCCCCCGCCCAGGTGATTAAAATCGAATCCACCGATCCGAACGTGGTGTACGTGCCGGCCTATAACCCTTCTGTTGTTTACGGCGCCTGGCCTAACACGGCCTACCCGCCGGTCTACCTGCCGCCGCCCCCGGGTGAACAGTTCACCAATAGCTTCGTAAAAGGTTTTGGCTATAGCCTAGGCGTCGCCACCACCTACGCCCTGTTCAGCAGCATCGACTGGGATGATGACGATCACCATCATGACGATGACGATTACCACCATGATGATGATCATCACGGCGGCTACTCGCACAACGGCGATAATATCAATATCAACGTCAATAATTTCAACCATATTACCGGGCAGAATCTGCCGGGAAATCACGTTAACTGGCAACATAATCCGGCCTATCGCGGCAATATTCCGTACCCGAACAACAACATTGCGCAGCATTACCATCAGACCAATGTTCCCGGCGGGCTTAGCACTACCCAACATCAACCCGTCGATCGTAACGCGCAGCGTCAGGCAGCCATGACTCAGCTACAGCAGCATACCGGGCCTGCGGCTACGGCGGATAACTCGCTTGCTCGCGCGCCGTCCCGAGATGCCCAGCGCCAGGTCGCATCGCAGCAGCTGCATCAGGTAACCCAGCGCAATAACTATCGCGGCTATGACGCCACGCCGGCGGTGACACATAACGCCGTACAACAGCAGCATCGGGAAGCGGTAAAATCGCAAATTCAGCATCCAACAGCGCAGCAGCAACAGCGCCGTGAACAGGTCCGGGCCGCAACGCCCGAACAACGTCAGCAGAAGTTGAATAACCTGCACGCCAATGCCCTGAGCGGTAACGATATCCGTTCGCCTTCCTGGCAGTCGCAGCAGGAGCGTGGCCTGCAGAGCCGTCATATCTCAGGTTTAAGCAGCGAGCAGCGCAGCGCGGCCAGAGAACATCTTTCGGAACATCATGAACTGCGCCGCCGCTGAGGATAATCAGATGAAAAAATTATTAACAATGACTCTGCTGGCCCTGACCCTGGCACCCGCTATATCGTTGGCTCAACAGCAGTTTACCTCTCCGGAACTGGCCGCCAGCGCGCTGGTCGAGGCGATCGGCAAGCATGATGAATCAGCGCTCAACGGGCTGCTCGGCGATAGCTGGCAGCAGTTTTTACCGCCGGATGGCATTGCCCCTGACGCCGTCGATCGCTTTCAACGTGACTGGAAAGTGAGCCATCGTATCGTTCAGCAACAGGATAGCGCCTGGCTGGAGGTGGGTCAGGAAGCATGGCGGCTACCGATCCCCATAATTCAGGATAAGAGCGGCTGGCGTTTTGACATGGCCGCTGCTGAAGATGAGATCCTGACTCGCGCCATTGGCCGCAATGAGCTGTCAGCCATTCAGGCAATGCATGCTTACGTTGATGCCCAGCAAGATTTCTATCGGTTAAACCACACCTGGGCGCAGAAGATTATCAGCAGTGATGGCAAGAAAGATGGCCTCTACTGGCCAACCGCTCCCGGTGAAGCGCCCAGCCCGTTAGGACCGGCATTTAGTCCCATAGAACCCGGCGAGGGCTATCACGGCTACCGTTTCCGCATAATTAAAGACGGCGAGAATCAGGGGGTCGCCCTGCTGGCATGGCCGGTTGAATGGGGAAAAACCGGTATCATGAGCTTTATGGTTGACCAAAATGATGAGGTTTTTCAGGCTAATTTAGGTGATGAAACGCAGAGCAAGGCGCTGGCGATTTCTCAATTTTCGCCTGATTCCGGCTGGCAGGCCATCCATCAATAGTAAAATGCCCGGCGCGCGATGGCGCTGCCGGGCAATATCACTACATTGGCTTAGCCCTGATGGGGCATCAGAGACGGGTAGCCGGCAAAAGCCGGTTTAGTGCTGGTCAACGCCGCTTCATCAGCGCTGATGCTACCGGAGTTCGCCGCCCATACGCCTTCGCTGGTCTTCGTTATTTGCTGATGTTGCCTATTCAAATCCTGGCCCATAGCGGCAATATGGGTGCTTTCGGTACCGCCGCTGTTATCAGCCCAGGGAATC
>OLJP01000119.1_pt1 | contig 10389 bp, 8 predicted proteins | sample 1601511 | NCBI WGS metagenome assembly OLJP01 (sample SAMN04436829, study PRJEB24849) | human gut metagenome | biome: human gut; feature: NICU; material: stool | host: Homo sapiens | place: USA: Saint Louis, MO | collected 2011-07-21 | reverse complement strand
GTTAGGCCTGTGGCTGGTGCACGGCGGCTGGTTGAGCGAATGGATCGGTGGACAAGCGCGTGAACCTGAACGTTGGGCCAATGCCGTCACGCTCTGGCTGCGGATCCTGGCCATCGTATCAACATCGCAGCTGTGGATGCACTACGTGCCGGTTTCGCGGTTTATGCGCGCCCTGTTTGCCTCCCGCTTGCCGCCGGGTCTCGCCTATCTGTTTGCCGGCCCGTTGCTGGTTGTCGAGCAACTCAAACGTCAACTGGCGATTATTCATGAGGCCCAGCGCGCACGGGGCGTACCGCTGGATGAGGCCTGGTATCATCGTTTACGCGCGATGCCTGCATTGATTGTGCCGCTTACCCATAATGCGCTCAACGATTTAGCCGTACGCGGTGCGGCGCTGGATATGCGAGGATTTCGCCTGCATCGGACACGCACCACACTGTGGGCGCCGCCGGACAGCCCCTTACAGCGTTGGGCACGCTACGCCATGGTGGTGCTGATGATAGCCGAGACCGGAGTCTGGATATGGTTACATTAGAACAGTTTCGCTATCTTCCAACCCATGCCGCGCGCCCACCTGCCTGCTTCGATTTTCACTACGCCGAGCCCGGTATGGTGGCGATTTTTGGCGATAACGGCAGCGGAAAAAGTACGCTTGCGCAGTTGATGGCGGGCTGGTATCCGGATTTCCTCCCCGGAGAAACTGAAGGTAAAGGAACGTTACTCGGGAACCCTATCGGACAGTTGTCGCTCGTCGAACAGGCGAGCACCATCCAGTTGGTTCAACAATCCCCCTATCTCCAGCTTTCCGGCTGTACCTTCAGCGTCGAAGAAGAGGTCGCTTTTGGACCTGAAAATCTCTGCCTCAGCGAAGACGAGATTATGCGCCGTATTGATGAAGCGCTGACGCTGACAGCGTGCCAGGCGTTACGTCATCGCCACCCGGCGACGCTCTCCGGGGGAGAAACCCAGCGGGTAGTCATTGCCAGCGCGCTCGTCATGCAGCCCAGGATATTGATTCTGGATGAAGCGTTTAGCCGTTTGACAGCGCAGGCAAGCACCATGCTTCTTGAGCGCTTGCAGCACTGGGCGCAGGTGCAGCGTTCCTTGATTATCCTTTTTGAACGAACCCCCTCGCCTTTTCTTGCCTGGTGTCAGCAGGGATGGCGACTGCATGATGGAGCGATTTCCCCGCTATGCTGACGTTAAATCAGGTGACTTATCGCTGGCCCGGCGCGGCGGCAGACTGTTTGCAAAACATCTCGCTAAACCTCTGTGAAAACGAATGGCTGGCGCTCACCGGCGATAACGGCGCGGGGAAATCCACCCTGCTGCGGGTGATGGCCGGACTGCTACCCGCCACGTCCGGTACCGTCAATCTGCTGGATAAACCGATGGCGCATTATAAAAATCGCCATCGCGCCGGTATGCTCGGCGTATTGTTTCAGGAAGCTGAAAATCAAATCTTTCACAGCAGGGTGGCTGAAGAAATCGCCTTCGGGCTGCGGCTACAGAAACGGCCTGCCACAGAAGTTACTCAACGCACCGCGGCAGCGCTGCAGCTTTGCCAGTTAGAGGATGTCGCCGATGCGCATCCGCTGGATTTGCATACCGCCCAGCGCCGCATGGTTGCCGTCGCCTGTCTGGAAGCGATGGCGCCAGCAATTCTGCTGCTCGACGAACCCAGCCGCGATTTTGACCCGCACTGGCTGACGATATTTGAGGAGTGGCTTGCGGTTTGCCGCAAGAGGGGGACCAGCGTAGTGGCTATCAGCCATGACCCGGCTTTTATCCAGCGCCACTTTTCCCGCATGGTGCGCCTGGAAAAGGGCAGACTGCTGAGTATTTCCTGAAAAAGAAACGGGCCGCCTGAGCGACCCGTTTTTTTACGGTGACAATCAAATTCTTTCCCAGCGGCGGTGCTGCGCACCTGTCCGGGCCACCCGACCGTACTGGCCTGTAGCCCGGGCAAGGCGCCGCTTTACCGCGCCGCCCCCGGGAGCGGTGAAAGGACTACAGCAGTGCTTTCGCTTTGGCGACAACGTTATCCACGGTGAAGCCAAACTCTTCAAACAGCAGCTCCGCCGGCGCAGACTCACCGAAAGTGGTCATGCCAACGATCGCGCCGTTCAGGCCCACGTATTTGAACCAGTAGTCGGCGATACCCGCTTCGATAGCTACGCGCGCAGAGACGGCTTTCGGCAGCACGGCTTCACGGTAAGCGGCATCCTGCTTGTCGAACGCGTCGGTGGACGGCATGGAAACCACGCGCGCCTTCACGCCTTCGGCAGTCAATTTTTCGTAAGCGGCAACCGCCAGCTCAACTTCAGAGCCGGTGGCGATGAAGATCAGTTCCGGCTGACCGGCACAATCCTTCAGCACGTAGCCGCCGCGGGCAACGTTCGCCAGCTGCTCTTCAGTACGCTCCTGCTGCGCCAGGTTCTGACGGGACAGAATCAGCGCGGTCGGGCCGTCCTGACGCTCAACGCCATATTTCCACGCGATGGCGGATTCCACCTGGTCGCACGGACGCCATGTGGACATGTTCGGCGTGACGCGCAGGGAAGCCACCTGCTCTACCGGCTGGTGAGTCGGGCCGTCTTCGCCCAGACCGATGGAGTCGTGGGTGTAGACCATTACCTGACGCTGTTTCATCAGCGCGGCCATACGTACCGCGTTACGCGCATACTCGACGAACATCAGGAAGGTAGAGGTGTACGGCAGGAAACCGCCGTGCAGAGCGATACCGTGGGCTTTCGCGTTCATACCGTATTCGCGCACGCCGTAGTGGATGTAGTTACCGGGAGTGTCTTCGTTGATCGCTTTAGAACCGGACCACAGGGTCAGGTTACTTGGCGCCAGGTCAGCGGAACCGCCAAGGAACTCAGGCAGCAGCGGGCCGAAGGCTTCAATGGCGTTCTGAGATGCTTTACGGCTGGCGATTTTCGCCGGGTTAGCCTGCAGCTTCGCGATGAACTCGTTCGCTTTCGCATCGAAGTCAGCCGGCATGTCGCCTTTCATACGACGAGTAAACTCGGCGGCTTCCTGCGGGAAGGCTTTGGCGTAGGCGGCAAATTTCTCGTTCCACGCGGACTCTTTCGCCTGGCCGGCTTCTTTGGCATCCCACTGGGCATAGATTTCAGACGGGATTTCAAATGCCGGGTGTTTCCAGCCGAGCGCTTCGCGGGTCAGCGCGATTTCCGCGTCGCCCAGCGGCGCGCCGTGGGAGTCGTGGGTACCGGCTTTGTTCGGCGAACCAAAACCAATAATGGTTTTGCACATCAGCAGGGACGGTTTGTCGGTGACCGCACGCGCTTCTTCTACCGCGCGTTTAATCGAGTCAGCATCGTGGCCGTCAACGCCGCGCACCACGTGCCAGCCGTAGGCTTCAAAACGCTTCGCGGTGTCATCGGTGAACCAACCTTCTACATGACCGTCGATAGAGATGCCGTTGTCGTCATAGAACGCCACCAGCTTGCCAAGCTTCAGGGTACCGGCCAGGGAGCATACCTCGTGAGAGATACCTTCCATCATGCAGCCGTCGCCCATGAACGCGTAGGTGAAGTGGTCAACAATGTCGTGGCCCGGGCGGTTGAACTGCGCCGCCAGAGTTTTCTCCGCGATGGCCATACCAACCGCATTCGCAATACCCTGCCCCAGCGGACCGGTAGTGGTTTCCACGCCCGCGGTGTAGCCGACTTCCGGGTGACCCGGCGTTTTAGAGTGCAGCTGACGGAAGTTCTTCAGCTCTTCAATCGGCAGATCATAACCGGTGAGGTGCAGCAAGCTGTAAATCAGCATGGAACCGTGGCCGTTGGACAGGACAAAACGGTCGCGGTCGGCCCAGGACGGGTTCTGCGGGTTATGATTCAGGAAATCACGCCACAGGACTTCGGCAATGACAGCCATACCCATCGGGGCACCCGGGTGACCGGATTTGGCTTTCTGTACTGCGTCCATGCTCAGCGCACGAATAGCGTTAGCAAGCTCTTTACGTGAGGACATTTTGACTCCAGATCGGATAATGAAGGCCATGCCCGCAACGACTTGACGACAGCGCGTTTTGGGCTACGCCGGAAAAAAGTGTGAACAATGTAACCTAAGCGGCAAAGCATGTACATGGAGCATCCTTTTGCCGTTTAAGAAATCTCTGGAACACGTTGTGCTACGGCGTAATCCTCTCGCCCGCATTCTCATATAGTATTTATAATTTGCACAGGATACGGCAGGTAGCCATCGCCGTTTTTTCGGATAAATAACCATAAGATTGTGGAAGATAAAAAATGAAAATTCGCTCAGCTCTTCTTGCCCTTGGGATCGCAGCCACGCTTACCGGATGCCAGAACATGGATTCCAACGGCCTGCTTAGCTCCGGCGCGGAGGCTTTCCAGGCTTATTCACTCAGCGACGAGCAGGTAAAAGCCTTAAGCGACAAAGCCTGTCAGGAGATGGATGCGAAAGCGACTATCGCGCCTGCCAGCAGTGAATACAGTAAACGTCTGAGTAAAATCGCCGCTGCGCTGGGGGACAACATCAACGGCCAGCCGGTGAACTACAAGGTGTATCAAACTAAAGACGTTAACGCCTTCGCCATGGCTAACGGCTGCATCAGCGTTTATAGCGGGCTCATGGATTTGATGAATGATAATGAAGTCGAAGCGGTTATCGGCCACGAAATGGGTCACGTTGCGCTGGGCCACGTGAAGAAAGGCATGCAGGTGGCATTAGGCACCAACGCGGTACGCGCGGCGGCGGCCTCCGCGGGCGGCATCGTCGGTAGCCTGTCGCAGTCGCAGCTGGGCGATCTGGGCGAGAAGCTGGTGAACTCGCAGTTCTCTCAGCGTCAGGAGTCTGAAGCGGACGACTACTCGTACGATCTGCTGCGCAAGCGCGGCATTAATCCGGCAGGCCTCGCCACCAGCTTCGAGAAACTGGCAAAGCTGGAAGCCGGACGCCAAAGCTCCATGTTTGATGACCACCCGGCATCGGAAGCACGCGCTCAACATATCCGCGATCGCATGAAGGCCGACGGGATCAAGTAAGCCCCGGCGTACTCTCACTATTTATAGTGAAGAGGAACGCCTTGTGGAGCCTCCCCCCTCTCCCGGTAAGGAGAGGGTTTGGGCCCTCAAGCCGGGCGTTTTCCTCGGAGGCGGCCTGCGGGCTCGCCGTCAGACTAGTACAGCGTCTTCTGCGGCGGGCCGGCAAAGCGCAGCGCGCCTATCTCGCCCATTTTCACCTCCACCACCGACGGCCCCGGCATCGCTAGCGCTTCGGTCATCACCGCCTGGAAATCCTCCGCCCGATCGACGCTCCACGCCTGCAGACCGATGGCCTGTGCCAGCAGCGTAAAATCTGGCGTATGCAGCTCGTTATAATACTGGCGGCCGCCAAAATACTTATCCTGAATGCCGCGCATCACGCCGTAGCCGCCATCGTTCATAATCAGCAGCGTCACGTTAGCCTTTTCCTGAGCCAGCGTCGCCAGTTCACCGAGGTTCAGGCTCAGGCCACCGTCGCCAACCAGCCCCACCACCTTACGCTGCGGATTGGCAATCGCGGTACCAATAGCCATCGGCAGCCCCATACCAATAGCCCCGGCCAGCGAGTGAATATTCATCAGCGGACCGTGGGCGCGAAACAGGCGACTGCCCCACAGGCTACCGGACACGGTAATATCGCGTACCAGGATGCCGTTCGCCGGCAGCGCCTGCGCGATCGCGTCGCTTAATCTGGCGTAATCGCCGCACTGTTCGCGCAGCCCCTGCTCCGCGATCGCCACCGCTTCTTTTATCTGGCTATCCCAGCGCGCGTCGCCCCATATGCGCCCCTGCGCTCGTTCCGCCAGCGCGCCTAATAATGCGCGGCAGTCCGCCACCAGCGTATTGTCCATCAGGTAGTTACGGCTGGCCGCCGCCGGGTCGATATCAATCTGCACCCGCGGCGCGGGCAGCTCCAGCGTCCACGAACGCGTCTCGTTGCTGCGTAACCGTGAACCGGCGACAAGTGTGAAATCACAGTGTGAAATCAGCGCTTCAACCGACGGCGAATTATGAAATGCGCGCAGGCTGGCGCGGTGACCATCCGGCAGAATGCCGCGGCCGTGGGTACTGGAAATCACCGTCATCCCGGCATCCGCCAGCACCTTCACCGCCTCGCAGCTCTCTAAGGCGCCGCCGCCAAGCCACAGCAGCGGCCGCTTCGCCTGCTTAAGCTGCGCCCACAGCATATCAACCATCGACGATTCCGGCGCCACAGCCGAAGCGTGTTTCAACGGCGCGGTCAGCAGCGAAAGCGGGATTTTGGCGCTCTGAATATCAATCGGAATTTCAACCGAGACCGGGCCACATGGCGGCGTCTGCGCCTCCTGAATCGCTTTATGCAGGAGAGCGACCGCCTGATTGGCGCTACTGATGCGATAAGCGCGCTTTGAGCTGGCCTTCAGGAAAGTCAGCTGATCGCGAGTTTCGTGAATAAACCCGGTATCGGCATCCAGCCAGGCTTTTTCAACCTGGCCGGTGAGGTGCAGCAGCGGCGTGCCGGCGTTCATCGCTTCAACCAGCGCGCCGACGGCGTTGCCCGCCCCGGCGCCAGTGCTGGTCAACGCCACGCCGAGCCCGGAAAAACGCCCGTGGGCGTCAGCCATAGTCACCGATCCCGCCTCCCCGCGCGCCGGGACGAAGCGGATTTTTTCCCGCTGGCCAACGGCATCGGCGATCGGCAGATTGTGAATAGAGATGACGCCATACATGGCTTCAACATGATACTGCTCCAGCGTTCTGGCGATGGCGTCGCCGACGGTTATCATTTCGCTCATTGTTCACCCTTATCTCAATCGCACCAGTGGTTGACGCTATTACCCGTCGCCAGATAAATACTCTTCTGCTGCATCCAGGCCTTCAGACCCTGGATACCTTTTTCGCGGCCCAATCCGCTCTCTTTAAAGCCCCCAAACGGGGTGGAGATAGAGAAAACCTTATAGGTGTTGATCCACACCGTACCGGCCTCCAGCTGTTCGCTCAGGCGCAAGGCGCGGCCGGTATCGCGCGTCCAGATCCCCGCCGCCAGCCCGAAGACGGAGTCATTGGCCTCGCGGATCAGCGCCGCTTCATCGCTAAAGCGCAACGCCACCAGCACCGGCCCGAAGATCTCTTCCTGACAGACGCGAGCCTGGTTGTTCAGTCCCTCGACGATCGTCGGCTGGAAGTAGCTGCCCGCCGCCAGCGCCGGATCCGCCGGGATCTCGCCGCCGCACAGCACGCTACCGCCTTCGCGCTTCGCCAGTTCGACATACGCCAGCACGCTCTGGCGATGCTTATCGTTAATCAGCGGTCCGACGTGGGTGTCGGCGCTAAACGGATGGCCCACCCGCAGCCCGCGGGTTAATTCCAGCAGCCGGGCCATTAATTGCGGATAGACTTTTTCATGAATGAACAGACGCGATCCGGCGATGCAGGCCTGGCCGCCGGAGCTGAATATGCCGTAGCAGATACCCCGCGCCGCCTGTTCAATATCGGCATCTTCCAGCACGATGGTCGGCGATTTTCCGCCCAGCTCCAGCGACGCCGGGATCAGTTTTTCCGCCGCCACGTGCGCCAGATGTCGTCCGGTAGCGGTACCGCCGGTAAAGGAAATTTTGCGCACCTTAGGATGACGAGCCAGCGCATCGCCAATCACCGAACCTTTGCCCGGCAGCACGCTCAGCAGCCCGGCGGGCAGCCCGGCCTGCTCAAAGATGCGCGCCAGCTCCAGCGCCATCAGCGGCGTCGCTTCCGCCGGCTTGAGGATCACTGCGTTCCCCGCGGCGATGGCCGGCGCAACTTTTTGCATTTCGCTGGCGATGGGCGAGTTCCACGGCGTAATCGCCGCCACCACGCCCAGCGGTTCATAGCGGCTCAGGGTCAGCAGATCCGCCTGACGCGGCGTCGGCAGCTCGCCCTCCAGCAGTTCGCAGGCGGCGGCAAAATAGCGCGCGGTACCCGCCGCGCTCATCACCAGACCTCGCGCTTCCGCCAGCGGTTTACCGTTGTCGCGGCTCTGCTTGCGGGTTAACTCGTCGCTCTGCGCTTCAATCAGATCGGCGACCTTATGCAGGATCTTTGCCCGCTGATGCGGCAGCGTGGCCCGCCACATCGGCTCCCGCCAGGCGCGATCGGCGCAGTCGATCGCCTCCTGCAGATCGTCCAGGCTGGCCGCATATAGCGAAGCGTTAAGCGATCCATCCGCCGGAAAGCGGCTGTGCATCAGGTTGCCGCCGCCGCGCCGCCACTGGCCGCCGATAAAAATGTCTAACTCGTCCATCTCAGCCTCTCTGCGTTATGTCAGCTCGCAGCAGGCGCGTACCGCGCTCAGTGCCGCCAGGGTCGACGTTTTGGGATTGCTGGCGAGCGGCAGGCCGCTCAGCTCCAGGTGAAACTCGCCGAACCCCCCTTCGGCGTGCAGCGTATGGGTGTTGCGTTGCGTCGTCGGATCCACCATCAGCTGCACCCGGGTGGCATCAAGACCAATGCCGCCCAGCGCCACGGTTGCCGCCACGTTGGCGTTCGCCGGAAACAGCCGCGCCGCTTCGCGGGCGCTGCCCTCAAAGAAAATCTGCGTTTCATGTACCGCGCTAAGATCGATCAGCTGCTCGGCATAGCTGCCGCGCCAGCTGGCCGGGCTTTTACGCGACTGATAGGTCACACGCTCAAGGCCGCCCTCTTTCGCCGCCGCCAGGCCATCAATACCGGCTATCGCGCCCGCCAACAGCGTTAGCCTGCCTCCCGCCTGGCGTAGGCGCTGTTCCAGTTCGCTATCCGCCAGCGCGCCGGTGGAAATCACCGCCAGATGCCAGCCGCGGGCCAGCACCGCCTCACCGTACTGCGCCACCGCCTGCTGGCTGGCGCATTCAAGCACCAGATCCGGCGTCTGGTCGCACTGCTGCGGATCGCTTAACGGCGCAACCGCCCCGGCAAACTGCCGACGGATCGCCGCATGGTGCGGCTCGCGCGCCACGATCCAGCCTAACGCCACCTGCGGCGGCAGCCGTTCAATGACCGCCTGCGCCATCGCGCCGTAGCCGATTAACATCACCTTTTTCATCATCTTTCCCTACAGGTGACGGCAAAAGCCGCCGGACACATCCAGCGCCGCGCCGGTGGTAAACGAAGCCAGCGGCGAAGCGAGAAACAGCAGCGCCTGCGCCGGCTCCTGCGGTTTTCCGAGCCGCGCCATCGGGATCCCGCGCTTGCGGGCGATGTCGGCGGTCCACTCTGGCCAGCTCTGGCTCTTATCGCTGCGGTTTGCAAAACGGCGCTGCCACTGTCCGGATTCGCCCATGCCCAGCAGAATGGAATTGACGCGAATCCCTTTGCCGATCAGATCCTTCGACAGGGTCAGCGTCATATTCAGCAGCGCGGCGCGGGCAGCGGAGGTGGCGATCATGTGCTCTTCCGGCTGCAGCGCCAGCAGCGAGTTCACGCAGGTAATTGAGGCGATATCCGACCGCTCAAGCTGCGGCTGGAACGCCCTGACCGGATTAATCACGCCGAACAGTTTCAGCTCGGCTTCGTGCAGCCAGGCCTCGCGCGGCGTATCGGCGAAATGGGCGACATAGCCCTGGCCGGCGTTGTTTATCAACATGTCAGCGCCGCCAAAATGGGCTTCTACTGCATTTGCAAAGGCCTGAACCTCTTGTTCATTCAGAACGTCGCAGCGCCAGGAAAACACGTCCCCAGCGGGATATTCGTTTAGCAGCGCCGCGTGGGCGCTGGCCAGCCGGTCCGGATTGCGGCCGCAAAAGGCGACTTTCGCCCCTTCGCCCAGCAGCAGGCGCAGCGTTTCGAAACCAATCCCTGACGAGCCGCCGGTGACCACCGCGACGCGTCCTTCAATTTGTGCATTCATCGCGCACCTCTTCCCCTATGCGTAAAAGCTGTTGATTAAAAAACGTCGCGTTATCGAGATAGCTGGCGTGCCCGGCCTGCGGGATAGCGGTGTACGGCATGCCGTAGCGTAGCGCCACCCCCTGCACCAACTCGGGCTGGGTGATGGCATCCTGCTCGCCGCACCACACGGCGAAGCGGCCGCGATAATCGGCAAGCCAGCGGTGGATGTCGTCGTGCGCCAGCATCCAGGCGGCGGCGAGATAGCCTTCACTGCGCAGCCTGCGCATGCCTGCTGCAACCGTCGCTACATCGGCTTCGCGCGCACCGGGGCGCAGCAGCTTCGCCGCCCGTCCCAGGGCCATCGCCTCACCGCCTAGCGCCATCTGTTGCTGACGCCCTTGCCAGACTTTTTCCCGCTGCGCGGCTGCCGCCTGGCCGTAGCCCTGAGCGACGGCGGCCAGCACCAGATACCGCACGCGCTGCGGATACCTGGCGGCAAAAGCGGCGGCGACCAGCGCGCCCAGCG
>OLJP01000118.1_pt1 | contig 10406 bp, 8 predicted proteins | sample 1601511 | NCBI WGS metagenome assembly OLJP01 (sample SAMN04436829, study PRJEB24849) | human gut metagenome | biome: human gut; feature: NICU; material: stool | host: Homo sapiens | place: USA: Saint Louis, MO | collected 2011-07-21 | reverse complement strand
CACCGCAGCCTGCGACATACCACCCCGCCAGGTCCAGAATTCGTACAACTAGCTTCGAGAAGCTCATCCCGGCCTGACGCGCCGCCATTGGCACCAGGCTATGGCTGGTCATGCCAGGAGAGGTGTTTGCTTCCAGCAGATAAAACTGGCCATCGCTGTCCAGCATCACATCAATTCGTCCCCAGCCGTAACAGCCAAGAGTATCCCAGGCTTTTTGCACCAGAGCCTGAATTTCTGACTCGCGCGCGGGATCTTCAAAACCTGGGCAGAAATATTGCGTTTCATCAGAGAGATACTTTGCTTCATAATCATAGAAGGTTCCAGCCGCCTGGATACGTATTGACGGTAAAATTTCTTCTCCGACGATAGCGACGGTAAATTCCGGCCCACTGAGCCATTTTTCGATTAGAACTTCGTCATCGTGCTGAAAAGCCAGCGTCAATGCATCTTGCAATGCGCAACTTTCGCTGACTTTAGACATACCGACACTTGAGCCTTCCCGACTCGGTTTAATAATCAACGGCAGTCCGAGGGCGGCGATTTGCTGTTCTAACTCAGCAGAAAGTCCTGCGCTGAACTGTTTACGCGTGAGCGCAACCCATGGCGCAACTGGCAGCCCAGCCCCCTGCCACAGCAATTTGCTGCGCAGTTTATCCATTGAGATAGCCGAAGCCATTACGCCACTGCCGGTATAGGGCAGGTGAATCAGCTCCAGCAGCCCCTGCAATGTTCCATCTTCACCGCCACGACCATGCAGGGCAATAAACGCTTTCTGAAACCCCATATTTTTCAATTGGGTAATATCCACGTCGCGCGGGTCTACCGGGTGTGCATCGACCCCGGCTTCACGCAGGCCAGCGAGCACCGCCGAACCTGAATTGAGAGAGACTTCACGTTCAGCGGAGGTTCCGCCAAAGAGGACCGCGATTTTATCAGCCATGGCGCTCCTCCTGCGATTTTTGCGGCTGCAATTTGATTTCCTCCAGGTGACGGGCGATTTTACCGATATTTCCCGCCCCCTGAACCAGCACCAGATCGTTGCCGGTCAACACTGAAGCCAGCATCTCTGCCGCCTGCGCCGGGTCGGAAACCAGAATTGGGTCAACTTTACCGCGACCGCGGATCGTACGGCACAGCGAGCGGCTGTCGGCGCCAGGAATAGCGGCTTCCCCCGCGGAATAAACGTCCAGCATCAGCAGCGCGTCAACCTGGGTCAGTACGTTGGCGAAATCATCGTACAGATCGCGCGTACGGGTAAAACGGTGTGGCTGAAACAGCATCACCAGGTTTTTATCCGGCCAGCCCGCCCGCGCTGCTTTAATGGTGGCATCCACTTCCGTAGGATGATGACCATAATCATCGATTAGCATCGCGGTGCCGCTTTTACCGTTAACCTCAGCTAACGGGTATTCGCCAAGGAAATCAAAGCGACGGCCGGTGCCCTGGAAGCTTTCCAGTGCGCGCAGGATAGCAGCATCATCAATGCCCTCTTCCGTCGCAACGGCCACCGCCGCCGCCGCGTTCAGCGCATTGTGGCGACCCGGAGCGTTCAGTGTCACCTGAATGACTTCTTTATCCTGGCGAACCAGACGGAAATGGCCCTGAGCGCCGAGCTGGCGATAATCTTCAACGCGAACATCGGCATCATCGCTAAATCCGTAAGTGGTTATCTGGCGACCAACGCGCGGCAACAGTTCACGGATAACAGGATCGTCCACGCACATCACCGCACGACCATAGAACGGCAGATTGTGCAGGAAGTTAATAAACGTCTGCTTCAGGTTTTCGAAGTCGCCATGGTAGGTATCCATATGATCGGCTTCGATATTGGTCACGATAGCAACCATCGGCTGTAAATGCAGGAACGAAGCGTCGCTTTCATCCGCTTCGGCAATCAGGTAGCGGCTGTGGCCAAGACGGGCGTGGACGCCAGCGGCTTTCACCAGACCGCCGTTAACGAAGGTTGGATCAAGTCCCGCTTCAGCATAAATGCTCGATACCATCGCCGTAGTCGTGGTTTTTCCGTGCGTGCCGGCAATGGCAATGCCGTGACGAAAACGCATCAGCTCCGCCAGCATCTCGGCGCGACGAATAACCGGAATACGTGCTTCGTGGGCAGCGACAATCTCCGGGTTATCCGCAGAAATTGCGCTGGAAACGACGACAACGCTCGCATCGCGCACGTTCTCAGGGCGATGGTTGAAATAAATCGTAGCGCCAAGCTGAGCCAGCTGCTGAGTCACCGGATTCGGCGCCAGGTCGGAGCCGCTAATCTGATAACCTTCGTTGGCCAGAACTTCGGCAATACCGCCCATGCCGGCACCGCCAATGCCAACAAAGTGAATGTGCCGGACGCGACGCATCTCGGGCACTATGGAACGCAGTTTTGCCAGATCTTGTGTATTCATTCTTTACGCCATCAACTTCTTTATTCGGACGGTGATTATCACCGCGATTAGCGCGCCAGTGCTGCGGCGCTCACTTCTTCAGCTACCCGTTCGGTCGCATCCGGAATCGAGGCTCTACGCGCTCGCTCCGCCATATCCAGCAGCGTTACGCGATCCCAACTTGCCAGGGTCTGCGCGACGGCCTCCACGGTGAACTGCGGCTGCTCAAGGATCTTCGCTGCCCCGGCCTTCTCCAGCGGCAGCGCATTCCAGTACTGCTGACGATCTTTGTGCTGAAAAGGCACAAACAGCGCCGGTAAACCAGCGGCGGCAATTTCGCTCACCGTCAGCGCACCGGAACGACACACAACAACATCGGCCCAGGCATATGCCGCCGCCATGTCGTCGATAAATTCGGTAACTTTATGCTGCGGCTGCCCGGCAGCGGAGTAGGCCTGCTGCACGGTTTCCTGACCGCCTTTACCGCTCTGGTGCCAGATGGTGACAGAAACACCGAGCTTCGCCGCCACCTGCGGCATCGTCTGATTGAGCACGCGCGCGCCCTGCGAACCGCCCACGACCAATACGCGAATCGGTCCCTGACGTCCGACTAAGCGCTGCTCCGGCAGCGGCAGCGCCAGCACATCGGTGCGAACCGGGTTGCCCACAACATCGGCATGCGGGAAAGCGCCGGGGAACGCCTGCATCACTTTTTTAGCGATTTTCGCCAGCCATTTATTCGTCAGGCCGGCAATCCCGTTCTGCTCATGCAGAACAACGGGGATCCCCAGCGACCATGCCGCCAGACCGCCGGGGCCGGAAACGTATCCGCCCATACCCAGAACCACGTCCGGCTGAAAACGCCGCATAATCGCCCGCGCCTGACGCCAGGCGTTGAAAATGCGCACCGGCGCCAGCAGTTGCGCCTTAAGGCCCTTGCCGCGCAGGCCGGAAATCTGAATGAAATCAATTTCAATGCCGTTCTTCGGCACTAAATCCGCTTCCATACGATCCGCGGTGCCCAGCCAGCGAACCTGCCAGCCCTGGTCCATTAAATGGTGCGCAACCGCCAGTCCCGGGAACACATGTCCGCCGGTACCGCCCGCCATCACCATTAACCGCTTTTCCTGACCGCTCATCGAACACCCCGTGTAAACGCCTGGGCTTTTTCCAGGCGCGTTTCATAATCAATTCGTAACAGCAACATGATGGCCGTCGACATAATCAGCAAGCTCGATCCGCCGTAGCTGATCAGCGGCAGCGTCAGGCCTTTAGTTGGCAGCATACCCGCCGCCGCGCCGACGTTTACCAACGCCTGAAAGCTAAACCAAATCCCAATGGCGCAGGCCAGAAATCCGGAGAAACGATGGTCAATCTCCAGCGCCTTACGGCCAATGGACATGGCGCGAAAAGCGACGAAGAATACCATTAAAAGAGCGAGTACCACACCGATATAACCGAGCTCTTCGCCGATAATGGCGAAGATGAAATCGGTATGCGCCTCCGGCAAATACTCCAGTTTCTGCACCGAATTGCCCAGGCCTTGCCCCCACATTTCGCCGCGCCCAAAGGCCATCAGCGACTGGGTCAACTGATAGCCGCTGCCAAACGGATCTTCCCACGGGTTCCAGAAAGAGGTTACGCGGCGAATACGATACGGCTCGGCGAGAATCAGCAGTACGACCGCCGAGATCCCCATACCGATAATGGCGATGAACTGCCACAGCTTGGCCCCTGCCAGAAACAGCATGGCCAGGGTGGTCACAAACAGCACGACGACGGTCCCGAGGTCAGGCTGCGCCAGCAGTAAAATCGCCAGTACGAAAATCACGCCCATCGGCTTCAGGAAGCCGCGCAGGTTGTTACGCACTTCGTCGCCTTTACGCACCAGGTAGTTGGCGATGTAGCAGAACAGCGACAGCTTGGTGAACTCCGCAGGCTGGATACGCAGCGGTCCCAGCGCAATCCAGCGCGATGCGCCGTTGACCGAGCTGCCAACCACCAGAACGATCAGCAGCATGACGATAGAGGCGATCAGCATCGCGGTACTATGGCGTTGCCAGAACTCCATCGGCAGGCGCAGTGTCACCATCGCCAGCCCGAGAGCCAGCAGGATGTATAAACCATCGCGTTTGGCAAACAGAAACGGGTCGTTAGCCAGACGCTGACCTACCGGCATCGACGCCGAGGTCACCATAATGAAGCCGATCGCGGCCAGGCCAAAGGTCAGCCACAGCAGCATCCGGTCATACATCACCAGGCTATCGGTATCTTTTTGCCGCGAGCCCATCACCCAGCCTTTCAGCGCGGCGAACAGCCATGCGAAAATAAACATTCCCGGCAGACGCGGCAGTCTCAGCCGTGGCATTTTCAGGCGCGTGAGTGATAAACGCATCAACCTAACTCCTTCGCCAGGCGAGCAAAGACGTCGCCGCGTTGTTCAAAGTTTTTAAACTGATCGAGGCTGGCGCACGCTGGAGATAGCAGAACCATATCGCCCGGGACAACCTGCGGCGCAATCTGGCGCATCGCCTGCTCCATGGTTTCCGTTTGCACAGCGACATCCGGGCGAAGGGCGGCCAGCTGCGCGCCGTCGCGGCCAAAGCAGTACAGGCGGACGTTGTCTCAGGTCAGGTAACGGCTTAACGGCGTGAAATCAGCCGATTTACCATCGCCGCCCAGCAGCAGATACAGCGTTCCGTCAAGGTGCAGCCCATTGAGCGCCGCTTCGGTACTACCGACATTCGTCGCTTTAGAATCATTGATCCAGCGCACGCCGTTGTGCTCCAGCACCTGCTGGAAACGATGGGCCAGGCCGGTAAATGTAGTCAGCGCTTTCAAGCTGCTGGCGCGCGGCAAACTAGCGGCATCAGCCAGGGCCAACGCAGCCAGGGCGTTACTGTAGTTGTGCTGGCCGCTAATCTTCATCTCTTTGACGTTGAGCACTTTCTCGCCTTTGACGCGCAGCCAGGTTTCCCCTTGCTGACGATTCAGGTGATAGTCGCCAACGTCCACGCCGAAGCTAATGCAACGATCGTCAGCACCGCGTACCGGCATGGTTAACGCATCGTCGGCGTTGACGATACAGGCCCGCGCATTTTCGTAAACTCGCAGTTTGGCGGCGCGGTACTGCTGAAGCCCCAGCGGGTAGCGGTCCATATGATCTTCGGTGACGTTAAGGATCGTCGCCGCTACCGCTCGCAGGCTCGAAGTGGTTTCCAGCTGGAAGCTGGAAAGCTCAAGAACATAAAGTTCGCGCTCAGGATCCAGCAGCATCAGCGCCGGCAGACCAATATTGCCGCCTACGCCGACGTTCAGACCCGCCGCCTTCGCCATTTCCCCTACCAGCGAAGTTACGGTGCTTTTACCGTTAGACCCGGTGATAGCTATAATCGGCGCCTGCGCCTCGCGGCAGAAAAGTTCGATATCGCCGACAATTTCTACGCCTGCATCCGCCGCCGCGCTCAGGGAAGGATGCGCCAGCGCGATGCCCGGGCTGGCGACAATCAGGTCAGCCGTCAACAGCCAATCTTCGTTCAGACCGCCGACATAGCGCTCAACGGCTTCCGGCAGTTTATCCAGTCCCGCAGGCGCAACGCGGGTATCCATCACCCGCGGCGTCACGCCGCGAGCCATGAAAAAGTCCACGCATGACAGGCCGGTCATACCCAGCCCAATAATGACGACTTTTTTACCCTGATAATCTGCCATGATTAACGTACCTTCAGCGTCGCCAGGCCTATCAGCACCAGCATCAGCGAAATAATCCAGAAGCGCACGATCACGCGCGGTTCCGGCCAGCCTTTCAGTTCATAGTGATGGTGGATCGGCGCCATGCGGAAGATGCGCTGACCGCGCAGCTTGAAGGAGCCGACCTGCAGAATCACCGAGAGCGTTTCCACTACGAATACGCCGCCCATAATCACCAGCAGAAACTCCTGGCGCAGCAGCACGGCGATAATACCCAGCGCGCCGCCGAGCGCCAGAGAACCCACATCGCCCATAAAGACCTGCGCCGGATAGGTGTTAAACCACAAGAAGCCCAGCCCCGCGCCGACAATCGCCGTACAGACGATCACCAGTTCACCAGCGTGACGCAAATAAGGGATATGCAGGTAGTTGGCGAAATTCATGTTACCCGTCGCCCACGCGACCAGCGCGAATCCGGCGGCAACAAATACGGTCGGCATAATCGCCAGCCCATCGAGGCCGTCGGTCAGGTTGACCGCATTCCCGGTTCCGACGATGACAAAGTAGGCCAGCAGGACGTAGAACAGGCCCAGCTGCGGCATGACGTCTTTGAAGAACGGCACTACCAGCTGAGTCGCCGGCGTATCTTTACCCGCCATGTACAGCGCAAAGGCAACGCCCAGCGCAATCACCGACATCCAGAAGTATTTCCAGCGGGCAATCAGCCCCTTGGTGTCTTTACGTACTACCTTACGGTAGTCGTCAACAAAACCGATGATGCCGTAGCCGACCAGAACCGTCAGCACACACCAGACGTAGGGGTTGGAAGGATAGGCCCATAGTAGAACGGAGACAACAATGGCAGTCAGGATCATAATCCCGCCCATCGTTGGCGTACCGCGCTTGCTAAAGTGAGATTCCGGGCCATCATTACGTACAACCTGGCCAAAAGAGAGTTTTTGCAGACGGGCAATCATGCGCGGGCCCATCCACAAAGAGATGAACAGCGCGGTCAGCAGGCTGACAATGGCGCGAAACGTCAGGTAAGAAAAGACGTTAAAGCCTGAGTAATATTTGACCAAATGTTCGGCCAGCCATACTAACATGTTCCGTTCTCCTGTAATGCGCGTACTACCACTTCCATGGCGGCACTACGTGAACCCTTCACTAAAATGGTCATAATTTTATGTTCTGACAGCAGCGCTTGCAGCCGCGTTACCAGCAGCGCTTTATCGTTAAAGTGTTCACCGACGCCGCTGGCGCCGCTAATCTCCGCGCTCAAGGAGCCTACGCTCAATACGCGATCGAGCCCGGCCGCTTTTGCCGCTTCGCCCACCTGACGATGGCACGCCTGGCTTTCCGCACCAAGTTCAGCCATATCGCCAACAACCAGCACCCGGTAGCCCGGCATCTCAGATAGCACCTGTACCGCGGCGGTCAGCGAGCCGACGTTGGCGTTATAGGAGTCATCCAGCAGGAGCTGGCTATCGGTGAGTTGAATCGGGAATAAACGCCCCGGCACCGCTTTCAGATCTTTCAGCCCCGCTTTAATTGCCTCATGCGTCGCGCCTACCGCCATAGAGAGCGCCGCTGCGGCCAGCGCGTTGGCGATGTTATGGCGCCCCGGCAGCGGCAGCAGCACATCAACGCTGCCGGTTGGGGTTCGCAGAGTAAATTCGGTCCCGTGCGAAGTCACATGAACGTTAGTTGCCGTGAAGTCGCTATTGGCGGCATTCGGCGAGAAGCGCCAGGTTTTACGCTCGCCAATGACGTTTTGCCAGTTCAGCCAGTCATTATTGTCGGCATTCATAATTGCGATGCCGTTGAGCGGCAGACCGGTGTAAATTTCGCCCTTCGCTTTCGCTACGCCTTCCAGGGAACCAAAACCCTCCAGGTGCGCGGCGGCCAGGTTATTCACTAACGCGGCGTCGGGACGGGTCAGGCTAACGGTCCAGGCAATTTCCCCCTGGTGATTAGCGCCTAACTCGATGACCGCGTAGTCATGCTCTTTGGTGAGACGCAGCAGCGTCATCGGCACGCCGATATCGTTGTTCAGGTTGCCAGCGGTATACAGCGTATTACCGCACTGGCTCAGAATCGCGGCGGTCATCTCTTTAACCGAGGTTTTTCCGGAAGATCCGGTCAGCGCGACCACCCGCGCCGACACCTGCTGACGCACCCACGCGGCCAGTTCGCCGAACGCCAGACGCGTATCCTTTACTACCACCTGCGGCAAATCGCAGGCCAGTCGATGGCTGACCAACAATGCGCCCGCGCCGGCAGCCTTAGCCTGTTCGGCAAAGTCATGAGCGTCAAAGCGCTCGCCTTTTAGCGCCACAAACAGGCAGCCTGCCGTGACCTTACGGGTGTCAGTGGTGACGTCTTCGATCGCCACATCGCTGCCGTGCAGCTCGCCGCGCGTGATGTCGGCCAGCTGGCTGAGAGTCAAGCGAATCATGCTACCGCCCCCAGCAGACGCGCCACGGTGACGCGATCGGAGTAATCGAGTCGGCGATTGCCGACAATTTGATAATCCTCGTGGCCTTTACCCGCCACCAGAACGACGTCGTTTTCTTTCGCCTGCATCACCGCGTTGGTCACCGCCTCCGCGCGCCCTTCCACCGCTTTGGCATGGCCCGCATCGAGCATACCGGCCAGGATATCGTTGATAATCGCCCGCGGCTCTTCGGTACGCGGGTTGTCATCGGTGACAACCACGATATCGGCAAACTCTTCGGCGATAGCGCCCATCAGCGGACGCTTGCCTTTGTCGCGGTCTCCACCGCAGCCGAACACGCACCACAGTTTACCGTTGCAGTGCAGACGCGCCGCCTGCAGCGCTTTTTCCAGCGCGTCGGGCGTGTGAGCATAATCAACCACGACGGTCGGTTTACCCGGCGCGCTGAACACTTCCATACGCCCGCAAACCGGCTGCAGGCGCACGGCGGTTTTAAGCAGTTCGGCCAGCGGATAGCCCAGCGCCAGCAGAGTGGCTAACGCCAGCAGCAGATTGCTGACGTTAAAGGCGCCCATCAGGCGGCTTTCGATCTCGCCGTTCCCCCAGCTGGAGGCAAACTGAATGGTGGCGCCGCTGTCGTGATAGTTCACGGCGGTTGCTTTCAGCCAACGCCCCCGGCAGTTCGGATTAATATGGTCTTCCATTGATACGGCAACCGCATCCGGCAGCTTCGCCAGCCAGCGGCGACCAACCTCATCGTCCGCGTTGACGATCGCCTGTCCGCAATGGTGGGTTGAGTAGAGCAGCCATTTCGCCGCTTCGTAATGCTCCATATCACCATGGTAATCAAGGTGATCGCGGCTCAGGTTGGTGAAGACTGACGCGGCAAACTGCAGCGCGGCGACGCGGTGCTGTACCAGGCCGTGAGAGGAAACTTCCATCGCGGCGAACGTCGCCCCCTGCCCTACCAGGCCAGAGAGTACGTGTTGAACATCAACCGCCGAACCGGTGGTGTTTTCCGTGGGGATAACTTTCTCCAGCAGGCCATTGCCTACGGTTCCCATTACCGCGCTAGTTTCCCCCAGCAGCTGCGCCCATTGCGCCAGCAGCTGGGTGGTGGTGGTCTTGCCGTTAGTCCCGGTGACGCCAACCAGGCGCAGTTGCTCCGAAGGCTGATGGTAAAAACGTCCGGCCAGCGCGGATAAGCGCTCGTTGAGTTGGCTCAGATAGATAACCGGCACACCGTGCATTTCACGGATTTCACCGTCATGAGCCTCATCTTTGGCCTCAGCAATAATGGCAGCAACACCTTGCGCTATCGCCTGCGGGATATAACGACGCCCGTCCGCCTGATGACCTAAAACCGCGACAAAAAGATCGCCTGAAGCAGCCACCCGGCTGTCCAGCGTCATTTCTCGCAGAATTCGCTCCGGCGCATTTGGCACCCACGGAGCGAGAAGGTCGCGCAAATTACGATCTGCCACCTGTTCCCTCGCCTTGATTAATCACTAATTCACTTTTTTCAGCCGTTGCCAGCGCATCCGGTTCAATGTTCATGGTACGCAGTACGCCGCCCATGATGGCACCGAAGACCGGCGCGGAAACGGCGCCGCCGTAGTATTTACCTGCCTGCGGATCGTTGATCACCACCACCAGCGCGAAGCGTGGATGGCTGGCGGGCGCAACGCCTGCGGTGTAAGCAATATATTTGTTGATGTAGCGACCATCAGGCCCTACTTTCTTCGCCGTACCGGTTTTAATGGCGATGCGATAGCCTTTGATCGCCGCCTTCACGCCGCCGCCGCCGGGCAGCGCCACGCTTTCCATCATATGAACAACGGTACGAACGAGTGATTCCGGGAAGCCGCGCT
>OLJP01000117.1_pt1 | contig 10417 bp, 9 predicted proteins | sample 1601511 | NCBI WGS metagenome assembly OLJP01 (sample SAMN04436829, study PRJEB24849) | human gut metagenome | biome: human gut; feature: NICU; material: stool | host: Homo sapiens | place: USA: Saint Louis, MO | collected 2011-07-21 | reverse complement strand
GGCGCGAATTCGATCTCAACCGCCCCCCCGCCCCGCGCCGTCAGCCGTTGCCGGGCCTGGGTAAACAGTCGTTCGCTTGCGCTGCAGCCGAGGAAGTTCAGCTCGCGCGGAACGCCAAAACGAAAACCGGCTGCCGGCCTGCCGAACGCCTGACGGCTGTTCCACTGCGGATTATGGCGGCTCCAGGCATCCAATGTATCGTACTGCGCGACCAGCGCCAGCAGCTGGCTGGCCTCGTCGGCGGTGGCGCTGAAAAAAGTCACACAGTCTAACGTACGGCAGGCGGGCACGACCCCAGCGGTGGAGATCAGCCCTTTCGTGGCCTTCAGGCCAACCAGATTATTCAGCCCCGCCGGGACGCGGCCGCTACCGGCGGTGTCCGTTCCCAGCGAGAAGCTGGCGACGCCCAGCGCCACTGCCAGCGCGGAGCCGGCGCTGGAGCCCCCGGAGGGGTAATCGGCAAGATAGCCGTTGCGGCAAGCGCCGTACGGCGAGCGGGTACCATTCAGGCCGGTGGCAAACTGATCGAGATTGGTTTTACCGACCGGTACCGCCCCCAGCGCGATTAGCTGAGCGACAATCGTCGCGCTCTGCTCCGCCCGGTAAGCAAACGCCGGGCAGGCGGCGGTGGTGACAATCTCCGCCAAATCGATGTTGTCTTTGATGGCGAACGGCACGCCGTATAGCGGTAACTCGGTCGGCGAGAGGCCTTCCAGCGCCGCCAGAAACGGCTCCTGCTCCTCTTCGCTCAGAATATGGATAAATAAGCGGAATTCGGGGTTCAGCGCCTGCGCCCGCTGGCGCACTTCCGCCAGCAGGCGGCGCGGGGTGGTTTTGCCGTTGCGATAATCTGCCGCCAGGGTCGCCAGGCGTAAATCAAACGTCTGCTGCATCATGCCTTCTCCTCAATAATCACCGACACCCGCTGCCCGGCGCGCACCGCGCTACCCGGCTGGACGTGAACCTGCTGAATAACGCCATCGCAGGGGGCCAGCAGCGGGATCTCCATCTTCATCGACTCCAGAACGACCAGCACATCCCCCGCGCGAACCCGACTGCCTGGCGCGGTTTGTACCTGCCATAAGTTGCCGGAAATCGGGCTCTCCACCCCCTGCTCGCCCTGCCGCAGCGGCGCGTCGCCGCCCTCATCCACGGCGCCTTCCTGGCTGTCGAAATGGGCCTGGCCGCTGGCTATCCAGCGCTCGCGTTCGGCGTTGAACGCCCGCTGCTGATGCTCGCGAAACGCGTCGATGCTTTGCGCTTCGCGGCGAAGAAACTGTTGGTATTCCGCCAGCCGCAGCGTGCTGTTCTCAATGCGCAGCGGGTAGCGTCCGAGCGGGAAGTCGCGGCGAATTTGCAGCAGTTCTTCCGCTGAAACCGGATAGAAACGCAATTGGTCGAAGAAACGCAGCAGCCAGGGTTTGCCAGCAAAATCCGCCACTTCGTGGTAGCGATTCCACATCTGCAGGGTTCGGCCAACGAACTGATAGCCGCCAGGTCCCTCCATGCCGTAGACGCACAGATAGGCCCCGCCGATGCCGACCGAGTTTTCCGCCGTCCAGGTGCGCGCCGGGTTGTACTTGGTGGTGACCAGGCGATGGCGTGGGTCAAGCGGCGTCGCCACCGGCGCGCCGAGATAGACGTCGCCCAGTCCCATCACCAGATAGCTGGCGTCAAATACCGTATTCCATACCGCCTGCTCGTCAGGTAGATCGTTGATGCGACGGATAAATTCCAGATTACTCGGGCACCATGGCGCGTCCTGGCGCACGGTGGTCATGTATTTATCGATCGCCTTGCGGCAGGCCGGGTCGTCCCAGGAGAGCGGCAGCAGCACCACGCGCGACGGCACCTGCAGATCGTCGCTCAGGCATACCGTGGACCATTCGCCGCGCACCCGCTCCAGTAGCGCCTCCAGGGGCAGCGTTTCCGGCTGAAAATGGATTTGCAGCGAGCGGATCCCCGGCGTGATATCAATCACGCCTTCTGCGGATTGCGCCTCAAGGGCCTGCATCAGGGCATGAATGCGGAAACGCAGCACCAGATCCAGCTCCGGCTCCCCGGCTTCCAGCAGCAGGTGGGTATCGCCGGAAAGGCGCGCCACCAGGCGTTTATCCGCCTCGCCGCAGGTCATGACGACAGGCGACGTCAGGGGCGCGGGCTGCCAGGCTATCACCTGGTGACTTAGGGTCGCCAGCTCGGCGCGCCGCCCTTGCGCCAGCCGCCGGGCGGTGGGTAAATCCACCGCCACGAAACGCACTTTGTCCCCGGCCTTGAGCTGGCCTAACTGCCAGAGGTCGGCTTCAATAACGGTGACCGGGCAGACGAAACCGCCGAGGCTCGGCCCGTCCGGCCCGAGGATCACCGGCATATCGCCGGTAAAATCGACCGCGCCCACCGCGTAAGGATTATCGTGAATATTCGACGGATGCAGTCCTGCTTCGCCGCCGCTGTCGCGGGCCCACAGCGGCTTGGGCCCAATCAGGCGCACGCCGGTGCGGCTGGAGTTAAAATGGACCTCCCAGTCGGTGGCGAAAAAGGTCGCGATATACTCCGGCGTAAAAAACTCCGGCGCGCCGTGGGGGCCATAAATCACCCGCAGCGGCCGTACCTGCGCAAGCGCCGTGCGGAGCGCGGCGGGCAGTTGATCCCCGACCCTGGCGGCGGCGCGCGGCGCCAGATGCAGCACGTCGCCGCCGCGCAGCGCCCGTCCGCCGTGGCCGCCAAACTGACCGAGGGTAAAAGTGCTTTTACTGCCCAAATAGTCCGGCACCTGAATACCGCCGCTCAGGCAGAGATAGCTTCTGACCCCTGCGCCGCTTATCGCGCCAAGCTTCAGCGTCGCCCCTGCCGGAATGGTAAAAACGCGGTCCAGCGGCTGGTCAACGCCATCGAGCGTCACCGCCAGCGGCGCACCGCACACCGCCGCCTGAACGTCAGTATTAAATTTCAGGGTCGGCCCGTTAAGGGTGATTTCCAACGCGGCTTCACCCTCGGCATTGCCCAGCAGACGGTTGCCGAGACGCAGGGCGCGATCGTCCATCGGCCCCGACGGCGGTACGCCCACCGCCCAGTACCCGAGACGTCCAGGGTAGTCCTGCACGCTGGTCTGGGTCCCGGCGCTCAGCACCTCGACGGTGGCCGCCCGGTAGCACAGCTGCTCAAGGCAGCGGGTCCAGGGCTCGCCTTCGGTAAACGGCGCAAAGCCGAGAATTTGCAGCAGGTACAGCCGGTTGGTTTCGACGCCGTACAGGCGGGTCTCCGCCAGCGCCTGCGCCAGGCCGGCGATAGCCTCATCGCGGCTGGGGCGCCAGGCGATCGTTTTTGCCAGCATCGGGTCGAAAAACGGCGGCACTTCGCAGCCTGCTTCCACCCAGCGATCGATACGCAGGGCTGCGTCGTCCGCCTGTGGAAAGAAGGCTTCCGTTAGCAGTCCGGGAGATGGCTGAAACTGCCGTCCCGGATCTTCGGCGTAAAGTCGCGCCTGAATAGCATGCCCCTGGGGCCGTAACCCGGCGGCCAGCACGTCCAGCGCGGGTAAATCGCCCGCCGCCAGCTCAATCATCCAGCGCACCAGGTCAACGCCCCACACCTGCTCGGTGACGCCGTGCTCAACCTGAAGCCGGGTATTCACTTCGAGGAAATAAAACTGCCGCGCCGTGCTGTCATAGACGAACTCCACCGTGCCGGCGCTGCGGTAGTTCACCGCTTTACCGAGCGCGATAGCCGCCGCGCATAGCGCCTGCGCGGTGCCTTCCGGCAGATTAGGCGCAGGCGTCTCTTCAATCACTTTCTGGTTACGCCGCTGTACCGAGCAGTCGCGCACCCCGAGGGCGATAACGTCCCCCCGCCCGTCGCCGAAGATTTGTACCTCCAGATGACGGGCGCGTTCGATATATTTTTCGAGAAATACGCCGGCGTCGCTGAAGTTGTTTTGCCCCAGCCGCTGCACCGTGGCGAATGCTTCGGTCAGCTCACGGGCGTCGCGGCAGACGCGCATGCCGATCCCGCCGCCGCCGGCGGTGCTTTTAAGCATCACCGGATAGCCCACCGCCTCCGCCGCCCGGCAGGCTTCGTCGCTGTCAGCCAGCAGTTCGCTGCCCTCCAGCAGCGGCACGCCCTCGGCTTTGGCTAAGGCGCGGGCGGTATGCTTCAGACCGAAGACGCGCAGCTGCTGCGGGGGTGGGCCGACAAAGGCCAGCCCCACCGCCTCGCAGGCTGCGGCGAAGGCCGCGTTCTCCGACAGAAAGCCGTAGCCGGGGTGGATCGCCTGGGCGCCGCTCTGCTGCGCGGCGGCAATGATTTTCTCCGTGGCCAGATAGGTTTGCGCCGCCGGACCGACGCCGAGGCTGAGGGCTTCATCGGCGTCGCAGATATGCAGACTACTCAGGTCGGCTTCGGAATAGACGGAGACGCCCTTCACCTGCATCGCGCGCAGGGTGCGCAGAATGCGGCAGGCTATCGCGCCGCGGTTGGCAATCAGTAAGGTATCAATCATAAGCGGAACTCACAGGGTCGCGGGTCGTCCCGCAAAAATTCGATGTTCCCCTGAGGTCGTCCCCGGGGTGACCCGGCGCTTAAGGTTTGCGCGTCGGCTTACTGTTCAGGCGATCGGCGCGGACGGCGAAGAGCCGAAAGGCCAGCAGACGCCAGCGCTGCCAGCGGGTCAGTTCCATACCAGCACCTCGGCGGGCGTAGGGTTCCAGCCGTTGCAGGGATTGTTCAACTGCGGACAGTTGGAAATCAGCACCACGGCGTTGCACTCGGCGCGCAGCTCAACGTATTTACCCGCCGCCGATATGCCGTCCTCAAAGGTCAGCCCACCTTCCGGGGTTACCGGGACGTTCATAAAAAAGTTGATGTTGGCGCCGATATCGCGCTTGTGCAGGCGACCATCGTGCAGGCAGGCGCAAAGGAAATTATCCCGGCAGCTGTGCATATAGCGTTTATCCTGGGCGTAGCGCACGGTGTTGCTCTCCTGGGCGCAGGCGCCGCCGAGGGTATCGTGGCGCCCGCAGGTGTCGGCAACGATGGTCAGCAGCGGATTGCCCAGATTGGAATAGAGCACGCTGCCGGTGGTCAGATAGGCATTGCACTGGCGGCGCAGCGTGCGCTGCGGATCGTAGCGTTCCCGGGGGTTATAAGCATTGTAGAACAGAGTATCAATGGCCTGGTTGCCTTCGAGGTCTAGCAGGCGCAGGGTTTGTCCTTTTTGTACCTCAAACAGCCAGGGTTCCCCTGCCGGGATCACATGACGATAGACGGCATCTTCAGGACGACGGTTACTGGTGATAAGGCTCATCGCTGCCTCCTTACAGGGCAAAAAGTTGGGTATTGAGGAACGCGCGCTGGTTTTCATCGCGGGTAAAGAGCGCTTCTGTGGCCGCCTGCACATCGTCGGCCTGATACCAGCTGAGCTGAATCGGCCGCGGGGCGTACTCCGCGGCAGGATCCTGGGGATGAGGCAGCGCGGGCAGCACCATGAGGACATCCATCGGCGCAAACAGCTCAACGTAATCTCCGGCGCGGCTGTTGCCCGGGATGAAGCGGAAACTACCGTCCTCATCGACAGTCACTTTGCTGAAGAAGTTAACCACCATCAGCAGGTCTTCAAGGCCCAGGTCCCACTTGCCCATCTCGACCAGCAGGTTATCGACACCGTTGCGATAGAAGCCGTTGCGCAGCTCCTGGTAGCGTCCTGCGCCATATTTTTCACGCGTCTCGTCGGCGTTGAGCACCCCGCCGAACGGGTCGTGCCAGCCGCAGCTATCGGCCACAATCCCGGCCAGGACGCGCCCCATATCTGAGTAGAAACAATGCCCGGCGGTCAGGCGCGCGGTGTGCTGGCCCTTGAGGGTATCCGGTAAATTCAGGCGCTCGCTCTTCTCGTGGGGATTAAGCATCATCATGCTGACGTTAGCCCCGCCGTCGATATCGGTCAGGCGCAGGATCTGCCCTTGGCGCAAAATCAACGAGGTATGCGCCCCGCCGGGGAGACGCTCTTCGCGCAGACTGGGGGAGGAGTGAAAAAGTGCGGTCATCAAACTATCTCCTTAATGCGTAAACGTTATTGTCGCTGCCGGTCGTCAGCTGCGACATCCGCGCTTCATTGAGCGGTATATCGTAGGTAATGCGCGCCCCCCAGGCGTTAGGCGCCTGCGGGTCAATGCGCACTTTGTCGAAAACCAGCAGCCGGGTGCCAAGGTTGAAGCCTTCCGCGAGGTCGTGGGTGACCATAAAAACCGTCATCCGGGTTTCGCTCCATAGCTGGAGCAGCAGCCCGTGCATATCCTTGCGGATCCCGGGATCCAGCGCGCCGAAGGGCTCATCGAGCAGCAGCACGCGCGGCTGCATCACGAACGCCTGGGCAATCGCCAGCCTCTGCTGCATCCCGCCGGAGAGCTGCGCCGGGTATTTATCCAGCGCGTGCCCCAGCCCGACTTTCTCCAGCATCCGCCGCGCCTGTTCGCGGGCGTCGCGTTTCCTGCCGGCAAACAGCCGGCCAAACAGCGGTGACGCCGGAAGTGCAAGACCTATGGCGACGTTATCCAACACGTTGAGATGCGGGAAAACCGAATATCGCTGAAACACCACGCCGCGGCTGCGATCCGGCTCCGCCGCCAGCGGCAGGCCGTCGAGGGTAATTTCACCGCGGGTCGGCTTTTCCTGGCCGAGCAGCAGACGTAAAAAGGTTGATTTGCCGCAGCCGGACGCCCCGACCATCGAACAGAACTCTCCCTCTTTCACCTGCAAATTGATGCGCTCCAGCACCACGTGATCGCCGTACTCCTGCCAGATATTTTTGATGTCGATAAAACTCATGCCCGACCTCCTTCCGCCCACGGGAAACAGGCTTTATGCAGCTGGCGCAGAGCCAGATCCATCAACCACGCCAGCAGCGTTATCCAGATGACGTAAGGAATAATCACGTCCATCGCCATATAGCGGCGAACGAGGAATATGCGATAGCCAAGCCCGGCGGTGGCGGAAATGGCCTCAGCGGAGATCAAAAACAGCCCCGCGGAGCCCAGCAGCAGGCGCAGGGAGGTTATCAGCCGCGATAGCAACTGCGGCAGCACGACCCGCAGGACCACCGTCCAGCTATTGGCGCCGAGGGTTTGTGCTTTGATAAACAGCTCCGCAGGGATTTCCCGCGCCCGCTGCTCAAGGTCGCGCGCCAGCATCGGCGTAATGCCAATAACTATAAGCATCACTTTTGATAGCTCATCCAGGCCAAAGACGATAAACAGCACCGGCAGGATCGCCAGCGGCGGGATCATAGCCACCACGGTCATCCGCGGCGACAGCGCCGCGCGGTACATCGGGAACACGCCGGCGGCGATGCCGATGCCCAGGCCAATCAGCGAAGAGAGTGTCAGGCCAATCAGCAGGCGGCCAAGGCTAATCAGCGTATCGGCCCACAGCAGATACTCACCGCTGCGTTTATCCGGCGTGAACGCCATCCGGTCAATGGCCGCGATCATTTGCGACAGGCCGGGCAGCAGCTTATCCTGCGGATTGGCTTCCAGCCGCACCGCCGAGCCGATAAACCAGGCGGCGACCAGCAGGACAAAGGGCAACAGCATCAGCGTCAGACGCATACCCTGACGGGGATAGCGGTTAATGTGGCGCATGGCGTGGACTCCCGGAGTCAATCATTACAGCTTGCCCGCCGCGGCCAGCTTCAGATAGCTGTCGTCAAAGCGCAGCTTGCTGTTCGCGGTATCGCCGACGGTGACGCCGCCGGGAAAGGTCATGCCGATAAAGTCGGCGCTCTGCGCTCCCTCGCCCAGCAGCCCTTTATCAAAGGAGAACTGCGCCACCCGCTGCATGGTTTTGGCCAGCTCCGGCGAGGAGATAAACGTCAGGGTGTCGGCAGGCGTCCAGAACAGATGGGTCGTTTTTAGCTGCGCCTGGTAACCGGCGAGGTCGGTGCCGGAGTCGGCGGCCATAGCGTTTAGCGCCTCGGTATCGCCGGCCTGCATGTTGGCCATCATCTCGAACCAGGCGCCGGTCAGGGCTTTGCCCAGCGCCGGGTTATCTTTCAGCGTCTGAGTATTTACCACCATCATGTCGATCAGCTCGCCGGGGACCTGTGAAGAGCTAAAGACTTCCGTAGTTTGCGGCGTCTTTTTGATAACCGAAAGCTGCGGGTTCCAGGCCACCGCCGCGCGTACGCCGCTGGTGCCAAAGGCCGAGACGATATCCGCATCCGAGGTATTGACCACTTTGACGTCTTTTTCCTGCAGTCCGGCTTTTTCCAGGCCGCGAACCAGCAGGTAGTGCGATACCGAAAGCTCCGGGAGATACACCGCCATGCCTTTCAGATCGCTGAGTTTTTTATTCGCCCCTTTCAGCACCACGCCGTCGTTGCCGTCGGAGTAGCTGCCGGTAATCAGCGCCGTCGTGTCAACGCCCCCCGCCGCCGGAATGGTCAGGGCATCCATGTTGGTCATGGTGCAGCCGTCAAACTGGCCCGCGGTATACTGGTTGATGGACTCGATGTAGTCGTTTAGCTGAACGATATTGATTTTGATGCCGTATTTACTGGCCCACTTATCGATGATTTTTTCGTTGCTGATGGTGCCCCAGGGCATCCATCCGGCGTAGATAGTCCAGCAGACGTTGAACTCTTTTTTGACGGCGGCAAACGATGGGACGCTGGCCAGCAGCGCCAGCGACAGGATAAGAGAGCGGAGGAGCGGCGGTGTCTTCATGGTGGACCTCTGGTTAGCACGGGAAACGGGGGCAGCGCGACACCCAACGGTGCTGCTGTCTCCCGGGCTTTTGTCCCGCCGTGTAACCTCGCAGAGGTCGCCAGCTCTCGGACCAGACGTTCACCTGAGTGAACCGGAACCCTAGCCAGCTATTGTGTTATCTCAATTGTCTGTTGCGCTGCCTTCTGACGAGGAGTTTGCAAGGTCTATGCCAGGCGCGCAGAGCGCGTAAAATCAGCCATACGACGACAGGCGTCGCCGCGATTCCCAATAATGGGGAGTGATGATGGGGCATTGCATGAATTTGGTGCGCTCGCCGTGAGAGAGGAGCGCGGTCGGGATAATACTAACGCGCTTTTTCGCTGACCGTCATAGTGAAGCGCGTGACAGCATCCCCGGCGTTAGCGTAGCTATGCGGGGCGTCGGTGCGCGCCACGGCGGAATCTCCGGCGACAATCACATAGCTCGCGTCGTTGACCGTCAGGGTTAAGGCGCCCTCGGTCACAAAAAGCAGCTCTGTCGTGCCATCGCCGTGCCCCGGCGAGGTAAAAATCTCACCGGGAGAGAGACTCCATTGCCAGAGCTCCACCATATCCGGTCCGCTGGTACCGGCAAGCAGCCGCGCATGACCGCCCCGCTCGCCCTGCCACAGGGTGGGAATATCCCTTGCGGCCATCACCTTGACCGGCGGCGCGGCGGCGACGTTGACAAAATCGGCCACGGATACGCCCAGCGCCGAGGCCAGACGGCACAACAGCGCGATGCTCGGATTGGCCCGGCAGGCTTCAATGTCTACCAGCATGCCTTTACTGACCCCCGCGCGTCGCGACAGCTCATCAAGGGAGATCTTCTTTTCCGCCCGGTAGCGTTTAAGGCGCGCGGCAACGGCTTCATTGATCATGGCGGCATCGGCGCCCGCATCGGTCGTTATATTGACTTTATTGGTCATCGGTCGATATTATGCTTTAAAATGGTCGTTACAGGATTATCCAATGAATAGCGTATTACCGTCAATCAGCCCGCAGGTCTCCGCGCTGGCCCCCGGCTTTCGCGCCCTGAGCATTGATGTCGTTTCCGCCGCCGTACGCGCCCCCCAGGTCGGGTCAGATGCGCTCCGCTCCGCCTGCAAAGCGGTTCTCGCCGACGAGCCGCAGTGGGCGGAGGCGCACCTGCAGGCCTGGAGCGAAGTATTCCGCGCCTTTGGCGCAAAACCTAAAAGGACCCCCTGCTCGGCGGAAGCCTTGCGTAAACGGGTGCTGCGCGATGGCGAGATGGCCGCGATCGATCCTATCGTCGACCTCTATAACGCGGTGAGCCTGCGCTACGCCGTGCCGGTCGGCGGCGAAAACCTGGCGGCGTATGTTGGCGTGCCGCAGCTCAAGATAGCGGACGGCAGCGAGCCGTTCGATACCGTTAAGGAAGGACAGACGGTTTACGAATACCCCGACGCGGGAGAGGTGGTCTGGGGCGACGATCGCGGCGTGACCTGCCGCCGCTGGAACTGGAGACAGGGAGTACGCACGCGGCTGAGCGTGGAGAGGCCGCGGATGCGGTCTATTCTTGAAAGCCTGCCGGAAATGCCGCTTAGCGCGCTGCAGGAGGCGGGAGAGATGCTGAGCAATGGTCTGCTGGAGATGACGCCGGCCCTGATATCCCGGCAGCGTGATATGCCCGCACTCCGCCGCAATCCCTGACGCGCC
>OLJP01000109.1_pt1 | contig 10858 bp, 8 predicted proteins | sample 1601511 | NCBI WGS metagenome assembly OLJP01 (sample SAMN04436829, study PRJEB24849) | human gut metagenome | biome: human gut; feature: NICU; material: stool | host: Homo sapiens | place: USA: Saint Louis, MO | collected 2011-07-21 | reverse complement strand
TCTCGGTCTTTGAAGTCGCCAATGGTCAGCCTGCGGGAAAATACCGGGTCGATATCTCAGTGAATAATGAGATGGTGACCGCCGAGGCCCGTGACGTGATGTTCTCGAAAACTGCTGATGGCAAGCTGGAACCCTGCGTTACCCTGGAGGAACTCACCCAGTGGGGGATTAATACCGCCCCGTTTCCAGAGCTGCAGGACAGTAACAGCGAATGCATTAAGCTGGACGCTATTCCAGACGCGTTTACTGACTTTCAGTTTAACCGACAGCGGCTAAACCTGAGCATTCCCCACGCGGCATTAAAGGCACGCAGTCAGGATGAAGTGCCCGTCGAGCTTTGGGATGAGGGGATTCCTGCCGTGTTACTCAATTACAGCATGAACAGTTATCAGAGCCAGTATAACGGTGCTGATACCTATAAAAGTACGTACCTCAACCTGCGGCCGGGAATAAACATCGGGCCGTGGCGTCTGCGCAACTACACCACCTTTGAGCATAGTAATCAGAGTGGAAGTAAATGGGACAACGTCTACAGCTATCTTCAGCGGAATATTATCTCTTTGCGAAGCCAACTGACGTTAGGTGACAGTTCCGCCCCTTCTGATGTCTTCGATAGCGTACCGTTCCGCGGTGTTCAACTAGCCTCAGATGATGACATGCTGCCTTCCAGCGTACGCAACTATGCGCCTGTAGTGCGGGGGATTGCCCGCAGTAATGCCCTTGTCACCATACGCCAGAACGGATACGTGGTTTATGAAACCAAAGTGGCGCCGGGAGCATTTGAAATAACGGATCTCGCCTCTACAGGCGGGGCAGGCGATCTTGACGTCACGATTAAAGAAGCGGATGGAAGCGAACAACATTTGATTATCCCCTATGCCTCTTTGCCTGTGCTGCAGCGCGAAGGGAAATTTCGTTATAGCGTAACGGGCGGTCAGTTTCGCGCCTATGATCCGCAAACGGAAAAAAATCTGTTTGTGCAGGGAACCGGTATTTATGGTCTCCCGCTCGGTTTTACGCTGTACGGTGGGGTGCAAAACGCAGGCAGCAAATACCAGTCTTACGCTCTGGGCGTGGGCAAGAACATCGGCGCATGGGGCGCTTTTTCAGCCGATGTCATCCACTCGGTGTCAGCGCCGACTGATACGGGCAGGGAACAGGGTCAGTCGCTACGGGTGCGCTATAGCAAAAATTTCCTGCAAACGGGAACAAACTTCACCATCGCCGGTTATCGCTATTCAACCTCCGGATTTCGCTCGCTGGAGGAGACGCTCGGCACCTACAGAAGCGATAGTAACATTCCATCATATGTTACTGACCGCCGTCGTAACCGGGCTGAGCTGTCGGTGAATCAGGATCTTGGCGCCAATTTTGGCGCGTTTAATGCCTCCTTGATCAGTGAGGATTACTGGCATAACAAACGTAACAGCCTGTCGGCGAACCTGGGGTACTACAAAAATTTCAACGCGATTGGTATCAGTCTGAACTACTCCTGGAACCGGAATAGCGGACTGTATGGCCATGCCGAACAGGATAATGTGGTCTCCTTTGAAATCAATGTGCCGCTGGATAAATTCCTCAACCGGACATACGCCTCATACGGGACAACCCATGCGAGTGGAAACGGGACCAGCCACAACCTGCGACTGAATGGTTCAGCCTTTGAGGATGCCAGTCTTGACTGGGGGATAAACGCGACGCACGCCGGGCGCAGCGAACAACAAGTCGTCGGGGGCAACGTCAGCTGGAAGGCAAGCTACGGAACGTTAAATGGTTCCTATAGCCGCAGTCGCGACAGTCAACAGCTGGGGTATGGCATAGCCGGTGGGGTAGTGATTCATGAGAATGGTATCACGCTGTCCCAATCGCTGGGTGAAACCATTGGGTTAGTTAAGGCTCCTGGCGCTGAAGGCATTGGCATCAATAACTACGCCGGTATCTCTACGGACAGCCGGGGCTATGCGGTTGTTCCTTATCTGACCCCCTATCGCCGCAATGATATTAGCCTGAATAGCAAGACCCTGCGGAACGATACCGATATCACCTATATGACCAATAAAGTTGTTCCCACCCGCGGGGCTATCGTCAGGGCGGAGTATAAAACCGCCATTGGCCACCGTGTCCTGATGACATTAACGCTGCCCGGCGGCAAACCGGTCCCCTTTGGCGCAATGGCGTCACTGCTTAAAAGTGAAGAAAACGCCTCAATTGTCGGTGATGGCGGAGAAGTGCTGCTGAGCGGTTTACCGCAAAAAGGGACTCTACAGGTGAAATGGGGGAATGGCCAGGGGCAGGAAACCGCCTGCCGGGCGGATTATATAGCCCATAAATCTGCTGGCGCGTCCGGTCTCTGGAACGCGACGAGCGTCTGTCAATAATTCTGCGCCCTTGAGCGAAGTAAATAGCCGTCCTTACGAGGAAGAATAGAATGAAGTGGTTTGTGTTTATGTTCGTTGCCATCGCGGCGACGCTGATGGTCCCCCCTGAGGCCAATAGCGGATCGTTTGATCCGGTAACCGGCGCTTATACTACGGATCCAATAACCGTCACGCTGACGCCAAAGACCGTTACGGCCAGCGCGTCGGTAATCGCAAATGGTGAAAGGGTTCTCAGTAGCAGCAACCCTACGTATGCCGGAGAAGGAGGTTCGTTGTATTGGGGAGCGCATACCTACACCTTGGGAAGTGCCGCTTACGTCACAATGGCCGCTACCGGTATAAATGCCAGCGGAGTCTGCACAGCAATCGCCAGCGGTACATCTCTTACCATAAACGGATGTTTCACCTTTTCAGATAATAGCAGGATCCACATTGGAAAAAGCGCCTCTTGTAAATCCTTTTATAGTGTACATAGCAATATAAATTATTTAACGAGTTTTGGCGATTTTGTTGGGCTTAATTTTGGTCCTGGTTCAAACTCTTTACAGTTGTACAAAACAAATATAACAGACGTCAATACGACCTCTTTCACCTATCCAAGTACGACTAAATCAACAAGTCACCGCTGGCCAGGTTACGATATAAATCTGCAGGCAACTCTATCTGCCAAAACGCCGCCTTATACCTATCTTTATTGCAGCGTATCGCAAGGCTTAGTGGTCGTGATGACCACTGGGGCGGTAATTGACTATCCTTTTAAGATGGTGCCTGCGGCCAGTAAACCCGCTTATGCCCCGACGATTAGTTACTCGCCGGCGCTCCCTATCATTGATACTATCACCGTAAATATCCGCAATATCACCGCGATTGACATTCTCCCAAGGACGGTATTCAACACCGGAACTATCTCCGCCTGGCGCACAACCTATATGGAACAACCGCTTACCGTAACCGGGCAGGGCAATGTAACCCGGGTTTTTGGCGCCTCTCAGAACTTTAACGTTATTGAATCCTGGAGCTGTGCGACAACAGGGCAAATCGATTTTCGAATAATGCGCGACAATACCAACACCAATGTCTGTTCAGGGGCAACCTATACCCATACCGTGCAAACGCCACAGTCGTTGACGGCACAGTGGAAAGCGTTAAATCAGACCTCATCAGGCGCATGGAGCGCGGCGGCAACGGTCACTTTTACGCTGCCCTAGATCATGCCCGGCATCGCTTTATACTGGCGATGCCGCCGATTGCAAGAGCGCGCCCCGCCTGTCGCTCAAAGAGAGTAATCCCGACACGGCGGCCAGCAATGACCGCCGCGCTGCGTTTAAGTTACATCCAAAATAACATGCTAAATCCGGTCAAAACGACGATACAGGCAATATTCAAAAACAGGCCGGCGCGCATCATCTCCTGCTGCTTGATAGGGCCGGTGGCGAAAACGATAGCGTTTGGCGGCGTCGCCACGGGCAGCATAAAAGCGCATGAAGCCGCAATGGCAATCAATACCGACAGAATCACAGGCGACATGCCGAACGCTTCGGCCACTGAGGCAAATACGGGAATAAGCAAAGCGGCGCTGGCCGTATTACTGGCAAACTCGGTCAGAAACACCACGAATGCTGCAATCACCAGGATAATAATAAATATCCCCATATGAGCCACCATCCCGCTAATCTGGTTTGCCAGGAACAGACTGGTACCCGTCTCTTTCAACACATTACTTAAGCAGATACCGCCGCCGAATAATAACAGCACGCCCCAGTCAGCCGTTTTCTCTATATCCTTCCAGTGAACTACCCGAGCGAAATTGACTAATATAATGGCGCCTAAAGCCACAATGGTATCGAAGGATTTAAAACCGCCCAGCAGATCGTTAATGGGTCCGCTGAAAATCCAGAAGAATACGGTAAGGCCAAAAATAGCTAGGGTGACTATTTTGCCTTTATCCCAATCGACCTGTTCACTATTCGTTTCGAAGGTCCCCTTAAGTTCCGGCCTGAACACGAGGTAAAGAATCGCAATAGCGACTGGCAGTAAGACGATCATTGCCGGGAAACCGAACTTCATCCAGTCAAAGAAGGAGAGCCCCACCTCAGCGGCGGCAATCGCATTCGGTGGACTGCCGACGATGGTCGCCATTCCGCCAATGCTGGCGCTATAGGCAATACCGAGGAGCACAAACACATAGGTCGAATGGCGGTTTTTGCCATCGACTTTACTCAGGATCCCCAATACCAGCGGCATCATCATTGCGGCCGTCGCCGTATTACTGATCCACATTGACAGCAGCGCCGTCACGCCAAATAGCATAAAGACCGCGAGGCGCATTTTGCCCCTCGCCATCGCTAATACTTTATCGGCAATGACTTTATCCAGCCCCTGCACATGCATCGCCGCCGCCAGAGCAAAGCCGCCGAGGAAAAGGAATATCGTAGAGTTAGCGAAACTGTTTAGCGCCGCCTGGGTATTAAATACCCCCAACAGCACGGCCATAACGGGAACCATTATGGCCGTAACGGTCACGTGCAGCGCTTCTGTTAACCATAATACGGCGATAAAAGCGAGCATACTCAGTCCCATGACCACCTTCGGCTCATAGGGTAGCGTGTTGTAGAGAACGATAAACAGAACAATATCGAGCAAAATGATGATGCTGTTACGATTAAAAAACCACTCGTGGGTATTGGTGGGTAAAGGACTCATGTCGTTTTTATTCATAGTAGCTTCCTTGTAACTGGTTACGACTGAATCATTACATGTATATGTCTATCAGGTATAAATTATGTTCCTGTTCTGTTAACTGGATCGTACCAGACAATTTCCCGGCTGAATGACACCCAAGTCAGGATATTTCCGGAAAGAGGTTCCTGATATAGACGATTTATTGAAGCGAGCAGGCCGACTTTATTAGCTTTAATTTCCTGCACCTGAATTTAGATCGTTGGCTACTTTGCCGGTATACGCGGCATTGATAGTTTCACCAACACCTAAACTAACCCCAGAGATCCATCGAATATTTTCGGCAATCTATTTCTGAAATAGAGATAAAGCAGCGCGTAAAAACGGATAATTCGGTGAAAAACCGGGCAAAAGCGCGCTATTCTGGAAATCAACACGCCCAGGCGGCTAACAACCTTTCCCTCCGGACGGCTAAAAAGCATCTTATATTCCTTTTTGCTCTTAGCGGCAGACAAAAGTTCTTTAAAATGCCAATTTTGCAGCCCTACCATTCAAATCATCTCGATACGAATGGGCAAAATGTTATGTCAGTTTTTCATTCCGTTAGCGACCTGATTGGTCATACTCCCCTGCTGCAGCTTCATAAGCTGGATACCGGCCCCTGCGGCCTGTTTCTAAAACTGGAAAATCAAAATCCCGGCGGTTCGATAAAAGACCGCGTCGCGCTATCCATGATTGCCCAGGCAGAGCGCGAAGGAAAATTAAAACCCGGCGGCACGATTATCGAAGCCACCGCCGGCAATACAGGCCTCGGGCTGGCGCTGATCGCCGCGCAGAAAAATTATCGCCTGATCCTGGTGGTGCCGGACAAAATGAGCCGTGAGAAGATTTTCCACCTGCGCGCGCTGGGAGCGCAGGTGCAGCTTACCCGCTCGGACGTTAACAAAGGCCATCCCGCCTACTATCAGGACTACGCCCGGCGTCTTGCCGACGAAACGCCTGGCGCCTTTTATATCGACCAGTTTAATAACGAAGCTAACCCGCTGGCGCATGCCACCACCACCGCCCCGGAGATCTTCCAGCTGCTGGAAGGCGATATCGACGCGATTGTCGTCGGCGTCGGCGCCGGCGGAACGCTCGGATGGCTACAGGCCTGGTTTGCTGAGCACTCCCCCAAAACGGAATTTATCCTCGCCGACCCGGCGGGCTCCATTCTGGCGGACCAGGTCGAAACCGGACGCTACGGCGAAACCGGCTCGTGGCTGGTGGAAGGGATCGGCGAAGATTTTATTCCGCCGCTGGCCCATCTTGAAGGCGTCCGCAGCGCATACCGCGTCACCGATAGCGAAGCTTTCGCCACCGCCCGCCAGCTGCTGCAGGTTGAGGGCATTCTCGCGGGCTCCTCTACCGGAACGCTGCTCACCGCTGCCCTGCGCTACTGCCGGGCGCAGACAACCCCGAAACGCGTGGTGACCTTCGCCTGCGACAGCGGCAATAAATATTTATCAAAGATGTTTAACGATGACTGGATGCGCCAGCAGGGCTTTTTAAGCCGTCCATCGCGCGGCGATCTCAGCGATTTTATCGCCCTGCGCCACGACGAAGGGGCAACCGTCACCGCCGCGCCGGACGATACCCTGGCGGCCATCCTCGCGCGTATGCGCCTCTACGACATCTCGCAGCTGCCGGTGCTGGAAAACGGCCGGGGCGTCGGCATTGTCGACGAATGGGATCTGATTAGCCACGTCCAGGGCGACAGTCAGCGCTTTTCTCTGCCGGTCGGGGAAGCAATGACGCGTAACGTGGAGACTCTGGATAAGCACGCGCCGGAAAGCGCGCTGCAGGCCATTTTCGATCGCGGCCTGGTGGCCGTTATCGCCGACAACGATCGTTTTCTTGGCCTCATTACCCGCAGCGATGTGCTGACCACCTGGCGTAACCGACTCGAACAGTAAGGACTTCTCAATGACAAATTTGCATACCCTGAGCGTACATAGCGGCGCATTTACCGATGAACACGGCGCGGTGATGCCGCCTATTTATGCCACCTCCACCTTTGCTCAGCCCGCGCCGGGCCAGCATACCGGGTACGAATATTCGCGCAGCGGCAACCCGACCCGTCACGCGCTGGAGACGGCGATTGCCGACCTGGAAAGCGGCACGCGCGGTTACGCCTTTGCTTCCGGTCTGGCGGCCATCTCAACCGTGCTGGAACTGCTGGATAAAGACAGTCACCTGGTCGCCGTCGACGATGTCTACGGCGGCACATATCGGCTGATTGAAAACGTTCGCCGCCGCAGCGCCGGCCTGCGGGTAAGCTGGGTGAAGCCCGACGATCTGGCGGCCATCGAAGCAGCTATTCGGCCCGATACGCGCATGATCTGGGTTGAAACGCCGACCAACCCGCTGCTTAAGCTGGCCGACCTCAGCGCCATCGCCGCCATTGCGCGGCGGCACAATATTATCAGCGTCACCGACAACACCTTCGCCTCGCCGGCTATCCATCGTCCGATTGAGCTGGGCTTTGATATCGTGGTGCATTCGGCGACCAAGTATCTTAACGGCCACTCCGATGTGGTCGCCGGGCTGGCGGTGGTCGGCGACAACGCCGCGCTGGCGGAAAAGCTGGGCTATCTACAAAACGCGGTTGGCGGCGTGCTCGATCCCTTCAGCAGTTTCCTGACGCTGCGCGGTATTCGTACCCTGGCGCTGCGTATGGAGCGCCACAGCAGCAATGCGCTGCTGCTTGCCGAGTGGCTGGAGCAGCAGCCGCAGGTCGAAAGAGTCTGGTTCCCGTGGCTGGCTTCGCATCCGCATCATCAGCTGGCGCGCAGGCAAATGGCGCTTCCCGGCGGGATGATCTCCGTGGTGGTCAAAGGCGATGATGGCTACGCCGAACGGATCATCCGTAAGCTGAAGCTGTTTACCCTCGCGGAGAGCCTCGGCGGCGTGGAAAGCCTGGTGAGCCAGCCGTTTAGCATGACCCACGCGTCAATCCCGCTGGAGCAGCGGTTAGCCAACGGCATTACTCCTCAGCTGATTCGTCTGTCGGTAGGCATCGAAGATCCGCAGGATCTGATCGCCGACTGGCGCCACGCGCTGCGCGACTAAGCAGATTGCCCGGCGGCGGCTAACGCTTTGCCGGGCCGACAAGCCCCCCATCACATCAGGCCCGCCGCCCGGCAGAGACTTAAGCACTCTGCCCGTTGTGGCGCTGCCCCTGCAAAAGATGCTCAACAAACCGCGTCAGCTTCGGCAGCGGCCGCAGATCCTGCCGCCAGAGTAAATGAACCGGCCTCGGCTGCGGGGTATACGCCTCCAGCACGCGCACGAGTTTGCCGCACTCGAGCGCATCCGCCAGCAGCACTTCCGGCTGCAGCAGCAGTCCAGCTCCGGCGATCGCCGCCGTTCGCAGGGCATAGCCATCATTGCAGCGCAGGACGGCATCGCGCTTCCAGCGGACGCCCTCCTCGGCGCCCGGCAGCTTCCACTCATTGCGCGCGGTCCACACCGTATGCGACAAACAGAGGTGATCGGCCAGGTCCGCAGGCGTCATCGGGGTACCGTAGCGGGCTAAATACCCGGGCGCGGCGCAGATCGTCATCCGGTAGGGCGCGAGATACTTTGCTACCAGATCGTTATTGCGGATCTCGCCGATGCGGATCGCCAAATCGATACCTTCATCCACCAGATCGACCATCCGGTTAGTCAGATCCAGCTCCACGCGCACGTCGGGCCAGGCCCGGAGAAAAGTGGCGGCCAGCGGAGCAATGACGCAGGCGCCAAACGACGTTGGCGCGCTTACCCGCAGCGTCCCCGCGGGCGCGATCCGCAGCCTCTCCACCGCGCTCTCGGCGATTGAAACCTGTTCAAGGACGCGTTTCGCCTCGTCAAAATAGACCCGCCCGGCGTCGGTGAGGCTCTGGCGGCGGGTATTGCGCTCAAGAAGACGGGTATTAAGCTGCCGTTCGATCAGCACGATATATTTCCCGACCATCACCGCCGACATATCGAGGCGCGATGCGGCTTCGGTAAAGCTTCCGCACTCCACCACCGCAATAAAGGTCTCCATCGCCCGCAGCTTATCCATATTACAAACTCCTGGTTAGTAATCATTTAACTTTTAGCCAGTTTATCCGATATTTGTTTTATTAAAGAATAGCCTCTCATCCGAGAGAGGAATCTGCTATGAAAATCATCGTTATTGGCGCCAGCGGTACCGTTGGCCGCGCGGTTGCGCAAGAGTTAAGTCAGCGTCATGAGGTTATTCACGTCGGCCGCACTCAGGGCGACTATCAGGTGGATATCACCTCACAGCAAAGCGTAGAGAACCTGTTTGAGAAAATCGGTCGGGTAGACGCGATTGTTTCCGCCACTGGTAATCTGTTCTTTGGTCCGCTGGCGACCATGACCGATGACGATTTCAACCAGGGCTTACAGGATAAACTACTGGGGCAGATTCGCCTGGCGTTGACCGGCCAGCATTATCTGAACGACGGCGGATCTATTACGCTGATTAGCGGGATCGTCGCCCATGAGCCCATCGCTCAGGGCGTCAATGCCACCACCGTCAACGCTGGGCTGGAAGGATTCGTTCGCGCCGCCGCCTGCGAACTACCGCGCGGAATACGCATTAACCTGATTAGCCCGACCGTATTAACGGAATCGGCGGCAGCCTACGACGGTTTCTTCCCCGGTTTTGCCAGCGTTCCCGCCGCCAGCGTGGCTCAGGCCTACCGCCGCAGCGTGGAAGGCATCCAGAGCGGACGGATCTATAAGGTCGGCTACTAACCGGTACCGCTGCGGGCCGGAATCCCCCTTCCAGCCCGCAGCGGCGCTTACATCCTGTTTCATCAACGGCTACACTGCTCCTTCAATTTGCCTTTTTGAATGACTCATGTTGAAGAAACTTGCTTTTATCGCCCCGCTTTTGACGCTTATCGCCCTGCTTATCTGGTGGTTCACGCCCCGCTACGCCGAAGAGGATGTCGCGTACTACCGCTCCGTCTTCTGCGTTATCGACCATCAGGACAGCCGCGCGTTTCTCCGCGATATGGAAAATATGATTGAAGGCGGCAATTCGGATTATGCGCTGCATAAGACCCATTACGTGCCCGCTCTGGGCCAACGGATGCTGGACACCTGGCAGCAGCTCACGCCGGAAGAGCAGAAAAGTATCAGCCAGGACCAGCAGCGCTGTCGCCAGCTGATGAGTGAAAAGTAGCGCCCGGATTAAGGGGGATTACTGCGCAAAATGACTCGCTGACAATAATAGAAAATAACATTCCGCTGCGACGAGCGGAATGTTAAACATAAACATGGCGAATGAATAACAGTATTTAGCGCGCGCAAAAGTTATATTTAATCGATAGCCTGACGTTATTATCATCCTATTTATTTAAAAAATTTCGTTTCAGAAATAATTTCGTCACAATCCCCTCTTATATTTTCAAGCCTTAATAAACAAAGAATTATAACCAATAATTATCGAGGCTTATGTTGATTCGCTATATTCCCGTTTCGCTCTCTCTGGTCGCCGCTGCCGTTTCCTGCGTGCTCTACGCTGCGCCGATAAATACGCCCGTGCTCGCTACGATGGATAATTTCCGCGATATTGCTGGCACGACGACTGTTTATACCACCAGCCGCGACGGCACCCTGCGCACAGGCGTTTTTTATCGTTCCAATGCCATGGCATTAACCTCCGCGGACCAGTCGCCGCTGAGCAAGCTCGGTATCAGCGAGGTTTATGATTTGCGAGCGGCCCGCGCAATCGCCAGAAGACCGGACGGGGTGCCCGG
>OLJP01000100.1_pt1 | contig 11460 bp, 11 predicted proteins | sample 1601511 | NCBI WGS metagenome assembly OLJP01 (sample SAMN04436829, study PRJEB24849) | human gut metagenome | biome: human gut; feature: NICU; material: stool | host: Homo sapiens | place: USA: Saint Louis, MO | collected 2011-07-21 | reverse complement strand
GGCCCACGGCGGGGAGCTATGGCTGGCAGAATTTAGCTCAGCCGGATGCGAATTTGCGCTCACTCTCCCGCTGACGGGACAGCAGAAGGACAAACCATGACATTACGCGTAGCTATCATCGAAGATAGCGCAGATCTACACGACGAGCTGCTGGCTTTTCTGCGCCATCGCGGCTTCGACGCCTGGGGCGTCGGCAGCGCCGAGGCCTTCTGGCGGCAGCTGCATCGCGATCCGGTCGATATCGTACTTATCGATATTGGCCTGCCGGGCGAAGACGGGTTTAGCGTGCTGGACTATCTGCACGAGATTGGCCAGTTCGGCCTGGTCGTCATTACCGCCAGAGGGCATGAGCAGGATCGGCTCCAGGCCTTAAACGCCGGCGCCGACCTCTATCTCATCAAGCCGGTCAACTTTTCCGACCTCGCGGAGAGCATCCACGCGCTGGGCTCCCGGCTTCGCCAGCAACAACCGGCGGAAAGCGGCACTCCGGCGCCATTAGCGGAGCGGTCAGCCCCTTCCCACTGGATACTCCAGAGCGAGCGCCTGGTGGCGCCATCGGGGCGGATCCTGCCGCTAACACAGCAAGAGTACCGGCTGCTGGAAGTCTTAATGCGTAACCGCAATGAAGTGTGCAGCAAAGTTGACCTGCACACTTCTCTGTTTACCGATGAGGGCGAACCGGAACTGCACCGCATCGACGTGGTGATCAGCCGCCTGCGGCACAAGGCCCGCCTGCAGGGCATCACCCTGCCGATTCGCGCGATTTTTGGCAAAGGGCTGGCGTTTCTCTCTTGACCTTTTCCCAGCCGGCAGCGGCGGCGCTGCCGGCTATTGTTCCGCCATCCGCCCGGAGTGATGACTAGTATGTTTCCAGCCTGGTGTTTCTTGTTAATTTTTTTCAGTTTTTGAGAGGATTGAGAGAAATGAGACTGACAGCACATTAAGAATTTTCTTACATTGACAGGGCGTCGTGAGCGTTTTGCCCCACAGCGGCTGAGCTAACAGGCTATTGCTGAATTTAGCACAAGCCGAATGCAGGCCGTTTGTCAGGCGCTTTTCGTTCGCGCATCGCGAGCACGGTTTAACGAAGAGTATAAAAATATTCGCGTGCCTGTGAGGTACATTTTTAAAACCAAAAATTAAGTTAAAGGATCTCAATTATGGCCATGCAAACATGGTTAGCCTTATTACTGTGCATATTTTGCCTTTGCGTTTCTGTTTATAGTCTGGTGTCGTATATCCGCGACAGGCGAAAACAGAAATTTCCATTTTCAGCAAAGAACTCTACGCGCAGAAAATAACTAAAGCCACATTAATAATAACGAAATCTGCATAGCAACAATCACCGCATACGCCCGGAGGATTGATCACAACATGGCGTTATGTTGATATATCAGGGAAATAACGCCATGAAAAAAGTAAACATCGCAATCAACAACAGAAATACCTTTCTCAGAGAATCATTGGTTTCCGTCGTCAATGAGCTCATCAGCCGCAGCGGTAATCTCAAAGTCGCTTTTTCTTATAAGCATAATGATTTTTTAGATAAAGATATCATCATCGCTGAAGTTCTCCCCGGCGAAATCTATCTGTGCAATACCAGCATAAAGAACCGTAAACAAAATAGTTCGGTGATTATCCTGCACAGCTATGACAAGTTACCGGAAAAAGAGCTGATCGTTAACTGTCTCAAGGGCGTTATCTTTGTCTCTATCAAATCGGTCAATATCGATAAAATGTTCGAAATTATTGCCCAGGAGCTAAAAAGGAGCGAAATTCCTCCCGACGCGCAGAGAAGCGACTCCACGCTCGTCTGCACCCATTGCCCGCATAAAATGCTCTCCAAATCGCAGGCTGCCGTCGCCACTGGCATCATCGATGGCTTTGATATCATTAAAATTTCTGCCCTCAACAAAGTCACCCCTAAAACCATCACCTGGCACAAAAGCAAAATCATGGAAAAATACAGTCTTAATAACAATCATGACTTTTTCCAGTTCATTAACTTGTTAAAAGAGCGCTGGTAAGCTCGCGCCCGCGCCCGCCGGTGAGCGCATTCTGGACGTTAAAATTAGGAATTTGACGGCTTGTCAGCGACGGGATTCCGAAAAAGATCGGTAACCTCAAAAACATCTACTCAGGGGTAACAGGCTGCGGGTACCATTACCCGGTTCCTCAATGTAAAAATACCGGAGCGTATTTTTATATAATAAGAACAACGTCTTTATCGAGGAATCTGTTACTTCGTCACATTGCCCCTTGCGTGCCTGTTAGGGGCCTCTTTTTCACTGCGGAACGCGCCCCCGTCAGAGAGGGCGCGCGACGATCAGGCTTCGGCCTGCTGAGGCGCGACTTCAGCCTCCGGGACCTCTTCCTGCAGTTGACCTTCATTTTTTGACAGCATCGCCGTCGCAATCCCGTTACCCAGCACGTTAATCGCTGAGCGCCCCATATCAAGGAAATGGTCAATGCCCATCAGCAGCAAAATACCCGCCACCGGAATATTGAAGCTCGGGATGGTGGCGGCCAGCACCACCAGCGCCGAACGCGGTACCCCGGCAATCCCTTTCGAGGCCAGCATCAGCGTCAGCATCATCACGGTAATTTCGCTAAAGCTCAGCTGAACATTATAGGCCTGAGCGATAAACATGGCGGCAAAAGAGCAGTACACCATTGAGCCGACCAGGTTAAAGGAGTAGCCGATGGGCAGCACAAACGACGCGATATTTCGCGAGCAGCCAAATTCCACCAGGCGCTCCAGGGTCTTCGGATAGGCCGCTTCGGAACTGCTGGTGGTGAACGCCACCAGCACCGGGTCTTTCAGCATATTCAGCAGGCGAAAAACCTCTTTCTTGAGCACCATATACCCTACCGCCAGCAGCACCGCGCTGGTCAGCAGGATCGCGACATAGTATCCGCCGATAAACGAGGCATAGTTAAGCAGGATCCCCAGCCCCTGCGAGGCGATAACCGAAGAGATAGCGGCGAAAATCGCCAGCGGCGCGACGTACATCACGTACCCGGTCACCTTCAGCATAATGTGGGAAACCACGTTGAGCGCCGCCACCAGCGGGGCATTGAATTTCTCTCCCAGCGACGCCCCGGCGATACCGAAGAACATTGAGAACACCACGATTTGCAGAATCTCGTTGCTGGCCATCGCTTCGGTAATGCTGGTTGGGATGGTATGGGTCAGAAAGCCTTTCAGGCTCATCCCGCTCACCGCCAGCCCGGTATCCACGGATTCTTTCGGGATCGCCAGGTTCAGGCCGGCGCCGGGATGCTCGAGGGTAACGATCACCAGCCCGACCAGAATGGAGAGAATTGACGAGGTAATAAACCACACCATGGCTTTACCGCCGACCCGGCCAATGGTCGCCGTTTCGCCAAGGCGCATAATACCGACCGTCAGGGTACTGAAGACTAACGGCGCAATCACCATTTTAATCAGGCGCAGGAACACATCGGTCAGCAGCGTAATGTTTTCCGACCATGCGGTTATGGTCGTTTGCCCGGCGTAAGCGTGGATGGCCGCACCGGAGAGGATCCCCAGCAGCATGAAGATGACGATGAACAGCGTGAGTTTGTTTGCACTTGCCACAAAAATTAACCCCTGATTTATTTAACGTGATGTTTTTTAATGTATATATATTTTAATTATTGAAATACATTAAACATTCACCACATAAATTGAATAAAAGCAGGCGGGGTTACAAGTCTTTTTTAGTTTTTATAGTAAAAGTTAATGTACTGGTTGATATGCATCAAACCGCGTCGTGCCGCCGGTAAGATGAAAAAGGCGCCGGCGTCAGAGACCAACCGGCGCAAAGAGGCATTAGCGTTTTACGGTATCCTCCAGGAAGAAACGTCCCAGCGGATTCTGATAAAAACCATCGATATTTTTGCGGCTGACGTTACGGTACGGGCTGTAGTAGAGGTCAACCCAGTTCACGTCGGCCTTAGCCATTTTTTGCAGGTCGATATACATCTGCTCGCGCTTTTTACCGTCCATTTCGACGCGCGCGGCAGCCACCAGCGCTTTTACCTGCTCGTTATGATAGCGGGTCATATAGTTCATATTGGCATCGTGACCAAGCACGAAAGTGGTTTTCTGATCGGGGTCGAGAATATCGTTGGTCCAGTACATCACCGAAATATCGTACTCTCCGGCCACCAGCATATCCCAGCTCTGGCTCGGGTCGACTTTTTGCAAATTCACCGTCACCCCGGCTTTCGCCAGCTGCTGTTGCAACAAAATGGCAATCTGCTCATCGACTTCATCCCCGGCGTTGACCACGTAGTTCAGCTTCAGATCGGCAGCGCCCGCCGCTTTTAGCATCGCTTTGGCCTTCTGCGGATCGTAAGGCCGACGAAGATTATCCTGATAGTGGTAAAGCGCCCCGGCGGGAATATAGGAGTTGGCCACCTGGCCGTAGCCAAAGGTCACGGTCTTCACGATCGCGTCTTTATCAATCGCGAAGTCCAGCGCCTGGCGCACCTCTACCTTGCCCAGCGCGCCGTGAGAATGGTTGATCAGCAGATGGTCCTCGCGCGTGGAGGGGTCCAGCTCCACCTTCAGATTGGCATCCTTTTGTAACGATGCAATGCGCGAGAAAGGCACGGTCAGCGCGGCGTCGAGCTCGCCGGCCTGCACCTTCAGCATGCGGGTATTATCGTCCGGAATGGTTAACCACTCCACGCCATCGAGGCTAACGTTTTTCGCCTGCCAGAAGTGCGGGTTCTTCACCAGCACGATCTTTTCCCCGCGCAGCCACTCTTTCACGCTAAACGCGCCGGAGCCCACGGGTTTTTCGGCAAACGCCTCTTCGCCTTCCGCTTTCATCGCCTTCTGCGAAATCACCGAGGCGTTCGGCAGGGCAAGCTGCGACAAGAACGGCGCTGAAGGCGATTTCAGCGTCACTACCAGCGTGCGCGGGTCCGGGGCTTCCGCTTTGGCAATAATGCTATAGGAGTCGCGCCACAGCGAGCCTTCATCATCGCGGATACGAATTAAGCTAAACGCCGCATCGCTGGCGGTCAGCGGTGTGCCGTCAGAGAAGGTCGTGTCGCGAATTTTAAAAGTGTAGACCTTGCCATCCGGAGAAATCGTCCAGCTCTCAGCCACGCCCGGCTCCAGCTTCGTCCCGCTCTTATCTACCCGCACCAGCGGGTCAAAAACGTTGGAAAAGACCCAGTTATCCGCGTTTTGCGCCGATTTTATCGGGTCAAACGTGGTGCTGTCCTCCCGGCGGCCAATGGTCAATGCCCCCGCCGCCTGGGCCATTTCGCTCACCACGCTAAGCGCCAGAAAAACGCTCGCCGCCAGTAACTTAACTTGCCTGTGCTTCATCAAAAGATCCCCCTGTTAAAGGAAAAACGGTCTCATCACCCGCGAGGGTGAGCACGCAGGCCTAAGGGCGGGCGGCAATCTGCCGGGTTGGTGGTGGTGCGCCGGTGCGGCACTGCACCTGCGCATAAGGGCAGCGCGGATGAAATGCACAGCCTTGTGGAACGGCAACGGGGCTGGGCGGCTCGCCCCCCAGCAAATTCTTCGGTAGGGGTTTATCCGGGTCGATTTCCGGGATCGCCGAGACCAGCGCGGCGGTATAAGGATGCAGCGGACGGGTGAAGACCGCCTCTGCCGGCCCCTCCTCCACAATCCGCCCAAGGTACATTACCGCCACCCGATCGCAGAGCCGCCGCACAATCGCCAGATCGTGGGCGATAAACAGAATCGCCAGCCCCATCTTCTCCCGCAGCTCCATCAGCAGGTTGACGATCTGTCCCTGAATAGAGACGTCCAGCGCCGCGACGCACTCATCGGCCACGATCAGTCGCGGCTCCATGGCCAGCGCTCTGGCAATACCGACGCGCTGGCACTGGCCGCCGCTAAGCTGGGCTGGTTTCGCGCTGGCCTGCTGCGGACGCAGGCCGACCAGGGTGAGCAGTTCTGCTACCCGCAGCGCCTCCTGCCCGCGGGGCACTTTTTGATGCACGCGCAGCACCTCGGCGATGCTCTCTCCCACGGTCTGCCGGGGGTTTAACGAGGCAAAGGGATCCTGGAAAATCATCGCGCTTTGCTGGCGCAGACGGGCGATATCGCTGGTTAAGCCATGGGTAATACGCTGCCCCTCGAACCGCACCTCGCCATCGGCTACCCGTTCAAGCTGTAACAGCGCTCGGCCAAGCGTGCTCTTGCCGCTGCCGGACTCGCCGACCAGACCGAGCGTTTCGCCAGGAAAGATCTGCATCGTGACCTGGTTCACCGCGTGCACGACCCGCTTCGGCTGCCAAAGACCGCCCGATACCGGGAAGGTGACGCAAAGATTATCGGCCTCAAGCAGCGGCCAGTGAGCGTTAACCATTATCCCTCCTGCCGGGTCAGCGTGGGTAACCGGTGATGACAAGCCACCGCGTGGCTATGGCGATCCTGTCCGTAATGCAGCGGCGGCTGCTGCAGGCACGCTTCATCGGCGCGGCGGCAGCGCGGATGAAAGCGACAGCCTGATGTAAAGTGGTCGGCGCTCGGCGGCTGGCCGTCGATGATCGTCAGCCTCCCCCGTCCGCCTTCGCTGGCCGGCTGACAATCAATAAGTCCGCGGGTATAAGGGTGCAGCGGCCCGGCGAGCACTTCGCGTTTGTCGCCCACCTCGCAGAGCCTGCCGCCGTACATCACCGCGATCCGGTCGCAGGTTTGCGCCACCACCCCGAGATCGTGGGTGATCATAATGACCGCCAGCCCCAGCTCGGCACGCAGGTCGCTGAGCAGGCGCAAAATCTGCATCTGCACGGTGACGTCCAGCGCGGTCGTCGGTTCGTCGGCAATCAGCAGCCGCGGTTCCGGCGCGAGGGCGACGGCGATCATCGCCCGCTGGCGCATCCCGCCGGAAAATTCGTGCGGATAGCTATTGAGCCGATTCTGCGGGTCCGGGATGCCGACCTGGCGCAGCAGGGCCAGCGCATCCTCCCGCGCCTGACGGCGGTTTGCCGAAAAATGGAGGCGCCGGCTTTCCGCGATCTGCTCCCCAATGGTCATCACCGGATTGAGATGGCTGGTCGGGTTCTGGAAAATCATACCGATTTCCCGCCCGCGCACCGCCGACATTTGCCCTTCGCTGAGGGGCAAAATATCCCGGCCGTCGAGCACAACCTCACCGCCGCTAATCCGCAGTCCGTCCCCCGGCAGCAGGCGCATCAGCGCCCGGCAGGTCACGGTTTTTCCCGACCCGCTTTCGCCAACCAGCCCCAGCATCTCCCCGGCTTCAAGCGCGAATGAGACGTTATCGACCAGCGCGATATCCTCGCCGCGCGTAACCGTCAGGCGATTCACCTTCAGCAAACTCATCCCCGTCCTCCTAACTTGTCGCCGAGCCCATCGGCCAGCAGGCTAAAGCCCATCGCCAGCAGCACGATGGCGAGCCCAGGAAAGGTGGTTATCCACCATGCGGTAGTGATAAAGCTCTGCCCTTCGGCCACCATAACGCCCCATTCGGCGGTTGGCGGCTGCACGCCGAGCCCGAGATAGCTCACCGCAGCTCCGTTCAGCAGCACCAGTACGCAGTCGGACATCGAAAAAACGATCGCTCCGGTTAGCGCGTTCGGCAGCAGATGGCGGAACAAAATCCGCAGATGGCCGTAGCCCAGACTGCGGGCCGCCAGAATAAAATCGCGCTGTTTCAGCGTCAGTACCTGAGCGCGCACCAGCCGGGCGTATGAGACCCAGCCCACCATCGCCATCGCGATGTAAAAGCTGCTCAGCCCCGGCCCGAGAATGGCGATGATTGCCAGCATCAGCACCAGAAACGGAAAGGCCAGCACGATATCAATAACCCGCATCACCAGCGCATCGACCACGCCGCCAGAATAGCCGGCAAGCGCCCCCAGCGCGGTGCCGAGCATAAAGGGGAACAGCACCCCCAGCAGGCAGATTTGTAGATCGACCCGCGCTCCCCACAGCACGCGGGAAAAAACGTCGCGGCCAAAGTTGTCGGTACCGAAGAGATGCGCGCCGCCCGGCGACAGCAGGCTGGAAGAGGCGTCCTGGGCAATCGGATCGAACGGCGCGATCCACGGCGCCAGACAGGCGACCAGCAGCCATAGCCCGACGATCGCCAGTCCGGCACAGAGCGCCTGCTGACGCGGGATAGCCCGTTGACGCAGGCGGGAAAACGTCGCTATCGCCTTCATAGTTTTATCCTCGGGTCGAGGGCCACGGTCAGAATATCCGCCAGCAGGCTGACCGCTACGGTCGCGAGAGCAAAGACCATCACCACGCCCTGTACCACCATGTAGTCGCGGCTAAAAATCGCTTTAACCAACAGCTGTCCGAGGCCAGGGATGGCAAACACGCTTTCGATCACCACCGTACTGCCGATGAGCCAGCCAATATTCACCGCCAGCAGATTGATGGTCGGCACCAGAGAGTTCGGCAGCACGTGCCGCCAGAAGATACGTCTTTCCTGCTGCCCCCGCGCCCGGGCCGCCACCACATAGTCGCTATTCATCTCCATCAGCCGGCTGGCGCGCAGGTTGCGAATCAATACCGCCGACAGCGCCAGCGCCACGGTCAGGCACGGCAGAACCATATGGTGCAGCTGGTCTAAAAAATCGCTGCCGAAGCCGGAGACCGGAAACCAGCCGAGCACGATACTGAACAGCAGAATCAACATGATACCGAGCCAGTACGCCGGAAACCCGAGCCCGGCGGTCGTAAACAGACGAATCAGCCGATCGGCGAGGCGCCCGCGCTGGCGGGCGGCTATCGCCGCCAGCGGTACCGTCAACGCTATTGCCAGCAGAACGCTGCCGAGCACCAGCCATAGCGTCGGTTCCAGACGCGAAGTAATCAGCTTCAGGGTATCGACCCGGTAAACAATTGACTTACCCAGCTCGCCCTGCAGCAGATTGCGCAGAAAATAGCCGTACTGAACCCACAGCGGTTCATCAAGGCCAAACTGCGCGCGGATGCGGGCCAGCGCCGCCGGCGTGCTGCGCACCCCGAGCAGAATACGCGCCGGATCGCCTGGGATGGCGCGCACCATCATGAAGGTGATCAGGCTGATACCCAGCAGAACCGGCAGCAGCTGTAGCGGGCGAAGAAGCAAAAAGCGGTAACGGTGCATCAACAGCCTCCCGCGTCGCGCTGGCGCGCCAGAAAATCGAGCAGCACCGGGTAGTAAGCCTGCGGCTCTTCGTAAAACGGCATATGGCTGCTGTTGGCAAAAATGGCTATTTCGGCGTTCGCCAGCCCCTGCTTCATTTTCAGGGCGCAGGCGGGCGTCAGTTCATCGTGCTGGCCGCTGGTGATCAGACAGGGCGCGCGGATTGACGCCAGTTCAGCGCTGCGGTTCCAGTTTTTCAAATTGCCGGTATAGAGGAATTCGTTCGGCCCCTGCATGGTGGTATACGGCCCCATATTCCAGTCCCCAAGCGAGCGGATAACCGGCTCTGGCCAGACGTCAAGACGGCACACGTGGCGATAATTCAGCAGAGTAATCGCCGCCTGATAGGCCGGATGATCCAACCAGCCGAGCGCTTCGTAGCGCTGCATCATCGCGACGGTTTCTGGCCCCAGCGCCCCGCGCAGACGGTTTAGCTCCTGCACCAGATGCGGCATATCAGCGACGGTGTTTTCCAGAATCAGCGAGCGAATTGCGCCAGGATGGTGCAACGCCACTTCAATCGCCAGCCATCCGCCCCACGAGTGACCAAGCAGATGCACCTTACCGAGCCCCAGCGCCTGACGCACGGTCTCCACTTCACGCACGTAGCGCGCCATCGTCCACAGGCTGGCATCATCCGGCCGATCGGACTTGCCGGTACCCAACTGGTCAAACGCGATCACCCGATAACCGTGAAGCTTCAGGCAGGAGTGGGCTTCGCGCAGATAATCGCAGGGCAGCCCCGGCCCGCCGTTGAGGCAGAGAACGGTCTCCTCGCCGTCGCCAAACTGATAGGCCACGACGTTATATCCCTCCACCGCAATGTTATGGCACTGATCGGGCGCTATTTCGCTCCACATGGTGTACTCCTCATCATCAATAGCGCGGTTCTGGCGTTGCGTTAACGCTAACGGCAACGCCGGAGGCTGAACAGTTAGCAAAAATACTAGTTTTGCGCGGCGCCGGTGCGGCACCGGAATTGCATGCCTTTTGCGCTAACTATTGACGGATTTGCACAAATCGTGCCCGTCGCAGGTCTCGTTTTAGATGAAGGGGGTTATATGCGACTGGAATTTGAACGCCCCGGCAGCGCGCGGGCGGCCAGCCTGGATGAGGCATTCAGCGGACTTTTTCACGCCACCCGGAAGTTAGGATTTGACGCGGTCATTTACGACTACACGCCGGTCCCGCGTTCTCTGGAAGGGGAGCTGATTACGCCTTCGCTGCTGAAAACGTGCAATGTGCCGGAAGATATGCGCCAGCTATGGTGCGAGCGCGGATATTACCAGGTTGATCCGGTGCAGCACTGCGCGCTAGAAAGCTGCGCGCCTTTTGTCTGGTCCTATCAACGACCGGACAACAGCATGCTGCGCGGGAGGTTGAACAATCACGCCACCGCGGTCACCGACTATATGCGCGAACATAATATGCCCTGCGGGGCGACGGTTCCCCTGCATCTCCCCAACGGCAGTTTCGTCACTCTCACCGGCATCCATACCGGCCAGCGTCAGGAACAGGAAATCAGCGCCACCCTGGCGCAGCTGATGCTGCTCGCCCACCAGTTTCAGGAGTCGGCGTTTCCGCTGTTCGACAGCACCCTGCTTACCTGCCGTCATGTGAAGCTAAGCAACCGCGAGCGCGAATGCCTGGCGTGGTCCGCCGAAGGACTTACCGCCAAAGAGATCGCCCGCAAGCTGCACCGCTCGGTGGCGACGGTGACGCTGCATCTTAATACCGCAGCCAAAAAGCTCGGCGCCAGCAACCGCGTACAGGCGGTAGTCCGCGCCCTGCACTACCGTCTGCTCGACAGCTAAGAACTAGCATTTTTGCTAGTGTTCAGCCGCGGTTGCCACCCTTTACCCTGAAAGCCGGTCCACTTAGCAGGGTAAAGATGATTCATGTATACCATCAGCGAAGGTTACGCCCCGTTTCGGCGCTATCAAACCTGGTTTCGCGTTTGCGGCGATATCGATAGCGGGCTCACGCCGCTGGTCATCGCCCACGGCGGGCCGGGGTGCACGCATGATTATGTTGATGCGTTCCGCGATATCGCCCTCAGCGGGCGGGCGGTGATCCACTACGATCAGTTAGGCAACGGGCGCTCAACCCATCTCCCGCAGCAGCCCGCCGACTTCTGGCAACCGGCGCTGTTCCTCGACGAACTGGCTAACCTGCTGCAGCATCTCAATATTGCCGATAATTACGCCCTGCTCGGCCAATCGTGGGGAGGTATGCTCGGCGCGCCGCACGCCGTGACGAGGACATAGGGGATAAAGGCGCAGATTATCCCCAATACACC
>OLJP01000082.1_pt1 | contig 12668 bp, 9 predicted proteins | sample 1601511 | NCBI WGS metagenome assembly OLJP01 (sample SAMN04436829, study PRJEB24849) | human gut metagenome | biome: human gut; feature: NICU; material: stool | host: Homo sapiens | place: USA: Saint Louis, MO | collected 2011-07-21 | reverse complement strand
TCGCCAGCACGCTCTGCTGCAGGTCGCCTTTGCTTACATCCAGCGTCTGATATTGCGGCAGCGGCGCATTCAGAATTCGCCATCCCCAGACGGCGAGGGCCAGTACGACAATCGCCAGCAGCCACCATACTTTCCTGCGCTTTCCATTTAATTTCATAAAAATTCCTGATGTTTTAACCCGCAGAACCCGCAACAATTCTATCTAAATGCGGCAATAGAATAACGCGCATTTTTAGCTGCGCTTAATTTTTGTTTAACCAAAGTTGAAGGTCGCGCGGATCAAGGCGTGCCGGGAGAGTTCCCGGCAGAGAGAGGTAAACGGCGGTCGGCGCTAATCCGCCCGCCCGCGCGCCAGCCATAGCACGCGGGAGAACATTTTTTTCAACAGCGCCGGAATGGCGTCAACCCCGCGACGCCCGGCCTCCATCGCCACTTCAATCGCCAGGTCCGGTTTTGACGAACGGTGGATCGCTTTGGTGATCACCCGCCGCATATTCATGGGAATATTCATCGGCAGCTGGGCCACCCGATGATAAACATCGTCGAAGCCCTGGCGGTACATAAAATGCTCCATATCCATCGCCGGTAGCGCGGTGAGATGGTCGCGCTCAAGCATTTTGTCGTCATTTAACAGCCCGCGAACGGTGGCGGCATATTTCTTCCCGGCCTCATCGCCGTCCACCAGCACGTGCCATTCAATACCCATTCGCCGGGCGAATTTGATAAGCGGTTTTAATCCCGACTGGGCAAACTCAATCACCTTCACCCCTTCTGCATCAAAATGGTGGCCGCACTGGCGGGCCAGCTCGTTGATAACCCAGGTTTCGGTCTCCCCTTCGACCAGCAGCCAGCAGCGGGCAAAGAGCGATGAAGCGCGGTTAAAGCGAATATGAAAAGCGATGCGCCGGCTGTCTTCGGCATTCATCCCGCCGGGACCCAGCCGCCAGGCAGATACCCGTGAAGATTCGCGCACCAGCCGGCAAACGTGCTCGACGGGCGTTAATGACAGCAGTTCGCCAGAGTTCGTCGTCGTCACCCGCTGCAGCGGCAGTAAATTAAGCAAATGCCAGGCTACAGAAAGCATAATCGGATGCAGACGGGTTTCCGGGTCCTCAATCAACAAGAGCGGCCGCGCATCGCGATCGAGTCTCACCGTACCTTTCGCCTGCAACAACGTAGAAAACAGTCCCAATAAAATCACCCGATGGCTGCGCCCGCCGGGCTTGTCGATCATCCTGTTAATGATGTCCAGGTAGCGCCAGCTGCGCTGTTCATCATGTGAATGACGGCGCATCAGGCGATGACGCGACTGTGCGCTGCTCTGCTCGGCAAAATAGTGCTCCAGCAATTGCACCATGGCCGACAGCCCCTGGCGGATCTGCCCATCGGTTAAATTTTGCGGATGATGCACCAGTTCTCGGGAGAGGAAATCAAGCTGGCGCGCGGTAATTTCGATCTGCGGCGAATGCGGAACAGTGCCGTTGTGGATCCGTCGCATAAAGCGGGCGTCGCGCAGCCGCAGAACCGGCATCAGCCGCACCAGGTGACGGGCGAGTTCATCAATATCGTCAAGCTCCAGCGCTTCCCCTTCACCATTAATAAAGCTACGCAGGGTCATTACGCTGTCGTCATCAGCAAGCTCCCCCTCGAGGCGATAGAAAACGCGCTGATAGCCGTCGTCGCAGGGCACCCAGCAGTTGCTGAGAGGGCGATAGCGTCGTACCCGATGACGGCCGGGTTCATTTTCACGGAAGGTCAAAATGATATGCAGATGATGCTCGCGCCCCTGAATATCGCCGGGCGGAAACCAAAAATCTTCCCGAACAAAATGATAAAGGTCAAACTCCGGCGACAGGAGTAGCGTCAGGGCATCCAGCAGGCTGGATTTACCCCAGGCATTTTCGCCAATCAGCACGTTATTTTGCTCAAGCATCAACGATAAACGGTTAATGCCGCGAAAACCGACTATTTCGACGCGCTCAAGATGCATATGCCCTCCGCTCGGTGGCGACTATATCCTTCAGTTATCAGCAGTATAGCGAGGTGAGCATCAACATGACACCACAGGCGTATTATGAATCGCTATGGGGTGAAGAGCCGGAATGTGATGCGAGATATTTTACTTAATTGAGAAACGCATTCATCATCAAAAGTCGTTTTTTTAATCATTTTTGTTCTACACTTTTAAAAATTCCCATATAAAAAGGAATCCCAGCGCATTGTTCTATATCAAATTACATCAATTTATTTAACTGGTCCCAGAGTAGCGATCGTCCCTAGAATAGCGTCGCTTTATTCTAGTCGTCATTCTTTGTGGCGAAAATAAAGGCCGGCACGAAAACTCGTGCTCGTTTACGTTTTTATTGAGGTGGTTATGTTTAGAAAATTAGCAGCAGAATGCTTTGGTACATTCTGGCTGGTATTCGGTGGCTGCGGCAGCGCCGTTCTGGCTGCAGCGTTCCCGGAGCTGGGAATTGGTTTTGCCGGCGTCGCGCTGGCCTTCGGTTTAACCGTATTAACCATGGCCTATGCCGTTGGCCATATTTCCGGCGGGCATTTTAACCCGGCGGTGACTTTAGGTTTATGGGCGGGTGGTCGTTTCCCGGCCAAAGAGGTGATTGGTTATATTATCGCCCAGGTCGTCGGCGGTATTATCGCCGCCGCTATTCTGTATGTTGTCGCCAGCGGTAAAGCGGGCTTCGACGCCGCCGCTAGCGGGTTCGCATCGAACGGTTATGGCGAACATTCTCCGGGCGGTTTCTCCATGCTTTCCGCCATTGTGATTGAGATTGTCCTGACCTGCGGCTTCCTGCTGGTTATTCACGGCGCCACGGATAAAAACGCCCCTGCCGGCTTCGCCCCTATCGCCATTGGCCTGGCGCTGACGCTTATTCACCTGATCAGCATTCCGGTCACCAACACGTCGGTAAACCCGGCGCGTAGCACCGCGGTAGCGATTTTCCAGGGCGGCTGGGCGCTGCAGCAGCTGTGGCTATTCTGGGTAATGCCGATTATCGGCGGCATTCTCGGCGGCGTGCTCTACCGCACCCTGCTGGAAAAACGCAGCTAAGCTCCCACTATTCTCTTGAGGCCCGGTATCGCCGGGCCTTTCTTTTTTTCGACTACTTTACTCAGTCCGGCGATTTGGGTAGTGTCAGTGACGCTATTTTCACTCTGCAAGGATCGTGTCGTTCATGTTTTCGGGACTATTAATCATTCTGCTGCCGTTGGTCATAGGCTATCTTATTCCTCTTCATCGGCCATCAGCCCTTAAACTCATTACGCGACTTCTGAGCTGGATCGTCTACGTTATTCTCTTCTTTATGGGAATTAGCCTGGCCTTCCTGGATAATCTGGCCAGCAACCTCCTGGCGATCCTTCATTATGCGGCGGTCAGCGTCGTTATTATTATGCTGTGCAATATTGCCGCCCTGATGTGGCTTGAACAGAAAATGCCCTGGCAAAATCATCATCGTCAGGAAAGATTACCCTCGCGTCTGGCAATGGCGCTGGAATCCCTTCAGCTATGCGGCGTGGTGCTTATTGGCTTCCTGATTGGTCTAAGCGGTCTCTCTTTTTTACAACACGCCACCGAGGCCAGCGAATATACGCTGATTTTCCTTTTGTTCCTCATCGGTATTCAACTGCGTAATAATGGCATGACGCTGCGGCAAATCGTTCTTAATCGCCGCGGCATGATTGTCGCGGTGGTGGTGATGGTCAGTTCATTACTGGGTGGCGTCATCAATGCCTTTATTCTTGACCTACCGCTAAAAACCGGTCTGGCCATGGCCTCCGGTTTTGGCTGGTATTCACTCTCCGGGATCCTGCTGACCGAATCCTATGGCCCGGTGATTGGCAGCGCGGCATTCTTTAACGATCTTGCCCGCGAGCTGCTGGCGATTATGCTTATCCCTGGTCTGGTGCGCCGCAGCCGTTCAACGGCGCTAGGCCTTTGCGGCGCGACATCAATGGACTTTACGCTGCCGGTACTGCAACGTTCAGGCGGGGTGGAGATTGTGCCGGCGGCCATCGTTCATGGCTTCATCCTCAGTCTGCTGGTGCCCATCTTGATGGCTTTCTTCTCCGCTTAATACCTACCTGGCGGTAGTCTCCTGCCGCCAATTTTGCGCTAAATCAATCTCCCTGTAAGTTGTATCAGAAATACCTTTTCTCTTCTCGCGCTCGGGCATAACCTTAAACATGTATCTTAAATATAACTTTAAAAAAGGTGTGACCATGTTTTGTGTGCAATGTGAACAAACCATCCGTACCCCGGCAGGGAACGGCTGCTCTTACGCGCAGGGTATGTGCGGGAAAACGGCCGAAACCTCCGATCTGCAGGATCTGTTGATTGCTTCTTTGCAGGGCCTCTCCGCATGGGCGCTTAAAGCCCGCGAATACGGCATCATCGACCACGACATCGATAGCTTCGCGCCGCGTGCTTTTTTTTCCACGCTGACCAACGTTAACTTCGACTCCCCGCGTATCGTTGGCTACGCCCGCGAGGCCATCACCCTGCGTGAAGCGCTGAAAGCCCAGTGCCTGAACATTGATGCAAACGCGACGGTTAACAACCCGATGGCCGATCTGCAGCTGGCGAGCGACGATCTGGGCGACCTGCAGCGCCAGGCGGCGGAATTCACCCCGAACAAAGACAAAGCGGCCATCGGCGAGAACATTCTCGGCCTGCGCCAGCTGTGCCTGTACGGCCTGAAAGGCGCTGCGGCTTATATGGAGCACGCGCACGTTCTGGGTCAGTACGACAACGCCATCTACGCCCAATACCATAAAATCATGGCGTGGCTAGGTACCTGGCCTGCCGATATGAACGCGCTACTGGAATGTTCGATGGAAATCGGCCAGATGAACTTTAAGGTGATGAGCATCCTGGACGCCGGCGAGACCACCAAATATGGTCAGCCCGCCCCGACTCAGGTCAACGTCAAAGCGACCGAAGGCAAATGCATCCTGATTTCCGGCCATGACCTGAAAGATCTGTACAACCTGCTGGAGCAAACCGAAGGTACCGGGGTTAACGTCTACACCCACGGTGAAATGCTGCCGGCGCACGGTTACCCGGAACTGCGTAAATTCAAACATTTGATCGGTAACTACGGCAGCGGCTGGCAAAACCAGCAGGTCGAGTTCGCCCGCTTCCCTGGCCCGATTGTCATGACCTCAAACTGCATCATCGACCCAACCGTCGGCGCCTATGACGATCGTATCTGGACCCGCAGCATCGTCGGCTGGCCGGGCGTGAATCATCTGGAAGGCGAAGATTTCGCCCCGGTTATCGCCCAGGCGCAGCAAATGGCAGGATTCCCATACAGCGAGATCCCGCACCTGATCACCGTTGGCTTCGGTCGTCAGACCCTGCTGGGCGCGGCTGATACGCTGATCGACCTGGTGAGCCGTGAAAAACTGCGTCATATCTTCCTGGTGGGCGGTTGCGACGGGGCGCGCGGCGAACGTAACTACTTCACCGATTTCGCTACCAGCGTACCGGATGACTGCCTGATCCTGACCCTGGCCTGCGGCAAGTACCGTTTCAACAAACTGGATTTCGGCGATATCGAAGGTCTGCCGCGTCTGGTCGATGCAGGTCAGTGTAACGACGCTTACTCCGCCATCATCCTGGCGGTCACGCTGGCGGAAAAATTGGGCTGCGGCGTCAATGACCTGCCGCTATCGCTGGTCCTTTCCTGGTTCGAGCAAAAAGCGATTGTCATCCTGCTGACCCTGCTCTCGCTGGGCGTGAAAAACATCGTCACCGGCCCGACGGCGCCAGGTTTCTTCACGCCGGACTTGCTGGCCGTTCTCAACGAGAAATTCGGCCTGCGTTCGGTGACCACCGTTGAAGAAGACATGAAGCAGCTGCTGAGCGCGTAAGGAGTAAAAGTATGACTTTGCCAACTCATCAGTGCCCATGGCGGATGCAGGTTCATCACATCCATCAGGAAACGCCGGATGTCCGGACAATTTCGTTGCTCTGCCACGACTATTATCCGTACCGTGCCGGGCAGTATGCACTGGTTAGCGTACGTAATTCAGCGGAGACGCTGCGTGCTTACACCATTTCATCGACGCCGGGAGTAAGCGAGTACATCACGCTGACCATCCGTCGGATTGACGATGGCGCAGGCTCACAGTGGCTGACCCGCGACGTGAAGCGCGGCGACTATATCTGGCTGTCCGATGCCATGGGTGAATTTACCTGTGAAGATAAGGCTGAAGATAAGTTCCTGATGCTGGCTGCTGGCTGCGGCGTTACGCCGATCATGTCAATGCGTCGCTGGCTGGCGAAATATCGCCCGCAGGCTGATGTGCAGGTGATTTTTAACGTGCGTTCCCCCCAGGATGTCATTTTTGCTGAGGAATGGCGTCAGTATCCGGTGACGCTGGTGGCGGAAAATCACGCCACCCACGGTTTTGTGGCAGGACGTTTAACGACTGAACTGCTGCAAAGCGTGCCGGATCTGGCCTCGCGTACCGTGATGACCTGCGGCCCGACGCCGTAAATGGCGTGGGTTGAGCAGGAAGTGAAAGCGCTGGGCGCGACTCGCTTCTTAAAAGAGGAGTTCTTTACGCCGGTAGCCGAGGCCGCTACCAGCGGCCTGAAGTTCACCAAACTGCAGCCGGCGAAAGCGTTCTATGCGCCGGTCGGCGCCACGCTGCTCGAGGCGCTGGAAAGTAACAAAGTGCCGGTTACCGTTGCCTGTCGCGCAGGCGTCTGCGGCTGCTGCAAAACGAAAGTGGTTTCCGGCGAATATACCGTCAGCAGTACCATGACGTTAACCGATGCGGAAATCGCTGAAGGCTACGTGCTGGCCTGCTCCTGCCATCCGCAGGGGGATCTGGTACTGGCTTAACCATCAACTGCCGGATGGCGCAGCGCCATCCGGCTCTCTTTACCGCCAGGCCGAATTTCCGGCGATGGTATAGCGCCCCGCTCCCAAAAAAGCGACCGCCAGCGCACCCACGAAAAAAAAGACCAGGCTCTCAATCGCCCACGCGCCGACCGCATCCAGCGCGAAGGTTTTGCCCGTGCCGACCATCAGCCAGGCGACGACCATCGTAAAAGCCAGCACCAGCGCCGCCGGACGGGTAAGAATTCCCAGGATCAGCAGGCAAGGCGCAACCACCTCGCCCACTAATACCCCATAAGCGATAAAACCCGGCAATCCTTTTGCTACCAGCATATTGCTGATTCCCCCTACGCCATCAAATAGCTTGTGTAATCCGTGAAACAGCATCAGTCCGCCGACGGCAAGTCGTAACAAGAGTTTGCCGAAATCGTCATGAGACAGTAGTTTATTAACAGCATTTAACAGCGATTTAACCATTTGAAATGATTCCTGTTTACCACTTTATGTGAGCACAGATTATGCGGAGTTTTCGCTGAAAAAAACCAGAGGAAAATGAGGGGTGAAAGCGAGCGTAACCGGCAGTTTCATCTAAGCTTGTAAGCGTTATCACAAAAAGGAGATGGAGAACCATGAAACAAACCGTGGCGGCATACATTGCCAAAACTCTTGAACAGGCTGGCGTTAAGCGTATTTGGGGCGTAACCGGGGATTCTCTTAACGGCTTAAGCGATAGCCTGAACCGCATGGGGACCATCGACTGGATGCCCACGCGCCACGAAGAAGTGGCCGCCTTTGCCGCCGGAGCGGAGGCCCAGCTTACCGGCGAACTGGCGGTCTGCGCCGGTTCCTGCGGGCCGGGCAACCTACACCTGATTAACGGCCTTTTCGACTGCCACCGCAATCACGTTCCGGTTCTGGCTATCGCCGCCCATATTCCTTCCAGCGAAATCGGCAGCGGCTACTTCCAGGAAACGCATCCGCAGGAGCTGTTCCGCGAATGCAGCCACTACTGCGAACTGGTCTCATCCCCGGAACAAATTCCGCAGGTGCTGGCCATCGCCATGCGCAAAGCCGTAATTAACCGCGGCGTCTCGGTAGTGGTACTCCCCGGCGACGTTGCGCTAAAAGCCGCGCCGGAAAGCGCCAGCAGCCACTGGTATCACGCGCCGCTGCCGCAGGTGACGCCAGCGGAAGAAGAGCTGAAGAAGCTGGCCCAGCTGCTGCGCTATTCCAGCAACATCGCCCTGATGTGCGGTAGCGGCTGCGCCGGGGCGCATAAAGAGCTGGTGGCGTTCGCCGAGAAGCTCAAAGCGCCTATCGTTCATGCGTTGCGCGGCAAAGAGCACGTTGAATACGACAATCCTTATGATGTGGGGATGACCGGGTTGATTGGCTTCTCCTCCGGCTTCCACACCATGATGAACGCCGACACCCTGGTCCTGCTCGGCACCCAGTTCCCCTATCGCGCCTTCTATCCGACGGATGCCAAAATCATTCAGATTGATATCAATCCCGGCAGTATTGGCGCCCACAGTAAAGTGGATATGGCGCTGGTAGGCGATATCAAATCCACCCTCAGCGCGCTGCTGCCGCTTCTCGAAGAGAAAACCGACCGCAAGTTCCTCGATAAAGCGCTGGAACACTATCGCGACGCGCGTAAAGGGCTCGACGATCTGGCCAAGCCCAGCGACAAAACGCTTCATCCGCAGTATCTGGCGCAGCGCATTAGCCACTTTGCCGACGAGGACGCCATTTTTACCTGTGACGTGGGTACACCGACCGTCTGGGCCGCGCGCTATCTACAGATGAACGGCAAGCGCCGCCTGCTCGGCTCCTTCAACCATGGTTCAATGGCCAACGCCATGCCGCAGGCCATCGGCGCAAAAGCCACGGCACCTGACCGCCAGGTCGTGGCAATGTGCGGCGACGGCGGCTTTAGCATGCTGATGGGGGATTTTCTCTCGCTGGCGCAAATGAAGCTGCCGGTGAAGATCGTTATCTTCAATAATAGCGTACTGGGCTTCGTGGCGATGGAGATGAAGGCCGGGGGCTATCTGACAGACGGCACCGAGCTGCACGCCACCAACTTTGCCCGCATCGCCGAAGCGTGTGGTATCAAGGGCATACGCGTTGAGCGCGCGTCAGAGGTTGATGAAGCGCTGCAAACCGCTTTCGCTACCGATGGCCCGGTACTGGTGGATGTGGTCGTCGCCAGTGAAGAGCTGGCGATGCCGCCGCAAATCAAGCTGGAGCAAGCCAAAGGTTTCAGCCTGTATATGCTGCGCGCGATTATCAGCGGCCGCGGCGACGAGGTTATTGAACTGGCGAAAACCAACTGGCTAAGGTAAAAATATCCTTTTCAATTCATACACAAAATCTTTCGTGGTGCTTCAAGGCGGCAAGCTCGAAAATCCCCGGAAGCATAGATAACTATGTGACCGGGGTTTGAGGGTGCAGTCAACGCAGAGGCTGCGCGAAAGATGAAGTGTACAAGGATATGACATGATTGATTTACGCAGTGATACCGTTACCCGCCCGGGCCGCGCCATGCTGGAAGCCATGATGGCCGCTCCGGTCGGGGATGACGTGTATGGCGATGACCCGACCGTTAACGAACTCCAGCGCTTTGCCGCCGAGCTGGCGGGCAAAGAAGCCGCGATCTTCTTGCCCACCGGCACCCAGGCCAACCTGGTCGCCCTGCTCAGCCACTGCCAGCGCGGCGAAGAGTATATCGTCGGCCAGGGCGCGCATAACTATCTCTATGAAGCCGGCGGCGCGGCCGTACTTGGCAGCATCCAACCGCAGCCCATCGACGCCGCAGCGGATGGCTCCCTGCCTCTGGACAAAGTCGCGGCCAAAATCAAACCGAACGATATTCATTTCGCGCCCACCCGCCTGCTGTCGCTGGAAAATACCCATAACGGCAAAGTGCTGCCGCGTGAATATCTGAAAGAAGCCTGGGAATTTACGCGCCAGCGCGGCCTCGGGCTGCACGTGGACGGCGCGCGTATTTTTAACGCTGTCGTGGACTACGGCTGCGAGCTGCGCGATATCACCCGATACTGCGATTCTTTCACCATCTGTCTGTCCAAAGGTCTCGGCGCGCCGGTAGGCTCACTGCTGGTGGGGAGCGAAGAGTATATTCGCCGCGCGATCCGCTGGCGGAAAATGGTCGGCGGCGGAATGCGTCAGGCCGGGATTCTGGCGGCTGCTGGCCTGTATGCCTTGCAGAACAACGTCGCGCGCTTAAAAGAGGATCACGACAACGCCGCGTGGATGGCGGAGCAGCTGCGCGCCGTTGGCGCCGAGGTGACACGTCATGATACCAATATGCTGTTTGTTCGCGTTGGTGAAGAGCGCGCCGCCGCGCTGGGCGAGTATCTGCGCGAACGCGGGGTGCTGATCAACGCCTCGCCCATCGTGCGCCTGGTGACGCATATTGACGTTAACCGCCAGCAGCTCGCCGAGGTGGTTAACCACTGGCATGCATTTTTAAACCGTTAAGGAGTCCGGCGTGTCGCAGCGAATTCTGGTGCTTGGCGCCAGCGGTTATATCGGCCAGCATCTGGTGAAACGACTCAGCGAGCAGGGCTTCACCGTTCTGGCGGCGGCACGCCATATCGACAGGCTTAAAAAGCAGCATCTCCCCGGCGTCGAGTGCTATTCGCTCGATTTAAACCAGCCGGACACGCTACCCGCCCTGCTGGCGCAGGCTGACACTCTTTACTATCTGGTGCATGGGATGGGCGAAGGCGGCGACTTTATCCGCCACGAGCGGCAGGTCGCGCTCAACGTTCGCGACGCGCTGCGCGAAACACCGGTGAACGAAGTCATCTTTCTCAGTTCCTTACAAGTGGCGGAGCAGGAGCAATCCGATCATCTGCGCGCTCGCCAGATCACCGGCGATCTGCTGCGCGAATCGGGCGTCCCGGTGGCGGAAGTTCGCGCCGGCATTATCGTCGGCGCCGGTTCCGCCGCCTTCGAAGTGATGCGCGATATGGTTTACAACCTGCCGGTGCTGACGCCGCCGCGCTGGGTACGTTCGCGTACTACGCCGATTGCGCTGGAAAATTTGCTCTACTATCTGCTGCGGTTGCTTGACCATCCGTCCCGCGAGCATCGGGTATTTGAAGCTGCCGGGCCGGAAACGTTAAGCTATCAGCAGCAGTTTATCCGCTTTATGGCGGTCAGCGGCAAACGACGCCCGCTGATCCCCATCCCTTTCCCGACACGCTGGATTTCAGTGTGGTTTCTTAACATGATTACCTCGGTGCCGCCACCCACGGCCAAAGCCCTGATTCAGGGGCTAAAGCACGATCTGATCGCCGACGATCGCGCCCTGCGGGCCTTAATTCCTCAACCGCTTATCGCATTTGATGAGGCGGTGCGCCGCACGCTTAAAGAAGAGGAGCAGCTGGTGAACTCCAGCGACTGGGGCTACGATGCACAGGCCTTCGCCCGCTGGCGGCCAGAGTACGGTTACTACCCGAAACAGGCGGGCTATACCGTTAACACTTCCGCAAGCCTTGCCGCGCTGTGGGAGGTGGTCAACCAAATCGGCGGCAAAGAGGGCTATTTCTTCGGTAATGTTCTGTGGAAAACGCGCGGGGCGATGGACCTGCTGGTCGGTCATCGGCTGGCAAAAGGTCGTCCGGAAAAGGCGTATCTGCAAACCGGCGATGCGGTGGACAGCTGGAAAGTAATTATCGTCGAACCGGAAAAGCAGCTGACGCTGTTATTCGGCATGAAAGCGCCCGGCCTTGGCCGCCTGAGCTTTACCCTGCGCGATAGAGGCGATCATCGCGAGCTGGACGTGCGCGCCTGGTGGCACCCGCACGGTATGCCGGGGCTTTTCTACTGGCTGCTGATGATCCCGGCGCATCTGTTTATTTTTCGCGGTATGGCGCGACGCATCGCGCACCTGGCGGAGCAAATCACCATCAAATAGAGTATAGGTGCAGAATTCTTTCATGATTCTCATTGCATCACAGTCAGAATCACGGAAAAATGCGCACGAAATTCTTTTGTTTAACAGTGGATCGATATGAAGGTACTGGTTACCGGTGCGACCAGCGGATTGGGCCGCAACGCGGTGGAATATCTGCGTAACAGGGGCATTAGCGTCAGAGCGACCGGGCGAAACGAAGCGATGGGTAAGCTTCTGAGCAAAATGGGCGCAGAGTTCGTCCCTGCGGACTTAACCGAGCTGGTCTCTTCACAGGCCAAAGTGATGCTCGCCGGAATCGACACCCTGTGGCACTGTTCCAGCTTTACTTCGCCGTGGGGCACCCAACAGGCCTTCGATTTAGCTAACGTCCGCGCGACTCGCCGTCTCGGCGAGTGGTCGGTTGCCTGGGGCGTGCGCAACTTCGTGCACATCTCTTCACCGTCGCTCTATTTTGATTATCACCATCATCGCGATGTTAAGGAAGATTTTCGCCCGCAGCGTTTTGCCAACGAATTCGCCCGCAGCAAAGCGGCAAGTGAAGATGTGATCCATCTTCTGGCGCAGGCCAACCCGAATACCCGTTTTACGATCCTGCGGCCGCAGAGCCTGTTTGGTCCGCATGATAAAGTGTTTATCCCACGGCTGGCGCAAATGATGCAGCACTACGGCAGCGTTCTGTTGCCGCGCGGCGGCAGCGCGCTGGTGGATATGACCTACTATGAAAACGCCGTACACGCGATGTGGCTCGCCAGCCAGCCCCAGTGCGATCTCCTGCCCTCGGCCCGCGCGTACAACATTACTAACGGCGAACCGCAAACCCTGCACAGCATCGTACAGAAACTCATTGATGA
>OLJP01000081.1_pt1 | contig 12787 bp, 7 predicted proteins | sample 1601511 | NCBI WGS metagenome assembly OLJP01 (sample SAMN04436829, study PRJEB24849) | human gut metagenome | biome: human gut; feature: NICU; material: stool | host: Homo sapiens | place: USA: Saint Louis, MO | collected 2011-07-21 | reverse complement strand
TCGCTATCGCCAACAACCAGGTTGCCATTATACAGCACAGGCGCCGTCAACAGGCGGTGCAGCAGATCGCTTTGCGTCCACAGCGTCACGCCACCGTCGGTGGTGAGCGCCAGCAGACGGTCGTTTTGATCAACCAGGTAAATACGGTTGCCGTCGACGATGAAATCGTTCACTGAACCCAGCTCGCGTTTCCACATAATCTGGCCGCTGCGCAGATCCAGCGCCGTCAGGTTACCGTTGTAGGCCAGCGCATAAATCACACCGTTCACGATAACCGGCGTCGTATCGACGTCGTTAAGACGGTCGATTTCAGTCGGGCCGGTGGCGGTAGAGATACGCTGCTGCCAAATCATCTGGCCCTGCTGCATCAGCACCGCGCTGACGCGACCGTTATCGCCACCCACAATCGCTGCGCCGTACGCGGTAGCCGGTGCGGATTCGCCGCGCAGAGAGAGCGCTGGCATATCCAGGTTAACGGTCCATTTCACCGCGCCGTCAGCTTCGTTCAGCGCCTGCAGCTGACCGTTAGTAGTATGAATAAGCACCATACCGTCGCTGACGACCGGACGGGAAATCGCTTCACCCGCCACGCTCGCTTCCCATGCGACGGTACCGTCGCTGGTGTTCAGCGCGTAAACTTTCGCTTTTTCGCTACCGATATAAACATGGCCGCCGGAGACGGTCACGCCGCCGGAGAGCAGCGCAGGCGCGCGGGAGAACCAGCCGTCTTTCTCGGCCAGGTTAACCGACCACACCTCTTTGCCGTCGCCTGAATTCAGGGCTTTAACGGTGCCTTTACGATCGGCGGCATATACAACGCCATCAGCAAAAGCCGGGTGCAGGTTAGAGTAGAATTCGCCAATACCGCCGCCAACGGAGGTGCTCCAGGACGTGGACGGCGTAAACTGGTTTTCCACCGTCGGCAGTGGCGACATTTTCACCACATCTTCTTCGCTGTTAAACAGCGAACAACCGCTCAATAAGGTAACGGAAAGCAGCCCTGGCAAAAGTAATTTACGCAATTGCATCGAGTCCCTCTCAGATGGACAAATTATTTATTTTCATACGCATCATTTCGCTGAGCGCCGGTGAAGCATCGCTTTTCGCGCCCGCTTCCCATGCCGCTTTCGCCCCTTGCTTATCGCCTTTGCTCAGCAGGATCTCGCCGCGCAGGTCGGCGACAATCGCGGTCCAGCCTTCGCCTTTCACGGCATCCAGGGTTTTCAGCGCGGCATCAGGCTGCTTAAGCTGCAGCTGTACGCGAGCAAGACGCATATTGATAACCGATTTTAGGTTATCATCAGAAGCGGCTGCCAACCCCTGCTGAAGCTGCTTTTCAGCGTTCTGCAGGTCGTTTTTATCGACAAACTGCTGCGCCAGCTCAAGAGACGCAAACGCACCATAGGTGTTTTTGCTATCGGCGGCAAATTTCTGCGCAGCGTTCAGCGCTTCTGGTTTATCCGATTTGAGCGCGGAAATCGCATTTTCATAAGCCAGAGACGAGCCCCTGGCGGTGTCCAGTTGATGGGAGGTCCAGTAGCGCCAGCCAACCAGCGCGCCAACGCCCAAAATCACCCCGACGGCCAGCGCCTTGCCATTTTCAGCAAAGAAACGCTTTAACGCATCGACCTGATCGTTTTCGTTATTGTAAAGTTCCACGCAGTCCTTCTCCTGACTAATGATTCCCGGGAGATTAACCCAGAAGTGTGCGCAAATGCGCGGCAACGCTATCCTGCGTTACGGTAGTTTGCTCACCTGAGCGTAAATCTTTCACTACCACGTTTCCGTCGGCGATTTCTGACTCGCCCAGCACCAGCGCAACGCGAGCGCCCCATTTATCAGCGCGCGCAAACTGCTTCTTAAAGTTGCCGCCGCCGTGGTTGGTCATCAGCTTAACGCCGGGTAACGCATCGCGTACCTGTTCAGCCAGACGCATTGCTGCGGACTGGGTGTCAGTTCCGGAGGCTACCAGGTATATTTCGACACCAGGATCGGCTTTAAATTCCGGATTCACTGCCTGAACCAGTAAAACAAGACGTTCCAGCCCCATCGCAAAGCCGACGCCAGGGGTAGCGCGACCGCCAAGCTGCTCAACCAGACCATCGTAACGGCCGCCGGCGCAGACGGTGCCCTGGGAACCGAGGCTGGTGGTGACCCACTCAAACACGGTGCGGTTGTAGTAGTCGAGACCGCGCACCAGACGCTGATTCACGGTATAGCGAATACCCGCATCATCCAGCAGCGCGCACAGCCCGGCAATATGCGTTTTGGACTCTTCATCAAGATAGTCGCCCAGCGTCGGGGCGTCGTTCAGCAGCGCCTGGACGTCCGGGTTTTTAGAATCCAGCACGCGCAGCGGGTTGGTGTACATGCGGCGTTTGCAGTCTTCGTCCAGCTTATCTTTAAACTGCTCAAGATAGGCCACCAGCGCGTCGCGATAGTTGGCACGAGCCTCCAGCGAACCGATAGAGTTCAGCTCCAGAGCAACGTGGCTGGAGATGCCCAGCTCGCGCCACCAGCGGGCGGTCAGCATAATCAGCTCTGCATCAATATCCGGCCCCTGCAGACCGAACGCTTCGGCGCCAATCTGGTGGAACTGGCGATAACGCCCTTTTTGCGGTCGTTCGTGGCGGAACATCGGTCCGATATACCACAGGCGCTGTTCTTGATTGTACAGGAGACCATGTTCGATGCCGGCGCGTACGCAGCCAGCGGTACCTTCCGGACGCAGAGTCAGGCTATCGCCGTTACGGTCCTCAAAGGTGTACATCTCTTTTTCAACCACGTCGGTCACTTCGCCGATAGCGCGTTTGAATAACGGGGTCTGCTCTACAATCGGCAAACGGATTTCGCTGTAACCGTAGCTACCAAGCACCTGCTTCAGTGAGCCTTCAATGCGCTGCCAGAGAGCGGTTTCGCCCGGCAGATAATCGTTCATGCCACGGACGTCTTGAATGTTCTTTGCCACGTTTATTCTCTTTATATATACAAAATTGAACCCCGGCGCCTCGCGCCCGCAGGTTCAATCATACACGGGAAGCGTATCGCTTCCCAACACGTTATTTCGCTTCAACCTGCTGAATATCGATGCGACGCGCCTCATCCAGCATCGATGCTTTAGCGCGAATACGCGCTTCCAGCTGATCGATCATATCGTCGTTATCCAGCCTGTCTTTACGTACGCCGTCTTCGTACAGGCCGCTTTTCTTGTTGCCGCCGGTTACGCCGAGGGTGGAAACCAGCGCCTCGCCGGGACCGTTTACCACGCAACCAATGATCGAAACATCCATCGGCGTAATAATATCTTCCAGGCGCTGCTCCAGCGCGTTAACAGTACCGATAACGTCAAACTCCTGACGTGAACAGGTCGGGCAGGCAATAAAGTTGATCCCGCGAGAGCGAATACGTAGCGACTTGAGAATATCGAAACCCACTTTGATCTCTTCAACCGGATCCGCCGCCAGAGAGACGCGCAGCGTATCGCCGATCCCTTCAGATAGCAGCAAGCCGAGTCCGATCGCGGACTTCACCGCGCCGCTGCGCGCACCGCCCGCTTCGGTGATCCCGAGGTGCAAAGGCTGATCGATCTGTTTCGCCAACAGGCGGTAGGATTCAACCGCGAGGAACACATCGGAGGCTTTTACGCTGACTTTAAACTGATCGAAGTTGAGACGATCGAGATGATCGACATGGCGCATTGCCGATTCCAGTAGCGCCTGCGGGGTCGGTTCGCCGTATTTTTCCTGGAGATCTTTTTCCAGAGAACCTGCGTTTACCCCGATACGAATAGGAATGTTTTTATCGCGAGCGCAGTCCACCACCATGCGGATACGCTCTTCGTTGCCGATGTTGCCAGGGTTAATACGCAGGCAATCAACGCCGTATTCCGCTACCTTCAGCGCAATGCGGTAATCGAAGTGAATATCGGCAACCAGCGGGACGTTAACCTGCTGTTTGATAAGTTTGAACGCTTCCGCCGCATCCATCGTCGGCACCGAAACGCGAACGATATCCGCGCCAACGCGCTCAAGGGCTTTAATTTGATTTACCGTCGCCGCAACATCGGTGGTGCGCGTGTTTGTCATCGACTGTACGGCGATGGGGGCGCCATCGCCAATCGGCACATTCCCAACGTAAATTCGTTTTGATTTTCTACGTTGAATCGGAGCCTGGTTATGCATGAAAAATCTCCCGCGTTACCCGTCTGTTACTGCGCCGGTGATTGTTCGGCATTAAGGGTCAGACGTGCAACCTGGTTAGTTCTGATAAAACGACTTAAATCGACAGGTTTACCCAAATACTGGATCTGTACCGCTGCCGGGGCGCCGATTTTCAGTTTATAAGGTGCCTGGCCGCTCAGGTTGAGGTTGCCGCCTTTACGCTGCAAACCGCTGAACAGCTTTTTACCGGTCGCATCACTCACTTCCAGCCAGCAGTCGGCGGTGAAGTTCAGCACCAGATCCTGCGCGGAGGCCGCCGCAGCGGTCACGTTTGCCTGATCGGTCGGTAACGGCGAAGTTGCCGCCGTATCAACGTTTGCCTGCGAAGGCGCACCCACGGCGTTATTCTCGCCAGGAGACGGAGTCGGGGCAGTAGTCGGCGCCGGAGAAGTCTCGACAGGCGCGCTATTGGCAGCGGTATCCGGTGCGGAATTCGCCGATTGATTATCCAGCGGGATGCTTTGGCTGTTGCTATCGCCAGAATTCAGCTCAGCGGAGGATTGATCGGCCATCGTGGAGATCTCGTCCTGCTGTGCTTTGTGGTCCTGCCACCACCAGGCGCCGCTGAGGCCGATCACCACGAACAGCACCAGCCAGGTAAAACTCATCAGCCAGCCATCGCGCTTTTTGCGACGTTTACCCAGCGAGAAGGTCTGCATGGGGGCAACTTTCGCCGCCCGAATCGGAGCCTGCTTGGCCATCATCGGCAGCAGCTCTTCTTCCGGAATGTGCACAAGGCGGGCATAAGAGCGGATATAGCCGCGCAGGAAGGTTGAAGCAAGATCGGCGGGTGCCTTATCGTCTTCAATATCACGAACCGTGGAAACCTTCAGGCATAAGCGTTCAGCCACCGCCTGCTGGCTGAGCCCGAGTTGTTCGCGGGCATTACGCAGACGCGCGCCCGTGGTGTTTGCTTCTTGATGGTCTTGAGTGGCTTCAGTATTCATTCGCTACAACTACTGGTACGTGAAATTTAAAATTCAGCGCCGGTTACCCCGCGCCGCGAGACATCTGCTCAACGTCAGACAAACAGTATAAGTCCGTATGACCTGGTATCACAGAGACTTATCAAAATTGAATGCTAAGCGGTTGTTGTACCGCTACATACTGCCTCAAAGTCGACAAAAACGCACCGTAATTATTAACCACAACAGCGTATTTCGCCCGACGATTCCACATAAATATGCAACGCACCGCATAGGCTGCGCGCTGCATCATTTATTATCAGACCGCCTTCACGTCGATCGCTTCGCCCTGCATACGTTTACGCAGCGTACGCTTGGTACGGTCGATAACGTCGCCGGCTAGCTGACCGCAGGCGGCGTCGATATCGTCGCCGCGGGATTTACGAACGATCGTGGAGAAACCAAACTCCATTAACACTATGGAGAAACGGTCGATACGGCTGTTGGAGCTACGGCCATATGGCGCGCCAGGGAAGGGGTTCCATGGGATCAGGTTGATCTTGCACGGCGTATCTTTCAGCAGCGCGGCCAGCTCGTGCGCATGCTCGGTGCCGTCGTTGACGTGATCCAGCATGACGTATTCGATAGTGACGCGGCCCTGGTTGGCGTTGGACTTCGAAATATAGCCGCGCACCGAGTTCAGGAAGGTCTCGATGTTGTATTTCTTGTTGATCGGCACGATTTCGTCGCGAATGGTATCGTTCGGCGCGTGCAGAGAGATGGCCAGCGCGACGTCAATCATATCGCCAAGCTTATCAAGCGCCGGCACCACGCCGGAGGTGGAGAGCGTGACGCGACGCTTAGAAAGACCAAAGCCGAAATCGTCAAGCATGATTTCCATGGCCGGAACCACATTAGTCAGGTTCAGCAGCGGCTCGCCCATCCCCATCATCACCACGTTGGTAATTGGACGTACGCCGGTGGTCTTCACCGCGCCGACGATTTTCGCCGCGCGCCAGACCTGGCCGATAATTTCCGAAACCCGCAGATTGCGGTTAAAACCCTGCTGGGCCGTAGAACAGAATTTACACTCCAGCGCGCAGCCCACCTGGGATGAAACGCACAGGGTGGCGCGATCGTCTTCCGGAATATACACGGTTTCGACGCGCTGATCGCCAACGGCAATGGCCCACTTGATGGTGCCGTCGCTCGAGCGCTGCTCTTCCACGACTTCCGGCGCGCGGATCTCCGCGACTTCCTTTAATTTGCCGCGCAGAACCTTGTTGATGTCGGTCATCTCATCAAAGTTGTCGCAGCAGTAGTGATACATCCATTTCATCACCTGATCGGCGCGGAAAGGCTTTTCGCCCATGTTTTTGAAAAACTCGCGCAGCTGCTGACGGTTCAAATCCAGCAGGTTGATTTTGGCATCTTTGTTCGGCACCGTCAGAGCGGCGCTATCAGGCGGGACTATTTGTTCAGACATAATTGATTCCGGCCTCGTTATTACACGTTATGGCCCCTGGAGGGTTGAAAAAAGAAACGCCCCGGGAGCGACTGCTCATCCGGGGCGCTGTATTCTACAAATTCTGGCCCATCAATACCACGTTTGCACGCTGCAATGATGAAAAAATCTGTAACTGCCAATCCTCTAAGGATTTTCGTTTGTCGCAAGGCGGCAAGCAAGTGAAGCCCCGGCAGCATAGATAAGCGACCGGGCTGAACGCGCGCAGCCAACACCGCGATAGTCGAAAAGACGACGAGGATGGGTATCTCCACAGTATTTTACGTCACGGCGAGGCGGCGAGTTCGCAAATCCCCGGGAGCATAGATAACTATGTGACCGGGGTGCGCGAGTGAAGCCAACAAAGCGGTGGCGTGAAAGACGCGGGAGATTAGCGGGTGCGCGGGCAAACCTCGCCTTCAGCAAAGAAAAACGCGATTTCGCGCGCGGCGGATTCAACAGAATCGGAACCGTGGGTGCCGTTCTCGGTGAAGCTGTCAGCGTAGTCTGCGCGCAGGGTACCCGCCAGCGCGTTTGCCGGGTTGGTTGCGCCCAGCAGATCGCGGTGACGCTGGACCGCATTTTCGCCTTCCAGCACGGAAACCACGATCGGACCAGAAGTCATAAATTCAACCAGACCGTCAAAGAACGGGCGACCTTCGTGCTCAGCATAGAAGCCGCGAGCCTGCTCAACGGTCAGGTGCAGCATTTTGGTGCCAACAATTTTGAACCCTGCAGCTTCAAAGCGAGAAAAGATGCCGCCAATAACGTTTTTTGCCACCGCGTTTGGTTTGATGATGGAAAAAGTACGTTCAATAGCCATGATAACCTCTTTATATATGTTGTTCTGTTTCGCAGATGAGACCGATAAATACGGCGCGAATTATAATCATCATCTAAGGCGGTTGCCTATGTGTTTAGGTAACATTTTTTTAAAAAAAAGCGACCTTAAACAACAAATCCGGCCAATTCAGGTAAGTTTTGTTTATTGCACGGTGAAGCTGGCGGCAACAACCTGCCCCGCCTCATCCATCACCACCAGTTGATAACTATCGGGGCGCTCAAGGTTAAGGGTGGCGCTGGCGCCTTCCGCGATCAGCGGTTCGCCGTTCAGAAACCACCAGCGCCGCCCTTCCCCACCGGTCGTTTGCAGCGGCAGAATCACCTTCAGCTCGCCGGGCAGACGTTTAACCACCGCGCCTTCACGGATGCCGGATAGCGCCAGCGGGGCGGCATCGGCGGTTTGCGCCGGCGGGCAGTCCGCCGAAACCGCCGGCAGCCTTGCGCGACGCCGTTCGCCCGCGGGCAGCCAGGGTTCAAGCGGCAGCGGCCAGACGTCGAGGATTTTCGCCACCGCGCCGGGGCAATCTGCCGCCACCCGCTCCCCTTTCTCATTCAGCCATACCGGAAAACGAATTCCACGAATACCCTCCTGACCAGGCAGCAGCAGGGTCGGCGGCTGGCTCTCGTCGAGCAGCCAGGTTGCCAGCCGTCGGCGACAGTTCACGTCGCCCGCCGGTAAATTCTGCCCTCCGGGCCAGCACACGGTCCCGGCACTGACCGACGACGGGCGAGGATCGGCCGGTAATCCGCCGCGGCTGATGGTTGGTCGCGCCAGCAGCAGATTATTGACCTGATTCAGCAATGGCACCGCGCTTACGAAACCAAACTGCCCAACAACCGGCGTACCGTCGGGTCGTCCGGTCCAGATACCAATCAGATAGCGGGCATTCACGCCGATCGCCCATGCGTCGCGATAACCGTAGCTGGTGCCGGTTTTCCACGCCAGCGGCACCACCTGCACCAACGACGCATCGGGAACCGGCTGCGCTTCGCCAGCCATGATACGTCGCACAATCCACGCCGCCCCCGGCGACAGCAGCGCCCTCTCAACCAGCGGCGAGTCCGGCGTGATGCGCAATTGTCCCGCCTTGCCGTGGCGGGCAAACGCGCTGTAAGCCGCCACGATATCCGCCAGACGCGCGCCGGCGCCGCCGAGGATCAGCGACAGATTCGGCTCCGCGCCGGCGGGCAGCATTAGCGGCAATCCGGCATTGCGTAGCCTGGCGGCAAAACGCTTCGGCCCGTAGGCCTCCAGCACCTGCACTGCCGGAAGGTTCAGCGAGCGAACCAGAGCGTCGCTGGCGCTCACCGGCCCGTGAAATCCGCTATCAAAGTTGCCCGGGCGGTAGTCGCTAAAGCGTCGCGGCACGTCCTGCAGTAAAGAGGCCGGATGGATCAGCGCTTCATCCAGCGCCATACCATAGACAAACGGCTTCAGTACCGAGCCAGGGGAGCGGATCGCCGAGACCATATCAATATGACCAAAGCGGCTATCATCGCCAATATCCACCGATCCTACCCAGCCGCGAACCTTCATATTGGTATGGTCGACCACGATCATCGCTAAAGAGCTGCGCGGCGGCAGGCGCGATTTCCAGTTCAGCGCCAGATCTTCCAGCTGCCGCTGTAGCCCGGCATCCAGCGTCGTGACCACCTTCTCTGCGCGGCTGCTCGCCAGCGCGCGGCGGGCAAAAAGCGGCGCCAGCTGCGGCATCTGCCGCGGAAACAGCCAGACGGGCTCTTCGAGAGCTTCTCGCACCGGCTGCGACGGCCACACGCCCTGGCTTTCCATTCGCAGCAGGACTTTATCGCGTGCCGCCTGCGCCCGCTCGGGCCAGCGGTCGGGGCGTAAGCGGCTCGGCGCCTGCGGCAATACCGCCAGCAGCGCCGCTTCACCGTAGCTGAGCTGCGCGGGGGATTTACCCAGATAGGCCCAGCTGGCCGCGCCGATCCCCTGCAGCGTACCGCCGAAGGGCGCCCGGTTGAGATAGAGCGTGAGGATCTCGTTTTTTGACAGATGCCACTCCAGCTGCAGCGCTCGCCATAGCTGCCGCAGCTTGCCGCCAAAGGTGCGAGGATGAGGATCGAGTAGGCGAGCTACCTGCATGGTGAGGGTGCTGCCCCCGGAGATCACTCTTCCGGAAGTGAGATCCTGCCAGGCGGCGCGAGCGATCGAGAGCGGATTGACGCCGGGATGATCCCAGAACCAACGATCTTCATAGTGGATCAGCGCCTGTAAATAGCGCGGCGAAACGTCAGCCAGCGTCACCGGATAGCGCCAGACGCCCTGCGCATCGGCGAAACGCCACAGCGGCGTGCCGTCTTCCGCCACCACCACTCTGGCAGGCGTAACCTCATGCAGCGGCAGCGGCCACAGCCGATCGGCCGCCAGCAACAATAGCCACAGCAAAAAAATAAACGCCGCCAGCCAGCGCCAGCGGCGTTTTATACGCTTCAATACCCGCATTTAGGGCGCAACGGTTAGCGGTCCGCTGGCCGCGCCGGTTGCCCGCCACTGCGGCACGTACATTGACTCGACCTGCGGCTGCGGTACCAGATAAGTACCTGGCGTCACCGCGCGCGCCAGATAAACCAGCGTCACCGGCTGGCCTTCATTGATAGCCACCGCGGCGACGAAGCGATCGTCGCGAAACTCAATGTGCTGGATATCCGCCTGCTGCATCTGGTTAAGCAGGTTCTGCACCGCTTCGCCATTCTCCTGCAGGCTGGCGCTGCTGTTAGCCAAATTCTGGTTTTCCAGCTCCAGCCCGGCCGGAAGTAAATCTACTACCAGCGCGTCCGGCACGTTGCGTTTGGCCGTCACTTCCAGCTTCACCAGCACCAGTTCGCCGCTGCGCAGCGATGCGAGCGATTTCTGCTGGCCCTGAGTATCGAAAATTTGCCGTTCGATTCCCAGCACGTTGCCTCCCGGCTGCGGAGCGCTTTGCGGATACCCACTGCTGTCGAGGCGAAGCCACAGCGGCTGCTGGCCGGTGTTGGTGACCTGCAGCGCCGCCAGCTGGTCGCCGGTCAGGTTGCGGGTTTGCGCTTTATCGCCGGAGAGCGGTTCGGCCTGCACGGAGGTTTGCGCCTGCCAACTGCCAAGAAGGTCCTGCAACGTACGCCCGGCCAGGAACAGGGCGTTACTCTCCTGCGTCGAAAGCCAGCGCTGGCCGTATGCCTCTTCCGCCAGATTGCTGAGTAGCGTATTTTGCGCTTCCGGCAGCAGTTTGTTCTCCTCCAGCAGCGCCAGCTTCAGCGCATCGTCGCGCAGTTCGCTGCCGTAATCGCCGAGCCAGCGGTTCGCATCCTGACGCGGCGTGGCCATCGCCAGCTTCAGGGCCTCGTCGCCGCGCGGCGCATCGCCCATCAATTTCAAGGCTACGCCCAGCTGCAGCAGCGGCAGACCGGAACGCGCCTGGTCGTGACGACTCCAGATCTCGCGCAGCGCGCCGAGCGGCGCTTTCTGCTGCCGGGCCAACACCAGCGCGGCGTAGGCCTGAGCGGCAAAGCGGCTGGCCTGGGCATCATCGCTATAGCGGACGGTCATCAGCCCCGGTTCCTGTAAATAACGCAGCAGACGCTGGTTACCGCTGTTGACGGCGTTAGTCGGGACGCTATAGCCCTGCTCCCCTGCCCGGACGAGGAAGTCCATCGCGTAGGCCGTTAGCCAGTACTCCTCCGGCCCCTCTTTATCCCACAGGGCGAAACCGCCATCATCGCGCTGCATCTGCAGCAGGCGAGAAATGCCGATATCCACCGCCGCGCGTCGTTTTTCATCGCTATCGCCGCTGATGCCCAACGCTTTAAGCTGGACGGCGTTGGTATAGAGCGACGGGAACAGCCCGCTGGTGGTCTGCTCCAGGCAGCCATAGGGATAGGCTTTCAGGTCGCGAATATAGCGCGCCAGGTTCAGCGGCGGCTTGCCGCTTAACACCAGCTGTCCCTGCAGCGTCGCCGGCGAGAAGCCCTCGCTTTGCGTCGCCGGAGCCTGCCAGCTTTCACCCGGCTGGAGAACGGCGCCGGAATTCACGGTTTGCGCCGGGAAAGCCGGACGCACGCCGAGCTTCCACTGCTTCTGCATCGGCGCGAAGGTTTCACCTGGCAGGTTCAGGCCGCTGATAGTGGCATTCACCTGACCATCGCCGAAACCTTCATGCGCGCGGACGGGTATAAACAGGGTGCTGCGCGCGCCGGGCGCCAGCTGCACCGGCGGTATTTCTCCCCCTACAAGCTGCAGCAGACCGCTGGCGGTCAGCGCAACGTTGAGGGTTTGCGGCTTATCGGTCAGGTTACTGAGATCCAGCGCCAGACGAGTGGTATCCCCGCTGGCAAGGAATCGCGGCATGTTCAGCTCGGCAATGACCGGCGCAGCTACGATCGTTTTCCCTTCGCTGCTGCCAAAATCGTCAGCGGTCCACGCCTGGGCCATCACCCGCAGTTCGCCGTTAAAGTCGCCAATCGGCAGAGTCACCGTTCCTTCGCCTTTCTCATCCAGCACCACAGGCTGCGCCTGCTGGGCGATAATCGTTACGTGGTTAACCGGCGGTTTGCCGCCGCGCTTAAGTTCATCGCCGTCGCCGCCGAAGCGCAGGCTGGCGAGTCTCCCCTGCCCTTCAATCACCTGGCCATAGATATCGTAAATATCGGCCCCGTAGCGTTTCTGGCCGAAGAAAGCGTTCCACGGGTCCGGCGTCGCGTAGTCGGTAATATTCAGTACGCCGCTATCCACGGCGGAGAGCAGAACGTTAACCTGTTTCGGCGTCTCGCCTTCTTTGACGCTGGCCTTAACCTTCACCGTCAGCGGCTGGTTCGGACGCATTTTAGCCGGCGCCTCCAGCGCCAGATTCAGACGACGGTTTTCGTCGCCGAGCGGCAGGTGCAGCAGCCCCACCGCCCGTTTTGGCGTCGCGGAGCGGGATTTATCCTCCGGACGAATGACCAGCGCGCTGAGGTACAGGTCGTGACGATTCCACGCTTTATCCACCGGGATCGATAAGTCCATCCCGTCCGCCGGGACGTCAATCTCCTGCCACCACAGCGGCCCTTCGCTTGATTCCACCAGCGCATAGCCTTTACCGGCTGCCGGAGCGGCGATATGCAGCTTGATGGTATCGCCCGGTTTATAGGCCGGTTTATCCAGCTTCATGGTGACGCGGTCCGGACGCGCCGCCCCCTGGCCGTCGCTGTTATCCTGCCAGCTGTATCCGGCCCAGAAGCGCACGCTGCTGACCACATCATCCGGCCCTTTGCCTTCCCGGCGATAAGAACCCCACTCGCCCGGGAAGCTCACTTTCGCCGTTTGTCCGGCTGAA
>OLJP01000066.1_pt1 | contig 14027 bp, 14 predicted proteins | sample 1601511 | NCBI WGS metagenome assembly OLJP01 (sample SAMN04436829, study PRJEB24849) | human gut metagenome | biome: human gut; feature: NICU; material: stool | host: Homo sapiens | place: USA: Saint Louis, MO | collected 2011-07-21 | reverse complement strand
CTATCAGCCCTGGTTTATCCAGAAGGCGGGTCAGTGGCAGGTTGTTGAGCTGGAAAGCTGGCGCCACCACAATCAGGATATCGTCATTAAGCTGAAAGGCATTGACGATCGCGATGCAGCGAATCTTTTGACTAATTGCGAAATTGTCGTGGATTCATCGCAGCTGCCTGCGCTTGAAGAGGGTGACTATTACTGGAAAGACCTGATGGGCTGCCAGGTAGTGACCACTGAAGGCTATGGTCTCGGTAAAGTCATCGACATGATGGAAACTGGATCTAATGACGTTCTCGTCATCAAGGCAAACCTGAAAGATGCATTTGGTATCAAGGAGCGGTTGGTTCCGTTCCTCGATGGGCAGGTTATCAAGAAAGTCGATCTCGCTACTCGTACTATCGAAGTAGATTGGGATCCTGGTTTTTAAATTCTCCGGATAAACGGTAAAAAACGGCACTATGGGGATTGGCTTGTGTTTATAGGTATCGTTAGCCTGTTTCCTGAAATGTTCCGCGCAATTACCGATTACGGGGTAACTGGCCGGGCAGTAAAAAATGGCCTGCTGAGCATCCAGAGCTGGAGTCCTCGTGATTTCGCTCATGACCGGCACCGTACCGTGGACGATCGTCCTTACGGCGGCGGACCGGGGATGTTAATGATGGTACAACCTTTACGGGATGCCATTCATGCAGCAAAAGCCGCGGCAGGTGAAGGCGCAAAGGTGATTTATCTTTCACCTCAGGGACGCAAGCTTGATCAAGCGGGCGTCAGCGAACTGGCAACCAATCAGAAGCTGATTTTGGTGTGCGGTCGTTACGAAGGCGTAGATGAGCGCGTAATTCAGACCGAGATTGATGAAGAATGGTCAATCGGCGATTATGTTCTCAGCGGTGGCGAGCTACCGGCAATGACGCTGATTGATTCCGTTTCCCGGTTTATTCCGGGGGTTCTGGGTCATGAAGCTTCAGCAATCGAGGACTCTTTTGCTGAAGGATTGCTGGATTGCCCGCACTATACGCGCCCTGAAGTGTTAGAAGGTATGGAAGTACCGCCAGTATTGCTGTCGGGAAACCACGCTGAGATACGTCGCTGGCGTCTGAAGCAGTCGCTGGGCCGAACCTGGCTTAGAAGACCTGAACTTTTGGAAAACCTGGCTCTGACTGAAGAGCAAGCAAGGTTGCTGGCGGAGTTCAAAAAAGAGCTCGCGCAACAGCAGCATAAACATGATGGGATGGCGTAAGCCCCCAATATCAGTTTACCCAGGATAAGAGATTAAATTATGAGCAACATTATTAAGCAACTTGAACAATTACATATGAATCAGGACGTACATTCCTTCCGTCCGTGTGATACCGTGGAAGTGAAAGTATGGGTAGTTGAAGGTTCCAAAAAACGTCTGCAGGCATTCGAGGGCGTGGTTATCGCTATTCGTAACCGCGGTCTGCACTCTGCATTCACTGTTCGTAAAATTTCCAACGGCGAAGGCGTTGAGCGTGTCTTCCAGACTCACTCTCCGGTAGTTGACAGCATTTCTGTCAAACGTCGTGGTGCTGTACGTAAAGCTAAACTGTACTACCTGCGTGAGCGTACCGGTAAGTCTGCTCGTATCAAAGAGCGTCTTAACTAAGATTCGCTTTCGCGACATCCTGAATGAGAGGGATGGCCTGATGGGCTGGCCCTTTTTTATCTTTATTTTAACCATTTTATTGTGAATCATTTACAATACGGCCCTCATTTGGAGGGGCGGTGGTCAGCAATATTCTTCATCAATCAGCATCTCAACGGCGAGCCGCATGGCTGGCGCTGTTTGCGATCGCGCTGATCGTGGTGGCGCCGTTGATCTCAGTCGCTTTGCAAAAAGATCCGATGAGCGGAATGCACCACGCAATGATGACGATGGCGGAAGATGCGCCATCACATCAGATGACGATGATGCACACCGACGCTTCGACGCCGCAACGCTCGCACGGCGTGCCGCTCGATCATGCTGAAGCCTGCGGCTACTGCGTGCTCTTAGCTCACGTGCCAGGCTTTATCTTCGCGCTGGTGTTGCTGCTTGCTATGGTGCTTCGACGCCAGCGAGTGCCTGTTAGCCGACCGGTGAACAAACACTGGCATTACTTTCCCTGGCTTTATCCCCTTACCCGAGCGCCGCCTCTTCCGTCTGCTTTCCCCCTTAGGTAAAAAAACAACCTGCGCACTGCGCAACGTTCTCTTTTGCTTTTAAAAAGGAAAAGTATGACTACCTGCACCTCGCGCGCAGCATGGCTGAACCTGCTGCGTCGTCTTCATTTCTATATCGGACTGTTTATCGGACCGTTTATTTTTGTGGCGGCTCTGACCGGCACGCTATATGTCGCCAGTCCTCAGCTGGAAAGCTGGCTCTATCAGGATGCGCTTCGCGGTACCCTCAGTGGAGAAAAACAGCCGCTCAGCGCGCAAATTACCGTAGCAACAGAGGCTATTCAGGGAAACCTGCGCCTGCATGCGGTACGTCCGGGGATACTGGCTGGCGATACTACCCGAGTGATGTTTATTGACCCGAGCCTTGGCGAGTCGGAAACACGGGCAATTTTTGTCGATCCGGTGACTTTAAGGGTAAAAGGAGATCTGCCGGTTTACGGTACCAGCGGTATTTTGCCGCTGCGTCAGTGGATTGATTATGCCCACCGCTCATTGCTCCTGGGAAGTGTTGGTCGCCTGTACAGCGAGCTTGCTGCGTCCTGGATGTGGGTTGCCGCTCTCGGTGGGATCGCGCTGTGGTCGATGACCCGCCCGCGTCGTCGCATTAACAATAAGATGCAGAATAGCCGCCGCCTGCATGTGTCTCTCGGATGGGCATTGCTGGTCGGTATGCTCATCTTCTCTGCGACCGGTTTAACGTGGTCACAATGGGCCGGTGGTAACGTCGATAAGATGCGCGCCGCCTTTGGTTGGCTGACGCCACAGGTAAATACGCAGCTGCAAAGCGCCGTTCCGGCAGTTCACGATCCGCATGCGGAACATCATATGGGAAGCAGGATGATGGGCGAGGCGGCAGCATCGCCGCTGCGCGTAGAGGAGTTTGACAAGGTTCTGCTGGCCGCACGCGCGGCGGGGCTGGATGCCGGCAAGCTGGAGATTCGACCGCCGTCGGGTTCCGGGCGCGCGTGGACGGTAAATGAAATCGACAGAAGCTGGCCAACACAGGTTGATGCTGTCGCGATCGAGGGGTCAACGATGCGGATCGTGGACCGTACGCATTTTTCCGACTTTCCGCTCATGGCCAAGCTGACCCGCTGGGGTGTTGATTTCCACATGGGAATTTTGTTCGGCCTTGTTAATCAGCTATTGCTTATCGCGTTCGGAACCGCACTCTGCGTGATGATAGTAGTGGGATATCGCTTGTGGTGGATCCGCCGCCCGGCGCGCGCGGCGTTAAACCCGGCCAATATGCTGATACAGGCGTGGTTTGGATTAGCATGGCCCGCTCGTCTGCTGACTGCCGTCATTGCACTGTTGTTGGGGGTTGCGCTGCCGCTAATGGGGGGCAGCCTCGCGCTATGTCTCGCCGTTGATTATCTGCGCTGGCGTGCAGCAACGGCGATGTTAGAGGCTAAACCAGTCGAATAGGTTGTCTAAGGCGTGCTGATAACCACCGTGACGCGGCGGTTTTCAGCACGTCCTTTCGCGGTATCGTTACTGGCTATCGGATACTTTTTCCCAAGTCCGCGAGTGGTCAAATTGGCGCGTGGAATATTCGCCCCTTCGGCCCAGGCATCCGCAACGCTGTTGGCGCGCTTAAGCGATAACATTTCGTTGTAGCCGTCTTCGCCGTAATTATCAGTATGGCCTTCGAGACGGCTGTGGGTAATACCGGTGGTGGCCAGCCGTGAAGCCATTGTGCGGATTTGCTGCTTACTATCGGCACGCAGGTGGTAGTCATTTTTATCAAATAAGATGGTATCAGATATTCCTAATGACCAGTCGCCGTTGGTTTCAGTAAAGCCGTATGACTTCATTGCTGCAATTTGTTCTGCAGAGAATTTTCCTTGCGGGGCCTGGCAGCCGCTAAGAAAAATTGCGGCAAGTAAAGCAGGTGCAAAATATTTCCCAATCATGGTGATTCCTTTTATTTTTGCGTTTGCTGCAAGCGCTGGTGTTTCATCCGATACATATTTTGATCGGCAAGCTCTTGCAGATTTTCCGCGGAGGCATGTTCCCAGGTTAAAGCGTATCCAATACTCAATGACAGACTGGCGGTGTGGCCATTGTGGAGATTAAACGGCGGGATAAACTGTTCGGACAACGCACGGCACAGGGCCTGAACTTCGGCCTCTGAATGAACATCGCGTAGCAGAATGGCAAATTCATCGCCGCCGAGACGCCATGCCTGATGCTGTTTGCCGACAAAGGCCATCAGGCGGCTCGCGACTTCAATTAACACTTTATCGCCAGCTGCGTGGCCCCAGTTATCGTTAATAAGCTTGAAGTTATCGCCATCAAGAAATAACAGCGCGGAACTACTGTGGACGGTTTCGTCTTTCATCAGCTCATTAATGACATTACGGAAAGCCGCTCTGTTAGCCAGACCGGTCAACGGATCGTGCAATGAACTGCGCAGGAGCTGAGCATTTTTAGCCTGAAGCTGTCGCTGCCAGTCCTCCATTTCGCCCAATAGGCTATTAAAGTCCTGGGCAAAAAGGTGGAATTCTTCAATGCGCTCTTCGGGGACCCGGCGAGAAAAATGGCGATTTTCGCGAATGTCATGTACCACTTCGGTAATGCTCTGTAATGCAGCCACAATGCCGCGGTGCAGCGAGTGGGTCAGGAGCAAAGCGATGCAGGAAGCAAGAAAAATGCTGCCGGTGAGCACAATAATTGAGATGCCAAGAAAATAGCTTATCAGCCGGTCCAGCGCGGTCAGACGGAGTTCACCGATGATTTTCCCCTGGTGCCAGATAGGTTGTACCGTGGGTTCAGGAAATAACCATTTGCTGATAATGTCGCTGATTTTATCCTGCCTGACCAGACGTTCGTTATGCCATGAGGCGAAGGGTTTTTGTCGGCCATCGACCAGAATGGCTTTGGAGAATTGCCCCTGTCTTCCCAGCGTGGCCAGCGTATCTTCAGCCGCTGCGCTATCGCCGAAAACAAGCGCGGCTTCCAGGCTGCGACCCATGGTAGCGGCGGTAAGCTCCAGGTTTTTTTGTGCGTACTGCTTAAGTGTGAATATGGAAGCGGCGCAGAGTAACAGCCAGACCAGTGTCATAGAGATCACCACGCTTATCATGCTGATACGGCGCAGCGCTCTTTTAAATGTGGGGCGCGGGGCCTGAGAAAAATCCTTATTCATGTGATGTTTTCCGGGCAAGCATCAGCACCTCGGGATTAACCCGAACGCCGCTGTGCGTCAGTACATCCAGATTTACGGAAAATCTGACTCTCTCATTGTTTATAAGCAGGCAAAAAGCGCTGCCAATAGAGCAATCGGTGTTTTGTTCCGCAATAAGTAATAGGGGCCGGTTTCCATATTTGGCCGTAAATTCAGACTGTTGGATCGGTGATTCACTGCCAAAATAAAAACCATCGCAGGTCGTCTGTAAGGCTTCTTCTGTATTACGAACAATCACGGGTTTGTAAGGCAATATTTCCGGTGCCTCTTCGGCCAGGCTATGGATATAACGTGATGTCGAAAAAATACATAGCCTTGGAGGACCTGATAATTGCGGCCAGCGTGTATAAGTCACGATCCCGAAACGATCGTCCGAACATTTTCAGACGGCCCGGAGGCAACAGCAGAGATACCCACGAGTGATAGTACTAAAGTCAAAAAGAGACGGTGAAGAACAGTCATTACGGTTCCGTCAGGTTGTCATAGCGTGGGGGATGCAGATTGCTGAAACCCGGGCGAAGAATAGCATTATTGATGAAAAGCGTCATTAGCCAGCCTCGCCGCTTTAAGATAATTCTCACCAGGATTTTTCGTAAAAGAATGGCTTTAAAAAGGGGAGTTATGGGCGTTAAATCGCTTTGTGTAAACAATAATGTACAATAAAAATGGAATGTAGCGCGATTTAATTTCTTGGTGTAAAGTAAAATTTACGTAATATGGATTGAAATCTTTACTTTGTGTGGTATCGTTACGTCATCCTCGCTGAGGCAATAACTATCGCAAACGAGCTATACAGGATCGCAATCATGCAAAAAGACGCGCTGAACAACGTACATATTACCGATGAACAGGTTTTGATCACTCCGGATCAGTTGAAAACTGAATTCCCTTTGAGCGTTGAGCAGGAAGCGCAGATCGCGCACTCTCGACAGACTATCTCTGACATCATCGCCGGTCGCGATCCGCGCTTGCTGGTGGTGTGTGGTCCTTGCTCGATTCACGATCCTGAAACCGCCATTGAGTACGCTCGTCGTTTTAAAGCTCTTGCCGCAGAGGTCAGCGATAGCCTCTATCTGGTCATGCGCGTCTATTTTGAAAAACCCCGTACCACAGTTGGTTGGAAAGGGCTGATTAACGATCCGCATATGGATGGTTCGTTTGATGTGGAAGGCGGCCTGAAGATTGCGCGTCGTCTGCTGGTTGAACTGGTCAATATGGGGCTGCCGTTGGCGACGGAAGCGTTGGATCCAAACAGTCCTCAGTACCTCGGCGATCTGTTTAGCTGGTCCGCTATCGGCGCGCGTACGACGGAATCCCAGACTCACCGCGAAATGGCTTCAGGCCTGTCGATGCCGGTTGGGTTTAAAAACGGCACCGACGGTAGCCTTGCCACCGCCATTAACGCGATGCGCGCCGCCGCAATGCCGCACCGTTTCGTCGGCATCAACCAGGCCGGGCAGGTGTGCCTGCTGCAAACGCAGGGCAATCCGAACGGTCACGTCATTCTGCGTGGTGGAAAAGCGCCAAACTACGGCCCGGAAGATGTTGCGAAGTGCGAAAAAGAGATGACTCAGGCGGGACTGAAACCTTCTCTGATGGTAGATTGCAGCCATGGGAATTCTAATAAAGACTACCGCCGTCAGCCCGCGGTTGCGGAATCCGTGGTCGCGCAGATCAAAGATGGTAACCGTTCCATTATTGGTCTGATGATTGAGAGCAATATCCACGAAGGTAATCAATCCTCTGAGCAGCCGCGTTGCGATATGAAATACGGCGTCTCGGTGACCGATGCCTGCATTAGTTGGGAAACCACCGATGCGCTGCTCCGCGAACTTGATAAGGATCTGCGAGGCCATCTGGCGGCTCGTCTGGCGTAAGAGGATGATATGGTTGCTGAACTGACCGCGTTACGCGATCAAATTGATGAAGTCGATAAAGCGCTGCTGGAGCTGCTGGCTAAGCGCCTGGAGCTGGTAGCGCAAGTCGGAGAGGTTAAAAGCCAATATGGCCTGCCGATTTACGTCCCTGAGCGCGAGTCGGCGATGCTGGCCTCCCGCCGTGAGGAGGCAGCTGCGCTTGGGGTTCCGCCGGATCTTATCGAAGATGTCTTGCGTCGCGTCATGCGTGAGTCTTATTCCAGCGAAAACGATAAAGGTTTTAAACCGCTTTATCCGAACCTGCGTCCGGTCGTTATTGTCGGCGGCGGCGGGCAAATGGGGCGTCTGTTTGAGAAAATGCTGACGCTGTCCGGATATCAGGTTCGTATTCTGGAGAAAGACGACTGGTCGCGGGCGGACGAGATTGTCGCCGATGCCGGCATGGTTATCGTCAGCGTGCCGATTCATATCACGGCGGCGACGATTGCTCAGTTGCCTCCGCTGCCGGCGGACTGCATCCTGGTCGATTTGGCTTCGGTGAAAGCGGAACCGCTGCAGGCGATGCTGGCTGCGCATACAGGTCCGGTATTGGGTCTGCATCCTATGTTTGGTCCTGATAGCGGCAGTCTGGCGAAGCAGGTAGTGGTGTACTGCGATGGCCGCCAGCCTGAGGCGTATCAGTGGTTCCTGGAGCAAATTCAGGTCTGGGGCGCTCGGCTGCATCGCATCAGCGCCATCGAACACGATCAGAACATGGCCTTTATTCAGGCGTTGCGCCACTTTGCTACCTTCGCTTATGGTCTGCATCTGGCCGAAGAGAACGTGCGTCTTGAGCAACTTTTAGCGCTCTCGTCGCCAATTTATCGTCTGGAGCTGGCGATTTTTGGTCGACTGTTTGCCCAGGATCCGCAGCTCTACGCTGACATTATTATGTCCTCGGATAATAACCTGGCGCTGATTAAGCGATACTACCAGCGTTTCGGTGAAGCTATCGGCCTGCTGGAGCAGGGAGATAAACAGGCGTTCATCGATAGCTTCCGTAAGGTTGAACACTGGTTCGGTGACTATGCCCAGCGCTTCCAGAGCGAAAGCCGAACGTTGCTGCGCCAGGCGAATGATAATCGGCAGTAAGGCGTAAAACACGTATACAATAAAGCCAGAGGGGTGACCCGCTGGCTTTTTTTATAGGGATGAAAACGATGGCTGAACCACAACCGCTGTTTGATTACACCGGGCATTTACCGGAATGTCCGACCTGGAGCGAAGCCGAACAGGCATTGTACTGGGCCGATATTATGGAATGCGAAATTCATCGCTACGACGTGCAGACGGGTGAACATCAGGTTCTGCAATTTCCCGAGGAGCCCGGCTGTTTTGCTCTGCGCGAAAAGGGCGGTTTTATCGTCGCTTTACGCAGCGGTATCTGGCTCACTGATGCGCATGGTCTTCTACAGCGAAAAGTCTGCGATAACCCCAGCAATCCGCAATTAGCGCGCGTTACAGATGGTGGAACCGATCGCGACGGCCGCTTTTATGCCGGGACTTTCTGGGGACCGGGAGATTTTAACGGCGCGCTCTTAGTGCGCATCGATAACGATCTCTCCCCGCAGGTTATCCAGTGCGATATTCACGGCGCTAACGGTCTGGCGTTTAGCGAAGACAAGCGTTGGATGTATACCTCGGATACGCCAAATGCCGTTATCTATCGAACACCTCTCGATGAGCGGGGCGAGGCGGGTAAACGCGAGGTCTTCCTGCGCTTTCAGCCGGGAGAGGGGATTCCAGACGGCGCGGCCATCGATGCCGAAGGTTGCTACTGGAGCGCGATGTTTGACGGCTGGCGTATTGCGCGCTTCTCGCCGACAGGCGAGCAGCTGGAGGAGCATCGTCTACCGGTGCGTTGCCCGACGATGGTCTGTTTTGGCGGAGCGGATATGAAGACGCTCTACATTACCACCACGCGGGAGAATATGGATGCTGAGGAAGTGGCGAAATATCCGCTTTCTGGCGCCATCTTCACCCTGCCTGTTAGCGTGGCAGGGATGAAGAAATTGCCGTTTATAGAGCGTTAAACCGGCTCGACCGGTACCACGTTTTCGCTGGCATAACAGCCCAGCACCTTCATTGAACGTGTTATCTCGGCCAGCTCTTTTAAAGCTTTACGCATGGGCAGTGATTCCAGGTTGGCCTGGATATCCAGATAAAACATCTCTTCCCACGGATTACCGTGAATGGGACGCGACTCCAGCTTGGTCATAATCAGGTTATGGTTTCGCAGTACCAGCAGTGCTTCTACCAGGGCCCCGGCTTGCTGGCCGGTGGCCATCAACAGCGTGGTTTTCGCGGGGACCTGATCGGAGACTTCCACCGCTTTACGCGCCAGAACCAGGAAGCGGGTGATATTTTGCGTTTGGTTAGCCTGACAATGTTCCAGTACCTGCAAACCGTGCAGCGCCCCGCCTGCTTCGCTGCCCAGCGCGGCAACGGTCGGCGATTTAGCCTGAGCGACTTTTTCCATCGCTGAGGAGGTGCTATCGGTATATTCAATATTCCAGTGCGGATAGCGGCTGAGGTACTGGCTGCACTGCTGGAACGGCTGTGGATGGCTGTAGACCGTCGTAATCTGTTGCGCGTCGGTGGATGTTGAGACCAGCACGCAGTGATCGATAGGCAGAGTCAGCTCGCCGACGATAGATAAGCTGGTGTGCTGCAGAAGATCGTAAACATCATTGATGCCGCCGGAGCTTGTATTTTCAATGGGGACGACGGCATAGTCGGCCTGGCCCGTCTCCACTTGCTCAAAGATATCGGCGAATTTCGCACAGCCGCTTTCGATAAACTGTTCAAAGTGGCGGGCGGCATACTGGCGGGCCGCAAGATGCGAATATGAACCTTTCGGTCCGAGAAACGCCACGCGCGCGGAGTGCGGATTGATTTTATTGAGGTGCTGCTGCAGTAGCGTTTGTTGGGTAAGGACCGAGTCTTCAATGATCAGCTGGAACAGGCGCGTGATGTAGTGGGCATCGAGATGATGTTTTTTCCCCAACGTCATCAAGCGTTCCAGTAAGTCCCGCTCGCGGTCGATATCCCGCACCGGACGGTGCGAGGCCAGCTTGGCTTTTCCTACCTCTACGGCCAGGCCGCGGCGCTCTGCCAGCAGCGCCAGCAGCTTCTCATCCAGAGCGCTGATCTTATCGCGTAGCGCCAGTAATGGGTTTTCCTCGGTCATATGTGTTGCCTTTCTTGTTATTGATTATCAATAAAAAAGGCCTCCCGTTTGGGAGGCCTTGTTGTTCGTCTTCGCATTCTTTATCACACGACGAATTGCCTCCCATTCAGGGGAAGGTAAAAAAGAATGCGAAGAAGAACGGGATCAGTTTCACGATGAATTCCTTGAGTTAGTGGGGATTACAGTACCTGTACTGTTTTCACTCTGTCAATAAAAAACGCGCCCGGAGGCGCGTGGCATGACACAAGCTTAAGTTAAGGATTACTCTTCTTCTTCCACAAAGCCTGCCTCTTTCACCGATGTCGCGGCGCGGCGGGCTTCCCCTTTGTGTTGCACTTTATTGAGCTGCCGTTCCAGCTTGTTGATCAATTCGTTGATTGCGGCATACATGTCTTCGTGCCGTGCGCTGGGGACCAGGTGTCCGTTTGGCGTATTGATGGTGGCGTCAGCGACAAAACCCTGCGGCTCCTTAGAGAGGATGATGTGCGGGTTAATTAAGTGGGTTTGCCATTTATCCAGTTTGGCGAGACGGTCTGCGACGTGCTGGCGGATTGCCGGAGTAATTTCCATTTGTTTACTGGTAATGTTCATTGTCATAAATTTTACCTCTTGTCTTTCCCGTCTTGGTGAACTCAGCATACCTCGCCCAATGTCAAAATGCGTGATTTAAATCACATTTTATTGTCACTTTTTGTCAACAAATCTGTTTTGTGAGACAGGACAGGAACAGGTGAGATTTTGCTTGTGGAAAGGAAGAAAGGGAGCCATATTTGATGAGTTAACTCGGCGCTAAACCGCTTCAGCTAAGCAATTTAACGAATAAAAAAACGGCAGCCATCTGGCTGCCGTTTTGCTTATCTAAGGGCTATCAGGTGTTCTTGCTATTGGCTGCAATGATTTTCGCAACTTTGTCAGCCTGCGCGTTCATCTGCATCTGACGGTAGGCGTTTTCCATCTTCGGCAGCGCATCGCGGGTGGCCTGCGTATCCGGATAGTTACGCAGCATGCCGTCTACGCGGTTGACTACCGCAACCCATGCGCCTCGATCGGTGTAGTAATCCACAACCGACAGCTCGTACTTCGCCAGACGATCCTTCAGGAACACCATACGTTTATAGGCGTCAGTAGAGTACTGGCTGTTGGGATAGCCACGAACCAGTTTGGAGAAGTCGTTAAAGGCATCGCGCGCGTGTTGTGGGTCGCGGTCAGAACGGTCGACGCCGAAGCAGCCCTGCAGCGCACTGTCATCCAACGCCATATTTGTCAGACCACGCATATAAATAACGTAATCAATGTTAGGATGAGTCGGGTTCAGGCGCACAAAGCGATCGATGGCGGCCTGAGCCAGCGGTAGATCGGCGTTTTTGTAGTACGCATAAATCAGGTCCAACTGTACCTGTTGGGAATAAGGTCCAAAGGGATAACGGTTATCCAACGCTTCCAGTTGCGTTATTGCCTGTTTCCAGTTACCGTCCTGCAGCTTTTGCTGAGCGGTCGCGTAGATCTCATTCGGCGGATTATCGGGCACCTCCTCCTTTGAGCCAGAGCAACCCACCAAAGCCAGGCTCAGTGTGGCTGCTGCCACCAGGTATTTCATGCGCGTCATGACGTTTTGACTTCCTCAAAATGTTTATGCGGGAGAATCTCTGTTCCTGCTCCCGATTAAGACCAGCTACAATAGCACACTATATTAAACGGCAAAGCCGTAAAACCCAACGTTAAAACGAAGAAGCTGTATATGGCACAACGAGTACAACTCAACGCAACGGTGTCCGAAAATCAACTCGGACAACGCTTAGATCAGGCTTTGGCCGAATTGTTCCCGGATTATTCGCGTTCGCGCATAAAAGAATGGATCCTTGACCAGAGAGTGCTGGTAAACGGCTGCGTCAGCGACAAGCCGAAAGAAAAAGTGCTGGGGGGAGAGACGATTGCTATCGATGTTGAAATCGAAGAAGAAGTCCGTTTCCAACCGCAGGATATTCCGCTCAATATCGTTTATGAAGATGATGACATCCTCGTAATTAATAAACCGCGCGATTTAGTTGTGCACCCCGGCGCGGGCAACCCTGACGGTACTGTGCTGAATGCGCTGTTGCACTACTATCCCGCCATTGCTGACGTGCCGCGGGCGGGGATCGTGCACCGTCTTGATAAAGACACCACTGGTTTAATGGTGGTAGCAAAGACTATCCCGGCGCAAACCCGACTGGTGGAATCCCTGCAGCTGCGTGAAATTACCCGTGAATATGAAGCGGTAGCGATTGGTCATATGACGGCTGGCGGAACGGTTGAAGAACCGATTAGCCGTCACCCGACCAAGCGTACGCATATGGCGGTACATCCCATGGGGAAACCGGCGGTGACGCACTATCGGATCATGGAGCATTTTCGCATTCATACTCGTTTGCGTTTGCGCCTCGAGACCGGTCGTACGCACCAGATTCGCGTGCACATGGCGCACATCACCCATCCGCTGGTGGGCGATCAGGTTTATGGAGGGCGCCCACGTCCGCCTAAAGGTGCGTCGGAAGAGTTCATCACTGCTCTGCGTAAGTTCGACCGCCAGGCTCTTCATGCCACGATGCTGCGCTTATACCATCCGATCAGCGGTATTGAGATGGAATGGCATGCGCCAATTCCGCAGGATATGGTTGATTTGATCGATGCCATGCGCGCTGATTTTGAAACTCATAAAGACGATATCGACTGGTTATGACTAAAGTGATTGTACCGCAATGGCCGATGCCGGAAGGCGTTGCTGCCTGTAGTTCCACGCGCGTTGGCGGGGTAAGTTTATCGCCATACGATTCACTTAACCTCGGCGCTCATTGCGGAGACAATCTGCAGCACGTAGAAGAGAACCGTCGGCGCATGTTTGCCGCTGGCGGTCTGCCGTCATACCCGGTGTGGCTGGAACAGGTTCACGGTACGGCAGTGTTAAAACTCGACGGCGGGCCGTACGAGTCAAAGCGTGCGGATGCGTCATACTGTAATGTGCCGGGTACGGTATGCGCGGTGATGACCGCTGATTGCCTGCCGGTGCTTTTTTGTAACCGCGCGGGTACGGAGGTTGCGGCTGCTCATGCCGGCTGGCGAGGTCTTTGCGAAGGCGTGCTGGAAGAAACCGTTGCCTGTTTTGCCGATAGTCCGGAAAATATTATGGCCTGGCTTGGCCCCGCTATCGGGCCGGACGCGTTTGAGGTTGGCCCGGAGGTGCGTGAGGCCTTTATGGCAAAAGATACCCAGGCGGAGCGCGCATTTCGCCCTGCGGGTGAGAAGTATTTTGCTGATATCTATCAGCTTGCCCGTCAGCGTCTGTCGAGCGTTGGCGTTGAGCAGATTTTTGGCGGAGACCGCTGTACCCTCATCGAAATAGATGATTTTTTCTCTTATCGTCGCGACAAGACGACGGGTCGTATGGCAAGTTTCATCTGGCTGATATAACCTGCCGAACTAAGACGATCCAGAAGGCAAACTTATTTTTGCATAGTTCAGGTCTTTAACCTTGAATAATTGAGGGATGACCTCATTTAATCTCCAGTAGCAAATT
>OLJP01000062.1_pt1 | contig 14504 bp, 14 predicted proteins | sample 1601511 | NCBI WGS metagenome assembly OLJP01 (sample SAMN04436829, study PRJEB24849) | human gut metagenome | biome: human gut; feature: NICU; material: stool | host: Homo sapiens | place: USA: Saint Louis, MO | collected 2011-07-21 | reverse complement strand
GACAGCTTTTCCGTTTTGCTCTGTGTTGGTTTATTTAGCTTATTGAGCTGGTGCTCATCGATCGTTTGCTTTGCTAAGTGAGGCCGTTGCTGCATATATTTTTCCTTGCTGATATCAAAGAGACAATATCACGCTGGTTACTCTCTGTACATAATGGCCGCATGGCATTCTGCCTGTCATAATATATAAATCATTCTCGGCATGAATAATTTATAGCGTTACACTGCGATTACTCAAATAAGACAAAAATTTTAAATTGTTCGTCTGCAGTCAAAGGGCTTACCGACTGTCCAGCCCATTGCGTAACTGCTTACTACCCTGTTCAGCAAAATCGCGGTGTTGTTCGAATAATCGCTCGAGGCTTGAACCACTGCGCGCTTATCGTTAAGGTAAGCGCGTTTTTTAACCCGCCAGGAATCGCCATGACCACAATCGCCCTTATTGACGATCACCTTATCGTCCGATCCGGCTTTGCCCAACTGCTGGGGCTGGAAGCCGATTTTCAGGTCGTCGCCGAATTCGGTTCCGGGCGCGAGGCGCTGGCGGGGCTGCCCGGTCGCGGCGTGCAGGTCTGCATCTGCGATATCTCGATGCCGGATATCTCCGGGCTTGAATTATTAAACCAGCTGCCGAAAGGGATGGCGATCGTCATGCTGTCGGTGCATGACAGCCCGGCGCTGGTGGAGCAGGCGCTGAACGCAGGGGCGCGCGGTTTTCTCTCTAAGCGCTGCAGCCCGGATGAGCTGATCGCTGCCGTGCGCACCGTGGCGGCTGGCGGCTGTTATCTGACGCCGGATATCGCCATGAAGCTGGCGGCCGGACGACGGGACCCGCTGACCAGGCGCGAACGCGAGGTGGCGGAAAAGCTGGCGCAGGGGATGGCGGTAAAAGAGATTGCCGCCGAGCTGGGCTTGTCGCCGAAAACCGTCCACGTTCATCGCGCCAACCTGCTCGAAAAGCTGGGCGTCAGCAACGACGTCGAGCTGGCGCGCCGCATGTTCGATAGCTGGCAATGAAAGCCTTTTTCTCGCGGCTGCTCTCGGTCGTCGGCTGTTGCTTTATCTTTTCCGCCGCGTGGTTTTGCCTGTGGAGCATCAGCCTGCACCTGGTGGAGCGCCCCGACCTTGCGGTGTTGCTTTTCCCCTTTGGCCTGCGGCTTGGCCTGATGCTGCAGTGCCCGCGCGGCTACTGGCCGGTTCTGCTGGGCGCGGAGTGGCTGCTGATCCTCTGGCTGGCGCAGGAAGTGGCGCTGGCGCACCCGATAATATTGATGACTGGAAGCCTGTTGACTCTGCTGCCGGTGGCGCTGATATCGCGCTATCGTCATCAGCGTGACTGGCTGACGTTGTTGCGCCAGGGCGCAGCGCTGATTGCCGCCGCGCTGCTGCAATCGCTACCCTGGCTGGCGGAAGGTAAAGAGGGGCTGAATGCGCTGCTGCTGACTCTGACCGGCGGCCTGACGCTGGCGCCCACCTGTCTGGTTATCTGGCACTACCTTACCAGCACCGTCTGGCGGCCGCTGGGGCCATCGCTGGTCTCGCAGCCGGTGAACTGGCGCGGGCGGCATCTTATCTGGTACCTGCTGCTGTTCAGCGTCAGCCTCTGGCTCCAACTGGGGCTGCCCGCCGAGCTCTCACGATTTACGCCCTTCTGCCTGGCGCTGCCGATTATCGCTCTGGCCTGGCATTACGGCTGGCAGGGGGCGCTGATCGCGACCCTGATGAACGCCATCGCGCTGATTGCCAGCCAGACCTGGCACGATCATCCGGTGGATTTACTGCTTTCGCTGCTGGCGCAAAGCTTGACCGGCCTGCTGCTGGGCGCCGGAATACAGCGGCTGCGCGAGCTGAATCAGTCGCTGCAAAAGGAGCTGGTGCGTAACCAGCGGCTGGCGGAGCGCCTGCTGGAAACCGAGGAGAGCGTGCGCCGCGAGGTGGCCCGCGAGCTGCACGATGATATCGGGCAGACCATCACCGCAATTCGTACCCAGGCGGGGATCGTTCAGCGGCTGGCGCCCAACAGCGCCAGCGTCAGGCAGAGCGGTCAGCTGATTGAGCAGCTCTCGCTCGGCGTCTACGATTCCGTGCGCCGTCTGCTGGGGCGCTTGCGTCCACGCCAGCTGGACGACCTGACGCTTGAACAGGCGGTACGTTCGCTGATGCGCGAAATGGAGCTGGAGGATCGCGGTATGGTCAGCCATCTGGCGTGGCGTATCGATGAGTCGCTGCTGAGCGAAAACCAGCGCGTCACCCTGTTCCGCGTCTGCCAGGAGGGGCTGAATAATATCGTCAAACACGCCAGCGCCAGTGCCGTCACGCTGCAAGGCTGGCAGCAGGAGCAGCGGCTGATGCTGGTGATCGAGGACGACGGCTGCGGCCTGCCGCCGGGCTCCGGTCAGCAGGGCTTTGGCCTCACCGGCATGCGCGAGCGCGTCACCGCCCTGGGCGGCACCCTGACCATCTCCTGCACCCACGGCACTCGCGTTTGCGTCAGCCTGCCGCTGCGTTACGCCTGAGGAACGATAATGTTTGCCTTTTTAAAATCCCCGCCCGATGCTCCGCCGATTACCGACAAACAGGCGCTGGACGAGCGCTACCGCTACTGGCGTCGGCATATTCTGCTGACCATCTGGCTGGGCTATGCGCTGTTTTACTTCACCCGTAAAAGCTTTAACGCTGCGGTGCCGGAAATTCTCGCCAGCAACGTTTTGACCCGCAGCGATATCGGTCTGCTGGCGACGCTGTTCTACATCACCTATGGGCTATCGAAATTTTTCTCCGGTATCGTCAGCGATCGCTCTAACGCCCGCTATTTTATGGGCATCGGCCTGGTCGCTACCGGCGTGGTGAATATTCTGTTTGGCTTTTCCACTTCCCTGTGGGCCTTCGCGCTGCTGTGGGCGCTGAACGCCTTCTTCCAGGGATGGGGGTCGCCGGTATGCGCCCGCCTGCTGACGGCCTGGTATTCGCGTACCGAGCGCGGCGGTTGGTGGGCGCTATGGAACACGGCGCATAACGTCGGCGGGGCGCTGATTCCGATGGTGGTTGGCGCGGCGGCGCTGCACTACGGCTGGCGAACGGGGATGATGATTGCCGGGATGCTGGCGATCCTCGCCGGGCTGTTTCTCTGCTGGCGGCTGCGCGACCGGCCGCAGGCGGTCGGCCTGCCCGCAGTGGGCGACTGGCGGCACGATGAGCTGGAGATTGCTCAGCAGCAGGAGGGCGCTGGCCTGACTCGCAAAGAGATCCTCACCAAATACGTGCTGCTGAATCCCTATATCTGGCTGCTCTCGCTGTGCTACGTGTTGGTATACGTGGTGCGCGCGGCAATTAACGATTGGGGCAACCTGTACATGTCGGAAACGCTCGGCGTCGATCTGGTCACGGCGAATTCGGCGGTCACCATGTTCGAAGTGGGCGGTTTTATCGGCGCGCTGGTGGCGGGCTGGGGCTCGGATAAGCTCTTCAACGGCAACCGCGGGCCGATGAACCTGATTTTCGCCGCCGGGATTTTGTTGTCGGTTGGCGGGCTGTGGCTGATGCCGTTCGCCAGCTACGTGATGCAGGCGGCCTGCTTCTTTACCGCCGGCTTTTTCGTTTTTGGCCCGCAGATGCTGATCGGCATGGCGGCGGCGGAGTGCTCGCACAAAGAGGCGGCGGGGGCGGCAACCGGCTTTGTTGGCCTGTTTGCCTATCTTGGCGCATCGCTCTCCGGCTGGCCGCTGGCGCAGGTGATGGAGATCTGGCACTGGAGCGGATTTTTCGTGGTTATTGCCATTGCCGCCGGTATTTCCGCCCTGCTGCTGCTGACGTATTTAAACGCCCAGGCGCCGCGAGAAGCGTGACCGACTTCACCTTTCTTCGCCGAATGGCGTAAAACTAAGAAATTTTCCCGGTTTCGCCTGGACGCTGTCTCAGGCGAGTCTCCCGGCTGATTTTTACAATGCCTGCCATTCGCAGGTACTAAATCAGCTCAGGAGTCACCCAATCATGCTGGCCTTCTTAAACCAGGTGCGCAAGCCAACCCTGGACCTGCCGCTCGAAGCGCGGCGCAAAATGTGGTTCAAACCGTTCATGCAGTCGTATCTGGTGGTTTTCATCGGCTATCTGACCATGTATCTGATCCGCAAAAACTTTAATATCGCGCAGAACGACATGATCTCCACCTACGGGTTGAGCATGACGCAGCTGGGGATGATCGGCCTCGGCTTTTCTATCACCTACGGCGTGGGGAAAACGCTGGTCTCCTACTACGCAGACGGTAAGAACACCAAGCAGTTTCTGCCGTTTATGCTGATTCTCTCGGCCATCTGTATGCTCGGCTTCAGCGCCAGCATGGGCGCGGGGTCGACCAGCCTGTTCCTGATGATCGCCTTCTACGCTCTGAGCGGCTTCTTCCAGAGCACCGGCGGCTCGTGCAGCTATTCGACCATTACCAAGTGGACGCCTCGCCGTAAGCGCGGCACCTTCCTCGGCTTCTGGAATATCTCTCACAACCTCGGCGGCGCCGGCGCGGCGGGCGTGGCGCTGTTTGGCGCCAACTACCTGTTTGACGGCCACGTGATCGGGATGTTTATCTTCCCGTCGATTATTGCGTTAATCGTCGGTTTTATCGGCCTGCGCTTCGGCAGCGACTCCCCGGAATCCTACGGTCTCGGTAACGCCGAAGAGCTGTTTGGCGAAGAGATCAGCGAAGAGGATAAAGAGACGGAAGAGAATGCCATGACCAAATGGCAGATCTTCGTCGAATACGTGCTGAAGAACAAAGTTATCTGGCTGCTGTGCTTCTCCAACATCTTCCTGTACGTGGTACGCATCGGCATCGATCAGTGGTCCACCGTTTACGCTTTCCAGGAGCTGAAGCTCTCCAAAGAGGTGGCGATTCAGGGCTTTACCCTGTTTGAAGTGGGCGCGCTGGTTGGCACGCTGCTGTGGGGATGGCTGTCGGATCTGGCAAACGGACGCCGCGCGCTGGTGGCCTGCGTTGCGCTGGCGCTGATTATCGCCACGCTAGGGGTTTATCAGCATGCCAGCAATCAATACGTTTATCTCGCATCGCTGTTTGCGCTGGGTTTCCTGGTGTTTGGCCCGCAGCTGCTGATCGGCGTCGCCGCGGTAGGCTTCGTGCCGAAAAAAGCGATTGGCGCTGCCGACGGGATCAAGGGCACCTTCGCCTATCTGATCGGCGACAGCTTCGCCAAGCTGGGACTCGGGATGATTGCCGACGGTACGCCAATTTTCGGCCTCACCGGCTGGGCGGGCACCTTTGCGGCGCTGGATGCGGCGGCAATTGGCTGCATCTGCCTGATGGCCATCGTCGCGGTCTTTGAGGAACGTAAAATCCGCCGCCAGAAAAAGACACATACTTTGCTGACTGCCTGAGTCATTGGGTGTGAGTTACGTTGCCCGGCCTCTGCGCCGGGCTTTTTTATGCCTCTTGCCGGGCGGTTTGATGATAGAGATACGGGGCCGCGATAAGTCACATTATGGTACTTCCGGCAGTCGACAGCGGGCAATTTCCCATTATGATAGTGGGGCTGCGATTGAATGAGAGGATGCATGATCTGGTTAGGACTGGCCACGCTGATAGTGGTATTTGTTGTGGGATTTCGGGTGCTTACCTCTGATTCACGCCGTGCGATTCGCCGTCTGAGCGAACGGTTAGGCATTACGCCGGTACCGCTGGAATCGATGATCGATCAGCTGGGAAAAACCGCCGGCAACGAGTATCTGCGCTACCTGGAGCGGCCGAATGAAGCGCATTTGCAAAATGCCGCACAGGTGCTGCTGATCTGGCAGGTCGCTATCGTCGACGGCAGCGAGCAGAACCTGCACTACTGGTATCGGTTGATGAAAAAGTCCCGCCTCGCGGCGCCGATTACCGAAGCGCAAATCCGCCTCGCGCAAGGTTTTCTTCGCGAGCTGGAGCCGGAAGTGAGTGAGCTGCACGCTTTGCAGGAGCGCTATAACGCGCTGTTTTTGCCGGAGGATGGCGTCCACTGGCTGCACTGATATCACTTCCCGGTGCACTGTTGGCTTCGTTAAACGTCACGCCGACGAGGCCACCGGTGCAAAAGTCATCGCAACAAAGCCATCATGCCAGTACCTCTAACCCATGTTTTTGCACGATGGTGAGTAATTTCAGTGCCAGCCCACCGGGGCGTTTTGCCCCGCTTTCCCATTTTTGGACCGTGGAAACGCTGGTGTTCAGATAGCGGGCAAAAACCGGCTGACTGACGGTGAGGTGGGCACGTAGAGCCTTAATTTCACCAGGTTGGAAATCGCTTACGCGGCTGATGCATGTTTCATCAAAGCTGCGCATTGTCTCCTGCGCGATCGCATCAACACTGTATAAACCTGCTGCAGCGCTATGGATAGCTTCAAAGGCGGGGCTTTTGAATTTAGTTTTTGCAGTCATGACAAATCTCCACCAATTCTTTTCTCTTAACCAATGCCGCCATTTTCTCCTCGCTGAGAAGGGAATAATGCCTGGCTAACTCACGGAACGCCGCGAGTTCTCGGTTATCGATATTGGCGATATCCTGTTTGGCGTATAAAAATGTGTAAAACCAATGCTCAGCGCCCTTTGCCAGAATAATTGCGCGATCGCGATTTTTATTGAGGCGTTTTTTGTAAACGCCGCCACCAAGGTTATCTGCTTTTCCCAGGAGAGTGGCTTCAATCGCTTTGCAGAGTTCGCCATCATCAATCGCATGGGCCCGGGCTTCCCTGGTAAACCATTTCGTTTTAAAAACACGCATTGGCTGACATCCTGTAACCATAAATATAGCACCAAGTGCTATGTTATTTCTTCCTCTTACTGTTCTGAAATACCTAAGAACGTGATTTTCCGGTTATGCGAGCAGCTACGCAGGAGCTTTGCAAGGCCTGAAAAGTTGTCAAAACGTTAAATTCGTCACATTTAAAATGTTACACTGCGCGGCTTCCCCGTCGTTCAACCATGCAGGTAACTTATGACCCCTTCGAATGCCACTTCGCCCCAGGCTAATCAGTCAGCGCGACCCAACTGGTCGGCTGTTTTTGCGGTGGCCTTCTGCGTTGCCTGCCTGATTACCGTTGAGTTCCTGCCGGTAAGCCTGCTCACGCCGATGGCGCAGGATTTGGGCATCTCCGAAGGCGTTGCCGGGCAGTCGGTTACCACTACGGCGTTCGTGGCGATGTTTGCCAGCCTGTTTATCACCTCAATTATCCGCAGTACCGATCGCCGCTACGTGGTGATCCTGTTTTCGGTTCTGCTGACCCTTTCCTGCCTGTTGGTCTCGTTTGCCAACAGCTTTTCGTTATTGCTGCTGGGCCGCGCGTGCCTTGGTCTGGCGCTGGGCGGCTTTTGGGCGATGTCGGCGTCGCTCACCATGCGGCTGGTGCCGATGCGCGTGGTGCCCAAAGCGCTATCGGTTATTTTCGGCGCGGTATCGATAGCGCTGGTGATCGCCGCGCCGCTGGGCAGCTTCCTTGGCGGTATTATCGGCTGGCGTAACGTCTTTAACGGCGCGGCGGTCATGGGCGTGATCTGTACGATTTGGGTGCTGAAGGCGCTGCCGTCTCTGCCGGGCGAGTCGACCTCGGCGCAGCAAAACATGTTCGGCCTGCTGAAGCGGCCCGGCGTGATGGCCGGGATGTGCGCCATCTTTATGGCCTTCGCTGGCCAGTTTGCTTTCTTTACCTATATCCGCCCGGTGTATATGACGCTGGCGGGCTTTGACGTCGACGGTTTGACGCTGGTACTGCTCAGCTTCGGCATCGCCAGCTTTGTCGGCACCTCGCTCTCCTCAATGCTGCTCAAGCGCTCGGTGAAAGCGGCGCTGGCGATTGCCCCAGTAGTGCTGGCTATCAGCGCCGCGGTGCTGGTGCTGTGGGGAGAGAGTAAAATCGTGGCGTCGACGGTGGCGGTAATCTGGGGCTTTGCCTTCGCGTTGATACCGGTAGGCTGGTCAACGTGGATCACCCGCTCCCTGTCCGATCAGGCGGAAAAAGCCGGGTCGATTCAGGTGGCGGTGATCCAGTTGGCTAACACCTGCGGCGCAGCGGTTGGCGGCGTGGCGCTGGATCACCTCGGTTTGCTCTCGCCGCTGGTCCTCTCCGGTACGTTGATGCTGATTACCGGCCTGCTGGTGGCGACGAAAGTGCGGGTGTAATGGGGCTACGGGTTCACCGCAGCCTGCGGTTAGGTCGCCCGGACAGGCGCGCAGCGCCGCCTCCGGGAATGCGCACCCGGGTCAGGCTCTTACACCGTGACCCCGGGCGATTTCACTCTCTTAGAACCACGCTTCAAACATGCCGCCGACGTTCAGCGAATCCAGCTGTTCGTCTTTGGTGCCGTTGACCTTCGCAGTGCGCTTGTTATCCACCTGGCCGCCGGTCACGTAGAAGCGCAGCATCGGACGGAACTCCGGCCCCATTCCGATGGCGATATTCTGCGACAGCGTCAGCTTCCAGCCGTGGTTATCGCCGCCCTGGTCGTAATCGACGCGCTGGTAGCCCGCTTCCAGCCAGGTGGAGTGCACGTCGTTCCAGAAGTACATCGGACGGACGATGGCGCCGTAGTTTTTGCGGTTATCGGTGTTGTCCTTGCCGTTGTCATAGTCGTGGAAGGCCAGCAGATATTCGATCTGCGCCTGCCGGGTAAATTTATGCAGCCCTTCAAAGCTGGCGTAGATAGCGGTCAGGTCATCGGTTTTGTTGTAGACGCTGTTATCCGAGTTATCGGAGTAGCGCAGGATCACTTTATTGACGCCGCTGTCGTTGGTGTGGCTCAGCACCAGCCCGCCCTGCCAGGCGTCGAGACGCTCGTCGCTGTCCACCGCTTTCGAATCAAAACCGTAGTTGGCGTATACCTCAACGTCGATCGGCCCGGCCTTGATGTTGTGGGTTTTGGTGGTCATGGCGTAGTGGCCGTTATCGCCGGTACCGGAGCCGCCGGTACAGGTGATGCGCGACGGGTTGGCCTCATCGGCCATCACTTCCGGGCTACAGGACTCCACCTGCGACACCCCCGCCACGTCAAACTGCACGCCGCCGATATCAAAGTTTTTCACCCCAGCGCCCTGGCCATCGTAGTTCATCCAGAAGTAGTCGTTGATCCCCTGCTGCGGACGCTGATGGAAGTCGCGGCCTGCCCAGATATAAGCGTTGGGGTTAGATTCCAGCACGTTGGTGACGCCGACGTAGGCTTTTTTCAGGTTAACTTCATCGCTCCAGTGGTCAAACATGACGTTGATATCCCAGATCGCGCCTTTATTGCTCTTGAAGGCTTTGGTTATCTGGAATTCGCCGCCGTTACCTTCGTTGCCTAAACGACCGATCGCCGAGGCGCCGTTATAGGAGCCATCCACGCCGACAAACTTCTGATCGCCGGTCTGGAACTGCGCGCCGTAGCGGGCGTAGCCGCTGAACTTGAGGCCGAAGGGGATCGCCATATCCGGCGTGGCCGCGGTGGTCTGCGGGTTAGTAATGACATCCACTTTTTTATCGGCGGCGGCGTCGATTTTTGCCTGGCGCTCGGCCAGAGCTTTATCGACGGCTTTCGCCACAATGGCGTCGATCTGTTCTTGAGTAAATTCTTGCGCGAATACGGAAATTGGGCACAGCGCGGCGACGACCGCCATGGTTAATGGCAGCATTTTTCCAGTTTTCATCATTATCTCGCTTTTAATAATTCATAAATTCAGATAATAGCTATCCCGCCAGGATAAGCTGGTATACTTAGTTCGGGTACTGTTGTTAAATATTTATATATATTAAAGATGATATAAATGAATTAACTCTTCCGAAAATTCACGGGCGAGCAGCGAATTCATTAAGTGATCCTGAGCATGGACCATAATTAACGTCATCGTCTGTCGCGCTTCGCCGGCATCCTGTTCGATAAGCTGGGTCTGCATCTGATGCGCCCGGCGGGCGTAGCCATCGGCTTCATTCAGAAGCAAGCGCGCTTCATCTATATTACCGTTGCGGGCGCAATGGAGTGCTTCAAAACACAATGAGCGTGACTGTCCCGCATTAACGATAATTTCCATTACCGCATCTTCTAATTCAATCATGATAGGTCCTGAGGTCATTAACTTTATTATTTAAAGTAATGCAGCAAAATCCCTTTTCCGCATTATTTATGCCGTCATCTAAAATATAATATTAAATATATTGATTCATTATTGGCTGCCCGTTTCGGCAACCGGAACCGCGGCTTTTGCTTTTTCAACTTCAGTTTTCATTAACGAGCGTTCATAGGCGCGCAGGAATGGCAGATAGATTAGCGCCGACATCACCATACAAATCAGGCACATGACCAGTGGGCTTAGCGTCCAGTTTGCAGCCCATGATGCGCCGATAGGCGCCGGCGTCGTCCACGGCGTCAGCGAAACCACCTGGCTGAGCCAGCCGAGACGCGTCGCGCCATAAGCCAGAACGGCGTTGATCATCGGGACAAAGACGAACGGGATAAACATCATCGGGTTCATGATAATCGGCGCGCCGAACAGGATCGGTTCGTTGATATTAAAGAAGCTTGGCACAATGCCCATTTTACCGATGGTACGCAGATGGGTTACGCGGCTACGCAGCAGCAGGAACGCCAGCGGAAGCGTGGAACCGACGCCGCCTATGAGCAGATAGTGATCCCAGAAACCTTGCAGATAGACATGCGGCAGGGCCGCACCGGCCGCCAGCGCGGCCTGGTTTGCCGACAGGTTGGCCATCCAGAAGGGGTTCATAATACAGGTCACGATCAGCGAACCGTGGATTCCGGCGAACCAGAAAATCTGGCACATCAGGACGGAAAGCAGAATCGCCGGCAGGGAGTCAGAGGCGGAAACCAGGGGCTCCAGCAGGTGCATAATCGCCTGCGGTAGAATCATACCGGTCTGCGCTTCGATAAACAGATTCAGCGGATGCAGGGTCGCGATCACCACCAGTACCGGGATAAGAATTTCAAACGAGCGGGCCACGCCGGTCGGCACCTCTTTTGGCAGGCGAATCGTAATATTGTTCTGCTTTAACCAGGCGTAAACGCGGGTGGAGTAGATGGCGGTGATCAAAGCGGTAAAAATGCCCTGACCGGAGAGGTACTGGGTGGAGATTTTGCCATCGGCGTACGGCGCGGCAACCAGTAAGAAGGCCATGAACGCCAGCAGACCGGACATTACCGGGTCGAGCTGGAACTGACGTCCGAGGCTGGCGCCGATTCCCACCGAAATAAAAAACGTCATTACGCCCATGCTGAGGTTAAACGGCAGCATCAGCTGTTCACGGTATTGCTTGGAGAAATCCAGCCAGCCTCTGGCGAAACCATTCGTGGTATCTGGGGAGAAAGGTGGATATATAAATACCAGCATGAATGAGCCGATGATCATAAACGGCAATGCGGCAGTGAAGCCATCGCGAATCGCGATAACGTATTTCTGCTGCCCAAGGCGTCCTGCCAGCGGGGTAATTGATTGCTCGATCACGGCAATCATGGACTGATACAGAGAACTCATTTGCACACCTCTTAATGCGCTGCAATCAGCGACAGGGCATAATCCAGGACGTTATCTCCCCGCTGCATTCCGTAATCCATGGTGTTAATCGCCTGGACCGGAATATTCAGGGGAGCGGCTTTCTCAGATAAGTTTTTCAGCATGTATTTCACCTGTGGCCCAAGAAGCACCACCTGGTATTGCGGAAACTGCATGTCAAATTCGGAAACTCCGTAGGCGTCAATCTGCACTGGCAGATTACGTTCCTTCGCGGCATCAACCATCTTTCTGACCAGCAGGCTGGTGGACATTCCGGCAGAGCAGCACAGCATAATCTTGTACATCGACATTCGTCCTCAAAATGTAAAAAGTTATTGCGTGGATGATTTGATATCAGACGGAAACCGGTTTCCATTTATAAAAAACAGAACTGTGATAATCATCAAGATCTGTCAGTCAAAGGGGCTGTTAATTAGATTTTGCTCACAAATTTTCCTGGTTTTTGCTACGATTTTCCATGAAACGGAAAATCGGTTTCCAAATAAAAAGGGAAACGGATATACTGCCGCTGGTGATTATTGAAGCGATTCAGGTTTAAGGATTTACAGGGATCGGATTGGCCCTGTCAGGGGAAAATAATGTCTACAATCAACGATGTATCGCGGTTAGCTGGGGTGTCTAAAGCCACAGTCTCTCGGGTGTTGAGCGGTTCGCGCGGCGTAAAGGAAGCCAGCCGACAGGCGGTACTGCAGGCGGCGGAAGAGCTTAACTACCGGCCGAATATGATAGCGCAATCTTTGCTGAGTCAGACCACTGGCTGCATCGGCGTCATTTGCGCCCAGGACAACATAAATCAAACCACCAGCTATCTCTACGCGCTGGAAAAACAGCTCAGCCAGCACCAGAAGCATCTGCTGCTGCGTTTTGCCAACAGCCGCGACAGAGTGCTGCATTCGCTGGAAGAGTTGACCTGCGGCCTTTGCGATAATGTGTTAATCATCGGCGCGCGGTTTCCGCTCAATATCGACCGGCCCGACGTGGTACTGATTGACTGCCTGGAAAGCGACGGAACGAATAGCATTCAGTTTGACCACGCCTTCGCGGCGGAAACGGCCTGCAACTATCTGATAAGCCAGGGGCGGCGCCAGATTGCGCTAATCCATCCCCAGGCCAGCGGCTTTGCTGACCAGGTTCTGCTGGGCTATAAGCATGCGCTGGAAAAGAATTTTCTGCCGTTCAATCGCAACCTGGTTTTTCTCGACAGCCATTCGCCATCCGTGGCGGTGCAGGAGCTGGTAAACAACGCAACCACCCTGAATTTTAATGCGTTATTGGTGGCCAACGAGCAGCAGGCGCAACTGGTGGTGCCGCAGCTCCAGGCGTTTAATCGTGCGGTGCCGGAAAAAGTCATGGTGTTCAGCCTTGCGGGCTCGTTACAGCTGCCCGGTATTCCGACTATTCCGGCGATAGAATATTCAATGGACGCGATGGCCAGCCAGATCGTTAACTGGCTGACCGAGAAGACGCAAATGCTCGGCAGCAGCCCGCTGCGCGGGGATTTGATCATTCCGAACCGTTGATGGCGCTCCCCCGCAACCGGCGCTAGGGCATGGGGCAAGTAATGCCGCTAATGGCCTTCTGGTAAGCGGCGCTGTTGTTTTTATCCAGCGCCCGCGTCGCGCTTTGTACGGCAGTCTTATTTTCCGCTGATTCCAGTACGCGGTTAGCAAACTGCGTATCGTCCAGCGCGCTGCTGGCAGGGCAGTTTTTCCTCACATCTTTCACTATCTGCTGCTTTTGCTGTTCAAACTTCAGCCCGGAGAGCGGTGCGGCTGTCGCCACGCTGGGGAGCACCAGACAGACGGCCAGCGAAAGCGCAATTTTCATTCTCGTCATCACGGATATCCTTATTTTTATTAAAGCGTTCCTCTAACTATAGACGCATTCCTGAATCAACATTTTTGCGTGTCGCTTTCCGCAGGAATGTATCTGTTTCAGTCGCTGAAATTTATCTTCCGTAGCGGCAAGCAAAGCCGTTGATGCGCAGATGCCCGGCGTCGCGATGATGGATATATTCCAGCCATCGCGTTTCAGGGATGGCGGACCATGACGAAAAAAGGAACGACCTCGACGCCGCACGATGCGGTTTTTAAACAGTTTTTATCGCATCCCGAGTGCGCAAGGGATTTTATCGAGATTCATCTTCCCGCTTCGCTGCGCCAGCTGTGCGACCTGCAAACGCTTAAGCTGGAGTCCGGCAGCTTTATTGAGGCCGATTTGCGCGCAAGCTACTCCGACGTACTGTGGTCGCTGAAAACCCGCGACGGTGACGGCTATATCTACGTGGTAATTGAACATCAGAGCACGCCGGAAGCGCATATGGCATTCAGGCTGATGCGCTACGCGCTGGCGGCGATGCAGCGTCATCTGGACGCCGGGCACAAAACGCTGCCGCTGGTGGTGCCGATGCTGTTCTATCACGGCGCGAAAAGCCCCTATCCTTTCTCGCTGTGCTGGCTGGATGAGTTTGCCGATACGGAGGCCGCGCGGCGGATCTATGCCGCCGCTTTCCCGCTGGTGGATATTACGGTGGTGCCGGATGACGAGATCATGCAGCACCGGCGTGTGGCGCTGCTGGAGCTGATTCAAAAGCACATTCGCCAGCGCGATTTACTTGGCCTGGTGGAGCGATTAGCAGAGCTGTTGGTTAAAGGTTGCGCTAATGACAGCCAGTTGAAAGCGCTGTTTAATTACATGCTGCAGTGTGGCGATGCGCCTCATTTTGGTGAATTTCTTCACGAGGTCGAGCGGCGCGTTCCTCAACATAAGGAGGTATTCATGACGATTGCGGAAAGGCTACGGCAGGAAGGGAGACAAGAAGGCAAGTTGGAGGGCAAGTTAGAGGGCAAGTTAGAAGGTAAACAAGAGGGTAGACAAGAAGAAGCGTTGCGTATTGCCCGTTCACTTCTGGAGCAGGGGTTTGAGCGCGAGCTGGTGCAGGTGGATTGTGGGCTGTCGGATGAAGAACTGA
>OLJP01000052.1_pt1 | contig 16483 bp, 18 predicted proteins | sample 1601511 | NCBI WGS metagenome assembly OLJP01 (sample SAMN04436829, study PRJEB24849) | human gut metagenome | biome: human gut; feature: NICU; material: stool | host: Homo sapiens | place: USA: Saint Louis, MO | collected 2011-07-21 | reverse complement strand
TACCTTATCAGTATCTGGCAATGGTGCGGGTTTCTAATACCAGGCAAAATCAGTTATCACTTGCGGAACCGGTAAGACGACACTGCATTAACGCTTCACATTGTTAAATAACATGACTCCATCCGAATTATACAGTAGTCTTCGTGAAGATGAAATTTCTGATATAGCACAGCACTAAATTTTGTGCCACGTTCAATAATTCATATCAGAACTGGGGCCATGTAGCTGAATTCTGTTTCATCATTTAGCCAATTCATCATGCTGGCAATGAAGCATATTTTTTTTATTCAACTCCAGCGACGAAGTCGTAAGCCAATCAGTCACTTCTTGAAGGTTTAATACGTCAGCATATCGGGCATTTAGATCCAGTAATGTGAAATCGAGCAATGACTGACTACGATCGCCAATCACTTCGCGAGGTATCATGACGTGAAAACCCATCTGGAAGGCCTCAATAGCGGTTGCGCGAATACTGCCGCTGGCAGTAGCCCCGCCCAAGATAATGGTATCAATACCTTGCTGCTTTAACCATATTTCCAAATCACTACCATAAAAATCAGAAGCATAACAAGTTGAATAGTTACGCATAAATGACAAACTCGCCAATGCTTCATCGGGTTGATTAAGGTACGCATCTTCTCTCAGCGTGGTGATAAACGGGTATTTCTTCCCCCATAACCAAGAAAATGAATGATCTGGACGATAAATAGTGCGGGTAAACACCGTGGGCAATCCACACTGAGCTGCGAGCGTCAACAACCGATGTAACCCTTCTTTATCAAAAGGGGTATCAATCGCCAGCGTAGAACCCGAATCCATGTAAGCGTAGGTAACATCGCGCACCAAAATGGCAGCTTTTGTGCCAAAGCCTAACTTATGAGCAAAACCAGTCTGTGTGAAGATCCGCTGAATTTCGTCTGCAAGGTAACGGCGTTGGCCCCCCGGGGTGTAAACCACCTTTAGCCCATAGGTTTTGACTTCCCCATTCTCTTCAAGCCGACGTAGCGTGCTAGCTGAGATACCCAGAAGTTTAGCCGCATCAGAAACCGTTAATAATTTATCGTACATCAAATATGTATCCCATTGACTGGAAGAGCATGCTAATACTCCCTCCTGCCATCTAATTGTGTGGAGCCTCCGTGACAGAGACTCCACGCAGTTCTAAACCCTTATCCCTGACAGAGTGGCGGGAGACAGGCATGCCAGTCTGTTATCTGTTGATAAAATATACCTAAGTCCGCAAGCGCCTGCTCATTACCGTGACGAGAAACCCACTGTATACCTATCGGCATACCTGTTAAAGAAATCCCTACCGGTAGCGTCAACGTGGGTACACCAGCATTGGTAAAGGGCATATTGTAAGCAGGGGAACCAGTTTCCGCCAGACCACGTGGCGCTAATGTTGGTGTTGCCGGTGTCATTAATATATCAACTTCATCGAACAACGCCGTCAACATTTGGCGAAAACGCAAGCGCACCTGTTGTGCATGTAAGTATTCCTGAGCAGAAATCGTGAGACCCTGTTGCAAAAATTCCTGTAAATATGCCCCGAACAAGGTCGGATTCTGCAGAAAGGTTTCGTGATGATACGCCGCGCACTCTGCTTGCATCACGGTATGATGTGCGCGGCAAGCTTCGTCAAAACAATCTGGCAACGTGATGCGTTTGAGCTTAACGCCGCGCCCGGCCAGCTCGTCCATTGCCCGAAGACAGGCCGCACCAATTTCTGCATCTACACTGGCATAATAGGGATGATCCACTATCCCAACAATATAATCGTGTTTTTCACGCAGTTTCAGCGACGTGTAGGCTAAGGATTGCGTCGTATCATCACGATGGTCCGGGCCGGACAGCGCATTAAAAACCAGTACCGCATCCTCTACAGTATGAGTAAACGCGCCAACATGATCCAATGACCAACTGGCGGGGATTACTCCCGCCTTGCTGATACGCCCATACGTAGCTTTCAGTGCTGTCACACCGTTGAATGCTGCCGGCCGAGACAACGACCCCGCGGTTTGTGTCCCTAATGCCATCAATGCCATACGAGTTCCAACTGCGGCGGCAGATCCGCTACTGGAGCCTCCGGGGGTATGTGCTGGATTCCATGCATTTCCCGTCAAAGGTGGTGTACCCAGATTCGCAAACTCGGTCGTCGTCAACTTTCCTAACAGTAATGCGCCCATACTATCAAGCTTGTCGATCACACTTGCATTTTCACTGGAGATATAACCCTCCAGCACTCTTGACCCCCCTTCTGTCGGCAAACCGCGGGTATGAAAGATATCCTTGGCGCCGTAGGGAATGCCAAACAATGCAGGCTTGCAGGCTATCGCTCCCATCTGCCGGTCTAATTCCAGTGCGCGCTGACGAGCCCCTTCTTTATCGAGATAACGCCATGCTTTGACTTCACCATCACGCTGCTCAATTCGGGACAGAAAATGGCTCAACAGCTCACTTGGGGAAATCTTGCGCGCTTCCAGCAGTCGCCGTGTGGCGGCAATCGTATTGAAGGGGGAGGTATCTAATATTTTCTTCATACACTTATGTCCTTGTTATGGTCTGGCGACAAACTGACCGTCAACGATTTGTGTATAGGGCATATCCTGCGTAATGTTGCCGACAAATTTCTGAATATTAATTGCGGTAGTAAAAGCTTCTTGAGAAATGGCCGCACTGGAGGGATAAACATTGCTGTCAATCATCCTCTGTACAGCGGCATCTACTACACTGCCGTCCAGTCCGGCAAACTCCTCTCGAGCCACTTGTTTTGCAACATCTGGATGTTGATGGATAAAAGCCAGCGATTCATTAATGGATTTAACAAAGTGCGCAACAAGCCGCGGGTTATCCGCAATCATTTTCTCCGAGGTGTTAATGGTGGAGAATGCATATTCAGGATAGTCATGAGTGAAATCGTAAATAATTTTCAGCCCTTGCCTTACCCCCTGATCAGCTTGTGGTTCATACACTACGGCAGCATCGGCACGGCCCGCCAAAAGCGGCCCCAGTTCTGAACCGTTTTGTACTTCTCTAATCGTCACATCGGTCTTAGGATTCAATCCATTCTGGCCTAACAAACGTAAAAGCAGCGTGTTAGAGGTCCCTGGAGCCAGGCTAACAGCGATCCGCTTTCCTTTTAAATCCATAGGTGAAGAGAATTTAAAATCTGGTTTAGCCACAATCCATACTGGCGCGCTGTTAGCCACGGCACTGATTGCTTTAGCCTTCCCCCCTTTTTGCTGAGCAAATCCGACATGCTCAGGGCCATGTACGGAAAATTGGGCTTCGCCAGACAGCACTGCTGCCAAAGCAGTTGGGCCAGAACCAGTTGATCGAATATACGTATCATCAATTTTATTTTTTTCGAAGAATCCCTGATGTTTGCCAACATAAACATGTAAAGGCCAGATTGCCGATAAACAGGCTCATGGTAAAACCAATCCCACACAGTACCGAGACACCATAAACCTGTAACCAGGTACTTTTCTCTGGTCGTTTCGCCAGGCCCAGGCTGACGGCCAGTAGCGACAGGCCAAAGATACCTGCCTGTTTACCCAAAAACAGGCCCAGCGCCACGCCTACCGGAACCGGCGACAACAGGTCATTCATCGTCATGCCCGACAACGCGACGCCCGCATTGGCGAAGCCAAACAGCGGCAGTATCATAAACGTGACCCAGGGGTTGATGGCATGCTCAAGCCTGTCCAGAGGCACTTCATCAGCCGCATTCCTGGTTCGCAGCGGGATAAAGAACGCCAGCAGGATACCCGCGACGGTGGCATGCACGCCTGACTGAAGCATGAAAAACCACAGTACTCCCCCCGTCAGCAGATAGGGCAGCAGGCGCGTCACGCCGGCACGGTTCAGGCTAAACAGCAGAGCAACCATTGCCGCTGCACCACCCAGCATCAGAAGCGAAATGTTGCTGGTATAGAAGAGCGCGATGATAGCCACCGCCCCCATGTCATCCAGAATAGCCAGCGCCGACAGGAAAATTTTTAGCGAGACTGGCACACGACTGCCCAGTAAGGCGAGTACACCGAGCGCAAAAGCAATATCCGTGGCCGCCGGGATGGCCCAGCCGGAAAGGGTTTCGTCATGACCGGCATTAAACCCCACGTAAATCAGGGCAGGTACGGCCAGACCACCCAGTGCGGCAAAGCCCGGCAACGCACGCTGGCTCCAGGTGGCTAACTGGCCGGTGACAAGCTCACGCTTGATTTCCAGCCCGACCATCATAAAGAATACGGCCATCAGGGCATCGTTTATCCAGTGCTCAACGGACAGGCCTGCTGTTTTGTATTTCAGGAGTGTTTCATAACCTTCCCTGAGGGGCGAATTGGCCACGATGATAGCGGCTGCCGAAGCAATAATAAGCACAATACCGCCCGCTACAGGTGAACTGAAAAAATTAGAAACGGGCTTGATAACTTTTCTGGTTAATCCGATTGGGTTTTCTGTCACTTAATCTCCCCCTGAGATGTTGACTTACGAATTGTGAATCAGGCAACCCAGAGACTGTGCACTCCAAAAATGCAATGCACAGCCTGATTGACTGATGTAAGAAATTTAGATAATTAAATTAATAAGTTAAATTCGGTCGGTCTGTGGTTACATTTTATCATGCACCGTCAGGTAAATGGCCGCCTTCAGGTAAATTATCGTAAAGCGAAGCCTTGGCGGGGCTAGGGTGCGTTTCTGTATTTGACCCTATATTTCCAGACACCTGTTATCACTTAACCCATTACTGGTACGCCGCCGCAGATATTCCCGTGGCGAGCGATAACCCAGCGCACTATGCGGATGCCATTCGTTATAATGCTCGAACGCTTCCGCAAGGTTCTTTACTGCCGTTAACCCGTCTGGTTTGGGCATGATACTGATGTAGTCACGCTTCATCGTTTTGACGAAGCTCTCTGCTATTCCGTTACTCTCCGGGCTCCGCACAGCCGTGTTTTTCGGTACAAGACCCACGACCCGGGCGAACTGCCGTGTTTCATACGCCCGGTAGCACGAACCGTTATCCGTCAGCCACTCCACCGGCGACGCCGGAAGGCCGCTGCCGAAGCGACGCTCCACCGCTCCCAGCATGACGTCCTGTACAGTTTCACTGTCGAAGCCGCCCGTGCTGGCCGCCCAGTGCAGTGCTTCACGATCGCAGCAGTCCAGCGCGAACGTGACACGCAGTTTTTCACCGTTATCACAGCGGAACTCGAACCCGTCAGAGCACCACCGCTGGTTGCTTTCCTTCACGGCCACTCTGCCGGTATGTGCCCGTTTCGATGGGGGTACGGCGGGTTTACGCTCAAGCAGCAGTGCATTCTGGCGCATGATCCGGTAAACACGTTTGGCGTTGATCACTGCCGCACCATCAAGTTCGGTCTGTCTGCGGAGCAGAGCCCACACCCGGCGATAACCATACGTGGGCAGCTCTCCGATAACATGGTGTATACGGGCAAGCGCATCCGTATCATCAGTGCCACGGCTGCGGCGCCCATCCTTCCAGTCATCGGTTCGTCTGAGAATGACGTGCAACTGCGCACGCGACACCCGGAGGCAACGGCTGACGAAGCTTACTCCCCATCCCCGGGCAATAAGGGCGCGTGCGCTATCCACTTTTTTGCACGTCCATATTCGACGGCTTCTTTAAGGAGTTCGTTCTCCATCGTTTTCTTGCCGAGCAGGCGCTGGAGTTCTTTAATCTGCTTCATGGCGGCAGCAAGTTCAGAGGCCGGAACAACCTGTTCGCCAGAGGCAACGGCGGTCAGGCTGCCTTCCTGATACTGCTTGCGCCAGAGGAACAACTGGCTTGCCGCAACACCATGCTGGCGGGCAACCATTGATACACTCATTCCGGGTTCAAAGCTTTGCTGAACAATGGCGATTTTTTCTTGTGGTGTACGTCTTCTGCGGCGCTCAGGCCCTAAAACATCGATCATCCGAACTCCAACAACCAGTCTGAAAACCAGTATTAAGACTATCTCTTAATAAGTGACACGATGTGTCTGGAGATTCAAGGGGCCAGTCTAGTTTCCATTCTGAGAAATTTGCTCAGTCTGTTTCCAGAACATGGCTGAAATTTACTATCCGCCGCGTGTCAGTAAATAGTATCTGTCAGTAAGAGCTGGCAACGTAAACTGACACGGGTAGTGATGGAAAATGATTACACAGGACACCGTTTGCAGACAGATGCTGCTCTGAGCCGCATTATCCTGAAAAGCCTGAACAGCAGCTGATGGATAATTATCCGTCCATGCCGGTGACGAATGGCTGTCAGAAAAGACATACCACAGGTCAAAATGGCGCATTTCGTTAACACTGAGGCCAGAAGTTTTGGGCTGGATATATTTATTGCTTGCCGGATGCTGTGAGATCTTTTACGCGGCGGCCATTCCGCGGACCGACGGGTTCACCCGGTTATGGCCGGGGTCGGTTCCGGCTGAGGGCGAAATGACACCCTAAGCGTTAGCTCTGTGTCGTTGCACGATGTCAGCGACGGTATTCTTGGGGTCCGCTTGGAAAAGGGAAAATAACCTACGCTAAGACTACTTTTTAACCAATCGGCTATTGGATATCACTCGGTTCGCGGGGCTACAGCGTTTCTGTGTCCGAAACCGAACGATTGCGTACACCATGCCAATAACATGTACGAAAGTAAGCAAAACTGTTAACGGACAGTCAGATCGTTCCGTACATCCCTTACGGTCAGGGGTTCGCGCTCAATGGAACGAAATCACTCGTTAAGCTCAAAACGCTTAACGTAGGAAAATTTCCGTTTTCCAAGCGGACCCCTTCTTGCTGATACCGAGCTCGCGTGCGATCCAGCGATAGCTGCGTCCCTCGGCCCTCATCGCAACCACCTTAGGCAAAAGTCGGTCTGATTTTGGTCGCACTCCGGCCTGACGACCAAGCCTCTTACCACGTGCCTTCGCAACAGCAAGGCCTGACTTGACCCGCTCGCTGATGAGATCCCGCTCAAACTCCGCAATGCCGGAAAGAAACGTCGCCAGCATTCGTCCATACGGCGACGAAAGATCGAACGCCATTCCATTCATGGCTATCACGGAAACCTTCCAGTTCTCCAGTTCACGTAGCGTATTGAGCAGATCGAGCGTCGAGCGCCCCCACCGGGAAAGCTCAGTGACCAGGATTGCATCAATTTGTCTGGACTGGGCAAGCGCCAGGACTTTCTTTCGCTCGGCCCGGTCGAGTTTAGTTCCTGAACCTGTTTCCTTAAATATTCCCACCACGTCGTAGCCGGCACGGCCGGCGAAGGCTCGCAGATCAAATTCCTGGCGTTCACAAGACTGATCCGCTGTTGAAACCCGGCAGTAAATGGCGGCACGATGTCCCAATTGAACCCTCCTGGATTTTTGTATCGGAACGCCCTGATTTATATGGGCTGGCTGTTGTCCAAAACAGACTATACTTCAAAAGGGACGAATTTGTATGTCACGACGCCATATTTTCACCGAACGGCAGCGAGCAGCGCTGTTCGATCTGCCCACGGACGAACTGTCGCTACTGAAGTTCTACACGCTGGGCGATGATGACCTGGAAAACATTAGGCAGCGCCGCAGACCGGAAAACAGGATTGGCTTTGCCCTGCAACTTTGTGCCTTACGATATCCGGGCCGTGCACTGGCTCCTGGTGAGATGATCCCGCGTGAAGTCCTTTCCTTCGTCGGTGCTCAGCTTGGAGTTCCGGCTGATGCGCTTCTCACTTATGCCACACGGCGCCAAACCCGTCAGCAGCACATGGACACGCTGCGCGAAATTTACGGCTACAAGACCTTCACGGGCCGTGGTGCCCGTGATCTGCGGGAGTGGACTTTCGGCCAGGCCGAAGATGCCAGATCAAACGAGGATCTTGCTCATCGTTTTATTGTGCGGTGTCGGGAAACTTCCACCATTCTGCCCGCAGTATCGACAATCGAGCGCTTGTGCGCGGATGCTCTGGTCGCCGCTGAGCGGCGGATTGAAACGCGGATTGCGGAAAATTTAACAGCGGATGTTCGCGATCACCTGGACAAACTTCTGAGTGAAATGCTCGCCGGCAATATCAGTCGTTTCATCTGGCTTCGCAACTTCGAGGTTGGTAACAACTCGGCTGCTGCTAACCGTTTGCTCGACAGGCTCGAATTTCTGCGTACCCTGAATATCAATCATAGTGCTTTGGCCAGCATACCTGCCCATCGCATTGCCCGGCTGCGTCGGCAGGGTGAACGCTACTTCACCGACGGTTTGCGTGACATCACTTCGGACCGCCGCTGGGCGATCCTTGCCGTCTGTGTTGTGGAGTGGGAAGCGGCGATTGCTGATGCCATAGTCGAAACCCATGACAGGATCGTAGGAAAAACCTGGCGGGAAGCGAAGCGCCAGCATGACGAAACAATTTCCGGCTCTAAAGCCACACTCACGGATACGATCCGTACCTTCACCGCGCTGGGAGCTTCGTTGCTTGAGGCCCGCAGTGACGGAACCCCGCTGGAGATGGCTGTCGCCAGTTCGGTTGCATGGGACCGGCTCGCTCAACTGGTAGCGACAGGGACTCAACTCAGCAACACGCTAGCCGATGAGCCTCTTGCATATGTCGGGCAGGGATACCATCGCTTTCGTCGTTATGCGCCCCGCATGTTGCGCTGTCTGAAGCTCGAAGCCGCGCCGGTCGCCGGACCATTGGTAGCAGCAGCTTTGTCGATCGGAGAGATGAAAGGTGTTGCATCGCCAGAAAGGCGTTTCCTGCGGCCCAGCTCCAAATGGAACCGTCATTTACGAGCTCAGGAAAAAGGAGATACCCGTCTTTGGGAAGTGGCGGTACTCTTTCACCTCCGGGATGCTTTTCGTTCCGGAGATGTCTGGCTCGCTCATTCGCGCCGCTATGGTGACCTCAAGCAGGTACTGGTGCCGATGATCGCGGCGCAGGAAAATGCAAAACTGGCCGTGCCTTCCAACCCACAGGATTGGCTGGCAGACAGAAAGGCGCGACTCACGATCGCTCTTAAGCGGCTGGCCCGGGCTGCCCGTAACGGCACTATTCCGCACGGTAGCATAGAAGATGGAACGTTGCGGATCGACAGGTTGACAGCAGACGTGCCGGATGGTGCCGAGGCACTCATACTGGATCTGTATCGCCGAATGCCGTCCGTTCGGATTACCGACATGCTGCTTGAAGTTGATGCAGCCCTTGGTTTCACAGATGCGTTTACCCATCTGAGAACCGGGGCTCCATGTCGCGACCGGATCGGTCTGCTCAACGTCCTGCTCGCTGAAGGGCTCAATCTGGGCCTGCGTAAGATGGCGGAAGCTACAAACACGCATGATTACTGGCAGCTCTCACGCCTTGCCCGCTGGCATGTTGAAAGCGAAGCCATGAACCAGGCATTGGCAATTGTGGTGGCCGCGCAGGGTAAACTGCCGATGTCACGCGTCTGGGGGATGGGCACGTCAGCATCGAGCGATGGTCAGTTTTTCCCGACAGCGCGGCATGGCGAAGTCATGAACATGGTCAATGCCAAATATGGTTCTGTTCCCGGCCTCAAAGCGTATACTCACGTAAGCGACCAGTTCGCGCCATTCGCTTGTCAGTCGATCCCGGCGACCGTGAGCGAGGCACCGTATATTCTCGATGGACTACTGATGAACGAGGTCGGTCGCCATGTTCGCGAACAGTATGCCGATACAGCAGGATTCACCGACCATTTGTTCGGAGCCAGTAGCCTGCTCGGCTACAATCTCGTTCTGCGAATCAGGGATCTGCCATCGAAGCGGTTGTACGTATTTAATCCCGATACGACCCCCAGGGAGTTACGCAAGTTGGTAGGTGGAAAAGCCCGGGAGGATCTTATCGTTGCGAACTGGCCTGATATTTTCCGTTGTGCCGCGACGATGACCGCTGGCAAAATCAGGCCCAGCCAACTCCTGCGCAAGCTCGCTTCTTACCCACGACAAAACAACCTTGCAGTTGCGCTTCGTGAAGTTGGTCGTATTGAACGGACCCTTTTCATTATTGAGTGGATCCTGGATACGGACATGCAGCGGCGTGCTCAGATCGGTCTTAACAAGGGAGAGGCCCACCATGCGCTCAAAAATGCGCTCCGTATCGGGAGGCAGGGGGAAATTCGCGATCGCACGACAGAGGGGCAGCACTACCGAATCGCTGGGCTCAATTTATTGACTGCGGTGATCATTTACTGGAATACCGTCCATCTTGGTCATGCCGTCACGGAGCGGCGGAACGAAGGGTTGGATGTTCCCCCTGAATTTCTTCCCCACATATCCCCATTGGGCTGGGCGCACATTCTACTGACTGGCGAATATCTTTGGCCCAAGGAACCGAAAGCTTAGGGTGTCATTTCGCCCTCAGCCGGAACCGACCCCTTCATTCAGCGTCCTGAACAGATAAAAATCCAGTATTTCTGTCCGGTACGTCCGGTTGAACCGTTCGATAAAGGCATTCTGCGTGGGCTTGCCGGGCCTGATAAATTCCAGCATCACACCATGCTCTTCTGCCCATTGTGCCAGCGTCAGCGAGATCAGCTCCGGACCGTTATCCATCCGCATTTTCAGCGGATATCCGCGGTTCGCCACGATCCTCTCCAGCACTCTCACGACCCGCTGCGCGGGGATATTCAGGTCAATTTCGATCGCCAGTGCTTCGCGGTTAAAATCATCCACCACGTTGAAGGTCCGGAAGCGTCTGCCGCACACCAGTGCATCGTGCATAAAATCGATGGACCAGCTCTGGTTCATCGCCTCTGGCGTCGCCAGCGGAGCCGGATTACGTACCGGCAGGCGCTGTTTTCCCTTACGGCGAAAATTCAGTTTCAGCAGGCAGTAAATACGGTGAACTCTTTTATGGTTCCAGGTATTGCCCTGCCTGCGCAGCACCTGAAAAAGCTTCTTAAATCCGTAGCGGGGATAGCGTTCAGCCGCCTCTGCCAGCGTCTCTATCACCGGTTCATCGCGCCGGGTATCGGGCTGATAAAAATATACCGTCCTGCTCAGCGATAATGTCCTGCACGCCTGGCGGATGCTCATGGCAAATTGTGCCGTCAGATAGCTGACAAGCTCCCGCTTTATCGCTGGTTTTAAAGCTTTTTTTCGATAACGTCTTTCAGTGCCCGACATTCAAGGCTGAGATCGGCAAACATCTGCTTCAGACGACGATTCTCGTCCTCAAGATCTTTGATTTTTTTGATATCAGCGGCTTCCATCCCACCATATTTCGCTTTCCAGTTGTAGTAACTGGCTTCGGAAATAGCGGCCTCGCGACACACATCTTTGACGGTCCTGCCAGCTTCGACGGATTTCAGGACGGCGATGATCTGGTGCTCGGTGAATCGGATCTTACGCATAGCGATCTCCTCAGGGGACATAATCAGTATGTCGGAAGATCTCTAAAAGTGAATGGTTCGTTTTTCAGGGATACTTACACATAGGCGGGCGCTTTATCCGTGTTGATGAATCGCGGGATCTGCCACTTCTTCACGTTGTTGAGGATTTTACCCAGAAACCGGTATGCAGCTTTGCTGTTACGACGGGAGGAGAGATAAAAATCGACAGTGCGGCCCCGGCTGTCGACGGCCCGGTACAGATACGCCCAGCGGCCATTGACCTTCACGTAGGTTTCATCCATGTGCCACGGGCAAAGATCGGAAGGGTTACGCCAGTACCAGCGCAGCCGTTTTTCCATTTCAGGCGCATAACGCTGAACCCAGCGGTAAATCGTGGAGTGATCGACATTCACTCCGCGTTCAGCCAGCATCTCCTGCAGCTCACGGTAACTGATGCCGTATTTGCAGTACCAGCGTACGGCCCACAGAATGATGTCACGCTGAAAATGCCGGCCTTTGAATGGGTTCATGTGCAGCTCCATCAGCAAAAAGGGATGATAAGTTTATCACCACCGACTATTTGCAACAGTGCCGAAATTCAAATAGCAAAACAAAAGGATCAATCAGCGATCCTTTTTTTATTTTTATGAATATCAATAAATTACATTCTTAACGTACGTTTTCGTTCCATTGGCCTTCAAACCCCTTCTTCGTATATTTTTTGATGGTACCCTTTATCCACTTCTTTCAGGTAGAGACATATTACAAAGCTTTGATGGGCCTAGCTGATGGTACTGAACATATAATACAGTTCTATGAGGAAGTGCCTGTCATGTTGATATACCTTTTATCCGCAGGTTTAACTTTGTTCTTTTATTTCATACCCTTAAAACTTTTCTTTAATAAAAAATTAAAATTACAATTACAGCAAAAACAAAGGAAAGATATTTAGACGGCTAATACCTGAGATGAATAAGTCAACAACCAACGGATATCCGTCAACGAGATCAGTTTAACCAATTTATTGAACACTCATAACCCAAATAATCATGCGACTGCGCGCTGCCACGGAAACGCGTAAAAATCAGAACTGAAAGAGGGAAGACGGATGACGGACCAGAAACACAATGATGCCTATTCGCGCTGGTTAATTGAATAGGCAGACAGAGAAGAAAAGGAAGAATTCTCGCGTTCGTTCAGCAGACTGAAATGCATCCTGTTAAATATCGTGGTGTTCGGTATCATTTCACTGGGCGTTTGCCTGGCTGTTCAGCAGGTGACGCATTGACATCCACCCCGGCACAGTCCGCTGAAGGAATGGCAGTTCCGTTCACCACATTTGCTAAGACATCAGGACTTACTTTGTAATCTGGAAGTACATCGAAGTTGCAACAATAGTACTCTATTGCGTGACGTAGATTCGTGACGTATAGTTACTGCAACTTTTTTGTTTATAACTACCGTCAGGTACAAAATTATGTCTCCCGTACAAGCTAAACAAAAGCAGCATGAACGCTACGAAGCCGTAGCGGTGCAGGTTTTGCGTGGTCGTGCCGGTTACAAACCTGCCGTGAAAAGCCGCTTCAGTAAGTCAGCTAGCAGCAAATTCTCTCATACTATCGCTTTTGCCTGATCCTGGACTTTGAGGCACAATAAACCATCATTCGCTGATGGTTTTTTTATGCCTGTTCAAGACGTTATTCCCCCCTATGAGCAGATGTACCTGCTAAATCAGCAGCTGATCTGCAACGCTGACCAGTTCAAACATGCCGTTATCACAGTTGGCGGTCAGGCTGTGCAATACTGGATATCCTATTATCATGCACAATACGGCGACAGATTGCCTGATGAGCGCCTCACCACATCTGTTGACTGCGACTACAGCGCCCGGAAAGATGATATTGCGGCTATAGCAAAAACGCTCAACGTTAAGACGTGGGAGAACAAAGACGGTCAGCCCCCATCCCTTGCGCAGTTTATGCTTATCGATCAGGATACACACGATATCAAACGGGATGATGGACGCTTATTTGCCGTACCGGATGCGCCTGACGAGCCAAATGTGGTGGATATTATCGACCGCCCCGGAGGCTTTGACCGTTCTGATTTTCAGGGGAAAAAGCTTTACCTGTATACCGCCCCGTTTTATGTAGAAGCAACCGGCCCCGGCATGCCTGAAATGAATGAAAAGGTAAGGGTATTGAACCCTGTTGCCTGTATGCGCTCGCGCTTTAGCAATCTGATTGCCTTGCGCCGTGATGCTGAAATTGAAATTGCGCGTATTAACGCGCTCAAGATCCCGTGTTATTTCTTTCTCATCGAACAGTTTGATGAACAGCCGTTCAAAGTTGCACGAGGAATCTTTATGGATTTATGGAGGCTCGCGAATGACGAAAGCTGTCTGCGCCATCAGGCCTTCTGGCATAGCTGGCAGGGGCCGCTTCTTGAAGGGCAACAAAGTAACAACATCACTCTGATTGATGTGTTGGAAGGCGTACATGTATACCTGGAAGGGCATCTTGATGACTTTGAAATACCGGAAGCCTTTGTCACCAAAGAAGTACCGCTAAAGCTCGCACAGCTGCGTGAACGCTGGGAGCGTTACGTGGTACTCAATGCTGAATGGGCAGCAAGAGGGCGCAGGGGATTTGAACGTAATCCCCGTGATGATTAGCCTCCTTTGGGCTGAAAAATTTGCGCATGTGCAAATCACCGGAGCACACGCTAATAGGCCGTTCAGAAGGTGAGCGTCAGGCCACTCTGAAAATTGACCGCACCATGCTGCAGAACGGCATTGACCGCAATACCGTCATGAAAATGACCGGTCTGACTGAAGACGACCTGGCGCAGATCCGCCACTAATCCCCCTTTCCTGGCACTCCCTGTCCGGCCATCAGTGAATACTGGTGGGGCAGGGAGGCACCAGACTCAGGCTCTGCCTGCCAGCCACAGCGATTTAACAGCTTCATTACCCCTGCTACGCTCCCTGTCAGACGTGCTGTCAGCGGATTTGTCTGCTGGCCATTGTCGTCAAAAGCGGCATCGAGGTTTGTCCGTAAGAGATAAACGCCGTTTACTCCAGGATTGAGTACCAAGGCATATCGCCCGGCCCATTCTCTGTCGCTCATTACGCGGTAATTCCAGCCCATGTCTTTCGCTGTTTCCAGCGCATACGTCAGCCGGAACATGTCGTTCTGTTCAGTCAGCTCGCCGCTGCAGGAGCGCCAGACATAGTCCAGTTTGTCGGCCAGTTTTGCTCTCACACCCAGCAAACGCCCCTGATTCAGTAACCATTCGATATCGGGTGTAACATCGCGCGGAAATCGCCGCTGTTTCAGCGCTGTCGCCAGCCAGCGGGTGAGAAAAAGGTTTTCCTGTGCAGGAGACAGCTCTCCCTGCTCCTTTCTGGCCAGTGCCAGCGCGACAAGTGCGCACCATGCCAGATGCCCTGTTTTGTGTGTCAGCGCCACGCGGACTCACTCCCTTTGGTCTTATAGTGGTCAGTCAATATAGTGACAATTATGACAGGTAAGCCTGTTCAAAAGACAGGCCTGACTGTCATTACGGGAGGGACTGGCGCGCCATACAGCGTTCTGAAGGGACCGTGCCTGATTGCATAAAAAAAGCCAGCGTGAAAGGCTGGCCGGACACAATTGTGGTTCGTCAAAGGGAGCAAATCCCCGGAGTGTGGGACAGACACAATGCATCCGGTGAGAAGACTGTAGTCGTGGACTGCAGGAATGCCACTGCTGAAATAAAAGAATTATTTCAGCAATTCAGCCACTCATCACACGGACCCGGCTCTCAGCTGCCAGGTTACCCCACCAAAACAGGTCACGCCGACCACCTGCTCCCACGTTTCCTTCTGCTCCAGCTGCTTCTCCAGCGCATGAAAGTCTGCATGACTGAGCACGATATCTTCCCGCTCCCCGGGTGACTCCAGAATATACCCCTCGGGTATCCGTGCTGACGATTCAGCGGCCTGTCGTGACGATATACGCCAGAAGGTTTTGATGCATCCTCCGCGAGTGAGGGCATCGAGGATGATATGTTCAGCAACGCGCATGCAGAGCTCCGGTTAACAGTATTTCAAATGCCGGCATTCAGCCGGAGGGCCTCATCATGGCGCGTAATTCCTCAACGGACAACGGCTTTGCCTCATTGCCCCGATGAATCATGGCATGGCAGTTCGGGCACAACGGGACCAGCTCGTTGACCGGGTCAATCTGATAGTCAGGTCCGAGTGTTCTCAGCGGCCGGATATGATGAACGTGGATAAATCCTTTCCCGTGCTCACCCCAGGTTCTCTCAAAATCGAATCCGCAGCACTGACAGACGGCACCATGATACGCGATACAGGCCCGCCGTGCGGCCGGGTCGCGTTCATACGCATTGATGGTGATGGATTTTGTGGCGCCCTCGATATAGCTGCCGGCGACGGACAGCTCTTCGGGATATGGACTGGCAGTAAAGTCAGCGTACCAGACGGCGCCCTCTTTTCTCAGAAAGCGTTTTTCCAGCCGGCGTTCGAAATCCTGAATGACCGCGACGTCCGGCGCATCGGTACGGGCGGCCTGCACCATGTTGAAGGTGTACAGGTCGTATCCCCTGAGGATGTAGCCGATATGCTCAACCGCCTGGGTGTAGCCGGGGTTTTTCCTGAGTCTGGCGTTGTATTCCCAGTCTTCACGCAGGATAACAGCGCGCTCCTGGTCACGCTCAACGTCCCACGCCCCGAAGATGACCAGCTGGTCGTCATGGTTGATAAAAGACCAGCTCCAGGTCCAGTTACGACAGGTGGCCCCCCGGCTCTGGATGAATTGTTTGCGGTTCATTATCTGCTCTGTTTCCGTTCAGCTCCGGGCTCGTATTTTACATGGATAAGCTCGCTATCCGGACTCTGACATCGAATAATTCATGATTCCGAACAGAAAACGTCACCGATTTTTTAACAATTAACCAACAATAGATTTCTGGAATTGTCGTACAGGCTTCTCAGTCCAGCGTTAGCACACGTCACGTTCAGGGTACGCCGGGGACGGTTTTAAGATGCGCGCCAGCGCATGGGAGGCGCTACGCGCCGGAGACTCCCGCAGCGAAGCGAGGACGAAAAAAGCATTACGGCTTCAGCCGTAATAATCCCC
>OLJP01000013.1_pt1 | contig 28281 bp, 22 predicted proteins | sample 1601511 | NCBI WGS metagenome assembly OLJP01 (sample SAMN04436829, study PRJEB24849) | human gut metagenome | biome: human gut; feature: NICU; material: stool | host: Homo sapiens | place: USA: Saint Louis, MO | collected 2011-07-21 | reverse complement strand
CAGCAGGCGGACATCTTCGCCGGCAAGGTTTATCCGCGAGGTGTAGCCGAAGAATTTGCTCTCTTCGCGCAGCGGCGCACGGTGGCGTTCCGCCAGTAAATCCACGTACCAGGCGCCAGCGTTATGTCGGGTCGCTGCGTATTCAGCGCCGGGGTTCGCCAGGCCGACAATTAATTTTATGCTCACTTTTTTATCCTGCTTGGTCGTTCTCTGGCGCGTAGTGTACTGTCTGCGCGCGCGGTTGACAAAGTTCTGCCAGCGAAGCGCGGCTGACAGAGATAATAACAGGTTTGAATTATTAGAATTTGATGTTGTTCAGAGGGTTATTTGTAAACTTTTGTTGGCAAGATGTTCGCTTCTGTGATCCTTCACGCAATCGGTATATTGCTCATTGTCTATACTACACCTATAAGATTTGGGGATATTCACATGCAACCCAAGGTTCCGGAGGTGACATATGAAACGCAGAAACGCTTCGTTACTCGGTAATTTGCTGATGGGGTTGGGGTTGGTCGTCATGGTTGTCGGCGTTGGTTATTCTATTTTAAACCAGCTTCCGCAGCTTGCCCTGCCGCAGTTTTTCGCGCACGGCGCGATCCTGAGTATCTTTGTCGGCGCTGTGCTGTGGCTGGCAGGCGCTCGCGTCGGCGGTCATGAACAGGTTAGCGACAGATACTGGTGGGTTCGTCACTACGACAAACGCTGCCGCCGCGATCAGCATCGCCACAGCTGAGTGAATTCCATACCACCAGCCGTTGTGAACGGCTGGTGCGTTTTAATGCCGTCCGTTCAGGCCGCCCGCATGTTGTTGTCTCAAATCCTCCTTATCTCTCTTCATCTTTCATCGGCACAGTCTGCCTAATACAATTCGCGTACTGAGCGCTTGACCCTGACGTAACGTCAGGCTGCAGAGTGGCGCCACTGGTCGATGAAAGGAGCAATCATGTTAATTCAGGTGGGAGAACTGGCGAAGCGCGCCGGAATGACCGTCCGTACGCTACATCATTATGAACAAACGGGATTGCTGACGCCTTCGGCCAGAAGCGCGGCGGGTTACCGGTTATATAATCTGGCGGCCGTAAAGCGGCTGCATATGATCAAAGCGCTGGCACAGGCCGGGCTGGAACTCGCCACTATCAAGGACTATCTCGACCGGGACGCTTTCTCGCTGTCCGACCTGCTGGTTAAGCAGATAACCACCCTCGACCGGCAGCTACAAACTCTCTCAACGTTGCGCCAGCGCCTGGCGCTGCTGCGTGAAGAGCTGGACAGCGGAGGCGAACCCGACCTGGAGTCCTGGCTACAAACGCTGGAGTTAATGAAAATGTACGATCGCTGGTTTAGTCAACAGGAGTTACAGGTGCTGCCGTTCGCGGAGCAGGATGAGCAGCGCAATCAGACCTGGCTGGAGCTGGTTAGCGAAGCGCAGCAGCTCATGCGCCAACGCTGCCCGGCAGACGCGCCGCAGGCAATGGCGCTGGCAACCCGCTGGATGGAACAACTGGAGCAGGATACCGCCGGAAGGCCTGAGTTTCTGACCCGGCTGAATGAAATGCACGCCGCTGAGCCGCAGATGCGCGAGCAAACCGGAGTGACTCCGGAAACGATTGATTTTATTACCCATGCCTTTGCGGAAAGCAAGCTGGCCATCTGGGCGCGCTATCTGAATGCAGAAGAGCTGGCGTTTACGCGGCAGCACTATTTCGATCGCCTGATGGAATGGCCGGCGCTGGTGGCCGACCTGCATCGGGCCTGTCGTGAAAAGCAGGACCCGGCATCCGTGGAAGGTCAGCAGCTGGCGCAGCGCTGGCTGGGGCTATTCCAGTCATATGCGGGAACGGATCCTCATACGCAGCAGAAGTTTCGTTATGCCATGGAGCGGGAGCCGCATTTGATGAAGGGAACCTGGATGACGGCGGAGGTGCTTGGCTGGCTTCAGCAGGCGATTGGCGTGATGATGCGGCAGGCATCAGGGCCTGCCGCCGGGTAATTAAATATCCGCCAGCGCGGCGTTGCGGTCCGGGTAGAAGCTCAGACGGCCCGGAATCGGTTTAACGCCTGCCCGCGCCAGGGTGCGCAGCGGCTGAAATTCCAGGTTCGACACGCGCAGCTCACAGCCTTCCGGCAGCTTCTTCACGAAACGCTGGAAGGCATCCAGTCCGCCGGCGTCCAGCACCGGCACCGCATCCCATTTCAGCACCACAATACGCTTGCCTGCGACCCGCGTTTCCAGATCGGTAAACAACCCTTCCGCGGCGGCGAAAAACAGCGGACCAATGACGCGCAGCACCAGCACATCATCCGGAACCTCAACGTTGACCGGCGCCAGACGGGTCATCCGCGCGATCCGGCGCATAAACAGCAGGGAAGCCAGCACGATGCCGACACTAATCGCGATGACCATATCAAACAGTACGGTCAGCGACATGCACATCAGCATGACGATAATGTCGTCTTTCGGCGCATAGCGCAGCAGGTTAACGACCTTGTGCGCTTCGCTCATATTCCATGCCACCATCAGCAGCAGCGCCGCCATCGCGGAAAGCGGCAGCCAGGAGAGCAGAGGGGCAAGCACCAGCAGCGCCATAATCACCAGTAGCGCATGGATCACGGCGGAAACCGGCGAGGTCGCGCCAGCGCGGACGTTGGCCGCCGAGCGGGCGATGGCGGCGGTGGCAGTAATGCCGCCGAAGAACGGCGCCACGATATTGCCGAGCCCCTGGCCAATCAACTCGCTATTGGCCTTGTGTTTGGTGCCGGTCATGCCGTCCAGCACCACAGCGCACAGCAGGGACTCAATCGCCCCGAGCATGGCCATGGAAAACGCCGCCGGCAGCAGCGCCTGCAGCGAAGACCAGCTGAGGGTGAAGTCTGAACCCGGCATATCCCACGGCAGCACCAGCTGCGGCAGCAGCTGCGGAATACCGTTGCCCTGGCTGCCGTCGGCGAGAATATAGTGGAACTGAGAGCCAATGGTGGCGACGTGCCCGCCAAGCAGGTTGACCACGCCCATCACCGCGCAGCCCGCCAGCAGGGCCGGCAGGTGGCCCGGCAGACGAATCCCCAGACGCGGCCAGATAATCAGCGTGCCCAGCGTGACCACGCCGATGGCGGCATCGCCGGGATTAATGGTCGGCAGCGCCATCGCCAGCGCGCCGACTTTTTGCAGATAATGTTCAGGCACGTGCGCCATCTGCAGGCCGAGAAAATCTTTAATTTGCATGGTACCGATGGTGATACCGATCCCGGAGGTGAAGCCGAGAGTGACCGATAGCGGAATATACTCAATCAAGCGGCCAAAGCGCGCCAGGCCGAAAAGAATCAGGAAGATCCCCGACATCAAGGTGGCGACCAGCAGCCCGGCAAGTCCGAACTGCTGCGAGACTGGGTAGAGGATCACCACGAAAGCGGCGGTAGGCCCGGATACGCTGAAGCGTGACCCGCCGGTTAACGCAATGACGATCCCCGCCACCGCTGAGGTATAGAGACCGTACTGCGGCGCCACCCCGCTGCCAATTGCCAGCGCCATCGCCAGTGGGATAGCGATAATTCCGACGGTAATCCCGGCAATCACATCACGAGTAAACCGCGAAGCGGTATATTTTTCTTTCCAACAAGCGTCGATGAGGGCGCGGAAAGGCATCACATGTGAGGAAAATAATCTGTTCACAATAATGTTTCATCCATGAGCGCATCATCTGTCAACTAAATGGCAGGTGAAGGAGGCATCGGTCATTTCCACGTCATCCTTCGGGATGCCTCTGCGTTGGCTGCGTTCATTGACCCCGATCCTGTACTGCCTGTACGTTGCCGGAGATTCATTCACTTGCCGCCATGACGCATGCCGAATGATTTTGTGGAGAATAAAAGGTTTAGAGACAAAAAAACCCGCCGCAGCGGGTTTTTGTGCCGGGCTCGATTAATGTTCGAACATAGCAGAGATAGATTCTTCGTTGCTGATACGACGAATCGCTTCGGCCAGCATACCAGACAGCGTCAGGGTACGGACTTTTTCCAGCGCTTTGATTTCCGGCGTCAGCGGAATAGTATCGCAGACGACGAATTCGTCAATCACTGAGTTCTTGATGTTCTGGATAGCATTGCCGGAGAAGATCGGGTGCGTCGCGTAGGCGAATACGCGTTTAGCGCCGCGCTCTTTCAGCGCGTCAGCCGCTTTACACAGGGTGCCGCCGGTATCGATCATATCGTCAACCATTACGCAGTCGCGACCGGCGACGTCACCGATGATGTGCATCACCTGAGAAACGTTAGCGCGCGGACGGCGTTTGTCGATGATAGCCATATCGGTATCGTTCAGCAGCTTGGCGATAGCGCGAGCGCGAACTACGCCGCCGATGTCCGGAGAAACCACGATAGGGTTGTCCAGGTTCAGCTGCAGCATGTCTTCCAGCAGGATCGGGCTGCCGAATACGTTATCAACCGGAACGTCAAAGAAGCCCTGAATTTGTTCTGCGTGCAGGTCAACGGTCAGAACGCGGTCGACGCCGACGCTGGACAAGAAGTCAGCAACCACTTTCGCGGTGATAGGCACACGAGCAGAACGAACACGACGGTCCTGGCGAGCATAACCGAAGTAAGGGATAACAGCGGTGATACGACCTGCCGAAGCACGACGCAGAGCATCAACCATAACAACCAGTTCCATCAGGTTGTCGTTGGTGGGAGCACAAGTGGACTGGATGATGAAAATATCACCACCGCGTACGTTTTCATTGATTTGTACGCTGACTTCACCGTCGCTAAAACGACCTACGGCGGCGTCGCCAAGAGAAGTGTACAGGCGGTTGGCAATACGTTGTGCTAGTTCCGGGGTGGCGTTACCAGCAAAAAGCTTCATATCAGGCACGAGAAGAACCTCAGGCATGCGTCCAGTGGTGGATGAAATGGGCCAAAAACTGTGCGGGTGGGCACGATTTCATCCAGGCGGTGTATTAAAGAGCCCGCTGCAACGTCTGGAACAGGGTGACGTTGTCACCGTAACTCAGTTTCCCCGGCGTTTTCGCCAAATTTGCTATAGTTTAGCAGAACTTAGCGCAGCGCCTGCTTGAGCGGAGAGATGTTAACACCTCGCGCCACGAAGCCATGCAGCCATGCCGGGGCTTTTTCAAGCACCTGACGAGCGGCGGATTCAGTGTCAAATTCAGCAAATACACATGCACCGGTGCCAGTCAGGCGCGACGGCGCATATTCTAACAGCCAGGAAAGCGCCGCATCAACCTCACGAAAACGTTTTCTTGCGATAACCTCGCAATCATTGCCGAATTTACATTTTAATAACGTATTAATTGACCTGACCGGGGTATCGCGCGGCAGTTGCGGATCGCGAAAAATGATCGGCGTTGGAATGCTGACTCCCGGATGCGCTACCAGATACCATTTTTCCTCCGGTTCGGCCGGGGTCAGAATTTCCCCAATACCTTCGGCAAAGGCCGCGTGCCCGCGAACGAACACCGGCACGTCGGCGCCCAGCTGCAGACCCAAAGCCGCCAGCTGATCTTCCGAGAGATGGCAGCCCCATAAGTGATTCAGCGCCACCAGAACGGTTGCGGCGTTGGACGAGCCGCCGCCGAGGCCGCCGCCCATCGGCAGCACCTTGTCGATGCTGATATCGGCGCCGCTGCCCGGGGGAAGCGTCCCGGCCTGCGCTGCGGCCTGCATTAATAGCCTGGCCGCGCGGATGATCAGGTTCTCTTCATCCGGCACGCCTTCAACCGGCGTCAGCAGACGCAGTTGACCGTCATCGCACGGTTCAATCGTCAGCGTGTCGCCATAATCCAGAAACTGAAACAGCGTCTGCAGCGTGTGGTAACCGTCGGCGCGCCGCCCGGTAATGTACAAAAACAGGTTCAGCTTTGCGGGAGAGGGCCAGCGGGTCATCATTTCACAATCCAATTATCCATTTTCAGCTTGATGCGCTGGCTGCCGTCGTTAAGCTCCATATTGGCCGGCAGCGACGGTTTTGTGTCGGAGGTGTAACCGCCCCAGGTGACGTGCCAGGTCTTGCCGTTTTGCGTGGAATTCAGTTCGAGCAGGCGGTACTGGTCATCAAGCGAGTAGTCGGTGGCTTCGCCAGGCAGGCCAATAATCCACTGGCGCAGGCTATTGAGCGGAATCGGCATGCCGGTCAGCCGGCCAATCATCTCTTCGGCATCGGTCGCCGTGTAGGTCTGTCCTTTATTATCAATCAGCTGCACGTTGCCCGGCTGGGCGGTTAACGACAGCTCGGTGCTACCGAGCGGGTTAGTCAGCAGCAGGCGATAGCGGTCCTGGCCGGTTTGCTGCCAGAAGAAGCGGGCATACACCTTTTGCTCATCCGAAAGATAAGCGAAAGCGCCGCGCGTCTGAAACTGATTGAGATTGCGGACATCTTGCTGGTGCTGACGCCACTGTGGAGAATCCGGGCTTTTACCCGGCCCTTTCGGAGCATTTATCGCACAGGCGGTCAGGACGAGGCTTGCCAGCGGCAACAGGCGGAACAGTCGATTCATAATGATGACAAATCCTTGATGTCTACAGTGAAATGCGGCAAATGAGAGTAACAGCTGGCCGATTTGTGTAGCGGGTTACAATAATAACCATTAATGCTAGCGTTGCCGGGCGGTAGCGTCTACGTTCAAGTTGTCTGAAATCAAAAAATTACCGTTAATGGCTATTACAGATTAGCTATTACTCCAAAAGGGGAGCCTCTCTTTTATTGATTACGCGCATCCTGTATGATGCCTGCAGACTAACCTTAGCAACGCTGGTACTACTCCCTCACAATGACGCTTTTAGCTCTTGGCATTAACCACAAAACAGCTCCTGTAGCGCTGCGAGAACGCGTAACGTTTTCGTCGGACACGCTCGACCAGGCGCTGGAGAGCTTGCTGGCTCAGCCAATGGTGCAGGGCGGGGTGGTGCTGTCGACCTGTAACCGCACGGAACTCTACCTCAGCGTCGAAGAGCAGGATAACCTTCAGGAAGTTCTTATCCGCTGGCTGTGCGATTACCACGGCTTAAATGAAGACGACCTGCGCAAACGCCTCTACTGGCATCAGGACAACGATGCGGTCAGCCATCTGATGCGCGTCGCCAGCGGTCTTGATTCGCTGGTGCGGGGCGAGCCGCAGACCCTCTGGCATGTAAAAAAAGCCTTTGCTGATTCCAGCCGTGGGCATCTTAACGTCAGCGAGCTGGAGCGCATGTTCCAGAAGTCGTTCTCAGTGGCCAAACGCGTGCGTACCGAAACCGATATCGGCGCCAGCGCGGTCTCCGTGGCCTTTGCCGCCTGTACTCTGGCGCGGCAAATCTTTGAATCCCTCTCCAGCGTTACCGTGCTGCTGGTTGGCGCCGGTGAAACCATTGAGCTGGTGGCCCGCCATCTGCGCGAGCATAAGGTGCGCAAAATGGTGATTGCCAACCGCACCCGCGAGCGCGCTCAGGCGCTGGCCGATGAGGTTGGCGCGGAGGTGATCGCCCTGAGCGACATCGACGAGCGGCTTAAAGAAGCGGATATCATTATTAGTTCTACCGCCAGCCCGCTGCCGATTATCGGTAAAGGGATGGTGGAGCGCGCGCTGAAGGCGCGCCGCAACCAGCCGATGCTGCTGGTCGATATTGCCGTTCCGCGCGATGTCGAACCGGAGGTTGGCAAACTGGCGAACGCCTATCTCTACAGCGTGGACGATCTGCAAAACATCAATCAGCACAACCTGGCGCAGCGTAAAGCCGCGGCGGTGCAGGCAGAAACCATTGTTGAGCAGGAAGCCAGCGAATTTATGGCCTGGCTGCGCGCCCAGAGCGCCAGCGAGACTATCCGCGAATATCGCTCCCAGGCCGATCAGGTCCGCGAGGAACTGACGGCTAAAGCGCTGGCGGCGCTCAATCAGGGCGGCGATGCGCAGGAAATTATGCAGGATCTGGCGCGCAAGCTGACTAACCGCCTGATCCACTCGCCAACCAAATCTCTTCAGCAGGCCGCCCGTGACGGGGATGATGAACGCCTGCATATTCTGCGCAACAGCCTCGGGCTGGAATAGCGCACCTTTCTCTCTTTTTTTAGGACAGGGTGAATTCACGCCTATGAAGCCTTCTATTGTTGCCAAACTGGAAGCCCTTTACGAACGCCATGAGGAAGTTCAGGCGCTACTCGGCGATGCCGCGACTATCGCCGATCAGGATAAGTTTCGCGCGTTATCCCGCGAATACGCGCAGCTGAGCGACGTCGCCCGCTGCTATACCGACTGGCGCCAGCTACAGGATGATATCGAAGCCGCGCAGATGATGCTCGATGACCCGGAAATGCGCGAAATGGCGCAGGAAGAGCTGCGCGAAGCGAAAGAGAAGGGTGAACAGATGGAGCAGCAGCTGCAGGTTCTGCTGCTGCCTAAAGACCCGGACGACGAGCGTAACGCGTTTGTTGAAGTTCGCGCCGGTACCGGCGGCGATGAAGCGGCGCTGTTCGCGGGCGATCTGTTCCGTATGTACAGCCGTTACGCGGAATCGCGCCGTTGGCGCGTGGAAATCATGAGCGCCAACGAAGGCGAGCACGGCGGCTTTAAAGAAGTGATCGCCAAAATCAGCGGCGACGGCGTTTATGGTCGGCTGAAGTTCGAATCCGGCGGCCATCGCGTACAGCGCGTACCGGCCACCGAATCCCAGGGACGTATTCATACCTCCGCCTGCACCGTGGCGGTGATGCCGGAGTTGCCGGAAGCCGAAATGCCGGACATCAACCCGAGCGATCTGCGCATCGATACCTTCCGTTCCTCCGGCGCGGGCGGTCAGCACGTTAACACCACCGACTCGGCGATCCGTATTACTCACCTGCCGACCGGCATTGTCGTCGAGTGTCAGGACGAACGTTCTCAGCACAAAAACAAAGCGAAAGCGCTGTCGGTGCTTGGCGCGCGCATCCGCGCCGCCGAAGTCTCCAGGCGCCAGCAGGCGGAAGCTTCCGAGCGTCGTAACCTGCTGGGCAGCGGCGATCGCAGCGATCGTAACCGCACCTATAACTTTCCGCAGGGCCGCGTGACCGATCACCGCATCAACCTGACGCTCTACCGTCTGGACGAAGCGATGGAAGGCAAACTGGATATGCTGATTGAGCCGATCGTTCAGGAATATCAGGCCGATCAGCTGGCCGCCCTTTCCGAGCAGGAATGATGACTTTTCAGCAGTGGCTGATCCAGGCTATCGCCCGCCTGAGCCAAAGTGAAAGCCCGCGCCGGGATGCCGAAATCCTGCTGGGTCACGTGACCGGCAGAGCGCGAACCTATATTCTCGCCTTTGGCGAAACGGCGCTGACCGCGGCGCAGGCCGCAGAGCTGGAAACGCTACTCAGCCGTCGCGCCAGGGGCGAACCGGTAGCTCACCTGGTGGGCCAGCGCGAATTCTGGTCGCTGCCGCTGTTCGTCTCTCCCGCGACGTTGATCCCGCGTCCGGATACCGAGTGCCTGGTTGAACAGGCGCTGGCGCGCTTACCCGGTGAGCCGTGCCGCATTCTCGATCTCGGCACCGGCACCGGCGCGCTCGCTCTGGCGCTGGCCAGCGAACGCCCGGACTGCCGCGTCACCGCCGTCGACGTGATGCCCGATGCGGTCGCGCTGGCCGCGCGCAACGTTGAACATCTCGCTATGCCTAACGTTAGCGTGCTGCAAAGCGACTGGTTTAGCGCGCTCGCCGGGCAGCAGTTCGACATCATCGTCAGCAATCCGCCCTATATCGACGAAACTGACCCGCATCTGGCGCAGGGCGATGTCCGCTTTGAGCCGAAAACGGCGCTGGTCGCCGCCGATGGCGGTCTGGCCGATCTGGCGCATATCATCCGCGAAGGCCGCCGCTATCTTGCTGCCGGCGGCGTGATGCTGCTGGAACATGGCTGGACGCAGGGCCTGGCGGTGCGGGAGCTCTTTCGCGAGGCGGGTTATGGTAATATTGCCACCTGCCGCGATTATGGAGACAACGAGCGCCTGACGCTCGGGCATTATCAGGGAGAGGTATGAATCTGTTTAACGCGGTACTGTATTTGCATATCGCCTGCGTAGTGGTCTCGGTCAGCCTGTTCGTGCTGCGCTACTGGTGGAGCTGGAGCGGGAACCGCCTGCTCGACCAGCGCTGGGTCCGCATTGCGCCGCACTGTAGCGATACGCTGCTGTTTCTCAGCGGCGCGGGATTAATGGCAATAACGCACTATCTGCCGTTTACCGAAGAGGGTACATGGCTGACTGAGAAGCTGTTTGGCGTTATCATTTATATCGCATTGGGATTTATCGCGCTGGGCCGTCGTCGCTCGCGCAGTCAGCAGAGCCGGTTTGTCGCCTTTCTGCTGGCCCTGGTGGTGTTGTTTATCATTATTCAACTCGCCATCACAAGAATACCGTTATTGGGGTAAGGCATGGTGTCGTTAGCTGATTTCGAATTTAATAAAGCGCCGTTATGTGACGGCATGGTCCTCATTTCTGAATTAATCCGCGACGATTTTCCGACGCACTATGTGCAGGATGAGCTGGAGCGGCTGCTGGCCCTGGCGCAGGAGGAGATTGCCTCTTCCTGGGACCAGGAACGTCAGATAGAGCGTCTGCTGGAGCTGTTCTATCACGACTGGGGCTTCAGCGATTCACGCGGCGTTTACCGTCTGTCCGATGTGCTCTGGCTTGATAAGGTCCTCAACAACCGTCAGGGTAGCGCGGTGTCGTTAGGCGCAATCCTGCTGTGGATCGCTCAGCGTCTGGCGCTGCCGGTGGTTCCGGTTATTTTCCCGCCCCAGATGCTGCTGCGCGCCGCTCCACAAGAGAGCGAAGAGATGTGGCTCATTAATCCGTTTAACGGCGAAACGCTGAACGAGCATATGCTGGAAGTGTGGCTGAAGGGTAATATTAGCCCGGTCGCCGAGCTGTTTAACGAAGATCTCGACGAAGCCGATAACGCGGAAGTGATCCGTAAGCTGCTCGACACCCTGAAATCGGCGCTGATGGAAGAGCGGCAGATGGAGCTGGCGTTACGCACCAGCGAAGCGCTGCTGCAGTTCAACCCGGAAGATCCGTACGAAATTCGCGATCGCGGGCTGATATACGCCCAGCTCGATTGCGATCACGTGGCGTTGCAGGACCTCAGTTACTTCGTTGAACAGTGCCCGGAGGATCCCATTAGCGAGATGATCCGCGCGCAGATCAACACCATTTCGCACAAACAAATTACTTTGCATTAAAGCCAATCCCAGCAGGCGCTCCTGGCGCAGCCAGTTTGGACACGGACAGCGCTTCGATCCCGGAGCGTACACGTAGTAGGTGAGGATTGACTCGCGACGCTCGCCCTCCGGGCCGCCCTGAAGGGCGTTCAAAATACTTTCGTATTTTGTCGAGCACTGCCCAGGTCCAAAATGGCAAGCAAAATAGTCCTGATTGGATAGGCTTTAGTCTGAAACCATTCCGGTTACACCCTGATAAGGCGAACTTATGAAACAAAAAGTGGTTAGCATTGGTGATATCAACGTAGCAAACGACCTGCCATTCGTGCTGTTTGGTGGCATGAACGTGCTCGAATCCCGCGACCTTGCGATGCGTATCTGCGAACACTACGTGACCGTCACGCAGAAGCTGGGTATTCCTTACGTGTTTAAAGCCTCTTTTGATAAAGCTAACCGTTCTTCCATCCACTCCTATCGCGGGCCGGGGCTGGAAGAAGGGATGAAGATTTTTCAGGAGCTGAAGCAGACTTTCGGCGTGAAAATCATCACCGACGTTCACGAAGCCAGCCAGGCTCAGCCGGTGGCTGACGTGGTTGACGTTATTCAGCTGCCAGCGTTCCTCGCCCGCCAGACCGACCTGGTTGAAGCGATGGCGAAAACTGGCGCGGTGATCAACGTGAAAAAACCGCAGTTCGTGAGCCCGGGCCAGATGGGCAATATCGTCGATAAGTTCATCGAAGGCGGCAATGACAAAGTCATTCTTTGCGATCGCGGCGCGAACTTCGGCTACGATAACCTGGTGGTCGACATGCTGGGCTTCGGGGTGATGAAAAAAGCCTCCAATAACTCACCGGTTATCTTCGACGTTACCCACGCTCTGCAGTGCCGCGACCCGTTTGGCGCCGCGTCCGGCGGACGCCGCGCGCAGGTTGCCGAGCTGGCGCGCGCCGGGATGGCGGTGGGTATCGCTGGCCTGTTTATTGAAGCGCACCCGGATCCGGAACACGCGAAATGCGACGGTCCGTCCGCGCTGCCGCTGGATAAACTGGAGCCGTTCCTCAAGCAGATGAAAGCCATCGACGATCTGGTCAAAGGTTTTGATGAGCTGGATACCAGCAAGTAACCGCGCCTGAAATGACAAAAGCCTGCCCGTTGCAAAACCGGCAGGCTTTTTTTATCTCCCCGGCAGAGGTATACGCCGCCGGGGGGAGGCTCAGGCAAAAATGGTCGTCAGGTAGGCGGCGAACAGCGCCAGGTGCGCCGCGCCGTGCATCACGTTGGTGCGCCCGGTAGAGAACGAAATCTGGCACAGCAGCAGGGAGGCAACCATCACCACCATTTCCGGCGCGCCAAGGCCAAAGCGCAGTTCATTGCCGGTGAGGAAGGCGATAAGCGTTACTACCGGCACCGTCAGAGAAATAGTGGCCAGCACGGAGCCGAAGAACAGGTTCATCGCCCGCTGGACCTGATTGTTCAATACCGCTTTCAGCGCGCCAAGGCCTTCCGGAGAGAGGATCAGCAGCGCGACCAGGAAACCGGTAAAGGCCACGGGGGCGTTCATGCTGGTCAGCAACGTCTCAAGCGGATTAGCGTTCATTTTGGTTACGGCGATTACCGCAACCAGGTGTACCAGCAGCCAGGCGGTATGCCACTTGCTGCTATGCGCCGACGGTTTTCCGTGGTGCGGGTCATCGTCGTCGCCGTCATCTTCATGCTCGTAAACAAACAGGCTCTGGTGTGTTTTAGTTTGAATTAGCAGGAACACGCCGTACATGGCGGCGGAAATCAGCGCAACCAGCAGCGCCTGGCCGGTGGTGAAGTTAGCCCCGGGCAGCGCCATCGGGAAGACCAGCACGATAATCGCCAGTGGAAAAAGGGCGATCAGGTACTGTTTAAGGCCGAACAGATTCATATACTGGGTGGCGAATTTGCGCCCGCCCAACAATAAAGAAAAACCTACCAACCCGCCGGTGACAATCATGATGATTGAATAAAGCGTATCTCGCATCAGGGTCGGCGCGGCGTCGCCGGTGGCCATTAATGCGGAAATCAGGCTGACTTCGAGTATAACCACTGAAAGGCTTAAAATTAATGAGCCGTAGGGTTCGCCAAGGCGGTGCGCCAGAACGTCGGCGTGGCGAACAACGCTGAACGCGCTGCTCAGAATCCCGACCAGCGCCAGGATATTAATGGCAACGACCACTGGCAGTGACTGGCTGCTTCCCCAGAAAAACAGCACCGCCAGCGCCAGAACCGGAAAGGCGAGAGTGGTCTCCTTGTGGCGGGTTTTCACCGCCTCATGTGCATCGGTCATGAATTATCTCCAGGTATGCAGGTGTTATAATTATAGATACTGTAAGTTAATAAAATAACAGACATTGCGCGGACTATTTTGTTTTTTTACTTAAATTTACTACTCTGGCTCTATAAAAGTGGTAGATTGCCATAAAATGCGGTTACTATTTTTTTGTATTTATTATTCAGATAATTACTAAAACATCTTTCTCATATATCTGTCGCCTTGCCAGCCGATTGAACCTCTACCAGACTCACTAATCACCCTTAAACCAGAGGTTGCCATGCCCAATAGCAACAAAAGTGAATTGCCCGACAGCGTTCAGCACGTTCTCCCCGCGCATGCCCAGGAGATTTACAAGGAAGCCTTTAACAGCGCCTGGGAACAGTATAAGCATAAAGAAGACCGACGCGATGACGCCACCCGTGAAGAGACGGCGCACAAAGTCGCCTGGGCGGCGGTGAAAAATGAGTACCAAAAAGGCGATGATGATAAGTGGCATAAGAAGAAGTAATCGCTCATGATACGCTCTCTGCTGCCTGAACCCTTGCCCGCGGCTCGTTCATTGCTTATTGTCGAATAAAGCTGGATAATAATTCGGCAATACTTCACGGATGGCACCAGATCATCGCCGGGAAGCGGGCAGTGGCGGAGGTAGTAGAAAGTGTTAACTCGTGATTTCTTACTGAATGCGGATTGTAAAACAGCGTTTGGCGCTATTGAGGAATCGCTTCTTTGGTCGGCAGAGCAGCGGGCGGCCTCTTTAGCGGCGACCCTGGCCTGTCGTCCGGACGATGGCTCGGTGTGGATCTTTGGCTACGGTTCGCTGATGTGGAACCCGGCGCTGGAGTATCGTGAATCCTGTACCGGTACCCTACCGGGCTGGCACCGCGCGTTTTGCCTGAGGCTCACCGCCGGGCGCGGTAGCGCAACTCAGCCTGGCCGTATGCTGGCGTTAAAAGAGGGCGGGCGTACCACCGGCGTCGCCTATCGCTTGCCTGATGAAACCCTGGAAGAAGAGCTGACCCTGCTGTGGAAGCGGGAGATGATCACCGGCTGCTACCTGCCGACCTGGTGCAAGCTGGATCTGGACGATGGCCGCACCGTCAACGCATTAGTTTTTATTATGGACCCGCGCCATCCGCTGTTTGAAGCCGATACCAGCGCGCAGGTCATTGCGCCGCTAATTGCACGCGCCAGCGGGCCGCTTGGCACCAACGCTCAGTATCTGTTCTCGCTCGATCAAGAGCTGCGGAAGCTCGGTATGCATGATGCCTGCCTCGACGATTTAGTCGGCAAGGTGCGTCATCTGCTAGGGGAAAGCATCCAGCCCGTGCTGGCTTAAGAGTAGATCGCCCGGGTTTCCCCGGGCGTTTGCTATCAGGCGGGAACGTAGCTTATCGAGTGCTCCAGCGACTGGCTGTGGCTGTCGATAAGAACGTTCCAGGTGCCGCTGTAAGGCACGGTCAGATACGCGCTATCTCTGTCCTGTACGCTCAGAATATCCGCATGACTATCGCCAGGCACTTTGGCGCTCATCAGGTGAATGTGGCAGCGTTCGGAACAACGTACCACCAACGTATCACCGCCAAACAACGTTAAACTTGCTTTTACCATTGCCATTTAATCTTAACCCCGTTTCTGTCTACAGCATCCTGCCAGCCCATTAATCCGCGTGATATTGTTCACACTTTGCTCTGTGCATAACACCAAAGGGGAGGGAGGCGGATGCTGATTTTGATCAAAAAAAAGAATAAAGATTAAACAAAAATGACGTTGTTCCTGAAAGCTTTCAGCTGGCATTGTTTTCGGTTAACAAACGCCACCAGCTTAATATTTAATCCCGTTGAATGGTTGATTTTTAGAAGGTCAGGACTTTATCCGCCGCCAGCGTCCACTGCGCCAGCTCGACGAGGGTACCAATCTCCACGCCATCAATCAGCGGCAGCGCGCCGACTCCCCGGCCATCGGCGCAGGTTTTACACAGCTTCACCGGCACGTTTTGCGCGGTGAGGATCTCCAGCATCTGCTGAATGTTGTAGCCTTCCGCAGGCTTCTGGCCGCGCAGGCCGGCGGTCACCGCATCGGACATTAAAAACAGCTTCAGTTCGAGGTCTGCCTGCTGCTCGCGCAGGGCGATAGCCAGGCGCAGGCTATTACACAGGGATTCACTGCCGTAGGCGGCACCGTTCGCGATAATCACAATACGTTGCATAAGGACTCCTTCTATAAGGCACGGTTATTGCTTGGCTGAAGTATAAAGCGTTAAGCCGGGAGAGGGGTATGAATAATATGGCGAGCAATCCGCCAGAGGTGGTCGACTGGTTTGCGCGCGCGCGTCGCTTACAGAAGCAGCAGCTGCACCAGCTGGCGCAGCAGGGGGCGCTGGCAGGACAGATAAGCGCGCTGGTGCATATGCTGCAGTGCGAGCGCGGCGCGTCAAATATCTGGCTGTGCTCGGGCGGTAGACTGTATGCGGCGGAGTGCCGGGCGGGCGCGGCGCTGGTCGATGAGCAGATCACGCGGTTTTATGTGGCACTGGAGCCTGCACGCGATGCTGCCAGCAGCGCGCTATGTTGGCGCATTGCCTGCGCGGTGTGGTATCTGCCCCAGCTTGCGGCGCTGCGTAAACGCGTGCGTGACCGGGAGATTGCCGCCGAAGAGGCCACCGGGCAGTTTAGCCGCATTATCCGCCACCTGTTGAATATCATTCCGCAGCTCAACGACAGCATCGACGATCCGCAAATCGCCGGACGCATGGTTGCGCTTTACAGCTTTATGCAGGGAAACGAGCTGGCCGGTCAGGAGCGCGCGCTGGGCGCGCTGGGCTTTGCCCGCGGGCAGTTCAGCGACGATCTGCGTCAGCAGCTGGTGGACCGCATCGACGGCCAGCAGCCCTGTTTCGACAGTTTTCAGGCCCTGGCCCAACCGCCGCAAACCGCCCTGTTCGCTGAACAGTGCCAGGCCAGCCTGGAGATTGAACAGCTACGGCGGATTGCCTGCACCCGTCAGCCGCCGGCGGACGAGGGAGAAACGGCGCTGCGCTGGTTTTGCGCTCAGACTCAGCGCCTCGAACAGCTGCGCGGCGTGGAAGAGCTGCTGATCGCTGATTTGCTTAATGCGGCGGACGCGCTGCTCGAGGGCGAAGCGCCGGAGGCTCAGCTGCCGCCCGCTGACTGGCAGGAGGAGAGTATTGCCCTGCGGCTGGATAAGCAGCTGTTGCCGCTGGTGCGCCAGCAGGCCCATGAGCTGCAGCAGCTCTCCGGCCAGCTTGCATCATTAAAAGATGCGCTTGAAGAGCGCAAGCTCATTGAAAAGGCCAAAAGCGTGCTGATGACCCACCAGGGAATGCAGGAGGAGCAGGCCTGGCAGGCGCTGCGTAAAATGGCGATGGACAAGAATCAGCGCATGGTTGAGATAGCCCGCGCGCTGCTGACGGTGAAGTCGCTATGGCGCGTAACCCCAAAGGAGTAGATGCACAATCAGCGGGCATTTATTGCCAGCCGACGGTGCATTTTTCGCTTTAAACGCGCCCGGGTAGTGAGCCAGGGCGCGTGAAATGGACTTCTGCAAAACTGGCATTAGCTTTGCATTAGATAAAATGAGTGAATAAAAGGTTTTGGGCAGCGCGCCAATGGCGGCGCGTATGTCCAGGGATAAAGGCGTCCAGCGGTGCGTAAGCACCGCCGGGCGCTTTTTTTTTGCGCGTTTTTGGAGTGGTTATGGGCGATAAGTTTTCGATTTCACGGCGGCGTTTATTACAGGCGGGGGCGGCGCTGGGCGGCGCGATGCTGCTCCCCGGCCTAATGCAGGCGGCGTGGGCGGCAGGGTCGGATAAACCAGAACAGACCACCGTGCGGGTGGGGTTTATTCCGCTAACCGACTGCGCTCCCTTAGCCATTGCCTCCCTGAAGGGGTTTGATAAAAAGCACGGTAGTACCCTCGTGCCGAGCAAAGAGGCCAGCTGGGCGGCGGTGCGCGACAAGCTGGGCGCCGGAGAGCTCGATGCGGCGCACATTCTGTACGGCATGCTCTACGGCCTCGAGCTGGGTATCGCCAGTAAACCGCAGGCGATGGCCAACCTGATGACCCTTAACCGCAACGGCCAGGCGATTACGCTCTCCAGTGAGCTGCAGGAACAGGGTGTCACCGACCTGAGCGGACTAAAAAAACGGATCGGCCAGCAAGCGCCGGGCAGCTACACCTTCGCCCACACCTTTCCCACTGGTACCCACGCGATGTGGCTTTACTACTGGCTGGCGAGCGGCTGAATTAATCCCTTTGAGGATGTGCGCACCGTGGTAGTGCCGCCGCCGCAGATGGTGATGAACATGCGTATCGGCAATATGAGCGGCTTTTGCGTCGGCGAGCCGTGGAACGCGCGCGCCATTAACGATCGTATCGGCTTCACCGCCGCCACTTCTCAGGATATCTGGCCGGAGCACCCGGAAAAAATTCTCGGCACCCGCAGCGAATGGGTTACGCGTCATCCAAACACCGCGCGCGCGCTGGTGGCGGCGCTGATGGAGGCCCAGCGCTGGATTGAAGCCTCCGCCGACAACACCCGCGAAACGGCGCGTCTCCTTGCCAGACGCGCATGGCTGAACACCAAAGAGCAGTACCTCACCGGACGCATGCTCGGCGAATACGACAACGGTATCGGCCGCCGCTGGCAGGACGCGCACCCGATGCGCTTCTATGAACAGGGGGAAGTGAGTTTTCCGTGGCTCTCGGACGGCATGTGGTTTTTGACCCAGTTCCGCCGTTGGGGATTGCTGAAGTCGGCGCCGGATTATCTGGCGGTGGCCCAGCGCATTAACCGGATTGACGTCTGGAAAGAGGCCGCCCAGGCGGTCGGCGGCATCAGCGCGCCGACGCAGGCGATGCGCAGCAGTACGCTGATCGATGGCAAGGTCTGGAATGGGGTCGATCCGGAAGGTTACGCCCGCAGTTTCGCGATTCAACGTAAGGGGGCATGAGATGAAACACGCATATAAACCGCAACCGCCGGCCAGCGCCGATAAAGCGCCCGGCGAAATCATTACCCTGCCGCCGCTGCAGGTGCGCAAAACCACGCCTCCGCTCAGCCGCTGGCTGCGCGATGTTACCCAGCGTCTTCTGCCGCCGCTGCTCGGGCTGGGATTACTGCTGCTGGGCTGGCAGCTGGCGGCGATGAACAGCAAAGGTTTCCCGACCCCGCTTAGCACCCTGGATTCGGCGTTGACCATTTTTGCCGATCCGTTTTATCAGGACGGGCCCAACGATATGGGCATCGGCTGGAACGTGCTGGCGTCGTTGCAGCGGGTGGCGGTGGGATTTGGACTTGCCGCGCTGGCGGGAATTCCGCTCGGCTTCCTGATTGGCCGCTCGCTGTTTTTCGCCCGGATGTTTAACCCGCTTATCGCACTGCTGCGCCCGGTGAGCCCGCTGGCCTGGCTGCCCATTGGTCTGCTGCTGTTCCAGAAAGCGGAACCGGCCTCCAGCTGGACCATTTTTATCTGCTCGATCTGGCCGATGGTGATTAACACCGCCGAGGGCGTGCGGCGTATTCCTGAGGATTACCTCAACGTCGCCCGGGTGCTGCAGCTTTCCGAATGGACGGTGATGAGCAAGCTCCTCTTACCGGCGGTATTGCCGGCGGTGCTGACCGGGGGTCGTCTCTCCATCGGTATCGCCTGGCTGGTGATTGTCGCCGCCGAAATGCTCACCGGCGGCTTAGGGATCGGCTTCTGGATCTGGAACGAGTGGAACAACCTCAACGTCGAAAACATCATCATCGCCATCGTCATTATCGGCGTGGTCGGGCTGCTGCTGGAACAGGGGCTAATGCTGCTCGCCCGTCGTTTTAGCTGGCAGGAAAAATAAGGAGTCGCAGATGAAACCATTAATTCAGGTCCAGGGCGTCAGCCAGCGTTTTAACACCGCCAGCGGCGAATTCCTGGCATTGCAGAACGTCTCCTTCGACATCTACGAAGGGGAAACCATCAGCCTGATCGGCCACTCCGGCTGCGGTAAATCAACCCTGCTGAATCTGATAGCCGGGATAGCCCTGCCGACGGAAGGCGGCCTGCTGTGCGACAACCGCGAAATCGCCGGGCCGGGGCCGGAACGCGCGGTGGTGTTTCAGAACCACTCCCTGCTGCCGTGGCTGACCTGCTTTGACAACGTGGCGCTGGCGGTGGACCAGGTCTTTCGCCGCAGCATGAGCAAAGGCGAGCGCCAGGAGTGGATTGAACACAACCTCGAGCGGGTACAGATGGGCCACGCCCTGCACAAGCGTCCGGGGGAGATCTCCGGTGGGATGAAGCAGCGCGTTGGCATTGCCAGGGCGCTGGCGATGAAACCGAAAGTGTTGCTGCTGGATGAACCCTTTGGCGCCCTTGATGCCCTGACGCGGGCGCATTTACAGGACGCGGTGATGCAGATCCAGCAATCATTGAATACCACCATCGTCATGATTACCCATGATGTGGATGAGGCGGTGCTGCTTTCCGACCGGGTGCTGATGATGACCAACGGACCGGCGGCGACGGTCGGGGAGATCCTCGACGTCAATCTGCCGCGACCGCGCAATCGCGTGCAGCTGGCGGACGACAGCCGCTATCACCATCTGCGCCAGCAGATCCTGCACTTCCTCTATGAATAACAGCCGAAAGCGGCATAGGGGGCGGCGATGACGCGGCAACTGGTGATTATCGGCAATGGCATGGCGGCCACGCGTCTGGCGCAGGCGCTGGTGGAGCGGGATGCGCGGCAGTTTAGCATCACCATTATCGGCGATGAACCTTGCCAGGCCTATAACCGCATTCAGCTGTCGCCGGTGCTTGGCGCGGAGAAAACCGCAGGCGCGACGCGACTGCTGCCCGCAGAGTGGTATTCGCAACAGAACGTCACGGTACGTGCCGGTGAAACGGTTACGGCGGTGGATATGGCGGCGCGTACGCTGCAAACCAGCGCAGGCGAACTTGGCTGGGATGAACTGGTGTTTGCCACAGGTTCGCTGCCGTTTCTGCCGCCGCTGCCGGGCATCACGCTGCCGCACGTTTTTGCTTTCCGCACCCTGGCGGACGTTGATGGCATCCTGGCCATCGACGGCCCGGCGGTGGTTATCGGCGGCGGCATTCTCGGCGTGGAGGCCGCCGCGGCGCTACGCCGTCATGGTGACAGTGTCACTTTACTGCACCGCGGAAACTGGCTGATGGAGCAGCAGACTGATGCCTTTGCTGGCGAACAGCTGCAAATACTGCTCGCCGAGCGTGGGATCGGCTGCGTGATGGAGAGCCGTATCGCCGCCATTGATGAACGTCAGGTACTGCTGGAGGACGGGCGCGCGTTTGCCGCCTCGCGGGTGGTACTGGCGACCGGCGTGCAGCCGAACAAAGGGCTGGCCGAGCGCAGCGGGCTGGCGTGCGGTCGCGGAATTCTCGTCGATCGCCGGCTGGCAACCGCGCAGCCGGGGGTTAGCGCCCTCGGCGAGTGTTGTGAAATCGACGGTCAGACCTGGGGGCTGGTGGCGCCGTGCCTGCGTCAGGCGGAGGTGCTGGCGGATCGCCTGTGCGCGATCCCTGGCGAGGATTTCAGCTGGCAGGATAGCGGCACCCGCCTGAAGGTCACCGGCATTGAACTGTTCAGCGCCGGCGCGCTGCGGGCCGATGAGCAGGATGACGTATATACCAGTTGGGATCCGCTGGACCGCCACTACCGTCGCCTGCTGCTGCGCGACGGCAAGCTGCGCGGCGTACTGCTGCTCGGTGATTGCAGCAGCGCCGCGCCCCTGACCGCTCTGCTGGGGGCGCATGCGCCAGCGCCGGCAGAGTGGCTCTTCAATCCCTCTTCAACGATGCAGCCGCGCGCTGCGGGACAAACGACGATGACAAAACCTGTATTAGTGCTGGTCGGACACGGTATGGTCGGCCACCATTTTCTTGAGCAATGCGTCAGCCGTGACCTTCACCAACAGTACCGGATTGTGGTGTTCTGCGAGGAGCGCTATGCCGCCTACGACCGGGTTCATCTGACGGAATATTTCGCCGGACGCAGCGCGGAATCCCTGTCGCTGGTGGAAGGGGATTTTTTTACTCAGCACGGTATTGAGCTGCGCCTGAGCGAATCGGTCGCCAGCATCGACCGCGAAGCGCGGGTGGTGCGCGCTGCCTTCGGCCACGAAACCCACTGGGATAAGCTGGTGCTGGCGACGGGCTCTTACCCGTTTGTTCCGCCGGTGCCGGGCCATAATCTTGAGGGCTGTTTTGTTTACCGTACGCTGGACGACCTCGACCAGATTGCCGCCCGCGCCGCAACCGCCCAACGGGGCGTGGTGATCGGCGGCGGCCTGCTCGGGCTGGAAGCGGCCAACGCGCTGAAGCAGCTGGGGCTGGAAACTCACGTTGTCGAGTTTGCGCCGAACCTGATGGCGGTGCAGCTGGACAACGGCGGCGCGGCGATGCTGCGGGAAAAAATTAGCGAGCTGGGCGTCGGAGTGCATACCAGCAAGGCGACGACGGAAATTGTTCGCAATGAGCAGGGGCTGCAGCTGAACTTCGCCGACGGCAGCTCGCTGGCGACCGATATGCTGGTGTTCTCCGCCGGTATTCGCCCGCAGGACGCGCTGGCGCGCAGCGGCGGACTGAGCGTAGGCGAACGCGGCGGGATTTGCATCGACAACCAGTGCCGCACCTCCGACCCGGACGTGCTGGCGATCGGCGAATGCGCCTTGTGGGACAACAAAATTTATGGTCTGGTGGCGCCAGGCTATCAGATGGCGCGCGCCGCGGCGGCTACCCTGGCGGGCGAAGCGGGCAGCTTTAGCGGCGCGGATATGAGCACTAAGCTGAAGCTGCTTGGCGTTGATGTCGCCTCGTTCGGCGACGCCCAGGGGCGTACCCCGGGCTGTCAGAGCTATCAGTGGACTCACGGGCCGCAGCAGATCTACAAAAAAATCGTGGTCAGCGCGGATGGCAAAAACCTGCTCGGCGGAGTGCTGGTCGGGGATGCCAGCGACTACGCCACGCTGCTACAGATGATGCTTAACGGGATGGCGTTACCCAAACCCCCGGAAAGCCTGATCCTTCCAGCGCTGGAGGGTGCCGCGCCGAAGGCGCTCGGGGTCGCGGCGCTGCCGGACGGCGCGCAGATTTGCTCCTGTCACAACGTCAGCAAAGGCGATATCTGCCAGGCGGTGAGCGGCGGCGCGGGCGACATGGCGGCGATAAAAAGCTGCACCAAAGCGGCGACCGGCTGCGGCGGCTGTAGCGCGCTGGTGAAACAGGTGATGGAGTACCAGCTTGCCGAGCAGGGCGTCGAAGTCAAAAAGGATATCTGCGAGCACTTTCCGTGGTCGCGCCAGGAGATCTATCACCTGGTACGCGTCAACCATATCCGCACCTTCGAACAGCTGATTGCCCGTTATGGACACGGCCACGGCTGTGAGGTCTGTAAACCTCTGGTGGCTTCGGTGCTGGCCTCCTGTTGGAATGAATATCTGCTGAAGCCGGCGCATCTGCCGCTTCAGGACACCAACGATCGCTACTTCGCCAATATACAGAAAGACGGCACCTATTCGGTGGTACCGCGCATGGCGGCAGGAGAGGTGACGCCCGACGGTCTGATTGCGATCGGCCAGATCGCCAAACGCTATCAGCTGTACAGTAAAGTGACCGGCGGTCAGCGTATCGACCTGTTCGGCGCGCGCCTGGAGCAGCTCCCGGCAATCTGGCGCGAGCTGGCCGAGGCGGGATTTGAAACCGGCCACGCCTACGGCAAATCCCTGCGGACGGTGAAATCCTGCGTCGGTTCGACCTGGTGCCGCTACGGCGTCCAGGATTCCACCGGCCTGGCGGTCACCCTCGAACATCGCTACAAGGGGCTGCGCGCGCCGCACAAAATTAAAATGGCCGTCTCCGGCTGTACCCGTGAATGCGCGGAAGCCCAGGGGAAAGATATTGGGGTTATCGCCACGGAGAAGGGATGGAACCTGTACGTTTGCGGTAACGGTGGCATGAAACCGCGCCATGCCGACCTGTTCGCCAGCGATCTTGATGAAGCCACGCTTATCCGCAGTATTGACCGGCTGCTGATGTTCTACATTCGTACCGCCGATCGCCTGCAGCGCACCAGTACCTGGATGGATAACCTTGAAGGCGGGGTCGACTATCTGCGCGAGGTAATCCTCGAAGCCAGACTTGGCATCGGAGAAGTGCTGGAGCAGGAGATGATGCGGGTGGTCGAGAGCTACCAGTGTGAATGGCAAACCACCCTTAACGATCCGCAGCGGCTGGCGCTGTTCCGCTCCTACGTGAACAGCGATGAACCGGACGAAACCGTACAGCGGCAAACCCTGCGCGGCCAGCCGCAGCTGGCCCCCTTCGCGGCGCAGGGCGAACCGACGCTGCCGTCCCGCCCGTGGCAGGTTATTTGCGATCTCGACGCCATCCCGCAGCAGGCGGGGATTGGCGCGCGGCTCGGCGAGCGGCAGATTGCGCTGTTCCGCTTTGGCGATCAGGTGTATGCCCTTGATAACCTTGAGCCAGGCAGCGAGGCCAACGTTCTGTCGCGCGGTCTGCTTGGCGATGCGGGCGGCGAGCCGATCGTGATTTCGCCTCTGTATAAGCAGCGTATCCGTCTGCGCGATGGCCGCCAGTGCGACGGCAGCGAACAGGCGGTGCGCGCCTGGCCGGTTAAAGTGGAGAACGGCAAGGTGTGGGTTGGCAACCAGCAGCTGCTGGCGCGCGCGGAGGCCTCTTGATGACGGAAACCAGAACCACATGCCCCTATTGCGGAGTTGGCTGCGGGGTTATCGCCAGTAGGGGACCTTACGGTCAGGTGACCGTGCGCGGCGATGAGCAGCACCCGGCAAACTTTGGCCGCCTGTGCGTTAAGGGAGCGGCGCTGGGCGAAACCGTCGGCCTGGAGGGGCGAATGTTATTCCCGGAAGTCGACGGCGAACGCGCGACCTGGCCGCAGGCGCTGGCGGCGGCAGGTTCGCGCCTGCGGGAGATTCTCGATCGGCACGGGCCGCAGGCGGTGGCGTTTTACGCCTCCGGCCAGTTGCTGACCGAGGACTACTACGCGGCGAATAAGCTGATGAAGGGGTTTATCGGCGCGGCGAATATCGATACCAATTCGCGGCTGTGTATGTCTTCAGCGGTGACCGGCTACAAACGGGCGCTGGGCGCTGATGTGGTGCCGTGCAGCTATGAGGACGTGGAAAACAGCGATCTGGTGGTGCTGGTCGGGTCAAACGCCGCCTGGGCGCATCCGGTGCTTTATCAGCGGCTGGCGCAGGCGAAGCGCGACAATCCGCAGATGCGGGTAGTGGTCATCGATCCGCGTCGGACCGCCACCTGCGATATCGCTGACCGACATCTGGCGCTGGCCCCCGGCAGCGACGGCGGGCTCTTTGTCGGCCTGCTGAACGCCATTGCCGCCAGCGGCGTCATCAGCGACGATTTTAGTGATGCCCAGCGGGCGCTGGCCATCGCCCAGGACTGGGACCTCGACAAAGTGGCGCAGTTCTGCGGCCTGCCGCGACAACAGATCGCCGATTTCTACCGCGAGTTTATCGCCGCCCCGCGCGCCATCACGCTCTATACCATGGGAATCAATCAATCCGCCAGCGGCAGCGATAAATGTAACGCTATCATCAACGTACACCTGGCCTGCGGTAAATACGGGCGTCCGGGCTGCGGACCGTTTTCGCTGACTGGTCAACCCAACGCCATGGGGGGGCGCGAAGTGGGCGGCCTGGCGACCATGCTGGCGGCGCATATGAACTTTGAACCCGATGATTTACGGCGCCTGGCGCGATTCTGGGGCAGCGAACGTCTGGCGCAAACGCCGGGGCTGACGGCGGTGGATCTGTTCGCCGCCATTGGCCGCGGCGAGGTAAAAGCGGTGTGGATTATGGGCACCAATCCGGTGGTGTCGCTGCCGGACAGCCACGCGGTAAGCGAAGCGCTGGCGCGGTGTCCGCTGGTCATCGTTTCCGACGTCGCCGCCGCTACCGATACCGGACGCTTCGCCCATATCCGTTTTCCCGCGCTGGCGTGGGGAGAGAAGAGCGGCACGGTGACCAACTCCGAACGGCGGATCTCCCGCCAGCGTGCTTTCATGCCGCCGCCGGGAGAGGCCAGGGCCGACTGGTGGATCGTCGCCCGCGTGGCCGAGGCGCTGGGCTTCGGTTCCGCCTTTGCCTGGCAGCATCCGCACGAGGTGTTCAGCGAACACGCCGCGCTTTCAGGATATGAAAACGATGGCCAGCGGGCGTTTGATATCGGCGGACTGGCGGATCTTAGCCGCGAAGCGTGGGATGCGATGGAACCGGTGCGCTTGACGGTGAGCCGCAGTGAAGCAGCCTGGAGTGCGCATAAGGGCTGGCATCGCGACGGTAAACTGCGGATGGTGCCGGTCGCACCGCAACCTACCCGAGCGACCACCGATGCGTTCTATCCGCTGATCCTCAACAGCGGGCGGATTCGCGATCAGTGGCACACCATGACCCGCACCGGCGCGGTGCCGCGTCTGATGCAGCATATTAACGCGCCGGTGGTGGAGGTCGCGCCGGCGGACGCGGAGCGCTATCACCTGCTGGAAGGCGAACTGGCGCGGGTCCGCTCACCGAATGGGGTGATGGTAGCAAAAGTGACGATCGGCGACGGTCAGCGGCCCGGATCGCTGTTTGTGCCGATGCACTGGAATAATCAGTTTGCTCGCCAGGGACGGGTGAATAACCTGCTGACGGCGGTCACCGACCCGCACTCCGGGCAGCCGGAAAGTAAACAGACGGCGGTGGCGATAGCCGCCTGGTTGCCGGCGTGGAAAGGCGAGCTTTTTTCACGCCAACCGGTTCCGCTCCCCGCTTCGCTGCACTGGCGGCGGCGGGCGGCGCAGGGCATTATCCATCTTTCGCTGGCGGGGGATATCCGCTCCCGCGACTGGCTGGTGGAGTGGTGCCAGCAGCAGGGATGGCAGATGCAGGTAGCCGAGGGCGGCAAGGTCTGGAACCTGTTGGCGTGGCGGGAGGGAGAGCTGATGCTCGGCTGGTGGAGCGACGCCAGCGAGCCGCCTATCGATGCCGAATGGATTTACGCCGCGTTTCACGTCCCGCCGCAGAACGCCGCCCAGCGCCACGCGTTATTGAGCGGCAGAAAGGGCGGCGATGAGATGCCGCGCGGGCGTATTATTTGTAGCTGCTTTAGCGTGGGCGAACGGGCGATAGGCGAAGCTATCGCCGGCGGCTGCCGTACGCCCGGCGCGCTGGGGGTGAAACTGAAATGCGGCACCAGCTGCGGCTCCTGCATCCCGGAACTGAAAGCGCTGCTGGCGGCGAAGCTGGCGCAGGCCTGAGATTCAGCATATTCCTGGAATCGTCCTCAGGGCTGCGGGGGAGCGCAAAAAACGATAAACTCATATTTTGCCGCCACCACTTCGTGAGTAGATGTAACCGATTTGAGCTCTCTGCCGTTCCGCGTAACCCCGTTTTTACCGCTTCTCCTGCTGCTGACAGGCATGCCCGCCCGCGCGCTGCAGGATAACCAGGCATTCTCTAAGGGTCCTGAGACCTTACCAGACCTCGGCCTCGCGCCGCAGGTGGATGACGACGCAAAGCACTTTGCCGAGATGGCGAAAAAATTTGGCGAAGCCAGTATGAGCGATAACGGGCTGACAACCAGCGAACAGGCGCGAGTATTTGCCATCGGTAAGCTGGGGAACGAGGTCAGCCACCAGCTGGAGAACTGGCTTTCGCCGTGGGGCAACGCCAACGTCGATCTGCTGGTCGATAAAGAGGGAAATTTTACCGGCAGTAAGGGGAGCTGGTTTGTCCCGTTGCAGGATAACGGCGACTACCTTACCTGGAATCAGTACTCGGTCACCCTGCGGGATACGGGGCTGGTCGGCAATATTGGTCTCGGGCAGCGCTGGCGGATGGGCTCCTGGCTGCTGGGCTACAACTCTTTCTACGATAAAGCCCTGGACGATCGCATGGCGCGCGGCAGCGTCGGGGCCGAAGCCTGGGGCGAGTCGCTGCGCCTGTCGGCAAACTACTACCAACCGCTCGGCGGCTGGCAGCAGGGGAGTAGCCTGACCCAGCAGCAGCGCATGGCGAACGGCTACGATGTGACCGCCCAGGCGCGGCTGCCGTTTTATCAGCACATTAATACCAGCGTCAGCGTGGAGCAGTATTTTGGCGATAGCGTCGATCTGTTCCATTCGGGTACCGGCTACCACAACCCGGTCGCGGTGTCGGTGGGGCTGAATTACACTCCCGTTCCGCTGGTGACGGTGACGGCTAAGCATAAGCAGGGCGAGAGCGGCGTCAGCCAAAATGATGTCGGGCTGAAGCTGAACTATCGCTTCGGCGTCCCGCTGAAGCAGCAGCTGGCGGCCGATGAAGTCGCCGTTAGCCGATCGCTTCGCGGCAGCCGCTACGACAGCCCGGAACGCGATAACCTGCCGGTAGTTGAATATCGCCAGCGTAAAACGCTGTCGGTTTATCTGGCGACGCCGCCCTGGGATCTTCAGCCGGGGGAGACGGTGCAGCTAAAACTACAGATTCGTAGCCTGCACGGCATTAAGTCGCTGAGCTGGCAGGGGGATACCCAGGCGCTAAGCCTGACCTCGCCGATTGAAGCCAACAGTACGGACGGCTGGACCGTGATTATGCCGCGCTGGAGCAGCGAAGCCGGGGCGAGCACCCGCTGGCATCTTTCGCTGGTGGTGGAGGATAAAACGGGTCAGCGCGTCTCATCCAATGAGATCGCACTGGCGCTGACGGAGCCGTTGGTACACGTACCGGCCG